>ERZ827524.8-NODE-8-length-335623-cov-6.515645_pt1 | contig 335623 bp, 309 predicted proteins | sample MGYA00519702_ERZ827524 | MGnify/ENA primary metagenome ERZ827524 (study PRJEB31778, sample SAMEA3449341) | human gut metagenome | biome: human gut; feature: human-associated habitat; material: faeces | place: United Kingdom | collected 2010/2012 ...
TTGATGAAAGTGAACGGAGAATTATTCTAAATGCTCTTAATGCGCTGCGGAACAATCTGCTGGCAGAAGGCAGATATACGGACGCAGTAGATGATGTTCTAATCAAAGTAGTCAACGCACCTGTCAAGAAATTCAAAATCAGAATCACGGAGGTTTAAGGTTATGAAAAAGACAATATTTGAACAGATGGGTGGCACATACGAACAACAGGGAGATTATCTTATCCCCTGTCTCGCCCTTCCTGCCAAAGACGTAGTGCCGATAGGATTGTGGGGGCAAAGACACCTTCAATACATTAAACAACATAGAAAAATATTTTATACTAATTTGATTACAAGTGGTGATTTATATAGCTATCTTGCTGATATTGACGAGTTAGCAAATAACATCTATGAAAATATGGTACCGCTATATAAATCGTTATACCAAGTTACTGAAGAACTTAAAAAATCCAATCCTTTTGAATGGGTGCACAGAAACAACGACATTATAGATGTTATTAATGAAATTATATATAATGATGTGATATTCCGATAAACTAGTAAATGGCGAGGTGTTTCACCTCGCCATTTTCGCTTAATAATTAGATTTTCGGAATCATACTCGCGGAATTAGGGGCATTGGCTTGCATATTCCAGATAGCTATTTTCATCTTTTTAATACGCTTACCATCACCAAAATCAAGCAAATCTTCCCTTTTATAAACATTCAAAAGTTTATTTAACGATCCCAAGTCCGCAGATGTCATTAAAAACGCTTCTTCCGGATCGATTAGTTTGCAGTATGCCCACAGTTGTCCTAAATCACGCAGAGTTAAACTTGTCTTTTTTGCTTCAATAAAAAACAGTTTGAACTCATCTGCCTTCTTTACTATGCCGAGAACATCAATTTGAATATCTACACCGATAGCTTCTTCTTGAATGATACCGTACTTTCTAAGAACTCTATCCAATCGTTCGCTGTGTGAGTCAACTACGATTATTTCCTCAGCAGATTTGTATTTATCTTTCAGGTATGTTTTAAGCCATAGCTGCATTGGTGGGTATAAGTCAAATTCTCTCATATCTTTATTCTCCATATCCTAAATCTTTGGCTATTTGCTTCCACGAATCATAGTGTTTGCCTCTTATCTCGGATGGAATAAAGCCATCATTTTCGCTTGGGTGATGTGGTTTGTTTTTATTTCTTTCGCGGCCTTCCCAATAGAATTTGTGAGTTACTTCTTCAGGTTTTTTCCCCTCTGATTCAAGACCATCGATTAATTCGGTTGCAAACTGAGCAAGAGCTTCTCTTTTGTGCAGAACAGCAAATCCTATGGGCAAAAATTCATTCGCCCATATTTTAATTTGATGTTCTTTTTTCCAAAAATCAGGCTTCCCTTCCTTGAATTTAACAAGATTGCCGTCACGCATATTGGGATGAGCCCAATCTATTGCCTGTACAGGAATATTAACATCTTTAAGTAAACGACAAACATCGCTAACCAAATACCAATTATGTGGCACTTCTAAGTAAACACGATGCATATAGTTTTTAAAAAAGTAGTTACTTCTGCGAATGTAACCCGTCACATCAGCAAATCCTTGCAAAAAAGATATCTTCTCATCACGAGTAAAGGAAAAAATTTCTTCATCAATTCTAATATTTTCGTGGGATACCGCATTGCCGGTATAACGTAAAATTTCTCGCATCATATATTCGTCATTTCTCTTAGTGAAAGAGATAATAGAATAATTATCCTGCTGAGTAAAGCTCAATCCTGTGCCGATTAGAGGTTCTAATACTGTGCGAATATCGGTTATACTTGCACGTACATATATTCTAACATCGTTATTATTTTCTGTTACCAGTTTTTTATGTGGAATTTCAACAGATATGGTGGTTTCTGATGCACCACGTCTCACTTCTCCATTGCCACAAATCATACCTAAAAGGTAAGACATCTCTAGATTCATACAATCACAATCCTTTTAATTCAAGCCTATTCTATATCCATTGTTGAATAATTCCCGAATAATTCTATTATCATTAAGACGATATAAATACTCGGCCTTATAAACTCTGTTTTTTCCAAATAAGTGTGCTATGTCAGCGGGTGGGGCAACAGGAACATAGAGCCTTAATTCCAGAGCCCATTTGTTAGCATCTTCTTGTAAAACAATTATTCCCTCGCTATATAATGTGATAGCAGGAGTATGAGTTTGATTATAATCGTTGATAAATTTGGCCATTGTTCCCGGTTTTGCTTCTGCTTCTATAAAGAAGTCTCCGCCATTCTGCTTAATATCATTTAAAAAGTCTAAAATTCTTTTTAGCATATGATCCTCCATTACAAATTATATCCCCGATCAAAGTCTGTAAGATTTGCAGGATGTAAGCGTGAGACAATAGCTCGTATGGCTGCAACATTTTGATATTCCCCAAAATGGAAGCCATAATCTCTAACAATTTTCTCTACAAACTTGCCTTTATTGATTCTTCTCACATAACTGGTGTTTCCCTCGCCTAAAAAAGGAAGAAGAACAGAAGGACAATTATTTATATTGTTAAAATAAATACGAAGTTGATGGCTTCTTTTCATCGAATATCCACCTGTCGTTTCACCTTGAGTTATAGGGTAATATTCTTCATCAGGAAATTCTCTTTCGAACATAAACGCTTTTTCTTCTGGAATCTGTGCTTCAATAAGCCCGATTCTTCCAGGGCTACATAAATACCCTAAAATCAAACAAAAGTCTGCGGTGTTAACCTCTATATCGAGAGCCCTGGATCCTAATAATGCCATAACATCTACTCCTTAACAAATATCAAAAGGTATTCATGAACCTTATTGATACGGAATTTGTATGGATATCCAAGCGGCCGCATATTATTGTAATCTGCTTGTCTATCCCAAATAATTAGATCGTCGTAAATGAATCCAATTTTTTGTAATGCTGTAGCTAAATCGCTATGCAAAGGATAAAAATTGCTTTTTTTACGAATATCCATTACATTTACGATACAATAACCACCTTTTTTCAAAACTCTACTAACTGAAGCAAAAAGGTTTGATAATGTATTTATAAATTCACTATAATTTGCAATATTTCCCACATCGTTGGTCTTATCAGAGTAATTTACAGCATTCTTTTGGTCGGCACTTCGTTTCATATTGAGAATATCCCAATACGGTGGGGATGTAACACAAATATCGAAGTGATTTGCAGGAAGTGTTTTTAGCACCTCAAAACTATCACCGTTAATTATCTGAATTTTATCATCTTTGCCCACACGTTGTTTTGCTATATTACAAAAATCCTCAGATAAATCGATTCCTACAGCTTCGCATCCAAGTTTTTGTGCAGCAACAGTTGTGGAACCAATACCATTAAAAGGATCTAATACACGCGAATTTGCTTTTGAAAAAGTGCGTATTAGTTTTTCGCACAACGAAACCGGGTAGGATGCGGGATGCTTAAATTCTTTCTCTTCTTTTGTTTTCGATAAATCTCGCCAAATGCTAAAAGAATTTTGAAGCCACTCCTTGCCAGTGAGATCATTGCATTTTTTAGAGTTGTCCATTGGGTATCCACCTTTTTGATTGAATTCTTTTTACTTCACAATCAATATAATCGGATTCTTTTTTGTTAATACCGTACGCTTTGTACACTATCTGATTTAATTCCTCTAAACAGTCGAACCATTCTTGACTCATATAATCATTGCTTTCTAATCTGCTAACTAAACTGAGTATAGAATCAAAATATATTTCTTGTTGATTAGTTGACGGAAGTGGTATTTTTTTTAAGTATTTTGCATCTGTATGCATTGTAAGTTTGGAGTAATTATAACAGTATTTGTACAAGAAAAGATTGCACAAGCGAGAATGAAGTATGCCTAATATGTAACGACACATTTTTTCGTCACCGTCCGTGAATACAGTAACTGTCTGCGTTGCTTCCATATTACCGCCAAAAGCAGCTATTATACCTGCTTCTGCACTATAAATATTTTGAATAAAAACCTTATTACCTGTTGTAGGCACAGTATGATTTTTATACCCAAATTTACGTATTTCTTTTCCTGCTATCGCATCTTTTGACACAGATTTTCCTCTACCAACATAACCATTACATAAATCAGATAAAGTTTGATATGAGGAAGTTAATTTTTTATAAGTCGAATAATCCTCTGAACAGTTAAAGATTAGAATTTCATCTTTGTAAAATGATTGAGGAATACTGCACATAGATACAAAGCGGTTGCTTGACAATTTTTTTAATTTGATTTTATGCTTTCTATCTGCTGCACAATTTTTAACTGTAAGAATAATTTGCTCTCCTCGAACATTCTTGAAATAAGCGCCGATATCAATAATGGATATAATCGTTTTTTCTTCAAGAATAGTTCTTCGCAACAAGCTATATCCAGCTACGTGTAGAAAGTTTTTTGGAATTATGTAAGATACAATACCATCGGTTTTTACAATCTCAAAGGCTCGAATTAATGCTGCCACAAACAGATTGTTGCCAAAATCAGATACTCTACGTCTGAAAAGATAATCACAGTTTAATTCAATATCACCCAACAAAGGAACATAAGGGGGATTACCTATAACAACATCCGGTTGATCAGCTAATTCAAATTCACTCAATAGAGTAGAAGCCGTTCTGCCAATGGAGTCGCAAGCAGCAAAAGAAACATTGTTAATGTTATTTAAGCAAAACTTGATAGCATTTTTATCTTGATCTGCACCAAAAAGGTTAACAAATCCATGCTTTTTTGCGGCATAAAGAAATACTCCTGAACCACAGCAAGGATCCATGATCACTGTATCTTTCGGAAGTTTTAGTTCCATTAACATTTTTTCAGCAAGTGGTAAGTCTGTATAAAAAACTCCATTGTCTTTTTTATAGCTGTTTTCAAGAGAGCTTTCATATACATTAGAAGCATCTATGTAAGCGTTTTGAGCAAGACTCATAGCAAGCTCTCCTTTCTATTCTTTTTCAATAATATCCATAATGTCTCCAATATTACAATCCAAGACACCACACAGTTTCATCATTACTTCCATTGATACAGGCTGATTTTTGCTTAGTTTTGATAAAGTTGTAGAACCAATACCTGCGGCTTCTTTCAATTGCATTTTTTTCATATTCTTATCAATGAGAAGTTTCCACAGTTTATTATACGAAACAGCCATAACGAATAACCTCGCTTTCAGATATAACTATTTTAATTATAGCATGGAACTCGATAGGTTGCAATAATTTTGCGATATAAAAGAAAAAAATTCCCACCTATCGGTTGTTTGAGATTGATTAACTTGGGTATTTGTGATACAATTTTAACCACGAGGTAGATTGCATGTTGAATATTATTGATTTTAAACTATATAAAGCTATATTTGTGTCAGAAGGAAAAAGCAGGTTTATTTGCAAAATTTCATATAATGATGAAATCCTTGAGTGTTATGTTCCAATTACGTGTAAACTCAGTAGTTTAATATCGCTTGATGATAAAGAAATTTTGATAAGAGAAACGACCAAAGCAGCCAAACGAATTAAATATACTTTATTTGCGATACGAAACGACAAAGATTATTTGATTGTTGATACAGGATTTGCCAATCACATTATTAAAGCAATCTTAACTGGAAACAAAAATAAAGGTTCATTTTATCCTGAGCAAGTTATTGAGAATTATAAATGCGATTTTTACTCAAAGACATCTAAAACGTTGGTTGAGGTAAAGAGTGTAATTACAGCAGAGCAAGTGTTGCTGATACCAAATATGAAAACTCAAAGGGCGATCAAACAGCTACAATGTATTTGCTCATTATTATCCCAAGGATATAATGCTGAATATTTTATAGTGGCGTTTGCACCTCAAATTGAGAAAATAGAAATTGATACAACAGAAAGAGTCGGCCAATTATTAGCTGAGTTTTCAAGATTGGGCGGTAAAATAACTTGCATAAAGATTTCACTCGACGAGTCATATAAAATTCACATTAACAAATTGATATATTCATTTAAATAAAATTCTCGTTTTATTACAAAAGTCTTGACAAACACTTGTTCTATGAGGTATAATAAAATACTCTCAAAAGAGAGCTACAACTGAATAGTATTCTTCACATTAGAGTGAGAGAGACGGCTTTCAGCCGGACAATGCCTGCGGTATGCTAAGAGAAAATACCGCCGCTTCTGAATTGCTTTGAACTGTCGGCAGTCAGATAAGCGCAAAGGACAGTTTCGACTTTGAATTTCAAAGCCGGTTACATGAATGTGAAGCCACCACCGCAGGAGATAGGTCTATCCTTTTTGCGGGAAGTCGGTACGCATTTGTGTGCCGGCTTTTTTTGTTGCCCGAAAGCCGGTTACAACTGAATGACCGGCTGGATGGGATATGACCGTGCGATGATCTCCCTTTGATGGGAGCGAGCACAGCAACGCTGCGGTGAGACTCCGGGGCAGGGAGAGAAAAACGACATTCAGGCAGACCGGCAAAACACCCACGAAAAGGACAGCGTAGACGTCTTATACCGTAACAAGCAGGGAAACTGTATTGACAGTTTCCGCTTTCATCGGCAGCAAGTGCCGATTTCACTTTAGGGGCTGCCGCCCCTAATACCCCGAATTCAAAGAAAGGATTGATGTTGTATGAATGAAATAAAGAACAAAAACCTGTTTATCCGTGTGAGCGAAAAAGAAAAAAATCTGATTGAGCGCAATGCTGATAGGTGCGGTCTGACCGTATCGGAATATCTCCGGCAGCGTGCTTTGGGATATATGCCGAGAGCCGTTTTACCCGAAGTATTCTTCTCTTTCAGCGATAAATTAGACGCACTCTGTGTGGTATGCGAAGGCAAAATTTCAGCGGACACGGAAGAAAAAATTATCGCTTTGATTGATGAGATAACCGCCGAACTTATCTTACCGCAAAAGGAAAGGTTGGTGGTATGATGTGGCAACTACGGGATTCTGGCCTGTGAAAAGCAGGCTGAAGGAAGTGATAGACTATGCGGAAAATCCCGATAAAACCATCGACAAAAGGTATGTGGACAGCGATCTCTACGCCGCCTTGCAGTATGTTTCCAATGATAAAAAGACCGATGAGTGTATGTATGTCAGCGGTATCAACTGCAATGCAAAAAGAGCCTATGAGCGTATGACGGCAACAAAAAAGCACTTCGGCAAAACAGGCGGCAATGTGGCGTATCACGGGTATCAGAGCTTTCAGACCGGCGAAGTAACTCCCGAAGAAGCGCATAAAATCGGCTTGGAAACCGCAAGGCGTATGTGGGGCAAGGAATATGAAATTGTTGTTACCACCCACCTCAATACCGATAATCTCCATAACCATTTTGTGATAAACTCCGTATCCTTTAAGACCGGCAGAAAGTTCGAAAACCATATCTCCGACCATCACAGGCTCCGTGAAATCTCTGACGCCGTATGTCTGGAATACGGAAAAAGCGTCCTAAAAGAAGCCGAGTTTTACGGCGGGAAGAAAAAGGAATACTGGCTGAAGCAGAGCGGCGGTATGTCGCACAGAGAGCTTTTGAAAGCGGATATTGACGCTGCGCTTGCCCAGTCCACCAATTTCAAAGCCTTTGAGATACGCCTCAAAGATATGGGCTATGAGATACGGCGTGACGGGCGCTTCGCCCACTATTCCGTCAAAGCGCCAAGCTGGCAGAGGGCAATTCGCTTAGACCGCTTAGGCAAGGAATATACGCCTGTCGGCATCCGTGAACGACTTTTAGATAATCAGCGATATATCGGCTATGTTCCGTTCCATAAGCCGAAATATACACCGCTGCTTCTGCTTGAAATCAAGTACCGCAAAATGAAAAAGATGGACGGCATACAGATATTGTTTGAACTGATTATCGAGTTATGCAGGCTGATTACAGGCAACAATATTGCTCCTGCCGCTCCCCGCCCACTTTCGCCCGAAATGCGGCGGGAGGCTGCCAAACTGGATAGAACCCTTGAAGAATACAGGTTCCTGTGCGAGAAGCAAATCGACTCTCCGCAGGAGCTTGCCTTTTTTATCAGCGAAACACGGGTGCAAATCTCCGCTTTGGAAAAGGAAAGGCAAGCGGTATATAACCGCAACCGCCATAAGAAAAGCGAAACACTGAACGCCGAAGCGAGGAATATTACCGCAAAAATCAAGCCTTTGCGAAGGGAACTATCCATCGCAAAGGCCATTCTCGAAAAGATACCGAGATTTGAAAAACTGCTCGAAACCGAGCGGCAGATGGAAACTGCCATAACAATGAAGCACAAAGAAAGAAGGTATGAACGATGATAAATACAATGAACCTACCGAAGAAAAGGGCGGCGAATATCGGGGTGGATAAGCTCCGCACCTTTGAGGGACATCCCTTTCAGGTGCTGGACGACGAGGATATGAACAGTCTTATAGAGAGTATTAAGGCGCAGGGTATTATTTCTCCGCTGATCGTCCGCCCGATTGAAAATACGGACGAATATGAAGTGGTCAGCGGACACCGTAGACTGCACGCCGCCGTAAAAGCAGGACTGACGGAAGTGCCTGCTTTGATCTATCCCCTTGACCGAAACGAAGCGACGATTGCGGTGGTGGACAGCAATCTCCACCGTGAACGGATACTTCCAAGCGAAAAGGCGTTTGCCTACAAAATGAAAATGGAGGCAATGAAAGCGCAGGGCAAGCGCACGGACTTAACTTTGTCGCAAGCTGCGACAAAGTCGGACACCGCCGCTGAAATCGGCAAAGCACGGAATGAAAGCCGGGACCAAGTGTTCCGGTATATCCGCTTAATCCATCTTGTTCCCGAACTGCTCCAAAAGGTAGACGAGGGTGTGATTGCCCTCAGCCCCGCCGTTGAGCTTTCCTATCTGTCCGAAGAACAGCAGAACATCCTGCTGGACGCTATAAGCCTGAACGACTGCACCCCTTCCCACGCACAGAGCATCCGTATGAAAAAGGCGGCACAGCAGGGTACGCTTTCCTCGGACAATATCTATGAGATCATGTCGGAGGAAAAAGCCAATCAGGCCGAGCGTATCAGCTTTAAGGTGCAGGATTTGAAGGCGTTTTTCCCAAAGAACTACACGCAGAAGCAGATGACCGATACCATTCTGAAACTGCTGTATGAACATCAGCGTCGGCTTGAACGCAAGCGAAACAGCCGTGATGAAAGGTAAGGTGGCAGTATGAAGAAAACGGAGATTTACCAGAATAACGAAGTTATATATGCTCTGCCGCCTGAGCCGATCGATGAAACCGAGCCGGTTTGTCTTGTGGATTATATGCTGCCTCGAAGCGGAGAACGCAGTCTGGATTACAGCAGGCTGCGCCGCTTCGGGGAGGACGATTTCAAGCTGAAGATTGGCGGGACAACCTACGAAATCTCCACGCATTTTAATCCCAAAGGCAGGCAATGCGTAATGGAGCAATTTAAGGAACTGATTCTGTCCGAAAACCTGATTTAACCATTGCACAATAGAAAAAGGCAATAGGGTATAGTAGGATGAATATGCCTTTGCTATGCCCTGTTGCCGGAAAGGAGAAAATGAACGATGACAACAGCAACGAAATCAAACGGGCAGGCAGATGAAAAAATCACGGCGCTTTACTGTAGACTTTCCGTAGACGATGACAACAAGGACGAGGAGTCAAACTCCATCACGAATCAAAAGCAGATTTTGCAGGACTTCGCCCGAAAAGAGGGATACACCAACACCATGTTTTTCGTGGATGACGGCGTATCGGGCACCACCTTCCAAAGACCGGATTTTATGCGTATGGAGCGTATGGCGGAGAACGGAGAAATCGGCACCATTATTGTGAAAGACCTATCCCGTTTCGGGCGTGAACAGGTGGAAATGGGAAGATTGACGCAGGTGGTGTATCCGTCGCTGGGTATCCGCTTTATCGCCATACAGGAGCGAGTAGATACTTTGACCGGCGATGGCGTGGAGATGATGCCGTTCCACAATATTTTCAACGAGTGGTATGCGGCGCAGACCTCCAAGAAAATCCGTGCGGTATGGCAGTCAAAAGCAGATAACGGCAAACGGGTATCTTCTTCTGTTCCGTTTGGGTACAGGAAAGACCCGAATGATAAGGAGAAATGGCTGATTGACGAGCCCGCCGCCGAAGTGGTACGCAAAATCTATGCGCTTTGCCTTGCAGGGCGTGGCCCATCGCAGATTGCGAGGCAGTTGGAGAAAGAACAAGTCCTTGTTCCCTCTGCTTACTATGAATCTATCGGCAGAAGTCACGCGCAGAAAGTACCGGCTAATCCGTACTGTTGGGACCAGAAAACCGTTGTCGGTATTCTTGAAAACAGGCAGTACACCGGCTGTGCGGTAAACTTCAAGACCACCACCGTCAGCTACAAGGTGCATAAAACCATTTACAAACCGGCGGTGGAACATCAGGTTATCCCGAATATGCAGGAGCCGATTATCTCGGAGGAACAATGGCTGAGGGTGCAGGAACTTCGTAAACACCGCCGCAGACCGACCGCCACAGGCAGAGCAAGTCTGTTTTCGGGATTGGTGTACTGTCCCGATTGCGGCGCAAAGCTGCATTTCTGCGCTGCAAAAAGCCTGAAACGCAATCAGGAATTTTGGCGGTGTTCTAACTACAAGGACGGCAGAGGGACTTGCCGAATCCACTATATCCGGGATGTTGTGCTGGAAAAGATTGTGTTTGAAGCCATCAGCGGTTTATCGGAGTTTGTGAAGTGCCACGAAACAGTATTTCTGTATATGCTGGCGAAGAAAACAAACGCCATGCGGCAGAAGGAACACAAAAGGCTGGAGCAGACGGTGGAACAGGGTACAAAGAGAATTGCGGAAATCGACAGGCTGATTGAAAAGGTGTTTGAACAGAACGCAAGCGGCATACTTTCTGATGAACGCTTTTCCAAAATGCTCCAAAACTACGAAAAAGAGCAGAAAGCACTGATGCGGGAGGTTTCCGACTGTCAAAAGACCTTGCAGGAAGCGAAGCAGAAGGTTACGGATTTAAGGCTGCTGCTCCGAACGCTTCGTGAACTGACGGATATTGCAAAGCTTACCCCGGCACTTGTAAACTCTCTGATTGAGCGCATTGAAGTCCACAACAACGACAAGTCAAGCGGCCACTGTTATGTGAAGGTGGATATTTACTTCACGGCGGCGGGAATGATAGACATTCCCACCGAGCAGGAAATTCTTGCTATGATGCAGGAAATACGGGAAAACCCACAGGACTTCCGCTTTGTAGCATAACAAAAAGGTACGGCGTAACCCATTTTTCTGAGTTACACCGTACCCCTTACATAAATACTTCCTTATCTGGCGTTGGCATTTGACCCTCACCTGTTTTATATATTAATAAATCCGAGACTTTTATCATAGCGGTACATTTGAACATTTGTGAAATACCCGCGCTCATTCTTTCCGTCCTGTGAAAAATAATAGTATCCGTTTCCGAGTGCAATAATTCCCGTAGCTCCGTACTCAAAATCAAGTCCTTTTGCGCACTCTGAACCGTAACGGCGTTCGCGACCTGTGACGGTATGTTCTTTTTCAAGGTCTATTAAAAACATACTGTAATTATTAAACTGAGGTTTTTTCCCGCGATAAACGGCGGCAATCATTTTATTGAGATACGGATCGTATTCGAGATTTTGTATGCCGAAGGTTGTGTTGCCGGTTAAGATGAAAATTTTTTCATCTGCAATGATACCGGCAATGTCTTTAACGGTGTTTTGGCACAGCGGGCTAAGGCTTTTTTGAACTTTATCAATAGGCAGGCGTAGTAATATCTGGTTGTCGTTATCATCTCTTTGGGTATCCCCGTAAATGCCGTAGGCTACAAACAACGAGCGTTCATTTGCCGTATAGCCGCAGCAGGTTATGCCGTCAATACCGCTGCAGCCGAAGCGGTGTCCGTTTTCTTTGTAATCTTCGCAGACGTCTTTTAGGCGGACGACCCGCAAAACTCCGTCCCGTTCGGCGTCCATATTCATTTTATTTATTTTTGAAATATTAAAGCACGCTATGTAAAATGCGTCCGAAAATTCGGCGGCGGTGTTAAGATTTTTGAGTATTCCTCTGCCGATACTGTCGTTTTTATATTCAAGAGAACCGTAAATATAACCGCTGTCATATGCAATGCAGCCGAGATGTCCTAAAAGACCGTTGACTGAGCCTACAGGATTACCTTTCATATCTGTTTTCAGCAGGAAGGTAGTAAAAGAAAAATACATGAATTCTCCGTCTGTTGCAATACCCTGAACGTGACTTCCGCTTTTGTAGACGCCTGAAAACACGCTTTTTGGCATATTCTGTAAAACCGGCATTTAATCACCTCATATTTTGAACATGATTTCGGCATTTTTGCGTGTTATGTCTATTACATCCCGAACATTCATGCCGCGCAGCTGTGCTATTTTCTGAGCAACGTATACAGTATAGTCGGGGCGGTTGAGCTTGCCTCGAAACGGTTCGGGAGCAAGATACGGACAGTCGGTTTCAAGCATAAGGCGGTCAAGCGGTACGGACTTTGCACATTCGGCTGCGTTTTTTGCATTTTTAAAGGTGACAACGCCGCCCAAAGAGATGGAAAGACCCAGCTTAAGCACCTCTTTAAGCGTTTCGACAGAGCCGGAAAAGCAATGGAAAACTCCGCATTCGGGCTGATGCTCCTTAAGTATTTTCAGTGTGTCCGCCGTTGCGTCTCGCGAGTGTATCACAACGGGTAAATTAACGCTTCCGGCAAATTCAATCTGTTTTGCAAACCAGTATTGCTGCTTTTCTCTCGGAGAACTGTCCCAATGATAGTCAAGTCCGATTTCACCTATTGCCACAACCTTGGGGTGCGATGCAAGCTCCTGCATCTGTGCCCACATTTCATCGGTTATATCGGAGGTGTCGCATGGATGAAAACCTGCCTGTGCGTATATGAAATCATACTTTTGGGCAAGCTCTATTGACTGTTTTGTGGTTTTTATATTGCATCCGACGCAGATAAGCTTTTCAATCCCGTTTTTCGGAAGTTCTTTAATTAGTTCATCCCTTATCCCGTCGTAATCCGGTTCGTACAGATGGCAGTGTGTGTCAATAATTCCGGTAGCTGAAGCTGTGTTGTCGGTGCCGGGCAGACCGAATTGAGAGCCTAAAACATTATCGTTCATCTTATTTTAGAACCTGCGGGAATGCCGTCGTCAAGGAATAAAACTTTTACACCGTCTTTAGTATCTGCGGCAAGCAGCATACCCTCCGACGTCTCACCGCGCAACTTTGCCGGCGTCAGATTGTCTACGAGAGCAACTGTCTTTCCAACAAGCTCCTTGGGGTCGTAAAATTGCGCTATTCCCGAAAGAATCTGCTTTGTTTCAAATCCGTTGTCAACCTTAAGCACAAGCAGCTTGTCGCTGTTTTTCAGCGGTTCGCAGCTCAGCACCTTGGCGGCGCGGAGAGAAATTTTAGCAAAATCATCAATCTTGATTTGCTCCTCCTGCGGCTTTTTGGGCTTTGCAGGAGCTTGCGAAGCGTTTTTTTCTTCTATTTCCTTAAGCATTTTAGAAGCGTCTATTCGTGCAAAGAGTATTTTGTTTTCGCCCAGTATATGACCGTCTTTAATGAATCCGAATTCACTGAGCGAGCAAAGCCCGCCGTCGTCAATGTTAAGCTGGTCATGAATGGCCTTAGAGGTATCGGGCATAAACGGTTTGAGTAGCACTGCCGCAAAGCGTATAGCTTCAAGAAGATTATACAGCACTTCTTTGAGCCTTTCGTGGTCGCCGTCCTCACGACCTAAAATCCACGGCTCTGTTTCATCAATATATTTGTTTGCACGGCGCAGCAAGGAGAAGATATCGTCGATAGCATCGGCAATATGCATGTCGTTCATATGCTTTTCAACAAGACCCGGGGTTTTGAGCGCAAGCTCTGAAAGCTCTTTGTCAATATCCGCGGCTTTGCCATGGGAAACTCTGCCGTCAAAGTATTTGCGGCTCATGGTTATAGTGCGGTTGACAAGATTTCCGAGAATGTTGGCAAGCTCCGAGTTAATACGCTCGATGATCAGCTCGTAAGATATAACGCCGTCGTTTGCAAACGGGATTTCATGCAGAACAAAGTAACGCACGGCATCCACGCCAAACAGCTTGACAAGGTCATCGGCGTAAATTACGTTTCCCTTTGATTTACTCATTTTGCCGTCGCTCATAATAAGCCACGGATGACCGAAAACCTGTTTCGGCAGGGGCTCACCCAGCGCCATAAGCAGTATCGGCCAGTATATAGTGTGAAAACGGACAATGTCCTTGCCGATAAGATGTAGGTCGCAGGGCCAGTATTTTTTATACTCCTCTGAGTGGTTTCCGTCAGGGTCGTAGCCGATATTTGTAATATAGTTTGAAAGTGCGTCTATCCAGACATATACGACATGCTTAGGGTCAAATGTTACCGGGATTCCCCAGTTAAAAGAGCTGCGTGTTACGCACAGATCCGAAAGTCCCGGCTTTATAAAATTATTTATCATCTCGTTTTTGCGAGCGGGCGGCTGGATAAAGTCCGGATGTTCGTTTATATACTTTTCAAGCCTGTCGGCATACTTTGACAGCTTGAAAAAGTATGCCTCCTCCTTTGCCTTGTGGACATCCCGTCCGCAGTCGGGGCACTTGCCGTCAACAAGCTGGCTTTCCGTGAAAAAGGATTCACAAGGTGTGCAGTACATACCTTCGTATGAGCCTTTATAAATATCGCCCTGATTGTACAGCTTGTTAAATATCTTCTGTATCTTTTCCTCATGGGCTTTATCGGTTGTTCTCACAAAGCGGTCATAGGTAGTATTCATAATATCCCATATGCTTTTTATCTGTCCTGCAACATTGTCTACGTATTGCTGCGGTGTTATGCCCGCCTCTTTCGCTTTTTGCTGTATTTTCTCGCCGTGCTCGTCTGTTCCTGTCTGGAAATAAACGTCATAGCCCTGCATACGCTTGAAACGTGCGACACTGTCTGCCAGAACGATTTCATATGTGTTGCCTATATGCGGCTTACCGGAGGTATAAGCTATGGCTGTTGATATATAATACTTTTTATTCACCGTTTAATTTTCCTTTCATAATTTTCCCTTTTCTTTATAGTATATATTAAAAGGACTGATAAATCAATATTATTAAAAAATAAAAAGAGCCCCGGTTCGGGGGCTCTCAGGCGCCTTATCTTATATGTTTTTCATTTTCTTTATACAGTTCTCACAGACATTCTTACCCTTAAAAGTAATAATATCAGTGCCCTCGCCGCAGAAAATACAGCAGGGACGGTATTGCTTGAGAACGATACAGTCGCCGTCAACGAATATCTCCATTGAGTCCTTAACTCCTATGTTAAGAGTTCTTCTCAGCTCGACTGGAAGTACGATTCTTCCGAGTTCGTCAATTTTTCTTACGACACCAGTGGCTTTCATCTCATTACCCCTTTGCACAAAATTTTAAAAAACGATACTTTGTATCTATTATACGACATAAAAAGACAAATGTCTATCTCTTTTTGGAAATTTTGGTATAAAAATTTATGGGACATCTATTCAGCATATTGATAATTATATCGGTGGTTACAGCTCTTATGCAGGGAAACGCCGCTGCAGTTACGGATGCAGTGCTTTCAAGCGGTGGAAAAGCAGTGGATTTTACACTTACAATGGGAGCTGCAATCATAGTTTACAGCGGACTTATGAACATTGCAAACAGAGCAGGACTGTGTCAATTTTTGTCGAAATTTCTGGCTCCGATTCTCACAAAGCTGTTTGGTCCGCTTGACAGGTCGACAATGACAGATATTACAATGAATATATCCTGTAATTTTTTGGGACTGGGCAACGCTGCCACCCCGTATGGAATCCGTGCGATAAAGTCAATGGCATGCGGCGATACGGCTACAAATGCCATGATACTGTTTGTGGTAATAAATACCTCGTCTGTTCAGCTGCTTCCTACAACACTTGCAGCTGTACGACAAAGTGCAGGCAGCACATCGCCGTTTAACATACTTCCGTGCATATGGATATGCTCGGTTTTATCTCTTTTAGCGGCTGTTATAAGCTGTAAAATCTGTGAAAGGTTTGGGAGAAAATTTGCAAAGCTACATAATGCCGGTGCTCGTCGCCTTGATAGTAACAGCGGGAATAATAAAACGCGTCAACATTTTTGATGCTTTTATAGAGGGTGCTAAAGAGGGAATTCATACTGTTGCGTCAATTTTACCGACTCTGTGCGCACTTTTTTTCCTTATCGGGATGTTTACATCCTCCGGCGCTTCGGACGTTTTCAGCTTTGCGCTAAGTCCGTTTGCAAATACGATAGGCATTCCGGACGCTGCTATACCTTTGATGATATTACGACCCTTATCCGGTTCGGGCGCTATGGCCTTTTTTAAAACAATCATTGAAAGCTTCGGTGTTGACAGCTATGCGGGGCGAGTGTCTGCCGTTATGCTCGGTTCGAGTGAAACTACGATGTATACAGTCAGCGTTTATTACGGCGCGGCGGGTGTAAAAAAGACCAGACATACGATACCTTGTGCTCTTATCGGAGATATAACCGCGTTTATCTCTGCCGGAGTTCTTATAAGGCTGTTTTTTAAATAGTTATTGAAAAATGCATATTTTGGAGATATAATAAGTTGTAGAAATGTAATAAGGAGATTAATAAAATGAGTGAAAAAAAAATTATTGTTGAAATGTCGGCAAGACATGTGCATGTGACAGAGCGTGACCTTGAAACTTTGTTTGGGAAGGGTGCGTCTCTCACACCCAAGCGCGAGTTATCTCAGCCCGGTCAATATCTTTGCGAGGAGCGTGTTGATCTGATAGGACCAAAGAAAACAATTGCAAATGTGTCCATTCTCGGACCGACCCGTCCGGAAACTCAGGTGGAGGTATCGCTTACCGATGCGAGAACGCTCGGTGTTGAGGCACCTATACGCATGAGCGGCGACGTAAAGGGTTCTGGCGCCGTTACAATAAAAGGACCTGTCGGTGAGGTTACTCTTACAGAGGGTGTTATCGCTGCAAAGCGTCACATACATATGACTCCTGAGGACGCGGAGAAAATGAATCTTAAGGACGGGCAGACAGTATCTGTCAAAATCGGCGGTGAACGCGGTCTTGTTTTTGATGAAACTGTACTCAGAGTTTCAAAGAAATTTGCAACCGCAATGCATATAGATACTGACGAGGCAAATGCCGTCGCACTTCCCAGAGATGCTGTTGGTTTTATTTTAGACTAAAATGTTTGCTTTTAGAAACATTGTTAATGATAGTATTAAAAAAGCCTGATGAAATCAGGCTTTTTCTTTTTGTTTTCTGAACTTCCTGCGGGTTCTGTTGATGTGACGTTCAAGCTCGCCGCTGTCGATAAAGTCGGCAAGTATGTACTGGTCAAACGACGGCACGGTACAGGAATAGAAACCAAGCTTTTGCTCGTAAACTTCCAATAAACTTTCAGGGAGAACCATATAACCTATTCTCATTGCCGCCGACAGGCTTTTTGAAAAGGTATTTACATATATTATTCGTCCTTCGGGGGCGATTGAATAAATTGTGTCGGCGGGTTTAGAAAATACAGAAAACTCCGATTCATAATCGTCTTCGATAATATATCCTCCGCGCGTATAAGCCCAGTCAACATATTCGGCGCGCTTTGAGGCTGAAGCAGATATTCCGCTTGGGAAGCTGTGAAATGGCGTTACATGCAAAATTTCGGCATTCGAGTTTTTCAGTGCGGCGCTTGTTATTCCGTCGCCGGAGAGCTTTAGCTTTTCATACTTTACACCGTTTGCACGGTATATCTGTTCAATTTTTTCATAGGAAGGGCTTTCTATACCGTAAATTTTGTCTCTGCCGAAAAGCTGCGTTATTAGTGAATAAAGATACTCAGCACCTGAGCCAATGACAATTTGCTCTGATTGTACCGTTATTCCACGCGCTCTTGCAAGATAATCTCGGATTGCATTTTGTAATTCGGCGCAGCCTTTTCCGGGTGTTTTTATAATAATTTTTTCTCCGTAGTCACTGAGTACACGGCGTATTGTTTTTGCGTATACGGAAAACGGAAAGTCTGCTGCATCGGCAATATCGGAGGTTTTTCGTTTTTCAGGGATGTTATGCTGAAAGGTTGTAGGAGCGGCGGAAAAAAAAACAGGACCGTCGCTGCATACAAAATATCCGCTTCGTTCTTTTGAGAGAATATAGCCCTCATCACAGAGCATGGCGTAAGCGTGTTCTGCCGTAATTACGCTTATGCCCAGTTCCTCCGATATCAGTCTTTTTGACGGCAGCTTGCTTCCGTGTGGTAGAACTCCTGATAAAATATCGTTTCTTAGTTGGTTGTACAGTTGCAAATATGCGGGTTTACCGCGTTCTTTTGTTATTATATACTTCATGATTGGATATATGAAATTCCCTATAATATAAAATTTTATAATACCAAAATTATATCTAATTTATTTGTTGTTGTCAATTTAAAATACTGATTTATTTTATAGCGAGCTCATTTGAACGGTCATATTTTGCAAAATCAGCGGAAAAACGCGACTTGACTTCACTTAGGCGCTGGCTTGAAATTTTACTAAAGCTGTTTGTATCAAGTCCGTCGATATTTACAACTCCCTGATCTGAACGCGGAACATAAAAATCCATATTATCTTGTGCCGCTTTATTTGCATAATAGATATATTTTGAATTCTTCTTAGTAATAAAAGAATTATTAGGTAATCCTATTATTCTTTCGGTACCGTCTTCATAGGTCTTACATACAGCACTTTCGGCAATTTTTATAGTATCTAAATTATCATCTCCTTTAATCATTTTCAAGACTTTTATATTCCTTACTGTACAATATGAGCCTATTTTTTCACTACTATTTTCAGAAATTTCAATACCATTCAAATTATAATAATGTTCTTCTCCATCAGTGAAGGTTTCAATAGGCATTCCAATGAAAATTATATCAGATGTCTCAAAGAGCTCTGATTCTGTATCATATGTTTTATAATTCGCATAGGATTTTAAAATTTGCATACTTTCAAACGGCTCTTCAGTAACTTCATAGTTGTATAGTTCATCTGTATCGTAACTCTCTTGGTCTGTTTGTTGCGGTTTTGAACATGAACTTGTAAATATCAGAATAAAGACAATAGCTAAGCAAAAAACTGATTTTTTGGTTTTCATTTAAATTACCTCCTTACTGTGTTCTGACTATATTACACATTAGCGGGCAAAAAAGTTGCACTTTTAGAAAAAAATTAAAAAAATCTTCTGCCGCTATTGCGGCAGAAGACCTAAAAATTATTTTGCAGTAAGCTCGTTTGAACGATCATACTTTGCAAAATCGGCGGAAAAACGTGATTTGACTTCATTTAGACGCTGGGTCGATATTGTGGATTGGCCGTTAACGTCTAACCCATCAATATTAATTTTGCCTTGATCAAAATGTGCAAAATAATAGTCAGCATCTTTAGTCAATGCTTTAGTGAGAAAATAAATATATTTTACATTTTTTTTGGCAATATATTGTCCTTCCGGCAATCCTGAAATATATTTATTTCCGTTTTCGTCTGTTTCGGTTACAGCCTTTTCTGCAACTTTTATTGTTTCTTCTGTCCATTCTCCTTTAATGACTTTTAAAACTTTGATATTTCGTATTGTTGAGCGGTGAAAGATTTTAACTCCCGAATCCTTTTCTACTTCGTTATTTTCGGAGTCAAAATATCTTTCTTCTCCATCGGTGAATGTTTCAATTGGCATACCTATAAGAACAATTTCTGCTTTGTCAAACATTTCATCACTATCGGCATAGGTGACATAATTTGCATAACTGTTCACAATAGGCATTGATTCAAATGGTTCTTCGGTTACTTCATAGTTGTATAGTTCATCGGTATCGACATTTTTTTGTTCCGGTTGTTGTTTTGAACATGAACTTGTAAATATCAGAATAAAGACAATAGCTAAGCAGAAAACTGATTTTTTGTTTTTCATATTATGCACCCCACTTAATTCTCAAATGATCACGGTCTGTTGTCGTGATATAGTCACTTATGTTACTTCCTTTGTTCATTATATGTCTTACTAAAACACCTTCTGTTGAGTAATCGATTGGATAGTGACAAAAAGGATTATCCCCGTTTGTGTGGGCTAAAGAAAGCGCGTGACCTACTTCATGAGACATATTTGCCCTATGACGGGTCATATTTGAGCCATAGTATGAATCGTTGTCTAAATTTTGTTTATAAATATAAATTTCTGTGTACTGAACAGTATGAGATTTAAAAGGCTCATTATCTAAATAAGGATTAGTTGCTCCGTTAAGATATGCTACACCAAAATCATATATATTATCAGGTATAGCTTCATAAATTCCCAATTGCTTTGATACATCACTGTAATCTCTGTGCAGATATACCTTTGACGAGATACCGTTCCATGCGTTGACGCCTTGCTCTAAGATTGCACCATAGCCTGATGTACGTTCATGTATGAAATAATCTATATGGCTTGCGCTTGAGTAACCTGTTTTAAAAAGGTGTGAATCTATACCATAAGTATTCGAATGCTCTATCCTGAACGTTCTTGGTGGAGTATAGTTCTTAGAGCCGTCTGCAGCTACACTGCAAAGAGACCAGCGATACAAACCGCCACGGCTTAACTTACTTGTCGGTATAACGAAATAAGTGCTGTTTCTATTTACCCAAACGTTGGAATACAGAAGCTTATTCGGGTCACTGTTGTCTCCGTTTGTAATATCCCTTACACTAATAATGTAATGATCTTCGTCGCTCACATCATTCCAGCGAAGCCATACTTCATAATACGGGATGATTTGTCCATTTGCAGGCTCTGTCGCCGCCGCTTCTGATGGCTGAGCAAAAGCTTTAGGCAGTATAGGCAGTATAGGAATTGCGGTTAAAATCAGTAAGAAAGAGAGCACTGCCGATAAAAAACGTTTACCTCTTTTATTTTCCATAATTTTTACCTCGTTGTATTTTTAAAATACGTTGAAGCATTTCGCGAAATACCGATTTGTTTCATATGAAATTTCTTCCTATCAGCTGTACTTACAGTATATGTTAAAATTTGGAATATGTCAATATGGTTTTATGAATTTTTGGTATAAATTATAATTTTTGTGTAATTTATACAAATAACACCGCTGAAATTTCAGCGGTGTTATTTTATTGATGTTAAAGTCTGTAATATTGCCACCAGTCGATTTTGCGTAGTATGTCACTTTGCTCTCCGCTTATGTCCGATACAAGCGTTCCGTCAGGAAGCATAAAAACATCGTCTTTAGGACAAAGAACGGGAAGTATTTGTCTGGCCGCGTTCAGAAAATCGACGTATGGGTCGTATCCGGTAAAGCCTGCAAGCTCACATACTGCCGCACCGAGGTAAATGTCGCTTATCGTTGCTCCGTCAAGTCCACAGTTTTGCGCATTGGCGGCAAAATCCTCTTTATCGCAATATGCGGTATTGGCATATATTAAAAACGGTGTTGTATATGTTGCAAGGCGGGAAGCGGCGGTATCGGTTTTTCCTATATCCATTCCCAGCTCACGATAAGTCAGAAAATCCTCTCCGAGATTTGGAAGATGGTCGCCGAAAAATACAAGCAGGGTCGGTTCTGTAAGAGTATCAAGATACTGCGCGAGTTCATAAATCATATCCGACGTATCACGTACGCCCTCACAATATACTGAAAGATATTCACGCGCTCTGTCCGAAATATCCGTTTTAAGCTTTGGCATGGATGGCTCAAAGCCGTATTTTGCATAGTTGTATGTCAGATGATTTTGCAGTGATACTGTGTACATAAATTGCGGTGTTCCACTGCGCTTTTCAATATCTTGTTTTAATTGTCTTAGAAATGCTTCATCTGAAATCAGGTTGCCCTTTTTATCTGTTTCAAGGTTAAAGCTGTCCTCAAAAACCTGGTCGTTAATTCCGAAATAGCCGTAAACGCTGCTTCTGTTATAAAACCAGCTGCTGCCTGGATGCATAAAATAACTGTTGTAGCCTAAATTATCAAAAAGATTGGCAAGTGACGGGGTTTTGCTGTGCACGACTCGAAATGAAGATGTTGTGGCGTCACTTATCATGTTGGTCGGCGTGCCGGTCAGTATGTCAAATTCGGTGTTTGCAGTGCCTGCGCCGAAATTTGATACTGCGATATGGCCTGAAATTGCGCGGTCGCTTTCTTTTAGCTGATTAAAACGGTAAATCGGGTTTTCTTCCTCGTTATCATAGCTGAAAATTTCATTGTTTGTAATATCGCTGAACGCTTCGCCCATAACCATCACAATGTTAGGACGTGTATCGCTGTCTGATTTCTCTCCGAGATATTGGCTCATCCATTGCTCGACCTCCATTTTGTCAAAGCCATCAGGCTTATCAACAGGGTAGAGATTGAGGTTATGAAGAAAGCAGTAGTTAAAACCAAGTGTATTGAAAACGAACGGTATGTTGTACATTTCTTCGACCGGAAAGCTTTCAAACAGTTTTTTGTCCGCGTATATAAATTTAAGTGACAGTAAAAATACAGCAAGTATCGCGGCGCTTGTACATGCACGCGTAATTATTCGTATATCGGGTGATTTAAAAACAAAACCGAGAAAAATAAGTGTTGCCGTATACAATACAATAACTGCGATAAGCCAAAGATGCAGATTTAGAGAATAGCCTGACGCCGATTGAAGAGCCTCACGTATGAGACCTATGTCGGCAGGTACAAATGCGTCTTCACGTCCCTCGATTTTCAGCAGATTGACGTATGACAGCAGTGGAAATATAAGTGCAGCAGGCGCTGCGCCCCAAAAGATATTTTTTGTTATAAAATAACCTAAAACGGTAAAAACTGCGACCGGAAACAGGTTTAGAAAAATTAGCAAAGGTCGCGTAATGATATCATACAGTGAATTACGGAAAAGACCCGGCTGAATGTAAACAGACAGCAGTTCAGTTAATATGCAAATGACAGTGATAAATATTGCACTTTGAAAAAAGTTGAGCTTTTTAACGGGTAGTTTTTTCATCTTTCCATCCTTTTGCTTTGCTGAAAATCAAAGAGCCGCGTGCGATTTCACGGCTCTTAACAAATATTAATTAATACTTATAGACCGATACGGTGCGCTTACCATGGATTGGTCGCGTTCTGATCCGGTTCTTTTTCCGGAGGCTGAGGGGTATTTTGTCCGGTATCCGTGTTGTTGCCGCTGTCGGGATTCGTATTTTCATTTCCTTCGCTTGGCTGTTCGCTATCAGGAGTGTTTGTGTCAGCCGGCGGATTTTCAGTGTCTGTTCCCGGCGTTGTCGTTTGGTCTCCGGGTGTTTCTGACGGAACTTCCTCTGCGGGCGCTGTGTGCAGAGTACACGGCTCTGTCGGTACTCCGTCGGGCAGAAAGCTTCCTGTTGCTTTATTGGGGCAGTTTTCCGTAAGCAGCATACCGGTATCAAAACAATATTCCGCGCTGACAAGCGTTGTGGGTTTGGTTAATGCTTTATATGCAAGTCCGTTGTGTATTTTGGACATTACCTTTTTCCATGTTGTGGCGGCAGGGTTTGCGCCGCTGTAATAAACGGTTTTATTGTAGTCGTAACCGTACCATACGACGCCTGTGTAATAGGAGGTATAGCCTGCAAACCAGCGGTCGTAATCGTCTGAGGTTGTTCCGGTTTTACCGGCAACTTCGGTTGTGCCGAAGTTTGCGGGTGTTCCTGTACCGCTTGACGCTGCATAGCTTAAAAGCGAGTTCATGACTCTTGCTGTTTCCGCAGTCATTGCAGTGTGTGATTCAACCTTATTCTCAAGCAGGACTCTTCCGTTCTGATCTACTACCTTTGTGTAGAAATATGGCTTTGTATAGATTCCGTCGTTAGGGAAGGAAGCGTAGGCCGCCGCCATCTCCACGACATTGACGCCTTTTGTAAGACCTCCCAGACCGAGTGCCGCTACATTTTCATCGTTATGTGCACGATCCATGTCGGATGTGACAAGAGACGTAAAGCCGAGGTTATCAATCATAAAATTGATTGAGCGTTTAAAGCCCACTGCCACATTTACGCGTGCGGCAACGGTATTCAAAGACTGTGCAACACCTGCCTGAAGCGTTACCTTTTTATTTGATTCATACCTTGACTGGTTCTTAGGATATTGCTTTGCTTCGTCTATGTACCAGTCGAGTATCATAGACGAAGGGGAAAGCGCATTATTTCCGTCCACAGATACGCCGTATTCAATTCCCGGTGCATATGTGGACAGCGGTTTTATACTGGAACCCGGCTGACGGTAAGTCATAGTTGCGCGGTTTTGTCCGCGCGCCGTTGTCTTTTCACCGATTCCGCCTGCAATCGCCACAACGCCGCCGGTACTGTTGTCTATGACAGCCATAGCGCTCTGCGGAGTTACAGTATTTCCGTCCTTGTCTTTTGCCGATATTTTGGGAAAATTATCAGGGTCATTGTATACACTGTCAACACATTTTTGGATATCTGATTCGTAGGGAGTGAAAATTTGAAGTCCACCGGAATAAACAAGGGTTTCAGCGTATACTTCGCTGTATCCTTTTATATTGATAAGGTCGTTTATTACCGATTCGGTAACTGCGTCAACATAATAGCTTTTGACTGATGCGGAATTAGTGCCTGTATTGCTTCCGTCGGATATGGTTATCTGTTCGTTCTTTGCGGCTTCAGCCTCTTCTTGGGAAATAAATCCCAGCTCGAGCATTTTGTTTAATACATTGGCAGCCCGCTCCTTGTTCTTTTCCATATTTGTTATCGGGTCATATGTTGAAGGCGATTTTGTGATTGAAGCAAGGCATGCACATTCTGCAAGAGTTAAATCTTTAACGTCTTTGCCGAAATATCTGTTCGAGGCGGTCCGAACTCCGTAGCAGCCTTGTGAAAGATAAATAGTATTTAGATAGACTTCAAGTATCTGGTCTTTTTTATATTGACTTTCAAGATACCATGCGCGGCGCATCTCCTGTATTTTACGCGTTATAGTATGATCATCGTCATCAGTAAGGTTTTTTACAAGCTGCTGGGTAATTGTAGAACCACCGAAGGAACTTGTGCTGCCGGGGTTGAAAAAATTGAGCACGGCGTGCGCAGTGCGCTTTAAGTCGACGCCGTTGTGCTTATAAAATCGTTCATCCTCAATGGCTATAACGGCATTCTGCATATTTTTGGGGATTTCGTCTATATTTGCCCAAATGCGGTTTTCAATTCCGTGAAGCTGCTCGATTTCAACATCCTTGCCGTCCTGTTTTCCGTAAAGAACAGTTGTATAATTGAGCGAATTGTCAAGATAGGACAGATCGAATTCGCCGTCAACATAGACAAACACATACCACAAAAAGACTGACATAGTGAAAACGCCTGTCAGTATCATTGTAAGGCAGACTGCCCATACTCCGCGGCGAAGCGGACTTTTTTTCTTTTCCTTATTTTTTCTATCTTTCAATTCTGTTTTATTATCTTCGTTTTGCGACGGTTCCTGAGCCAATGATGAAAGCTCTGTTATTTTTGTTGTTCCTGCAACATCTGTTATGTCTGTTATTTTTGTTATGTCAGGATTGTCTGAGTCAAACGGAATATCATTTGTGTTTCCCGGATGTATGTCGGCAAAAGGTAAATCGGTTTTTGTTTCATGATCGCTTTTGCGCTCATCAATCTGTTTAAAGAACAAATCTCTGTTCATTACGATTGTTTTATCTGTCTTGGGCTGTGTGGATTCGCCTTTTGTCTGCTCGGAAATTATTTTTGCCTTTTCAGATTTTCGGCGTTCGTATTTACGTATAAGTTTTGCAAGAAATTTTTTAAACATATTAAACTCCGATTTATATAGTAGTTTTAAACGTATAATTCTATGAATATCATATGCGGTGGATTTGTTTTGAAAACCTTATAATATCACAAGAATATTATACCACAGTCGGTGCTTTTTTCAATAGAAATGAAAAATTTAATAACTTCGGTGTGCGTAATACTCTTCAATTCCTATCTCTACAATACGTACGGCATAGGTTGAAAAGCTGTCGCGGCTTTTGTTTTGGATAACTGCTTTTGAGAGTCCCATGGTGAGAAAAGTAAAGATATAGATAGAAACATATTTTATATAAAACAGCATGGTTTTAAATATTCTGCCTCGTATTGAGAACTCACCGACACGTATTGTCTCTATTATTGTAAGGGCAGGGAACCGTATCAGCGCATATTTGCAGAGTATAAAACGCATTTTTAAAACAATAAAAACGGCCAGCACTATGCACCATTCAATTATTGTCAAAGCGATAAAAAAAGTATCATGTGTGATAAATTGCGAAACACTTTCAAGAAAGTTATGCTCATAGTCAAATATATTTTCTCCGCTTATTGCAATGCTTATTACAAAAACTCCGCATTCGGCAAGCACCGCGATTATAAAAACTATAATGCGGTACAGATTAATTATCAGTTTTTTTAAACTGTTCATAAAAATGGCTTTAAATAACAATCGGGGCATTTTAAAAAGATAGAATATTTGCGAAAAATGCGCAGTTCCTGATTTGGAATTTATAAAAAAATTGGAAATTCCAAATGAAAACGGAGTAAAAAGAATTGATGAGACAAAAATAACGGTAATTGCTCCGATGTAAAATGAAAGAGATAGTTCTATTTCACCGTTCAGCGCTTTTACAAATTCGCCCTTTGTGTTAAACATAAACATGGCTACAATAATAAGCGCTACAATAATTACAAATACGATTGACACCGATATACCCTGGATAATAGCGGTGTTTATGTCGTTGCTTTTATTTGATTTATAAAGATGTCTTTTATGTGCCATAATGTTTATTCATATAATAAATGTAAATTCCAAAGTGTTTAGGCCTTAACCTTAGCTTTTCCTAAAAGAAAAAACATATTAAATATCTGAAACTTTAAAAGTGACTTTAAAATAAAAACAGAGGAGCATTTTTACGCTCCTCTGTTTGATTGTGAGTTATCAGTAAATAAATAGCATTGTTGGCGGAACATACGCAGCTGAAAGTATGGGAAGGATATTCTTGGACAATTGATTTGTAGAATCGTTCTCATCTACCTTGCCGTAGAAGAATTCGCTCCAGGTATTAAATGTATTCGCATCGTATAAGCCAAGTGATGTGTTCTTTCTGTACATGGGCTGATTGAGTGAGCCGGGCGCATCAGAAAACATCTGAAGAGAGGTGTACAGGTTTCTTGATTCTTTGGGGAATCTGTTAGCCATATCGGAACCGTATACACTGTAAACGGACTCAACATTTTTAACAACGGAACGGTAGAAAGATATACCGATGTTTTCTTTCATCTTGAGATATCTTGCCTGCTGATCCTCTGTCATGGTAGAAAGAATAGGCGCTTCATAATTATCTTTCCATGCTGTTGTGATTTCTTCTGCTACACGAAGGGCAACTGAGGGATTTTCACAGTTTTTGAGAACGGAAAAGCCGCCTATCCAGCCAGCAGCCCAGGGGCTCACGGGAATACCGTTCGCATCGTAGATAACGCCGTCCTCAGGCTCGGTTGTTCTGATAATTTCCTCTGTCGCATATCCATAGGGAATAGCGGTAAAGTCAATTTCTACACCGGCAGCGTTTGCCTTGTTTTTAATATCAACATACTGATTGAGGTCAACGCCCATGAATGAAAATGAATTTATGGGATCTGACCCGGTATATGTACCGAGCAGCTTTGAAACAGTATTATCCCAATCAGAGGCGTCTGTCCATGATGCAATATAATTGGATTCATCCGCACCGATCTCGCTCCAGAACCAAGACTGTAGAAGATCCATGTTGTTGCCGACCTGATCAAGCGCCTCTCTGCTGACAACCGATGAGTCTACAAAAGCTAAAAGAGAATCATAATCAATTGCCAAAGACGCGTTATTTTCCATACCCATCCAAATATCGAGATTTCTGTCGTCATCAATAATTGCTGCAAGACCGACGCGTCCGTTTACGGTAGAAGCCTTGAGAATCTCCGTGAGCGAAGATATACCCCATGTTCCGTTATTAAACATTTCGATAGGATCGGTCACCTTGACTTCCTTGGCTCCGGTTTCTTCGTTTGCGGCAATAACAGTGTTCGGAATAACGATATTATTTTTATTGTAGGCAAGCAGATAGGGCGAAGCAATACCCGATGCCACCATGTATTTATTTCCGGTTATGTTATTATAGATTTGGAATTTGCCTGACAAATTGGATGAAAACGTTCCGAGTTTATCGGCAATTTCAAAGTTTATAAAGTTTGTAATATCCTGAGTAAAGTGCTGTGTATATCCCCATGACTCCTGATTTACATACATAAGGTCGGCTTTTTCGCCGGTAAGAACAGAGCGTTTCATAGTTGAAACATAATCACCGGATACAACAGACATGTTGATGTTCATGTTGAGGTTACCGGCAATAGCTTCCACGGCATTTTCCTGTCCGTCAAACAATTTGTACGGCAGGTAAGCGTTTACAGTACGGCTGGTCATAAGCTCGTCTTTAACGCCTGTTGAGCTTGTAGCATCTACAACATCATTTGACATTGATCCGAGAATTTCATTTATTTTAGTGATTACATCACCGGGAGCATCAAAAGGAGTTTCGGAAAGATCAGGCTCGGGTTCCGGCTCGGGCTCAGGTTCCGGCTCAGGCTCGGGTTCCGGCTCAGGCTCGGGTTCGTTATAATCATCGTCATAATCATTGTCATCATCATCGCTCGGAACAGTGACTTCTCTGTCCTTTTCCAAAAGCTTGGCAAGACGGTTATTATTGTCGGTACTGTTGTTTTTAGCGCCGTCGGGTCTGTTCATGTAGTTACATCCCGCGAGTGCAAAAACCATAATACAGACAAGCAGAACCGCAATGATGTTTTTAAGCTTAAAATGCTTCATTACGCAATTACCTCCCAAAGAAACTGCTGTTATTATAGGCAGATACACTTATAACTGTATGATAAGTATATCATATACAAATTGTCTTTGCAAGAGTAATATCAAAATTAGTAATACTGTATAAAAATCAAGGTGAAATTTTGTGATTAATAACGGTTATTATATGGCTTTTGCACTGTCGAGCAGGTAACCCATGCGCGATTTCAGCCCGAGTAACTCATATGACAAAGCATCAAGCAGCTTAGGATCATTTGTAAAGCTGATTTTGGATTCTATTATTTCAATCTGTTTTTTCAGGTACAGCAGCTCGGCTCTTAAATCGATTGTCTGAGTTAATTGTTTCATATTTGTATCTTCCTCTCATAATTATTTATTATATAATCGGCAGAAAATGTACAGTTTATGCAAAATAATCCAAGTCTGTATTATATTATTGAAATGAAAACGCGAATATGTTATAATAATATATAAACAGATCCGTAAAACAATCTGTGCGGAGGTAAAATCATGGTAAAAATAAACAAAAAAAAGGCGGCGGTGTTTGCCGCGGCATTTGCCGGTACGGTTCTTGTCGTCAGTCTTTTGGTATTTGTTGTATTTAAAGGAATGTTTTATAAAATTTACACGGCGCGGGGGGACAGCAGCTTTGCTGCGGGCAACTACACGCAGGCGGTGAAGTATTATAATACCGCAAAGGGCTGGAACCCGAAAAAGCAGCAGGTATATTTATCTCTTGCAAAGGCTTACGGTGCGCAGGAGGATTACGAAAATGCAGGAGCTGTGCTTGATGAGGCTATTGAGAAAAAGCTGACCACGGACGAGACGGATATGGAGCAGCTTTATCTGATGCGTATTAAAATCTATTCTGCCGCAGGGCAGCTTATCGAGGCAGTAAATTATACCGATGGAATTTCCGATCAGTATATTTTGAGAAAAATCCAGGAAATACGCCCGTCGGATCTGAGCTATACTCCGACCCAGGGCGATTATGACAAGACGCAGAAAATGACAATTACCGTGCCTGAAGGCCACACTGTTTACTATACGACGGACGGGACGTATCCCACTAAATTTTCGACTGTATATGTTGAGCCGATTAATATAGGAAACGGCAGAACATCCGTAACGGCTATTGCCGTAAATGCCGACGGACTTGTTTCCCCGCTGCTCAGCGTTACTTATAATATAACAAATGAAAACCAGGCTGTCAGTTTTGATGATAAAAAGATAGAGCAGATGGTGCGCCGTGCGCTGTCAAAGCCCAGCGGGGTGATACGTGTCAAGGAGCTTGAGGCGGTGACGGAGCTGTCAAACGATGGCATTGACGGATATGTAAAGACACTATCCGATCTTGACATGATGCCCAATCTTCAGTCGCTTATTCTTGACGGTGAAAATATGATGATGTCGGTTTCGCAGCTTTCGGGCAAGGCGAAGCTCAAAACACTTATTCTTTCGGGCTGTGAGCTGGACAGCGCGGAGATAAACGTGTTGGGGAGCCTTGCAGCGCTTGAAACGCTCGATTTGTCAGATAACAATATAACATCATTAAGCATGCTGGCCAATGTGACAACACTTAAATTTGTATATCTTGCAAACAACAGTGTTGACGATATTTCCGCATTGTCCGCCTCCAAGGGTATAACACTGATTGATGCTACACATAACCGTATTTCCGCTGTCCCTGACTTTGACGAGGGAATACCGCTCAATACGCTTCTACTCGGATCGAACTATATATCGGATATCTCTACCGTGCATCGCTATACATCGCTTACAGCGCTTGATATTTCAGATAATCTTGTGAAAAATGCAAAAAATCTTTCTGCACTTAAGAATCTTGATATGCTGGATATTTCGGGTAATGAGATAGCTAATTTTGAATTTTTGAGCGAGCTTAAAAAGCTCACGCAGCTGAATGTTGACGATACTTCGTTTGTGAGTGCAAAACCTATTGCCGGATTAAAGCTTGTGAGTTTTTCGGCAAACGGCACGGGTCTTGTCGCCATTGAGCAACTTTCCGATATGACAGAGCTTAAATCGCTCGGAATAGCTGACACAAACGTGACGGATATCACTCCGTTAAAGAACGCGCAAAAGCTTGACTATCTTGATATTTCCGGATGTGATATAAAGGATTTATCGGTACTGTCAGGACTCTCCGGTTTATTTACGCTGAAAGCAGTCGGTGTAGATGTGAGCGGAGTGACGTTTGTTAATCCCGATATATTAATAGTAAATAAAAGTTAAATGATTTAGTAAGAAAAAAGAGCCGTAATGAAAATCTTGATAGATTTTCATTACGGCTCTTTTATTTTTCAATGTTTAATTTTTGTTAGTTATTTATTTCGCCGGCCCATTTGAAAGCAAATTTTGCAATGATAACCGCGATAATTTCGTTGATGATTGCGGCAGCAACAATAGTTCCCGAGACAATAGAGGCAAGGGAGGCATCAATCGATGTTAATGTTGTTACTGCGATACCTGTAAATACCAAAGACACACCGGAGTGTGGAAGTAATGTAAATCCAAGATATTTTGTAACAGTAGAAGGTGCTTTGGTTAACTTACCGCCAATATATGCCCCTCCGATTTTACCAACTGCTCTTGACAATATATAGATAGCTGTAAAAACTCCGGCTCCGGCTATTAAATGGTAATCTAAAGGCATGCCGAGATTTACTATCACAATTATAAGAGATAAATTTAATATCGGATTATATAAATTCAAAACATTTTCAAGATCTTTTTCCGGTAGAATATTTGCAATAGTTGCACTGAAAGCCATACCGATTAAAAGATAATTCAGACTAAATGAATGAAATATATAATAATCAATAATCAAACCGAATACGGTTGATATACATAAAAAAAACAGTAATAATATAAATCCGACAATGCTATTTTTTGATTTTTTTATTAGAAATGAAGCACAAATTCCGGTTAAAATACCTATAATAAACGGCAGTAAAACGATTCCCACAATTGCAATGGGGGACAAAGATTCGCTGCCGTTTACTCCGCTTATTACTGATATCACCGTAAAGAATTGCAGCAAGCGGTATTAATGTTTTGGTAACGGGACCGTTTGTATGATATTCATTAACGATAGATAAAGCGGGAGCAGGCGCTGTTGCCAATGCGATGCCGCCGAAAATAAACGCTAAATATATCGGGATATCTGTAATGATAAATACAAGAGAGAATGCGGCGGTAACAAACAAAAACGTACATATGGACTGAATAAATGTAATTCCTATAATTTGCTTACCGGAACTTGCAATCTTTTTAAAAATGATTTCGCGACCTATCATGACACCTGCAAAACATTCAACCTTTTTTATAATACTAAATTAAATTGTGCACATACGGTTTTTTGTTATGAAACGTTGACTTTAATCTGAATATCAATATTTATGTCTTTGCTGTTTCTTTCTGCTTTTTAATTACTTTCATTCTGATAAATTCTTCACGTTCCTTTTCCTCAAGAAATTCGGTAATGTAAGCGATATCACGCCGGTAACCCGGAATAACGATGTTTTTCAGCGCGTTTGCTCTCTTTTGCGTCTTTTGTATGGCGACCGCCAGTCTGTAAATGGAGCTCTCAATCTCTGCAAGCTCCGCACAAAGCTCTTTGACCCGCCTAAAGCACACGTAGGCGTTGTCCATTGCACATCCGCCGGCATTTATGCCGTAATACGGCTTTGCGGCAGGCGATGTATATTTGACTGTGGGAATTTCCACTCCCATGACGCTTTTTTCAAGAATGGTTACACAGTCGTCAACGGGAACGGCATAAGCGATACTTCTCACATCCGCTCCTAAGACATTGGCAAGCATCAACGCATCATACGCTTTGGCAAAGGTGCTGTTTATCTTTGTCTGTATATCCTTTGCGCGGTCGATAAGCCCCATCATTTCACGTATCAGTATATTGCGTTTTCTGTCCATAAGGTCAAAGCCAACGGTGGCAAGTCCAAGGGAGTTCTTTACTTTTAACAAATTTCCTTTTGTTGGATTAAGCATTATTGTTCACCGGCCTTTTTCGGCAGATATTTATCAATGAGTTCTTGACTCACTCGTGACAGTTCCGCTTTCGGCAGCAGTGTCAAGAGCTGCCATCCAAGGTCAAGGGTCTGTTCGATTGAACGACGTTCTCCGACAGGCTGATTAATAAATTTTGATTCAAACTCCCGGCCGAATTCAATGTACGCCTTATCCGTATCGGAAAGCTCTTCCTCTCCGATGACGGATGCAAGCGAGCGGGCGTCTGCCACGCGTGCATATGCTGCAAACAGCTGGTTGGACAGTGCCGCGTGATCCTCCCGCGTGAACCCCTCTCCGATTCCGTCTTTCATAAGTCTTGAGAGCGACGGAAGCACTGATACCGGCGGGTATATGCCGTTTTGCGACAGTGTTCTGTCTAAAACAATTTGCCCCTCAGTAATGTATCCCGTGAGGTCCGGGATAGGATGGGTGATATCGTCGTTTGGCATTGTCAGTATCGGAATAAGAGTTACCGAGCCTTCCTTGCCCTTTATCATACCGGCTCTTTCATAGAGTGAGGCAAAATCTGAATACAGATATCCGGGGAAGCCCTTTCTTGCCGGGATTTCTCCCTTTGAAGCCGAAAGCTCGCGAAGCGCTTCGGCATACGCCGAGATATCCGTCATGATAACAAGCACCTGCTTGCCCTTTTCAAAGGCAAGATATTCCGCTGCGGTAAGCGCGCATCGCGGCGTGACAATACGCTCGATTATAGGGTCGTTTGCAAGGTTCAAAAACATAACAAGATTAGTACCGGCGCCTGAAGCTTTGAATTCGCGTCTGAAAAAGTCCGCAACATCATTTTTTACACCCATTGCAGCAAAAACTATCGCAAAATCATTGCTGCTTCCGCTTTTAAGTCCGGCGCCTGTTGCAATCTGCACTGCAAGCCTGTCATGCGGAATACCCGAGCCGCTGAAAATCGGCAGCTTCTGTCCGCGTATAAGCGTCATCAGCATGTCTATGGACGAAATGCCGGTGCAGATAAAATCGTTGGGGTATCGGCGTGCAACGGGATTTATGGAGGCGCCGTTAATATCTGCTTTTTTATCACAGTAAACAGGGCCGAGACCATCAATAGGTCTGCCGGCGCCGTCAAAAATACGGCCGAGTATTTCATCCGACAGATTTAGCTGCATAGGTTTGCCTGTAAATGATGTGCGGCTGCCGGTAAGCGACATGTCGTTTGTTCCCTCAAACATTTGAATGACCGCTTTTTCGCCGTCCAGACGTATTACTCTTCCGTGACGGACTTCTCCGTTGTCCAAAACAATATCCGCCATTTCATCGAAGTGCGCGTTTTTTACGCCGTCCAAAACGATGAGCGGACCGTTTATTTCTTTTATGCCGAGATATTGAATTCTCACTCTGCTCACCTGTAACTTTCTTCGAGATTTTCGAGCTTGTTTAAAAGCTCTCGGGTAAGTGGTCCGAATTTTTCAAGCTCGTCGTTTTTGATTTCAAACTTAACACGCATTACGGCGTCAAATACTCCCGTCTGATTTATGCGCGACAGCGGTATTCCTTGTTTTACAAGCAAAACGGCTTTGTCGTACAGCTCTAAAATTAGCTTCATCATATCATACTGCTTTTCAACCGGAACATAGGTATCAATGTCATGCATCGCATTTTGCTGCAAAAACCCCTGACGGATGGCTTTGGCTGTGACGATTATCAGCTTTTGATCCTCCGGCAGTACGTCTTCGCCTATCAGCTTTACAATTTCCATCAGTCTGTTTTCTTCAAGGAGTATGCCGATTGTCCTGCCCCGCACCGTTTCAAAGTCTGCGCAGACATTTTGCCCGTACCATTTTCGAAGCTCGTCGAAGTATTCCGTATAGCTGGTTATCCAGTTGATTGCCGGATAATGTCGCGAGTATGCAAGCTCACGGTCCAGTGCCCAAAAACAGCGGATAAAACGCTTTGTGTTTTGTGTCACAGGCTCGGAAAAATCACCGCCCTGCGGTGATACGGCCCCTATAATCGTGACGCTGCCTTTTTGTCCGGAAAGCGTCTGCACATACCCTGCGCGTTCATAAAATTGGGACAGTCTGGAGGGAAGGTATGAGGGAAAGCCCTCTTCTGCCGGCATTTCCTCAAGTCTGCCCGATATTTCACGCAGTGCCTCTGCCCAGCGCGAGGTAGAGTCAGCCATTATAGCTACGTGATAACCCATATCACGGTAATATTCTGCAAGTGTCACCCCGGTGTAAATAGAAGCCTCGCGTGCCGCAACGGGCATATTAGAGGTATTGGCGATCATAACGGTGCGTTCGGTAAGCGCCCTGCCTGTTTTAGGATCGCGAAGCTCGGCAAATTCTTCAAGCACCTGTGTCATTTCATTGCCGCGCTCGCCGCAGCCGATGTAAACGATAATGTCCGCGTCGCTCCACTTTGCAATCTGGTGCTGAACCATCGTTTTACCGGTTCCGAAGCTTCCCGGCACTGCCGCTGCACCGCCCTTAGCTATCGGGAAGAGAGTATCGATGACGCGCTGACCGGTTACAAGCGGTTCACTTGCCGAAAGGCGCGCGCTTGACGGACGCGCGTATTTTATAGGCCATTTTTGAGCGAGGGAAATTTCATGCTTTATGCCTTTTTTGTCTTCAACAGTGATAAGCGGAGTAAGTATGTTGTAGCTGCCGTCGTTTACGGCGGATAACACCCTGCCGCTGATACCGGGAGGAATCATGGACTTGTGCATAATCCCTTCATTTTCCGGCGTCTGCGCAAATATTTGTCCCTCCGTTACGTTGTCTCCGACACTTACTGAAATTTTAACGTCCCACAGGCGTTCTGTATCAAGGTTGTCGCAGGATACGCCCCTGTCCAAAAACGCCCCTGATTTTTCATTGAGTGCTTTCAGCGGACGCTCTATACCGTCAAATATATTCGATATTATGCCGGGGCCGAGCAGAGCGCAAAGCGGACCGCCGCTTCCCGTCACCGGCTCGCCGATCGAAAGGCCCGACGTGTCCTCGTATACCTGTATTGTGGTCTGCTGCTGTGACAGCATGATAACCTCTCCTATAAGGCGGAGGTTTCCGACGTACACCATTTCGAGCATAGCAAAACTCTTTGAATTTTTAACGGTGACGACGGGACCGTTTATACTGTAAATTACATCCATTTATATTTCTCCTTAATCTGACTCAATCGGAAATTTTAAGTCCGGAAATCGAGGGAAAGTCCGATTTTTTAAGCTCAAGGCTGCTGTCCAGAGTTAAGTCGTACATTACGCCGTTCTCAATATCCTTTACAATAAAGCCGCCCAGACGGGTACCGTCGGATATTGTTATTTCGGCATCGGGAAAAATTTCAAGAGCCGTGGTTTTATCGGCAGGATTTTTTGATGCGATAATTTCCAGTCTGCCCGATTTGTCCGAAAGCTCTTTGTCTTTAAGAGAAACAAGAGTGCTTTTCAAAAATTCCGCATATTCGTCGGAGGCTGTAAATTCTACTATTCTTTCGCGCAGCCTGCCGAACACGGCTTCCTGAATTTCCGTGCGCTTTTTTAAAAGCTGCGTGCGGCAGTTTGCAGTATACTCGGTAACCATATTGCTGTATTTTGCAAGTATTTCAGCGCGCTGCCTTTGTTCATACTGCTCGGCGTCATGTTTTGCATTTTCGGTAGCGGCTGAGATTGCCTCTTTTTCCTCCTCATGCGCCTTGAATATGATACTTTCGGCTTTTTTTTCAGCGTCGTCAATAACGGTGCGTTCAAGGTTAAGCGCCGTCTGATACGCTTTGTTCATATCGTTTTGAAGCATAAAAACACCTCTAAATTTTAATTCCCACAGCAGTACGGATATACTCCGCGATAGCATTTTCGTCTCTTCCGTTTCCGTGCCTGTCGGGTATTTCCACCAGCAGGGGCTGAGACTTGTTTGTTTTTATGTCGTCAATGCGTTCGCGGCAGAGCGAAGCTAAAGCGCCGTTTATCAGCAGTATTCCGATATCCTTGCGGTCAAGAACCCTGTCGAGCGCTTTTTTTACTTCTTCTTCGCTGTGTACGACAATTCCATCGGCACCCGTCATGCGAAGACCGATGAGCGTGTCGATATTGTCGGAAATAACATACATTTTCATAAGTATTAAAGTACAAACAGGATGAGAAACGATACAAGCAGTCCGTAGATGGCTATACCTTCACCCAGAGCGACAAAGATAAGCGATTTACCGAAGGTGGAGGAGTCCTCCGCCATTGCTCCGATAGCTGCCGAGGCAGCCGGGCCGACTGCAAGTCCGCCGCCGATTCCCGCAAGGCCTACCGCCGCTGCCGCGGCAATTGCTTTTATTGCGGCGTCGGTAATTCCTACGGCTGTTGTCACGGCATCTGCCGTTTCGGCTGGTGCTGCAAGAGCAAAAGCCGGCATAAACAGCCCGGCGAGCATTACAACGCCGAAGCCGCACAGATTATATGTCAGACGGCGCTTGGCGCGTTTTCCGGTAAGTTTCCCCGAAAAAACCGAGAACATAGGTGAAAGAACAAGTAAAAACAGAACTGTTACTGCAATTATAGCGTAAATCATGATAATTATCTCCTATCTGTTTAAATTAAGCAAAAGGCTTGAACGGCTGCCCGTTGCCTGCATAAAATCGCGAGAAAAATTCGTAGAATTGCAGCCTTAAGCACTGAATTCCAACAATAAGCCCCTCAAGGCATATGACAAAAATGTTGCCGAATATCAAAACGACAATTTCACCGGCGCCGCCGAGCATGGAAGCCATTGCGGTGACAACAAGCATCATACCTGCATGGCTGACTGCGAACGCACCTATACGTACATAGGATATAACATTGGACAGAAATGAGAGCATGACCTCAAAAAGCTCAAATATATTTTCGGTGATATACTCGCCCCATTTTTGTTTGAGAGCGCCTTCCTTACGTTGTATAAGCTTTGTAAGCGGTGTTCCGAGAAATATCATCAGGAGCGGCACTGCCGTTGTCAGTACAATATAAATAGGGCTGTAAAGCCTGATTTCCGTTAATAATGTCAGCAATGCGGCTGCTACATTTCCGAAAAAGAAAACAAATCCGCAAATGCCGTTAGGTGAAAACAGAAACTTTTTGGGGTCGCGCTGGCGGATGCCGTTAATAATATTCAAAATCATTGCCACGCCAATCAGGACTACTCCGAAGCCTGCCGCAAACAGAAGTATAAACAGCGTATTTGAACCGTGCAGGACGGAAAATCCGGGAATAATTTCTTCGTTGCCGAATACGCTTCCGTAGAACAGCCCGCATACGGCGCTGGATGCACCGATAACGGCAATTATGCGTCCGAGCTTCATTTTCTTGATTTTCCATGCTAAAATTCCGCCGAGCATAAGCACAATCCCCTGACCGAGGTCGCCGAACATAATTCCGAAAAATATCGTATACGTCAGTGCGACAAGAGGTGTCGGGTCAAGCTCGTTGTATCCGGGCAGACCGTACATTTCTGTAAACATTTCAAAAAAACGTACGCCCCACGGGTTTTTAATTTTTGTGGGCGGGGTTTCAAAACGAACCTCTTTCGGATCTTCTATTATGAGATTGACGTCGTAGTCGTCAGAAATGTACTTTTTGAATTTAGGCAGTGCGCGTTCGGGAATCCAGCCTGAGAGGTAAAATTCGCTGCTGCTTCGCATTGCGTACTGACGAAGATCGTGGCACTTCGATAAAAAGTTGTATTTTGAATATGCTTTGACAAGGTCGCTTTGATAAAGCGTTGTCATTTCCTGCCTTGACTTTTTCAGCTCATCGAGTGCTGTGCAGAGCTGCGCGTTGTTTTGTTTTAACTGCTCGAGCGATTCTCTCGGCGTATGATGTATCTTTTCCGAAATGTAAATGCGCTCAAAATACAGTGAAGACAATACTGCGTCCGCAGTTGCCTTTTGGCTTGCGGGCGTCAGCGCGATTCCCCAGACATATTCCTTGTCACGGTTTAGAGGCACAAACGACAGCGCCGTGTCTGAATCAAAGAAAATCATGTTATTATAAGATGTGAGCGGCATTTTTCCGAATCTTACATCAACATATTCCATTGAAAACAGTCTGTCGAACTCAACATCCAGCTCAATAAGAGGCGTCAGCTGTTTTATCGTATACTCGTTTTCGGAAATTTCCTTTTCCGTCTGAGCTATCTTTTCCGTGATATCGCTCAGCCGTGCGGAAAAAGCGTCCACCCGAGCAGACTGCTTATCGATATCCGGGTCGTAATCTGTAATTTGCACCTGCTCCTTCGGAATACCCGCAAGCTCCATTACCGAAACTATTTCTTCCAAAAGCTCGGAGTACGGATTCCCCGTTTCAAACGGAAGCAGATTTTTGACGCCGGTGGTCAGCTTTGTCGCCCGTATCGGCTGAAAGCATTCCGAGGTAAGACAGCATTTTGCAATGTCGTCAAATCTCTCTGCCGGACCGATAAGACTGATTAGCTTTAGCTTTTGTACCGACATAGCTATCTATCATCTCCCTGTTCAGATTGTATCGTATTGATTCAATTATTATTTTGATTTTGTCAGTTTCATAGTTTTTATAAATCATATATGCGTATATGACGGCGGGCGCACTTTTGGAAAAGTGAAGAACCTTGCCCGCTTTATCACTTAAAAATTCCATAGACAGTGTTTCGAGTGAAGTGCCTGAATCTGCTGCTGCAAGCCGTCTGTACGGCGTATTTTTCAGCAGGGACATAAACTCTTTTATTCCGTTTGAAGAGCAAAGCTCAGAAATCATGCTGTCAGTCAATCTGTAAGACGGACGTATTATAAACGGAATTATTTCGTCAGCCTTATAGTCGAAATATACCCGCAGTCTGAAAATGCGCATGATATTGTGCAGGTCAATGCTGCATCCAAAAAGCGTTTCGATATCGTCTTTTTTGAAGTGCTTTTTTATATGTTGCGACAGCTCAAGATAATATGATTTCCACATTTCATTTTCAACAAAGAGGTAGTCTGACTTTCCTCCTGTTGCCGCTTTTTCGACGGTTGTTTTGTAACTGCCGCGCAGTGCTCTGCTAATTTGGCGCAAATCCTGTGCGTTTATCAGCATATCGAAATTCGTATTTGAGTACTTGCGAATTAAAGGTTCGTACAGCAGCGCATATGAAGCTTTTTCGGGGAAGTCCGAACCTGCGTTTCTCAGTGCCCACATTATGAAATCGAGTTCATAGGTTCCTATAAATTTGCGTGTGAGCTCGCTGTCTTTTTCGGACAGACCTTTAATCAGACGGTCAAATTCAAGACAATATTCTCTTTTTAAAAGCATTTCAATGCGTGAACGGCGTATTCCTCTCAGGTCGGCACCTGCAAATGCATGCTCGTACGCGGGATGCGATTTCAGTAATACGGCACACTCCTCCACCGTCCGGCAGGCGCTCAGCCGAAGATAGTCCGCATTGGTAAACCGCTTGCCGTACATTGCTTTAGCCTTTGTGATGACAGCGCAGTTCATAGCTTTTTCGTTATCTGACGGTACATTTTGTCCACCCATTGCCCGCCGTCGGATTCATAGAGACTTTCGAGCTTTTTCATGCTTTTTGCAAGCTCTGAGTCGCATTGATTGCAGAGATTCTGCGCCTTTTGACGTTCAGCATTTTCAAATTCCGAAACCGATGCCTTGGCTTTTTCGATGTACTCGTCGCGTATTCTTCCCAACTGGGCGATACTTTTATCACAGCGTGCCTTTTCGGCTTGCGCCCGTGCCACGATATTCTGCGCCTTTTGCTCGGCGTCAAGCGCAATTTTAAGTATCTTTTCCAATGCTTTTCACCTAATTTCTCAATGCGTTCTGCGGCGCGGGAATTCTGCCGCCGCGTGAGATGAATTTTTCAGAGCTTTCGCTGTGGACAGGCATGACGGGCGCACTGCCCAGCAGCCCTCCGAACGAAACCTCGTCGCCGACCTTTTTCCCGTATGCCGGAATAAGACGTACGGCGGTAGTTTTGTTGTTGATTACGCCGATGCTGATTTCATCGGCGATAATAGCCGATATTGTTCGTGCAGATGTGTCTCCGGGAACTGCTATCATATCAAGACCGACAGAGCATACAGCCGTCATCGCCTCTAACTTGTCAAGGGTGAGCGTACCGCATTTTGCGGCGTCTATCATACCTGCGTCCTCCGACACCGGGATAAACGCGCCCGACAGACCGCCGACGTGCGAGGACGCCATGGCCCCGCCCTTTTTAACGGCGTCATTAAGCAGTGCAAGACACGCGGTTGTACCGTGCGTGCCGCAGCGTTCAAGACCTATTTCCTCAAGTATATGTGCAACTGAGTCTCCTATTGCGGGAGTCGGTGCGAGCGAGAGGTCGACAATTCCGAACGGCACATTCAGTCTGCGTGAAGCTTCCGCCGCCACAAGCTGTCCCATTCTTGTTATTTTGAATGCGGTTTTCTTTATTATATCTGCGATTTCCGTTATATTTGCGCCCGGTGCTTTCTTGAGCGCATGACTCACAACACCCGGTCCCGAAACGCCTACGTTTATAACGCAGTCGCCTTCACCCACTCCGTGAAACGCACCTGCCATAAATGGATTGTCCTCCGGTACGTTGGCAAATACAACAAGCTTGGCGCAGCCGATTGAACCGTCATCTCTCGTAAGATATGCTGTCTTTTTTATAATGTTTCCCATAAGCCCGACGGCATCAAGATTTATCCCGGCTTTTGTTGTGGCGACGTTTACGGATGAGCAAACGCTGGTTGTCTCTGTCAGCGCCTGCGGGATCGATTCTATAAGACTTTGTTCGCCGGCGGTCATTCCCTTATGTACAAGCGCACTGTATCCGCCTATAAAATTAACTCCGCAGCTGTCCGCCGCACGATCCAGAGTTTTTGCGATTTTTACCATATCGTCCGGGCTCATGCCGCGCGCAACCAGCGAGACGGGTGTCACTGCAACGCGCTTGTGTATTATTGGAATGCCGTATTGCCTTGAAATATCCTCACCTGTCTGTACAAGGCTTCCGGCAAGCCGCGTTATCTTATCATAAATGTTGTCGCACAGCCGTCCCGCGTCCTCCGATACGCAGTCGAACAGGGAAATACCCATCGTGACGGTGCGGATATCAAGGTGCTGCTTGTCTATCATGCTGATAGTTTCAAGAATATCATTAATTTCCAGCATGTGCGCCTCCCTTATATTCTGTGCATCGAGTTGAAAATATCCTCGTGCATGGTGTGTATTTTCAGTCCGGCATCATCGCCGCACTTTTCCAGCCTGTCGGCAATGGCTTCAAACGGTGCGCTGCTTTCTGTCATTTGCGCCAGCATGACCATTGCGAACATATCGTCAAAGACCTTTTGGGTAATGTCCATTATATTGACGTGCAACTCCTTGCAAATAGATGCGATGTCAGATACGATGCCGACACGGTCTTTTCCGACAACTGTTATAACTAATCTCATAATCTGCTCCTTGTTCTTGATTCTCATATGTATTATACGTTACACATTTTATCACCATTTTATTAAAAATCAATATATTTTTATTTTTTGTTGCAACTTTTCTAAAATGTGTTAAAATATGATACATATATTTGTTTTTGAAAATCAAAAGGAGATGCAGTGCAGATGAATGAAAAAAGATTGCTTGCCGCACTTGAAAAGAACGCGTTTGCAGACAGGGAACATCTTGCAAAAGCGCTGAAGTGTACGCGTGACGAGCTTGACGCTACAATAAAGCGTCTTGAGGAGCAGAAAGTTATTGTCGGATACAATGCGATGGTGGACTGGGACAAGACAAACCGTGAATATATAACCGCTATGATCGAGCTGAAGATTTCGCCAATCCGCGGCGAGGGCTTTGATAAGGTGGCCCGCCGTATTTCAAAGTATCCGCAGGTGAAAAGCGTCAGTCTCATGTCCGGCGCATACGATATACTTCTGACAATTGAGGGCAAAACGCTTACTGAGGTGGCGCTTTTTGTGTCTCAGAGACTTGCGCCTATGGACGGTGTGCTGTCAACCGCAACTCATTTTGTGCTGAAAAAATACAAGGATAAGGGGATAAGCTACGACGTATCGGAGGAGGACATGCGCGGCTTGTATAATATATGATGAATTACGAAAATCTTTTTTCCGATAAAGTTAAGACGATAAAGCCGTCCGGGATACGCAAATTTTTTGATATCGCTGCAGAGTTTGACGATGTACTGTCACTTTCGATAGGAGAGCCGGATTACCATACGCCGTGGCATATCAGAGAAGCGGGAATTGAGTCTTTGGAACACGGGCGGACAAAATATACGGCCAACTCGGGCATGCGCGAGCTGAGAGAGGAGTGCTGTTCCTATCTAAAGCGGCGCTTTAACCTCAATTACAGTGAGGATGAAATACTTATAACGGTTGGGGGAAGCGAGGGTATTGACCTTGCTATACGAACACTTGTCAACCCCGGAGACGAGGTGCTGGTACCGGAACCGTCCTTTGTCTGCTACTCGCCTATTACCGTGCTTGCCGGCGGTATACCTGTGCCGATTGTCACAAAAAAAGAGGATGACTTCAAACTAACGGCCGCTGCTCTTAAAAAAGCTATAACCCCCAAAACCAAGCTGCTTGTGCTGCCTTATCCTAATAATCCGACGGGAGCCATTATGACAAAGAGCGAGCTTGGTGCAATAGCCCGTGTTCTTAGAGGCACCGATATAATGGTGCTGTCCGATGAAATCTATGCGGAGTTGACTTACGGCACGCGCCATGTCAGCATTGCAAGCCTTGACGGTATGCGTGAGCGCACGATAATTATAAATGGTTTTTCTAAAGCATTTTCAATGACAGGCTGGCGGCTTGGCATTGCCGCAGCGCCGCGCCCGGTTATTAAAAAAATGACGCTTGTGCATCAGTATGGAATAATGAGTGCGCCGACGACAAGCCAATATGCTGCTGTTGAAGCACTGCGCTACGGCGACAATGATATCGAGGATATGCGCATGGGTTATGATCGACGCAGAAAGCTTATACTTGCAGGTCTGCGCGAAATGGGGCTTTCATGCTTTGAGCCGTTCGGTGCGTTTTACATATTTCCGGATATTTCAGATTTTGGTATGTCCAGTGACGAATTCTGCGAGCGGCTTTTGCGTGAACAGCGCCTGGCAGTTGTTCCGGGCAGTGCGTTCGGAAAAAGCGGAAATGGTTTTCTGCGTATTTCTTATGCATATTCGGTTGAAAACATTGAGCTTGCGCTTGAACGCCTGAGAAAATTTATTGATAAATTATGATAACGCTGAAATCTCACGCCAAAATAAATGTGACTCTTGATATCAAGGGCAGGAGAGAGGATGGGTATCATCTTTTGCGTACGGTTATGCAAACGGTCACACTGTGCGATATTGTTACAATGACCGAAAAGCCGCACGGTATATCGGTTTCCTGTAATCTGCGCTATATTCCGACAGATGGCAGAAATATAGTTTACAAGGTGGCAAAAGCCTTTTTTGATTACTTTGGCATTGACGGCGGGATTGACATTCGCCTTAAAAAGCATATTCCGTGCGGTTCGGGACTTGGCGGCGGCAGCTCTAACGGTGCGGCTGTTTTAGAGGGGCTTTGCAGGCTTTACGGTATTTCTTTAAGCCCCGGTCAAAAAGTAAAGCTTACGGAAAATATAGGCGCGGATATCCCGTTTTTCTTTTACGGAGGCACTGCTCTTTGTGAGGGAATAGGCGAGCAGGTTACCCCTCTTTCTGCTATGCCCGAATGCTGGATTGTAATAACAAAGCCGCGCTTTTCCCTGTCAACCTCGGAGGTGTTTTCTTCACCTCTTATTGCCCGAGCATACGGCGCTGACAGTACAAATTTAGTTATATCGTCTCTGAAAAGCGGAAAAAGTGCTAACGTTGTTTTTTCTGGTGCTCAAAACGCGCTTGAGTCTGCAAGCATTTCTCTGTGTCCGGCAATCGCCCGGCTGAAAGAGCTTATGTTGAAAAACGGTGCGTTTTTTTCTATGATGAGCGGCTCCGGCTCGTCCGTTTACGGCGTGTTTGATTCGCATAAAGCGGCGTCGGATGCCTTTGGTCTTATACGTTCGCAATTCCCTAATACTTATATTACAAAGCCCTGTCCGAATGCGGTTGAGTTCATATGAAATTTTTGAAAAATATCCGCTTTTCTGATTAAATTTTTTTCTCCCGGTCAATAATGGTTTCAAATAAACCTCGGGAAGTGAAAAAATGAAAAGAAAATTTATGTGCGCTCTGTCCTTGTTTGCTGTGTTTTTCGGCTTTTTGACAGTGATGCTTATTATATCTGAGAGGGAAGCCGGTCAGATTCGCGACGGAGTTTTGAGGCTGCATATTGTCGCAAACTCCGACAGTGAGTATGACCAGCAAAACAAAATGTCAGTGCGCGACGGTATAGCGCAGCTTTGCTCACAGCTTTTTTACAGCTCAGACAGCAAAGCTCAGGCTATGGAAAGCGCACGGCAAAACGGCGACGTGATTGTTGAAAAGGCGGAAGAAATACTTAAAAGCCGCGGCAGCGCCGACAGTGTCCGCGTCACGGTTCGTCAGCGCTTTTTCCCTACCCGTACCTATGAGGGTGTGTCTCTTCCCGCCGGCGTCTACGATACGGTGGATGTCGAAATAGGCTCGGCTGCCGGTAAAAACTTTTGGTGTGTTATGTTCCCGGATATCTGCGTCGGTGCGTCGGATGCAGACGGCAATAAGGAGAAAATGTCCGACGTTTTGACGGGCGGTGCATTAGAAATGACCACCGAAACAGAAGAAACCTCGGTGAAATTCAGGTTTGCAATAGTAGAAATTTTTGAAAATATTAAGCATTTTTTCGGCGTTGAATAGTCAGTCGGATTTAATAAACAGCCGCTCTAAGTGGGCGGCTGTTTATATTTTTTTGTACTTCAGATTGGCTTGTTTCGTTTTTCTGTGTGCATTTTCTATAGAATGTTTTGCGATATAATTACGTATATGGTGATATCAAACAAAAATAACGCATTTAGTATAATTTATGCAACATCAGGTTATATATTTTGAATATTCACTTTGCTATAATGAATGAGTAATGTTATATTTAAAAATATAGCTTTCAGAAAATCCGAAAGGAAGATGTTTTTATGAGTAGAACGAAAAGAGTGCTTGCATTGGTTGTCACCGCGCTCATGGCTCTGTCCATGCTCACTGTGATTACTTTTGCTGCAACGCCTGTGTTTTTCAATGATTATGTCGATCCCAACGGCGTTATCAAAAATACGGCGTATATTGTAAATGCTGCTGTCGGCAGTTATAAGGCGGGAGACGCGTATGTAACTGAGTGGGACGGTACGTCCTATCAGTTTACCGTCGGCAAAAATGCCTTTGCCGATATAGATTCCGCTATTGCCGCGGCTGAGGTTGACCCTTACATTGAGGGCAACATTCAGCTTATGCTTGCAAGCGGTGATTTCGGAGAATTGAGAATATCAAGAAGTATTGATATTTTCGGCGTAAACTGGAATAACAGCCCCAATGCCGTTAACCCCGAAGATCCTACGCTTCCGTGGACATACAATCCGGATTGGACGAGCAACTCCACTAATGTTACAAATATTGTAATCGAAGGCGGCACCAATGGAGAGGTGAATGTTTGGGGTGTAAAGGTTACCGGAAGAATTTATGACAATTACCGTCCGATAAGCTCTGCAAAAACCGTTGTGAGATTTAAAAACATTGCCATGGAGCAGGATGATCTCGGCGTTTCTACTTTTTATGATGACAGCCCTACGGGAAGAGCGTACAATGTTTATGCCATATCGCTTTGGAATTCCAATGCGTCAAACGGCGCGGAATCGGCAAAATACAATGCGGATGAGACCTATTTTGTTAATTTCCGCCTTGTTAAGCTGATGTCTCCCTGCACACGTTTAATTGACGAGTTTGTATCGCCCAAGATTACGTGGGAAGGTTGCTTCTTTGACGATACCATGGATGGTTGGTCCTCAAACTTCGGCTGGCATAAGTGGAAAGACTATATGACTGATTGTTCTGTCACTATCAAAGGCTGTATGTTTGCCAATTATTTTATGGAAAACAGGTGGCAGCTCGAGTCGTTTAACAAAAACAAAGTCGGTAACTCGTTTAAAGAACAGTATGCCGAACTTAATATTGTTGATAATATCTTTTATAATAATGTAGGCGAGGGTACGTTTCTAACGGTTTACGGACACGGATTTTCTCAGATACATATAGACGGAAATACTGTTATCAACTCCACCTATTCCGGGCTTAAGAATTTTATCGGGTTCTGGGACGGTTCACTTGGCTCTGAGGATTATACAAATACAATAACAATGAGAGACAATACCGTTGTCGGCCTTGCGGGCTTTGAATTTCCTTACGGAAGCACAAACTCTAAGGTTGATATGACGGGAACATATTTTAAATCTACTTATTCGGAAAACTGGAAAAATGAAACAAGCACACAGCTTCCGACAGGCAAGATCAGATATGATTACTGCTATCTTGATGCTGCAAGAACTCAGAAGAGTAACGCGATTCTTCCGTTTACCGTAAACGGAACCGCTCCGGATAACGATGCGAGGACAATATCACTTGACTATCCTGCCGGAACGCTGTCCGCACAGCTTGATATCAGCGGGCTTGAAAAATACGAACTTTATGAGTCGAATGCCGATTTTACAAACGCAGTTGACTACTCGCGTTCAAGGAAAGTTGAGGAGTGCGTTCTTAAAAATCAGAAAAACTACTTCCTTTTAGTGGCATATTCCTATGACCTTGCTGCAACTGTAGCGTATAAGCTTACTGTAAATAAGGCTGCAACAGCGGTTGAGCCGGGCGAGCTTGTCAATACGACTGCTGGAGCATTTGTTGAGAGAAATGCTCTGGAGTATAATGTTTCGCTTGACAGAGAAACAGAGAATTTTTCGTTTGCTTTTGATACAGGTAAGGTTACAGTTGATGAGGCGTTTAATATTACCGATAATTCCGAGCTTGAACTGTCAGATGGTGTTTACAGTGTAGCCGGAATTATGCCGAGTCAGTCCGTAGTGCTGAGATTTAAGCTTTCAAAAGACGACGCGTCAGAATATTTCTATGTTACGATTACACGCGGTCTCAGCAGAGAATGCAATATTATCAGCGCTAACGGAGTTGACATGAACGGCGACGTTCTTTCGGCAATCGTTCCCGGAAACATTAACGAATTTAAATTCAGCATAGAAATATCCGAGGGTGCTACTGCCTCTGTATGGAGCGGTACAACAGTATATCGCATGGATGAGAACGGTCAGTTTGTAATTGACGACCTCGTTTCGGGTATCAATGAATTTACACTCGGTGTTACAGCAGAAAACGGTGTTGATTATAAGCTTTACAAGCTTAGTCTCGATAAAGAAAAGAATACCGAGGCTGTTCTGTACGGAATTGACGGTGCCGTGGCTGACGGCAATGGGTTTACTGTGACCGCAAGAAACAAATTTGTTGTAAAACCCGAGATTTCACGCGGTGCGACATTTAAAGTATTTGCTGACGCTGCATGCTCGCAGCTTATTGAAAACAATACAGTTTCGGTTGCTAAGGATACTACGGTATATATTATTGTAACATCAGAGAGCGGCACCAATGTTTCAGCGCCTTATGCTCTTACAATTAAAAAATCCGATGAGGGTATCACTGTTGCGGGCGAAACGGTCGATGAGAATAATGCGTCGCTTCGCACGGTGACATTTGACGAAAATACACGATCAGTATCGCTTGATATTACAGCTAAAAACGTTTCATATAAGCTTTATGCTGATAAAAAGCTGACAACGGAAGCATCACAAAATGTAGTTATTGATCAGGGAGTTACATATCTTTATGCAATGGTTACGTACAGCGACGGAGAAACTGAGCTTGTTACAATCAAGGTTGTTGCAAATAGAGCTCCGATTGCCTATAAAGATGCTTCGAAGATTCCGAATTGGGCAAAACCCTATATCGATAAGCTGAATGCGAGCGGAACTGGCGTGCTGCAGGGCGATGACCTCGGTAATTTTAACGCTTCAAATAGCATGACAAGATATGAAGTGGCTGCAATCGCTGTAAGGCTTCTCGGAATCGATGCTACACAGTATGCAGGCGTTAAGCTTGAGTATACTGATACTATTGCAAATTGGGCAGCGAATTATGTTAAGGCTGTTACAAAGCTCGGCATTATGGGCGGCAGCAACAACCTGGACGGTCAGCTTGTGTTTGACGGCAAGGGCAATGCGACAAGAGCACAGCTTGCAAAAATTATTGTTGAGCTTTCATTCCTTGACAATGAGATGACACAGTCTGTTGACGCTTATTATCAGGCTAATAAAGAAGCGGTTGACAGCTATTACAATTCATTTGGCTTTGCCGATGAGGCTTCTGTACAGAATTGGGCAAAAACCTATATGAAGCTGGCGGTTTACGCTAAATACTTCAATGGCTCTGAAGTTGACGGAAGAAACTATATCTATGGCAAGAACAATATTAAGCGTTCCGAGATTGCAGCGGTTTGCACAAGATATCTCGGTCTGTAACTAAAATTTAAAAGCGGCATCGAAAAGATGCCGCTTTTTTAATGTGAGAGAGAAATGATTATCTGCTGTAATTAACAGTAAAAAATAACTGTAAAAAACTAAAAAAACACTTGCTTTTTGCTGTTGCCTATGCTATACTGGTGCTTGTGACTAATGCGTTGATGCGAAAGGTGGCTGAGAGGTCGGTTGCTCAACCGGCTTTAGCAGGGAATTTTCGCGGAGTATGTTCGGTTTAAAACCGGGCGGCATACAAATATTTTTGCTTTTATGTTTTATTCGGGAACTGCCGAAGTTGGTTCGGTAAGCCGTGCAAGAATGGGACATGCGGACATTCGGCTCCCCAAAGCCGTTATTTTTTAGGCAAGTGGGTGAAACACACGGCTGAGTGTATGAGAAAATGCTGAAAATAATTTGTATCTTCTATATTATAATGTAGAATGCTGCCTAAACCAAATTAAATTAATATTTTAAGGAGGCGTAAGCAAAAATGGCGACAAAGTCAGAAAGAATCAGAATCAGAATTAAGGGTTTTGAGGCGATACTTGTTGATCAAACAGCTCAGAAAATCATTGATACTGCTCAGAGAACAGGCGCCACGGTGTCGGGACCTATCCCGCTGCCTACAAAGAAGGAAGTAGTCACAATCCTTCGCGCGGTTCATAAGTATAAGGATTCGAGAGAGCAGTTTGAGAGAAGAACTCACAAGCGTCTTATCGACATCACAAAGCCGACTGCAAAGACGGCAGATGCTCTTGCAAATCTTGAGCTTCCGGCAGGCGTTGACATCGAAATTAAGCTTTGATGTTATGAAGTGCCGGGGTCATGTTGAGCTTGACTCAACCAATAACCTAAGGAGGAAAAGAAAGTGAAAAAAGGTATTATCGGAAAGAAAATCGGAATGACTCAGGTTTTTGACGAAACCGGAAACGTTATTCCGGTAACCGTAATTCAGGCCGGTCCCTGTACTGTTGTACAGAAGAAAACCGCTGAGAAGGACGGCTACTCATCGGTTCAGCTCGGCTTTGCAGACGAGAAGGAAAACCGGGTAACCAAGCCTATGAAGGGTCACTTTGACAAGGCGGGCGTTGGTTACAAAAAAGTTTTGAAAGAGTTCAGACTTGAAGACGCCGAGTCGCTAAATGTCGGCGACGTTATCAGCGTAGATACATTTGAGGTCGGCGCAGGCGTTGATGTTACCGGTATTTCAAAGGGTAAAGGCTTTGCCGGTACGATTAAGCGCTATAACGGTCGCCGCGGACCAATGACGCACGGCGGCGGTCCGACTCACAGACATGCGGGCTCCATGGGCGCATGTTCTTCGCCTTCGAGAATTTATAAAGGCAAGAAAATGCCCGGACACATGGGTGCCGTAAGAGTAACAGTTCAAAATCTTGATGTTGTTAAGGTTGATACTGAGAACAATCTGCTCGTAGTTAAGGGCGCGATTCCCGGTCCCAAGGGTTCTGTCGTAACCGTAAAGAGCACTGTTAAAATCGGTTAAGAAGGAGGTAAAAAATAATGGCTACTATTGATGTTTTGAACATGAATGGCGAAAAGGTTTCAACAATGGAACTTTCCGATTCGATCTTTGCCATTGAGGTAAACAAGCCTGCAATGCACATGGCGGTTACAAATTACCTCGCAAACCAGAGACAGGGTACCCAGTCTGCGCTTACCCGCGCGGAGGTTTCCGGCGGCGGTAAAAAGCCATGGAGACAAAAGGGCACCGGTCATGCAAGACAGGGCTCGACAAGAAGCCCGCAGTGGACGCACGGCGGTATTGTGTTTGCTCCCAAGCCACGCGATTATCGCTTCGCTATGAATAAAAAGCTTAAGAGACTTGCTCTTAAATCAGCGTTCTCTTCAAAGCTGGCTGAAGGCAAACTTATTGTTGTTGACAACATTGCAGTAGATGAATATAAGACAAAGACAATCGTAGGCATGCTTGATAAAATGGATGTTAAAAAGGCTCTTATCGTAAACGGTGAGCTTAACAAGTGCTTTGTAAAGAGCGCTTCCAATATCCAGGGTATAAAGACTGCGCTTACGAATACTATCAATACTTACGATATCCTCAAGTATGACAAGCTCATTCTTACAGCGGATGCCGTTAAGAAAATTGAGGAGGTATATGCGTAATGAAATCAGTTTATGATATACTCCAGAAACCCATCATTTCGGAAAAATCGATGGGCGGTATGCAAAACAAAACATACGCTTTTAAGGTGGCGCTTGACGCTAACAAGATCGAAATAAAGGAAGCTGTTGAGAAGATTTTCGGCGTTGAGGTCGAGAAGGTTACAACAGTAAACTGCAAAGGCAAGGAAAAGAGAATGGGCGTACACCGCGGCTTTACTTCCAAATCGAAGAAGGCTTACGTTAAGCTCACAGACAAGTCAAAGACAATTGAGTTCTTTGACGGAATGATGTAAGGAGGGGTTTTAAATGGCTATAAAAACATATAAACCTACTACTCCGGGAAGACGCCAGATGACAAATGTTGACTACAGCTGTCTTTCAAAGGCTGCTCCCGAAAAATCACTTCTTACCAAAGTTAAGAAGAATGCCGGACGCAACAGCTACGGCAGAATTACCGTTCGTCACCAGGGCGGCGGAAATAAAGTAAAGTACAGAATTATAGACTTCAAGAGAAACGGCAAGCTCGGCATGCCTGCTACCGTTGATTCGATTCAGTACGATCCCAACCGTTCGGCATTCATAGCTCTTATTAAGTATGAAGACGGTCAGAAGGCGTATATAATATGTCCGGAGGGTCTGTCTGTCGGCGATACAATAGTTGCTTCTGCGGACGCTGATATCAAGCCCGGAAATACACTACCAATCGACAGCATTCCCGTAGGTACGTTTATATACAATATCGAGCTTCATCCAGGTAAGGGTGCGCAGCTTGTCCGCTCTGCCGGAAATTCTGCACAGCTTATGGCTAAGGAAAACGGCTATGCTCAGGTTCGTCTACCCTCCGGTGAGGTTCGCCTTATAAAGCTTAACTGCACCGCCACAATCGGTGTCGTATCCAATGGCGATCACTCAAACGTTTCTATCGGTAAAGCCGGTAAAAAGCGTCATATGGGCATAAGACCGACAGTTCGCGGTTCAGTTATGAACCCCTGTGATCATCCGCACGGCGGTGGTGAGGGCAAGTCCCCTATCGGTCGTCCCGGCCCTGTAACCCCGTGGGGCAAGCCTACACTCGGTTATAAGACGCGTTCTAAGAAGAACAGAACAGATAAATTTATCGTTAAGCGTCGCAACGACGCATAAGCCGGAAGGAGGATTATTTAAATGGGCAGAAGCGTTAAAAAAGGACCGTTTGTCGATCCTAAGCTTTTAGCAAAAGTACAGAAATTAAACGAAACCGGCGAAAAAGTGGTGCTCAAGAGCTGGTCGAGAGCATCGACGATATTCCCGGACTTTGTCGGACATACAGTTGCAATTCACGATGGCAGAAAGCACGTTCCGGTTTATGTAACCGAGGACATGGTGGGTCACAAATTTGGTGAATTTGCTCCGACAAGAACGTTCAGAGGCCATGCTGGCTCAAAGACTACAAAGTAAGGGGCAAGGAGGAAATATAAATGCAGGCAAAAGCACATTTAAAATATCTCAGAATCTCTCCCCGCAAGGTCGGTGTGGTTCTTGATCTTATAAGAAACAAACCGGCAAAGTATGCTATGGCTGTTCTCAAAAACACGCCGAAGGCAGCGTCGGAGCCGCTTGCAAAGCTGCTTAAAAGCGCAATGGCCAACGCTGAAAACAACTACGGTATGAATACGGATAATCTTTATGTGGCGCAGTGCTACGTTGGACCGGGTCCGATTCTCAAGAGAATTATGCCCAGGGCACAGGGAAGAGCGTTCAGAATAAACAAGAGAACTTCTCATGTTACAATTGTATTAGAGGAGAAGGAGGCATAATATGGGACAGAAAGTACATCCGCACGGAATGAGAGTCGGTGTTATTAAAGGCTGGGATTCAAGATGGATATCCAAAGACGGTCTTACAGGTGACCTTATACTTGAAGACTACAATATCCGTGAGTACCTGAAAAAGAAATACTATGACGCCGGTATCCCCAAAATAGAGATTGAACGCAGCACTGACGGTAAGAGCATAAAGGTATTCCTCTCCTGCTCAAAGCCCGGTCTTGTAATCGGACGCGGCGGCGTTGAAATTGAAAAGCTTAAAAATGAGCTTGTAAAGCTTACAGGCAAAAAAGTTGATATAAAAATTGTAGAGGTTAAAAATATCGACATGAATTCTCAGCTGGTTGCAGAAAGCTGCGCGGCACAGCTTGAGAAAAGAATGGCGTTCAGACGTGTTATGAAGCAGGCAATCGGCAGAACGATGCGCGCAGGAGCTAAGGGTATTAAGATAATGGTTTCCGGCAGACTTAACGGCGCTGAAATCGCCAGAAGTGAGACATACCATGAGGGCACTATTCCGCTTCAGACACTCAGGGCAGACATTGATTACGGTTTTACCGAGGCAAATACTACTTACGGAAAAATCGGCGTTAAGGTTTGGATCTATAAGGGCGAAATTCTTGCCGATGTGAAGAGAACACCTAAGAAAGAAGGAGGCGTTAAGTAATGCTGATTCCTAAGAGAGTTAAGTACAGAAAGGTACAGAGGGGCCGCATGAAGGGTAAGGCTACCCGCGGCAACACTATTGCTTACGGTGAATTCGGTCTTGTGGCTACTGAGCCGGCATGGATTACAAACAACCAGATTGAGGCTGCACGTATCGCAATGACAAGATATCTCAAAAGAGGCGGTCGCGTTTGGATAAAAATATTCCCCGACAAGCCTGTAACGCAGAAACCCGCTGAGACCCGAATGGGTTCCGGTAAAGGTTCGGTAGAGTACTGGGTAGCAGTTGTAAAGCCCGGCAGAGTCCTCTTTGAAATCGCAGATGTATCTGAGGAGCAGGCAAGAGAGGCTATGCGCCTTGCCATGCACAAGCTTCCTATTAAATGTAAGTTTGTGTCAAAGGCTTCTTTGGAGCAGACAGCGGCGGGCAAAAATTAAGCGCGGTGTTTTCACCGGACTTTAGGAAAGGATTGGTTATAACATGAAAGCAAGTGCACTCAGAGAATTGAGCGCAGCTGAGCTGGAAAACAAGCTCAGCGAGCTTAAAAAAGAGCTTTTTAATCTTAAATTTCAACATTCTACAAACCAGCTTGAAAACCCGCAGCGTATAGTAGCCGTTAAGAAGGACATTGCGAGGGTAAACACCCTTATACGTCAGCTTGAGCTGCAGGAAAGCAAGTAATTTTCTTGGAAAAGGAGGAAAAATCAAATGGAAAGAACACTCAGAAAAACAAGAGTTGGTATCGTTGTCAGCGATAAGATGGATAAGACCGTCGTTGTTGCGATCAAGGACAACGTGAAGCATCCTTTGTACAAGAAAGTTATAAAAAATACTTATAAACTCAAGGCGCACGACGAGAAAAACGAGTGCGGTATCGGTGATACAGTTGAGGTTATGGAGACAAGACCGCTTTCTAAAGACAAAAGATGGAGACTTGTTAGAATAATCGAGAAGGCTAAATAATTAACTAAAATTAAGCAAGGAGGACAAAATCGTGGTACAACAGCAGACATATCTTAAAGTTGCTGACAACACCGGTGCAAAAGAGCTTATGTGCATCAGAGTGCTTGGCGGCACGAGAAGAAGATACGCAGGTATCGGCGATGTAATTGTTTGTTCTGTAAAAAAAGCGGCACCGGGCGGCACAGTTAAAAAGGGCGATGTTGTTAAGGCAGTCGTCGTTCGCACCGTCAAAGGCGTAAAAAGAGCAGACGGCTCATTCATCAGATTCGATGAGAATGCAGCGGTTATCATAAAAGAAGATAAAACCCCCAGAGGCACACGTATCTTCGGACCGGTAGCCAGAGAGCTGCGCGATAAGGAATACACGAAAATTCTGTCGCTTGCTCCCGAAGTGCTTTAAGGAGGAATCTGAAAATGAGTAAATTACACGTTAAGAAGGGTGACACCGTTCTTGTTCTGTCCGGTAAAAGCCGTGGTAAGCAGGGCAAGGTTTTGGAGGTATCTCCCAAGGAAGGCAAAGTAATAGTTGAAAAAGCCAATATGGTGACAAAGCACGTTAAACCCCGCCGTCAGGGTGAGGCCGGCGGCAGAATAGAGGCAGAGGGCGCGATTTACGCCTGTAAGGTTCAGGTTATCTGCCCCAAGTGCAAAATGCCTACAAGAATCGGTTATAAGGTTCTTGAGGACGGCAAAAAGGTCAGAGTTTGTAAGAACCCCGACTGCAAGGAAATATTTTAAGGGAGGAGTAACGGAAAATGTCAAGAATTAAAGATCTATATAAAAACGATATTGCCCCCGCCCTTATGAAAAAATTTAACTACAAGAGCGTTATGCAGATTCCGAAGCTGGATAAAATCGTTATTAACGTCGGCTGCGGAGACGCCAAGGATAACAGCAAGGTTATTGCAAATGTCTGTGAGGAGCTTGCGCTTATCACAGGTCAGAAGGCCGTTCCCTGCGCTGCGAGAAAGTCGGTTGCCAACTTTAAAATTCGTGAAGGCATGGCAATCGGCGCTAAGGTTACGCTCAGAGGCGAGAAGATGTATGAGTTTGTCGATCGTCTTTTCAATATCGCGCTTCCCCGTGTACGTGACTTTCGCGGTATCAATCCCAACGCGTTTGACGGTCGCGGAAATTACGCTCTGGGCATAAAGGAGCAGCTGATTTTCCCCGAAATCGATTACGATAAGGTTGAGAAAATCAGAGGTATGGATGTTATTTTTGTAACAACAGCCGAAACTGACGAACAGGCTAAAGAGCTGCTCACACTTATGGGCGCTCCGTTTTCAAGATAAGGGAGGGAATTTTAGTGGCTAAAAAGGCAATGATTTTAAAACAGCAGAAGACCCAGAAATTCTCTACAAGAGAGTACAACAGATGCAAAATCTGCGGACGCCCGCATGCGTACCTCAGAAATTATGGCATTTGCAGAATATGCTTCAGAGAGCTGGCTTATGAAGGTCAAATCCCCGGAGTAAAGAAAGCAAGCTGGTAGAGGAGGAACGAAAAATGCAGATTACAGACCCTATCGCCGATTTGCTCACAAGAATAAGAAACGCTAATTCGGCGAAACACGAAACAGTTGAAATCCCTGCGTCCAATACAAAGAAGGCAATCTGCCAGATCCTTCTTGATGAGGGTTATATCAAGGATATGAAAATTGTTGAGGACGGACTTCAGGGCATTATCGTGCTTACTCTCAAGTACGGCGAAAAGAAGTCAAGAGTTATTCAGGGCCTCAAAAGAATATCCAAACCCGGACTTAGAATTTACGCCGGCAGCGATGAACTGCCCCGCGTAATGAGAGGTCTTGGCATAGCAATCGTATCAACCTCTAAAGGCGTTATGACAGACAAACAGGCAAGAAAAGCAGGCGTCGGCGGCGAAGTTCTTGCTTTCGTTTGGTAAGGAGGTACAAAATGTCAAGAATAGGTAAGAAACCGATTACTGTTCCCTCCGGTGTTGATGTAAAGCTCGACGCCGATAACGTAATAACGGTAAAGGGTGGCAAGTTCACCCTCACGCAGCAGCTTCATAAGGATATGAAGGTGAACATAAACGGCAGCGAAATCACGGTTGAGCGTCCGTCTGACGACAAGCTCCACCGCTCGCTTCACGGTCTTACAAGAACACTTATTTCAAATATGGTGGACGGAGTTACGACCGGTTATAAAAAGACTCTTGCAATCAGCGGCGTAGGTTACAGAGCGCAGATGCAGGGGAAAAATCTGGTTATGAACCTCGGTTACTCGCACCAGGTAATTGTTGAGCCGGTTGAGGGTATCACCATCGAGGTGCCCGATCCCAACTCGGTAGTCATTTCCGGTGCTGATAAGCAGCTTGTGGGTCAGTTTGCGGCAAATGTAAGAATGAAAAGACCTCCCGAGCCTTACAAGGGAGCAGGTATCAGATACGCTGATGAGGTCATCAAGCGTAAAGAAGGCAAAGCCGGTAAATCAAAATAATAAAGGGAGGAAAATATTATGGTTAAGAAACCTAACAGTAAAGCTGCAAGAATTAAGAGACATAAAAGAGTTCGTGCAAAAATTTCCGGAACCCCTGAATGCCCGCGTCTTTGCGTATTCCGTTCTGCAAAGCATATTTATGCTCAGGTTATTGACGATGTAAACGGTGTGACGCTTGCAAGTGCATCTACCATGGATAAGGACTTTGACGCTTACGGCGGCAATAAAGAAGCTGCTGCGAAGGTCGGCAAGACTGTTGCCGAGCGTGCGATTGCCAAGAACATAGAAACGGTCGTTTTCGACCGCGGCGGTTTTGTTTACACCGGCAGAGTTAAAGAGCTTGCAGAAGGCGCCCGTGAAGGCGGACTTAAATTCTAAGTTAAGGAGACGGAAAATATGTCAAGTTTAATTGATCCGAGCACACTCGACCTCCAGGAGCGCGTAGTTTCACTTAACCGTGTATCCAAGACCGTTAAGGGCGGCAGAATCATGAAATTCTCCGCACTTATCGTTGTGGGTGACGGAGCAGGTCATGTAGGAACAGGAATCGGCAAGGCTGCCGAGGTTCCGGAGGCTATCCGCAAAGGTATTGAGGATGCGAAGAAGAACATAGTTAAAATCAGCATGAAGGATACATCAATCCCTCATGAAGTAATCGGTAAGTACGACGCTTCAATGGTCGTTATGAAGCCGGCTGCTCCCGGTACAGGCGTTATCGCCGGCGGCGCTGTTCGTGCGGTTGTCGAAATGGCAGGTATCAGAGATATCAGAACAAAGGCGCTGCGTTCACGCAATAAAATAAATGTGGTTCATGCTACAATAAACGGACTTAAATCTCTTGAAGACGCGGCTCAGGTTGCTGCAAGACGCGGTAAGACCGTTGAAGAGATTATGGATTAAGGGAGGCTATTTTAATGGCAAGTATTAAAGTTACTCTCGTAAGAAGCCTTATCGGCAGAAAAGATGACCAAATCGCCACTGCGAAATCTCTCGGTCTCAGAAAGATAAACGATGTTTCTGTACAGCCGGATAACGCAGCGACAAAGGGTAAAATTACAAAAATATCTCACCTTATAAAGGTTGAAGAAGCAAAATAAGGAGGTGGCAAAATGAATTTACACGAACTTTCACCCGTCGCGGGCTCAACCACCGATGTAAAGAGACGCGGTAGAGGACCGGGCTCCGGTAACGGAAAAACGGCAGGTAAGGGTCATAAAGGTCAGAAAGCCCGTTCGGGCGGCGGCGTAAGACCCGGTTTCGAAGGCGGTCAGATGCCCCTCCAGAGACGTTTGCCTAAGCGCGGCTTCAATAATATCTTTGCCAAGAAGTATGTTGTTTTGAAGCTCAGCGACCTTAACGGGTTTGACGCAAGAAAGTTTATCGACATTGACGCCGTAGTTGAAGCGGGTTATTCAAGCCGTGCGTTTGACGGTCTTAAAATCATCGGCGGCGGTGATGTTGAAAAGGCAGTAAAGGTTCGCTGCACAAAAATTACTGCGGGTGCGAAAGCAAAAATCGAGGCGGCCGGAGGAAAGGTTGAGGTGATTTAGTTGTTCAGCGTATTCAGAAATGCTTGGAAAATTGAAGACCTCAGAAAGAAGATTTTATTTACCGCTTTCATTATCTTGCTGTTCAGACTCGGTTCTGCAATTCCTGTCCCGTTTCTGGATTCTGAAGGACTGAGAGGTCTGTTTGAAAATTTTGAAGCGGAAAACAACATCTTCAGCTTTTTGAATGTTATGGCAGGCGGCGCGCTTGAAAAGGCAACGTTTTTCGCCCTCTCGATTTCTCCGTATATTAACGCATCTATCATCATGCAGCTGCTTATGGTTGCAATTCCTGCACTTGAGCGCATGATGAAGGAGGACGGAGAACGCGGCAGAAAAATCATGGAGAAATGGACAAGATATTTGACAATTCTCCTCTCGCTTATTCTCGGCTTTGGTTATTACACCGTTCTTAAAAATCAAGAGGGCTTTCAGATTGTTGATCCGGCAGTCGGTGTGTTCGGTGCCATCGTTATTACAATGTGCTTTGCGGCAGGCTCTATGGTTATCATGTGGATGGGCGAGCTTATCAATAGCAAAGGTATCGGAAACGGTATCTCTATAATCCTGTTTGCAGGTATCGTAGCAAGAGGTCCTGCCCTGTTGGGTACGGCGCGCGCAATAGTTACATCAGGAGCGGCAGGCTGGATTGCGGTTATTCTAATTGCGGTCGGCGCACTTGCGATGGTTGCATTTGTTGTATTCATGACAAACGGCGAGCGCAGAATACCTGTTCAGTATGCCAAAAAAGTTGTCGGCAGAAAAATGTACGGCGGGCAGAATACAAATATCCCGCTTAAGGTAAATATGACAGGCGTTTTGCCTATCATTTTTGCACAGTCATTTATTTTTCTTCCAGCAACAATCGTCGGCTTTTTCCCCAATCTCAATAAGGGTTGGTTTAAAGCCGTTGTTGACGCTATCGGCGTCGGCGGCTGGCTGTATACCCTTATTATGTTCCTGCTCATTATTGGTTTCAGCTACTTCTATACTGTGATAACCTTTAATCCTATAGAGGTTGCCTCCAATCTGAAGAAAAACGGCGGATTTATCATGGGTATTCGTCCCGGTAAGCCTACCTCTGATTATATAACAAAGACACTTAATAGAGTTACCTTTATCGGCGCGATGTTCCTCGGCATCATTTCCGCGGTTCCCAGCTTTGTGGCTATCTTCAGCCCGAGTCTGCGCGGTATTGCGATAGGCGGTACGTCACTTCTTATCGTTGTCGGTGTTGCACTTGAGACCGTTAAGCAGCTTGAATCCCAGATGCTGATGCGTCACTATAAGGGCTTTCTTGAATAATTTGGGAGACTGATTATGAGACTTATTTTACTCGGAGCGCCCGGTGCCGGCAAAGGCACACAGGCAGAGAATATATCCAAAAGATATAATATCCCCGCTATTTCCACAGGCGATATGATTCGCGCCGCTATCAAGAGCGGTAGCGAGCTGGGAAGCAAAGTCAAATCATTTATTGACGCAGGTCATCTTGTCCCTGACGAGACGGTGATTGAGATTATCAAAGAGCGTCTTACGCATGACGACTGTAAAAACGGTTTTATTCTTGACGGCTTTCCGCGTACCATCCCTCAGGCTCAGGCACTTGATGCTCTGGGTGTGGAAATTGATTTCGCTCTCTCGATTGAGGTTGAGGATGAGCGCATAGTTCAGAGAATGTCCGGCAGACGTGTATGCCCCTCCTGCGGTATGAGTTATCATATCGAATATAAGCAGTCAAAGGATAATAAAACCTGCGACGGCTGCGGGAATGAGCTTGTTATCAGAAATGACGATAAGCCGGAGACCGTAAAAGAGCGCTTAAAGGTTTACCACGAGCAAACTGAGCCGCTTAAAGCGTTTTATCAGGCAAAGGGTAAGCTTATTACCGTTCAGGGACAGGAAGAGCTCAGTGAAACGACGGCTCTTACTTTTAAAGCAATAGAAGGATTTTTAAAATGATAATAATCAAGTCTGACAGTGACCTGAGGCGTATGCGCCGTGCCGGTGAGATAACCGGTATGACGCTCAAAGCGGCCGGTTCCGCTATTAAGCCCGGTATGTCTACTAAAGAGCTTGACGGTATTATTGAGGATTTCATTCGCTCACACGGCGCCGTGCCGTCTTTCAAGGGTTACGGCGGGTTTCCGGGCAGCGCGTGTATCTCGATAAACAATGTTGTAATTCACGGAATACCGTCCAAAAAGATTATTATTAAAGACGGCGATATAGTCAGTATAGATGTCGGTGCTTATATTGATGGCTTTCACGGCGACAGCGCGGCGACCTTTGGGGTCGGGAATGTGCCCGATAATGCCAAAAAGCTAATGGAGGTAACAAAAACCTCGCTTGAACATGCGGCAAAGATCATGCGCGCGGGCGTTCGGCTCGGCGATATAGGAAATGCTGTTCAAAGCTATTGTGAAAGCTTTGGTTACGGAGTGGTCCGGGATTTTGTCGGTCACGGCGTTGGTCGTGATTTGCACGAGGACCCATCCGTACCTAATTACGGTAAACCCGGTCATGGTTTGCGTCTTCCCAAAGGCGCAACAGTTGCGGTTGAACCGATGATAAACGAGGGCACACCGGACGTTATAATTGACAGACGCGACGGTTGGACTGTAACGACTGCCGACGGCAAGCTGTCTGCGCATTTTGAGCATACGTTTTATATAGACGATTCTCAAGCGCATATTCTTACAAACGCAGATTAAAAGCAGGAGAATTCGGAGGACAGAGATTATGTCAAAAGAGGATATGATTGAGGTAGAGGGAAAAGTCGTAGAAGCTTTGCCCGGCGCCACATTCACGGTTGAGCTTGCAGGCGGACATCAGATTCAGGCACATATTTCCGGCAAGCTGCGTATGAACTATATTAAAATTCTGCCGGGCGACACAGTTAAGCTTGAAATGTCTCCCTATGATTTGACAAAAGGCAGAATTATCTGGAGAGCTAAATAGTTAAAGTTAAAGGAGGAGTTTACAATGAAGGTAAGACCTTCCGTAAAACCGATGTGCGAAAAGTGCAAAATAATTAGAAGACATGGTAAAATCATGGTTATCTGTAAAAACCCGAAGCATAAGCAGAAACAGGGTTAATTAGAATTGGAGGTGTATTTACCAAATGGCAAGAATTGCTGGTATAGATTTACCCAAGGAAAAGCGCGTTGAGATTGGTCTGACATATATCTACGGTATCGGAAGAACAACCTCAAATAAAATCTTGGCTGCCGCCGGCGTCAGCCCTGACATAAGAGTCAAGGATCTGACTGAGGACGATGTATCCAAGATACGTGACGCGATGGACGGATATACGGTAGAAGGCGATCTCAGACGCGAAGTCGCTCTTGATATCAAGCGACTTATAGATATCGGCTGCTATCGTGGAACTAGACATAGAAAAGGCTTACCTGTAAGGGGTCAAAGATCAAAGACAAACGCCCGCACAAGAAAAGGCCCCAGAAAAACTATGGCAAATAAGAAAAAGTAAAGGAGTGAATGTAAATGGCTGCAAAAACAACTAAAAAGGTCGGCACAAAACGCCGTGTTAAGAAGAATATTGAGCGCGGAGCTGCACACATTCGCTCATCTTTCAACAACACGCTTGTTACAATAACCGACGTAAACGGAAATGCAATTTCATGGGCGTCTGCCGGTGAGATGGGCTTTAAGGGTTCCAGAAAGAGCACGCCGTTCGCAGCTCAGATGGCTGCCGAGCAGGCCGCTAAGCTTGCAATGGAACACGGTCTTAAAACAGTTGAGGTTTTTGTTAAGGGTCCGGGTTCCGGTCGTGAGGCTGCAATTCGTGCACTTCAGACTGCGGGTCTTGAAATCTCAATGATTAAGGATGTTACCCCCATTCCTCACAACGGATGCAGACCGCCTAAGAGAAGAAGAGTATAAGGGAGGAATTATCAAATGGCAAGATATACAGGTGCTGTCTGCCGTCAGTGCAGACGTGAAGGCATGAAGCTCTTTTTAAAGGGCGAACGCTGCTACAGCGGTAAGTGTGCAATCGACCGCCGTTCCTATGCTCCCGGTCAGCACGGACAGAGCAGAAAGAAGTACTCGGAATACGGACTTCAGCTCAGAGAGAAGCAGAAGGTCAGAAGATACTACGGTGTGCTGGAGAGCCAGTTTGCAAAGTATTTTGAAATGGCAGAAAAGAAAAAGGGCGTAACAGGTGACAACCTGCTTTCTATCGTTGAGAGCAGACTGGACAATGTTGTTTATAGATTAGGCTTTGCTATGTCTAGACCGGAGGCGAGACAGCTTGTTCGCCACGGTCATTTCACCGTAAACGGCAAAAAGGTGAACATTCCGTCATACCTTTTGAATGTCGGTGATGTTATAGCTGTTAATAATGACAGCTTAAGCTCCGAAAAGATCAAGAGCATTATTGAAGCAAATGAGAAGCGTGCGGTCGTAAAATGGCTTGAGCGTGACGGTACTACCGGTAAAGTAATCGGTATTTGCGAGAAAGAGGATATCGATCTTCCTATCGAAGAGCATCTTATCGTCGAGTTGTATTCTAAGTAATGCAGATTTGACTTTGGTAACAACACAATTTATAAAGGGAGGCTTTTTAAATGATCGAGATGGAAAGACCACGTATTGAAACTCAGATTCAGGGTGAGCGCGGCGAGTACGGACGTTTTATCGCCGAACCTCTGGAACGTGGTTACGGTATTACGCTCGGTAATGCACTCCGCAGGATTCTTCTCTCTACTCTTGAGGGTTACGCAGTTGTCTGTGCAAGAATCAACGATGTACCGCATGAGTTTATGACCATTGAAGGCGTTAAGGAAGAAGTAACCGAGATTATACTGAATATTAAAGGCATTATCCCCAAACTGTATTGCGAGGAGCCTAAAACCGTTTATATTGAGGCAAGAGGTCCGGGCATTGTAACGGCGGGCGACATTAAACTTGACAGCGAAGTTGAAATACTGAATCCCGACCATGTTATTGCCACTTTGTCAGAAAACGCGGTTCTTAATATCGAGATGGTTATTGATCGCGGTCGCGGTTATGTGGGCTCTGAGCAGAATAAAAAATACACTCAGAACCAGCCTAATATGCTGGCAGTAGATTCAAACTTCACACCTGTTCTCAAGGTGAATTATACCGTTGAGAATACACGCGTAGGTCAGATAACAGACCTTGACAAGCTGACTCTTGACGTTTGGACAAATGAGACTGTTACTGCGTCTGAAGCCGTTTCAATGGCAGCAAGGATCATGAATGAGCATCTTATGCTGTTTATTGACTTGTCTGAAAAGGCTCAGAATGCCGCAATAATGGTTGAGAAAGAGGAAACACGTAAGGAAAAGGTGCTCGAGATGACTATCGAGGAGCTTGACCTTTCAGTTCGTTCTTTCAACTGTCTTAAGCGTGCGGGAATCAACACTGTTGAAGACCTCACAAACAGAAGCGAGGAAGATATGATGAAAGTACGCAATCTTGGCAGAAAATCTCTTGATGAGGTTATCGGTAAGCTTGCGTCCTTAGAGTTGTCGCTCAAGCGAGAGGACGACTAATTCTAATAATCGGAGGTAAACTAAGGTGTCAGGATACAGAAAACTGGGCAGACCCACTGACCAGCGTCGTGCTATGCTCAGAGGTATGGTGACTTATCTTCTTGAAAACGGCGCTATTGAGACAACTCTCATGCGTGCCAAGGAAGTGAGAAGAATCACCGAGAAAATGATAACACTCGGCAAGAATGATACACTTCATTCAAAGCGTCAGGCGCTTTCATACATTACAAAAGAAGATGTTGTGAATAAGCTTTTCACAGAGATCGGTCCGTCTTATGCTGAGCGTAACGGCGGTTATACCAGAATCATCAAGAAAGGTCCACGACGCGGAGATAACGCCGAAATGGCAATAATTACGCTTGTAAAGTAATTGCAGATTAGTGTGAATTAATATTAAAATGCACAGGAGTTTTCCTGTGCATTTTGTTTTTTATCTTGCAGAAATCTATTGACAAATACGATATATTTTACTATAATATACAAGTGACTTAGGGGTATAGCTCAGTTGGTAGAGCAGTGGTCTCCAAAACCACGTGCCGAGGGTTCAAGTCCTTCTGCCCCTGCCAGTAGGGAGAGCGATATAGGATTTGGAAATTCTATATCGCTCTTCTTTTTTTGTACAATTTTTTACGATGATATAATGTTTATCATAATAATGGCTGGTGTATCAGCTGTCAAGGCAGGCGTATACAGCATTTCGAAGTCGCGGCTGGTAAAAGCCTTCCTGTGGATTTAGCATGTGGTGTGCGTAAAATACCGCAAGCTTGTTTTTGGTATCTGCAATCATAGTAGAGCCTGCCGCGCCGCCCCAGCCGAATTCTCCGACGGGTGCAAGCGTGCCGGCAAGTGCTGGGTCGGTGAGGGTTCTGACTCCAAGTCCGTATCCGTATCCGCGCATATGTGCCCAGTCAAATCCGGCACGTGTTTGTTCATTAAGCCGATCCGTGTGCATAAGCTCCACTGTCCGTGAGGCAAGAATACGTTCACCGTTGACGCCTTTTCCGCCGCATGCAAGTGCTGCGGCAAGCTTTGCATAGTCCGGCACACTTGTAACTATACCCGCACCGCCGCTGTCATACTCCGGTCCTGGTACAAACTTTGAAATGCCTTTACCGACATTTTTAAATGTGCCGTTTTGTGTCTTAAAGCTTCGCTGTGCTTCCACCGCATCAAACTCCTGATTGTCTGACGGTACAAATGAGTATTGACTTGCCATTCTTTGCTCTATTTCCGGAGTGCGGTGATAAAAGCTTTCAGTCATGCCGAGCGGCTTAAATATATTTTCTCTGACGTAGTCTCGAAATTTCATACCTGTAACGGCACATACAAGCGCTGCTAAAACATCATGGCAGAGACTGTAATTCCAATTAGTACCCGGTTCAAAGCAGAGAGGGGTCTTTGAAATGCATTTTGCAACTGTGAGGGTGTCCATGCTGCCGCCCGTGATATTGAATGCATTGTCAAATTCCGGCGTGTTCATTTTGTTGCTGAAACCTGCCGTCATGCCAAACAAATCACCGACAGTTATGTGATTTTTCGCTTTGATGAGTCCGCAGCCCGGTGTATCGACATACATCTCACGATATTCCGGTATGTACTCGTAAAGCGGATCGCTCAGCAGGAAAACACCTCGCTCTAAAAGCTGACAGGCTGCGGTAACCGTTGTGATTTTTGAACAGGAATATATATTTATGAGTTCGCTTCCTGTCATCGGTCTGCGACTTTCAAGATCCGCAAAGCCGGATGCGTATGAAAATATCTTTTTACCGTCAATATAAACAGTAACGGCATTGCCGGGTACTTTCTTTTCGCTTAGCATATCCATAAAAGCACGCAGCTTGTCAAAATTCATAAAGCGCCCGCCTCCCTATGCGTATACAATAAGCGCCGTTAATATGACTCTGCCGTCGCCTGCATTTTTAATGGAGTGTCCTTCTCCTTTGGAACATACAAGAACATCACCCGCATTTGCCACAACTTCCTTACCATTATCGCTGTAAATTGCACATCCTTCAAGTATATGAAAAATTTCGCTGTCGGAGTCATGCGTGTGGTATCCTATACTGCATCCCGGTTCAAGAGTAATTTGAGCAAACAGCCTGCCTTTGCCGCACAGCTCGTTTTCGCTTACAAGATGTGTTATTTTAACCTTGCCTTCGCCGCCGCGCATATTGTCTCTGTATTCTGTTTTAAGCTTTCCTGTTTCGATTATCATAATATTAAATCTCCTTTTTGCAAATAGTATCATAACCCAAGTATTTATTCAATGTTTTTTTGTAAATTACGCTGAAAAAATGTTTGTGCTTGTGAAAGCTTTGTTTTTGTGGTAAAATGTCAATATATATCAAAGCGGAGGAATACATGGAGTTTTATTTTCCTACCAGAATTATAATTAAGCGCGGCTGTGTTTCTGAAAATGCGGACAGGCTTTCATCTTTCGGAAAAAGATGCCTTATCGTTACCGGAAAATCGTCGGCAAAAATATGCGGTGCTTTGGCTGATATAACAAATGCGCTTGATACCGTAAATGTTGATTACAAAGTATTTGATAGAATAACGCAGAACCCGTTGTTTGCCGATTGTCTGGCGGGTGCCGAGGCGGCACGTGCTTGCAATGCTGAATTTATTATTGCGCTGGGCGGTGGTTCGCCGCTCGATGCAGGCAAAGCGATAGCATGTCTTGCGCCAAATCCTGATGCAGGCGAAAAAGATATGTATGCACAGACGCTTAAAAATCCTCCGCTTGCCGTTGTTGCGGTTGGAACTACTGCAGGAACGGGCAGCGAGGTTACACAGGTCGCGGTAATAACGAGCAGTGACGGCAGAAAGAAAAGCTTTCGCGCAGACAGTGCTTTTCCGGTTCTTGCTCTCGGAGATCCTCGTTATACGGAATTTATGCCGGAAAATGTCACCCGAGCTACTGCGGCGGACGCGCTTTCACACTGTATAGAAAGCTATTTCAATAATACGGCAAACGAATTTTCCCGCCTGTTTTCAATTCGCGGGGCGAAGTTAATAGCTGATATATTCAAAAGCTTTCCTGTCGGTGGGCGGTTGACGCAAACACAGCGCGATACTATGTATCTTGCGTCAGTTTTCGGCGGAATGGCAATTTCCGTCACGGGAACGTGTATACCGCATGCGCTTGGTTATTTTCTGACGGAAAATCACGGGGTTGCCCACGGTACGGCATGCGCTTTCTGGCTCCCGTATTTTATTGAGCATAATTTGAAATATGCACCGGAATTGTCCGCCTGCTTTTTTAAAGAAATACAAACCACGCCGACAGAACTTACAGACCTTATCGGAAGTATTGCACCGAAAATGACGGTGCGTGTTGACCGGGCGGAGCTTAATGGAATGCGAGAGCGCTGGGTTAATAACAGTTGTCTAAAAAAAGCGCTGGGTGATATTGATAATAAGTATCTTGAAAATTTGCTTGAGAGAGCGTTTTTAACAGGGGAGGATAAATCATGAATATTGTCGTTGCTCAATCTGGCGGACCTACATGCGCAATAAATGCATCGCTGCTGGGTGTTTTTAAAGGTGCGATGAAATCACGGGATATAGATATTGTTTTCGGATCACTTAACGGTATAGAGGGAATTATAAATGATGACATGATAATTCTTAATGACTATATCCGTACATACATGGATATGGAGCAGTTGCGGCAAACTCCGTCCACTCTTTTAAACTCATGTCGGTATAAGCTGCCGGATATGTCAGATGATAAAACTGTTTATGAAAAAATTTACAACACTCTTAAAAATCATGGAATAGGCGCGTTTTTCTATATCGGCGGCAATGATTCGATGGATACAGTCAATAAAATTTCTGCATTTTTAAAGGAGAGCGGCAGTGATATCAAGGTCATCGGAATACCTAAAACTATCGATAATGACCTTACCTGCACAGACCATACGCCGGGCTACGGCTCTGCGGCAAAATATGTTGCAACGACAGTACAGGAAATAGTTCGTGACTGTTCGGTTTACAGCATAAATTCTGTTACTATAATTGAAATTATGGGCAGAGATACGGGCTGGCTTACAGCGGCGTCGGCGGTTTTGCGTGTAAACGGTGAGATAGCGCCCCATCTGATATACCTGCCTGAAGCCCGTTTTTCCGTACAGAGCTTTTTGAGTGATATCCGTCGTGTTCAGCAGAGCCGCCGCGCCGTGGTTATTGCGGTGTCGGAGGGTATTGAGCTTGACCCGAATGATATTCCGTCTGAAATTAAAAATGAGACAAGTGACAATTTCGGTCACAGATATCTTTCGGGCGTCGGCAAATGCCTTGAAAACATTGTGCGGCGTGAAATAAAGTGTAAGGTTCGCTCAATTGAATTAAATATTATGCAGCGCTGCTCGTCTCATATAAGCTCTAAAACGGATATCGAGGAGGCGGAGCAAATCGGCACGGCTGCGGTTGACGCGGCGCTGAACGGTTTAACCGGCAGGGTCATGGTGTTTGAGCGGGTAAGCGATAATCCGTACACGGTGATTATAAACAGCGTTGATGCTGCGGATGTAGCCAACAAGGTTCGGTATTTTCCTCCTGAGTGGATAAACGCACAGGGAAATAATGTAACCGATAAAGCGGTAAAGTATATTCTTCCTCTTATTCAGGGCTCCCAGGACATTCATTACCGAAACGGTATACCGATGCATTTTCGAATCGGTAGCTGACGTTATAAAAATAAAACAGCGTGAAATCATCGCATTTCACGCTGTTTTCATTTTTCGTTCTTTTCCAGTTCTTCTTCAAGCTTTATTATGATTGTACTCATTTTTATGTCAAGCGCCCGGCTTATCCTGTAAAGCGTTTCCAATGTCGGCTTTCTCTCTCCTCGCTCAATAGCACTTAAATGACTTCTTCCTATATCAGCAAGTCCGCTCAGTACCTCCTGAGATATTCCTTTCTGATTCCTGTAAAAGGCAACCGCCCTCCCGACGGCTACAGGGTCTAACATGGGAATATACATAGCGATTCCTCCTACTTTATATAACTTATATTCTATGCTAACTTTAAGTATTTTATGAATACATATGTTGACAACAGAATGCTAATGTGTTAATATTTATCATGAACAGAAATGAGGGAGTTTTTTTGAAGAGTGTATTAAGCGATAAAGATAACACAAAATTTTGTATACGCTGCGGTATGGAGAACAGCGCAGACGCTGATTACTGCGTTTTGTGCGGTGAACAGCTTTATATAAACAACAAAAATGATTATATATTTTTTTGTTCGGGTAGAATAAGGCGAAGGCGCACAGCACTTGTCCTTTGTGCTGTTCTCGGAATTTTCGGTGTGCATAAATTTTATGAGAAAAAGTTTTGGACGGGCATTCTATATGTGTTTACCGGCGGGATTTTAATTATAGGGGTAATCACGGACTTTATAAACCTGTTGTCAAAACCTGAAATATATTATATATGAATATAAAAAGACGGTCATTATTATGACCGCCTTTAATATTGGCAATTATTTTTCGAGTGGGAGATATACTACATAGTCAGGTTCAAGAGTATTTGCTTTATACACGCGGACCGTTTTAAATGAGTTTCCGCTTATCGTTATTAGCGAGAAAGAGCCGTCGCCGTCTATATCGGCAAAAAACGGCTGAACCGTGTAATTTTTGTCTCCGTCAAAACTTGACGCTAAAATTTTATTGCCAAGTCCTGGTGACTGAACTGCGAGTACACAGTAGCTGTCGCCTGACGCACGTATAACCGCATCGTTTGTTCCGTCTCCGTCGATGTCATATTCCCAGATATCCGTTACGGTAATATCAGTGGTAGAGGAAAATTTATCCGGAAAGCTCTCAAAAATAAATTCCTTATATCCGTCGCCCACTGAGTCTTTTTTACCAAAGCTCTCGTGTCGGACAGCGGGGGAGAGCCTCCAGTTACCGCTGCTGACAAGCACACTGTATGGCTCTGCTTTTATTTTGTTATCTTCCATCTCGGAATAGGTGACGCTTCCTAAGTTTTGCCCGTCTGAGCTGAAGTAAGTGTGAGTTTTTTCTCTGAGCGGGCTTTCGCTGTTTATTACGCTTTGCAGGTTGTAATAATAGTTTTCACCAGAAAGGCGAGACTTACCGTCCACGACATGGCTTATCGGAATAAAACCGTCACGTGTTTTTAAAAATATCGTATTGGTGCCGCTTACATTTGTCTTTTCATATGTAATCTCCTGTTCGGGCGGCAGTTTGTCATTGGGATTGTTATCTTTGGAACAGCCTGTGATAAGTAAAAGTGCAATAAGAACAGGCAGAAGAAATTTTAATTTCATTTTGCGCACTCCTTTAGTAGTTCTTATTAATATATACAGTAGAATGCGCCAAATTATTCTTAAAAAAGTAAAACCCCGTGTACAGACACATACACGGGGTTTGCGCTTTTAAAAATTAATTAATACATTCCGCCGCCCATTTGGTTCATGGCAGCGTTCTGTGCGGCTTCTGCCGCGGGGTCTTTGATATCTGCAACAAGGCTTTCTGTCGTAAGAACTGTTGCTGCAACGGAAGCTGCATTTTGCAATGCAGAGCGTGTAACCTTCGTCGGGTCTACTATTCCGGCCTTAAACATATCGCAGTATTCCTCGTTATAAGCGTCAAAGCCATATTCTACATTTGTATTCTTTATAATGTTTTCAAGAATAACAGAGCCTTCAAGGCCGCTGTTAAGAGCAATCTGGCGTACAGGCTCCTCCAACGCTTTCATAACGATGGCAATACCTGTCTTTTCATCACCGTCAGCTGCTTCGTAAAGCGCTTTAACATCAGCGATTGCTTTTATATACGCTGTGCCGCCGCCGGCGACGATGCCCTCTTCAACCGCAGCCTTTGTTGCTGCAAGAGCGTCCTCAACACGCAGTTTCTTCTCTTTCATCTCTGTTTCGGTTGCAGCGCCGACTTTGATAACGGCTACGCCGCCTGCCAGCTTTGCAAGACGTTCTTCCAATTTTTCACGGTCGAAATCAGAGGTGGTGCTTTCAATGGCTGTTCTGATCTGATTTACTCTTGCTTTTATGCTGTCTGCATCGCCGTCACCGCCGACAATAATGGTGTTTTCTTTTGTGACCTTAACCTGCGAGCAGTGACCGAGCATATCCATAGTCGCTTCTTTAAGCTCAAGACCGATTTCCTCGGAGATGACCTGACCGCCTGTCAGTATAGCAATATCCTGAAGCATTTCCTTGCGTCTGTCACCAAAGCCGGGAGCTTTAACGGCTACACAGGAGAAGGTTCCGCGGATTTTGTTGACAATAAGTGTTGCAAGCGCTTCGCCTTCGATATCCTCTGCAATGATAACGAGTTTTTTGCCCGCCTGAACTATCTGCTCCAGCAGTGGCAGTATTTCCTGGATATTTGAAATTTTCTTATCGGTAATAAGAAGATATGCGTCGTCAACAACGGCTTCCATTTTATCCGTGTCCGTAACCATATAGGGGGTGATATAACCGCGATCAAACTGCATGCCTTCTACTACATCGCACATGGTTTCCGCCGTTTTGGACTCTTCAACTGTGATTACGCCGTCGGTTTTTACTTTCTCCATTGCCTCTGCGATAAGCTTGCCTACGTTTTCATCGGAGGAAGAGACGGTCGCAACACGCGCAATATCATCAGTGCCGCTGATTTTCTGTGAATTCTTAACGACAACTTCAACTGTTTTGTCAACAGCTTTCTGAATACCCTTTCTGAGAACCATGGGGTTTGCGCCGGCGGCGACGTTTTTCATACCCTCGCGGATAAGCGCCTGTGCAAGCAGGGTAGCGGTGGTGGTTCCGTCACCGGCAGTATCGTTTGTTTTTGTGGATACTTCCTTTACAAGCTGTGCGCCCATGTTTTCAAACGCGTCCTCCAGCTCGATATCTTTTGCTATTGTAACGCCGTCATTTGTAATGAGCGGCGTACCGTATTTTTTGTCCAAAACTACGTTTCTGCCTTTTGGACCAAGTGTTATTTTAACTGTATTTGCAAGCTTATCAACACCTGCCTGCAATGCTTTTCTGGCATCCTCGCCGTAAATTATCTGCTTTGCCATTGAATTCTCACTCCTTATTCAACTATTGCTAAAATGTCGCTCTGTCTGACTATTACATACTCGGTGCCGTCGATTTTTATTTCGGTACCGCTGTATTTGTTGGTGACGACTCTGTCGCCGACCTCGACGTTCATTTCGACTTCAACGCCGTCGACAATGCCGCCCGGACCTACTTCAACAACCTCGGCTACCTGCGGCTTTTCCTTTGCCGCTGCTGTCAGTATAATGCCGCTTTTGGTTGTTTCCTCGGCTTCTACCATTTTAATTACTACTCTGTCTGCAAGTGGTTTGAGTTTCATTTTTATTATCCTCCTAAAAAGAGATATTAGCACTCTATAATTCAGAGTGCTAATATATAATACCACATTTTTCAGTTTTTGCAATAGTTTTAGAAAAAATTTTTTAATTAATTTTTTGTGAACGCCGGGATTAATCCTCTATCTTTGCCTTTCTGTCAAGAATAGCCTTGAATTTTGCAGGTTCAAATTTTGGTGAACGGTTGTAGTATAGCAGTCCGTTTTGTTCCTGTTCTATATCGTAAAGCTGCGTATAACAAAATCCGAAAATATTTTTATTATCCATCAGTGCATAGCAAAGACCTTCAAAACGCTCGAAAAATTCCTGTTCGCTTTGCGGGTCGTTTCCGTATCCCCAGCTTGTCTCTTTGCCGGTTGCCGTTTCTTCTGACCAGCGTGCTCCTCCGAATTCACTGACAAATAAAGGCTGACCGTTATAATAGCTTTTGCGGCGGAAGAACATATTTCTTTCGTCTACCGGCATACCGCCGTTTTCAAATTCGGCGTAGTCTGAGCGCATATGTTCGGGATCTTGCGTATAATTGTGCATATCGTATATATCGCTGAATTTCTGGTGTACATACCCGCTTGTATCAATGCAGGGACGGGTTTTGTCCAAAGCCTTTGTGATGAAGTAGATGTTTCTTACTATTGTGTCATGAATGATTTCGCCGTCTCCGTAGCGGTCGATATGCGTTTCGTTGAGCGGGCACCAACCGACGATTGATGGGTGATTGAAATCCCGTTTAACAGCTTCAATCCATTGCGGGATAATGGTATTTGTCGTTTCATGCACACGGAAATCCAGACCCCAGTTAGGAAATTCTCCCCATGTTATGTATCCGTATTTATCTGCGTAATATAAAAACAGCGGTTCAAAAATCTTCATGTGCAGACGGGCGCCGTTAAATCCCAGTGACATTGAAAGCTTGATATCTTCCTCAAGTGCTTTCGCTGTCGGGGCTGTATATATGCCGTCCTCGTAATAGCCCTGATCAAGTACAAGCTTTTGGAATACGCTTTTATTATTTATAAGGAATTTTTTACCGCTCAGTCGTACCGAACGCAGACCGAAATAAGTTTCGAAAACGTCACCTTCAAAGGTTATTTTTACATCATATAATCTTCCGCAGCCTACCTCCCAAAGGTGAGATTCGGCAAGTTTCGTTTCAAGTAAAACTGTGCCGCCGCTTGTCTTTTTTGTGGCTTTACCCATAGGCTTGCCTTCAAAAAACGTTTCAAAGGTCAGCTCGCCGGCGCCGTTTGTTTCGATGACTGCACTGACGCTCTGATTTTCAGCGTCCGGAGTAAGCGCGGCATTTTTAATGTAACTTTTAGGAAGAAATTCCATGTAAACTGTCTGCCAAATCCCGGTTGTACGAGTGTAGTCGCAGTTATGTGAATGCAGCAGCTCGCTTTGCTTGCCGTGCGGGATACCTTTTCTTATATTGTCCTTGGCATATACGCAAAGCGAATTTATGCCTTTATGCAGAAATGTGGTAGCATTTACTGTTATCGGGGTATATCCTCCCGTATGCTCGCATACGGCGCTGCCGTTTATATATATTATAGCTTCATAATCCACGGCTCCAAAGGTAATAAGCACATTTCCGTCAAGTGCTTCTCTGGGAATATCTATATCACGTCTGTACCATACGGCGTTGATAAAATCCGTGTTTCCAATGCCGGAAAGCCGGCTTTCGGGACAAAACGGCACTTCAATTTTTCCGCTCAAATGAGCTTTTTCATAATACTTTTTGCTGATACCGACAAGTGTGTTGTCAAATTCAAATTCCCATGTACCATTGAGGTTAATAAAGCTTGAGTGCTTTTTTGCGGGATTTGGGTGTTCCGGTCTAAACATAATTCTATCCTCCTGCTTGATTTAAGTTCATTATAGTGTTATTATAATAATAAATCAATCCGAATTTCGGTCAAAAAGGTTGGAAAAACACGCATGAAAGAAATTCTTAAAAGCTTTCCCAAAACCGACAGCAAAGTTTTCGGCATAGAGCTTTGCGGAACATCCTACTGTGACGGCACCTATCTTATTAACCGTCCTCATTCACGTGTTCATTGCTTTGAATATGTGATTAAGGGAAGGGGTACGATTGTGACATCAAAAGGCAAACTTCATCCCAAAGAAGGTGATGTGTACTTTCTGCGTGCCGGAGATGATCACTATTATTATTCGGACGCTGCCGATCCGTGGATAAAAATTTGGTTTAATGTGCGCGGGAGCCTTATCGACAGCCTTACAGAGCAGTACGGTGTATCGGATATACGGCTGTTTAACAACTGCCGCGCGCTTAGTCTGTTTGAGGAATTTGTCAGCAATGTCTCCAGCAGCATTGACAGAAAATCGGTTGAAAATCAAAATGCCGTTATCATACATAAAATAATACAGTGTATGGCGGAATGTATTTATAAGAACGATAACAGGTATTCGGAGGATGCGGTAACCCTTCGCGATTTTATCGATTCCAATTATCACCGTCATGTTAAAATAGAGGAGCTTGGAGCACTGATTTATCGTTCTCCCTCTCAAACAATACGTATTTTCAAAAAGAATTTCGGGATAGCGCCTTACGAATATGCTCTGCGCCGCAAAATGCAGGCTGCCTGCCAGCTTTTGAAGGATACGCGTATGCCTATACGTGAAATAGCAGGCTCGCTTGGATTTTCCAATGAGCATTACTTCTCAAGCTGTTTCAAATCTCAAATGGGATTAACTCCCGGAAAGTACAGAAAGCAATAATAGAACCTGCTATTTATGTTTTTAAGTTATTTTTCAAAAAATGCGACGGCAATGGCGCCGGGACCGACATGTGTACCGATTGTGGCACCTATTTCCAGTACTGGCAGGTTTTCGGTTTTTCCCTGCCACAGATGCGCGGAGTCTTCAATGTATTTTTTGAGCATACTGTCGCTTGTTCCGGAATATGCAAGTGTGTAAGGCATGTCAAAGTCAATTCCTCCGCTTTTTTCCACGAGCTCCATGAGCAGGTTGTTTCCTTTTTTGGAGCCCCGTGCCTTGCCGATAGGTTTTACTTCACCGTCTATTACGGATATAACAGGCTTGATTGATAAAAGCTCGCCTGCAAATGCGGTGGCTGAGGAAATTCTGCCGCCCTTTTTCAGATACTCTAATGTGTCAAGTAAAGCAATGAGTTTAATTTTGGTTTTAGCTGCGTTGAGTTCATCGACGATTTTATCCGCTTCAAGTCCGCGCTCTATCAGCTCTGCCGCCCAATATATAAGGATTGCTTCACCGAGCGCTGCGTTCAGGCTGTCAACAGCAAATGCCTTGCCTTCAAATTTTTCAGCAGCTATGCATGCGCTTTGATATGTACCGGAAAGCTTTGAGGAAATTGTAATTGCAATGGGCGTGTCGCCCTGAGCGATTACTTTTTCAAACTCCTGCTCGAAAGTATACGGTGAAATCTGAGCGGTTTTCGGCAGAGTATCGGTTTCGATAAGAAGTTCGTAAAATCTTTTCGGGTCAAGCTCCACTCCGTCAAGATATTGCGTTTGACCGAATGTAATACTCATAGGTACGTGGATTATTCCCATTTCTTTTGCCTTTGCGGGCGTTATGTCCGAGGCTGAATCAATAATTAATTTAACTGCCATTTTTTACTCCTTTTTGATTAGTAAGTTTTATATTATCATATTATTTTTTATTATTTTTTGAAAAATCCGCCTTTGCGGTGTGAGTTGACAGACATTACAAGTCCGATAAGACACATGCCCGCAAGCATGGACGAGCCGCCGTAGCTGAAAAAGGGTAGAGTTATTCCGACAACGGGCAGCAGTCCCAGGCACATGCCGATATTTTCCGCCGCCTGGAAAAAGACGACGGACCCTACTCCGGCGCATATCAGCATACCTGTGAAATCACGGGCGTTTTTTGCTATATAAAAAGTTCGTATTATGATTGCGGTCAAAAGAACTAAAATCAATGTGCAGCCGAAAAATCCCAGTTCTTCACCGGCGACGGAAAAAATAAAGTCTGTCTGCTTTTCCGGCAGGATGCTGTACTGTGTTTGTATTCCGCTGAATATCCCTTCGCCGGTGAGTCCCCCCGAGCCGATTGCAATTTTGCTCTGAATGGTATGATAGCCATAACCGAGCGGGTCCAGCTCAGGGTCATATACCGCAAGAATACGCATCTGCTGATAATCGGACAGCTTGCTGAATACAAACGGCGCTGCGGCAAGTGCGGTCACACCGCACACGGCAAAATAAAGCCAGTGCAGACCTGCGGCAAACATCATTACAATAAACATAAAAAGATATACAAGTCCCGTGCCGAGATCACCCTCCAGCATTATAAGGACAAAAATGATACCGAAATGAATACATAGAGGTATAACGGCACGCGGTCTGTTTATAAAGGATTTTACCTTGTTGAGATGAGTCGCAAAGGTTACAATAAAGCCTGCCTTTACAAATTCAGACGGTTGTATGCTCACGGGACCTATTATTATCCAGTTTTTGTTTCCCAACCGTTCCTCACCGATAAACAGGGTTAAAACGAGCAGAAAAACGCATAATCCGAACAGATAAATACTTAAAGAACTTAAATTTTCATAATCGATAAGTATTATAATAAATGCGGCAAACAGACCCAGCAGCAAGGCAGACAATTGTATTATAACATATTTTTTTGTACCGAAGCTGTATGTTGCGGACATTACAAGAAATATGCTGAATACAGCAGACGCAGTAGATAACGCCAAAAGTATGGGGTCAAATTTCTTTAGGTTGTCCCATATGAATAAGAAAAAACGCTTCACGCCGTGCCTCCTTTCTGCTTTTTCCATTTTACTGAATTATTATATAGGAATTATCGCCAAAATACAAGTAAAAGCTGTCAAATGCTTGAAAAGCGTCCCATGTAATGTTATAATATCAAAGAATAATGGATGCGAAAATGCAGTGACGATATAAGTTTTGAGTTGGAGATGTATGGAAAAAATACTGAAAACCGAGCAAGATACCGCGCGTGCGGCATCTCTTTTTGCCCCGCTGCTGAAGGCTCCGGTCACGGTAGCGTTTACCGGTGAGCTGGGCGCGGGTAAGACAACCTTCATAAAATATCTGTGCCGGGAACTTGGGTATGACGGTCCCGTCACAAGTCCCACTTTTTCTATTATGAATCAGTATGAGGGCAGCGTGACTATTTATCACTATGATATGTATCGGTTGACCGACGCCGACGCGCTGTATGATATCGGCTATTATGATTATGCAGACAGCGGGATATCTCTTGTCGAGTGGAGTGAGAATGTCAATAACGGACTTTGCGGTAATATAATTCATGTTGATATGTCCTATTGCGACGGAGGCAGAAAAATTATTATTCCGGAGATTGACAGCCTATGAAGATGTTAAGTATTGACGCGTCGGGGAAAACTGCCGCTGTTGCCGTGACAGACGGCGGAGAGCTGCTCGCACAGAGCTTTACCGATGCGGGTCTTACCCATTCGCAGACTCTGCTTCCGATGGTGGACAGTGTTCTTCGGCTTGCGGGTGTTGATATATCACAGATAGATGAGTTTGCACTGACTGCCGGTCCCGGCTCTTTTACGGGACTGCGTATCGGTGCCGCGCTTGTTATGGGCCTTGCAGGGGCGCGTCTTTGCCGCCCGGTTTCCACACTTGAAGCGCTTTCTTACAATATGCTGGAACGGCGTGCTGTTATAATTCCCGTAATGGACGCAAGGCGACATCAGGTATATACTGCGGCGTTTCAAAGTGAAGGTAAAAAACTGACGCGGCTTTTATCTGACACGGCGCTTGCGGTGGATGAGGTGTTTGAACGTGTGCAAAATTACAGTGAGCACGAGTCTGTAATAATTTTGGGCGACGGAGCGTATTTATTTGAAAATGCCGTAAACGTTTTTGATAATGTAAGCTTTCCGGAAGGTAAGCTTATGTATACTCAGGGACTCAGCGTGGCGCGTGCCGCTGCTTTGGTACAGCCTGTCCGTGCTGACCGTATCAGGCTTTGCTATCTGAGAATGTCACAGGCGGAGAGAGAACTGAAAGAGAGGAACAACAAATGATTGTAAGCATGGGATGTGACAAAGCGGGTATGCCGTTTGTTACAAGGTTTGAAAAAGAGCTTGCTTTGCGCGGGATTGAGTGTCAAATACTGTTTGACGGACAGGAGGATGGCTGTGATTATACCGATGCGGCTTTTGCCGTCGGGAAAAGCGTTTCTTCGGGTGAAAGCGATCTCGGTATACTTATTTGCGGTACGGGCATTGGTATGAGTATTGCGGCAAATAAAATAAGGGGTGTGCGCGCTGCCGTCTGCTCCGATACGTTTTCCGCTAAAATGACGCGTGTGCATAATAACGCTAATATTTTGTGTCTCGGCGCAAGAGTTATCGGAGAGGAACTTGCGGTTGTGATTTTGAATGCGTTTCTTGAAGGGGAGTTTGAACGCGGAGGAAGACATGAGCGCCGTGTGAATAAAATTACAGCTGCGGAAAACGGAGAATTTTAGGGGATTTTTCTGTATTTCTTTATATCGTTATAATTTGACTTTACCATATACTTGTGATATACTATACGGTAGGGTCTTTTTATTTAAAGACGTAATTTTAACAATGTTTTCCGATTTTGCCGTGTGTTTTTCAGACATATGGCGTGAACGGTGGTTTTATGAACAAAAAAAATTTGTATTCAACTTTTAATAAGCCTGATTATCTGATTTTCGGACTGCTTATAGTATTTCCGTTAATTTCAGTGTTTTTTAATATCTGGCTTGCATTGTCAGAGCTTGCGGCGGGCGTGGCTTACATCGTTTATCGTGTCCTCTCGCGCAAAAAACACAGTGAACAGCTTTACAGTTATCTTCAGAGCATCACGCTGTATCTTGACGAGGCGTCGAAGGAAAGCCTTACCCGCTTTCCCATGCCAGTTACGCTGCTCAGTTCAAAAGGCGATATAATTTGGTATAACGATCTGTTTCATGAAATGCTTTCGGATAATAAAATCCCGGAAATTTTCGGCAGAAATTTCGATATTATTGCACCGCAGATAACGATAGGTCAGGACAGCATTTCCCAAAAGCATGATATAACGTTTTTGGGGCGGCATTACAGTATTTTTGTTATGCGTCAGGGCGGCGGAAACAAGGATGATTTTTACTGTGTATACTGGATTGATATAACCGATACCCGAAACGAGCTTGTGAAGCTGCGTTCATCGCGGCTTTGCATGGCATACCTTCTTGTGGACAGCTATGACGAGCTGCCGTCATCCGTTACTGAGCTGCAAAAATCTACGTTTATTACCAGAGTCGACGTTAAAGTCCGCGCATTTATAAAATCGGTGGACGGTATACTTCAGAAGCTTGATTCGGATAAATATCTTGTTATTTTCGAGCAGAAATATCTTCAGTCGCTGGAGAAAAATAAATTTAAGATATTGTCTGACGTCCGTGAAATATCGGTTGACGGATTTCATGCCACATTGTCATTGGGCGTAGGATGCGGCACCGATTCCGTAAAGGATACGGACATTGCGGCGCGCACGGCGCTTGACGTGGCATTGTCTCGCGGCGGCGACCAGGCGGTTGTTCTTAATAAAGATAAGTATACGTTTTACGGAGGTAACAGCGACGGCGCACAAAAGCGCAAGCGCGTAAAGGTGCGTATAATTGCCGAGGCTTTGATGGCTCATGTACAGAATTCGGATAATGTAATTATCATGGGACACAAGTTTGCCGACCTTGACTGCGTAGGCTCGGCTATCGGTATAGCAAAATGTGTTCAGAGTTTCGGAAAGCAGCCGTATATAATTTATAACCCAAGGGAAAACCTCTCAAAAACCATGTACACCTCTTTTATGAAGCTGCCGGGCTATGAGAATGTGTTTGTTGATGTTTTGCAGGCGCCGCGGTTCATAACCGAAAATTCACTACTTGTTATAACGGATACACATAATATTGAGTACGTAGAGAGCGAAAAGCTGTTTTCGGAGTTCAAGCGTGTTGTTATAATTGACCATCACCGAAAGACCGTACAGAATGCAATTGAAGGCGCTGTTATAAACTTTCATGAACCAAACGCATCGTCATGCTGTGAAATGGTCAGTGAGCTTTGCGAGAGCGTGCCGCATCTGCGGCTGTCCCGCCAGGAGGCTAACGCGCTGATGTCGGGAATTTTTCTTGATACAAAGACATTTACCGAGCGCACCGGGGCACGCACGTTTGAAGCGGCGGCGTATCTGAAAAAACAGGGAGCAGATACGGCGGAAGTAAAGGAGTTTTTTAAAAGTGACATTGAAAGCTATAAAAAGCAGATAGATATTATAGCCGACGCGCATGTTATAAATGAAAAATACGCTGTGTCCGTCTGGAAAGACGCGCCTTTTGACGGTATAAAGCTCATCGCTTCTAAGGCGGCTGACGAGATGTTGAATTTGAATAATATAGAAAGTTCATATGTAATTTATCCCGAGGGCGGTGACGCTCATATTTCCGCGCGCAGCGATCAGCACGGTAACGTGCAGCGCGTAATGGAACGACTGGGCGGCGGAGGTCACCGCGGAGCAGCGGGTGCACAGCTTAAAGATACGGGCGTCAACGCGGCGTACGATATGCTTATAGATATATTAAATAATCCCGAAAGTGAGGAAAAATAATATGAAGGTTGTTTTATTGGAGGATGTTAAGGGCAAGGGCAAAAAGGGTGATGTTATCAACGTGTCGGACGGCTATGGCAGAAACTATCTCATTGCAAGAGGACTTGCCGCAGAGCCTACGGCTCAGCTCAACAACGATTTTTCGGGCAAAAAAAGCTCTCAGCAGTTTAAAATCGATACAGAGACTCAGGCTGCAAGGGATAATGCGGCAAAGCTTGACGGCAAAACGTTTGAAATGCGCGCCAAGGGCGGAGAGAGCGGAAAGCTTTTTGGCTCTGTTACCGCAAAAGAGATTGCCGAACTTTTAAAAACAAATACCGGAGTTGATATTGACAAGAAAAAGGTTGATATCGATACTATTAAGGCGTTTGGAAACTATTCCGTGACGCTCAAACTGTACAAGGGTATTTCGGCTAAGGTAAATATAAATGTTGTAAAGGAAAACTGAAATGGAACTTTCCGACATTAAAAGAGTGCCGCACAGTGTTGAAGCGGAGCAGTGCGTTATAGGTTCGATTTTAATTGATCCGAGTTGTATCAGTCTTGTTGCGGACAAGCTCAGTCCACAGTGCTTTTATGTTGAAAAGTATGCGCAGATTTATGAAATAATATTTGATATGTTTTTGTCAAACAAGAGCATTGATTTTATAACTGTTTTGGAGTCTGTAAAGGCGCAGGGAATATTTGATGAAAATGAAGGCAAGCGTGTGCTTTATGAGATGACGCAGCTTGTACCCAGCACTAAAAATATCGGAGAGTATGCTAAGATAATAGTTGAAAAATACAGTCTGCGCAGGCTTATTGACGTTTGTGCGGATATTACTCGCGAGTGCTATGAGCAGAGTGCGGATGCTTCGGATATTCTCGATATGGCGGAGACGCGCATTTATGAAATAATGCAGTCAAAGACCAATACGTCGCTTACTCATATAAAATCCGCAATATTGCAAAGCTACGATAAAATACACAAGCTTGCTATGGACAAAAATGCGTTTATCGGTCTTCAGACCCATTACGGAGAGATAGACCAGATGCTGTCCGGACTGGGTAAAAGCGACCTTATTCTTATTGCTGCCCGTCCCGGTATAGGTAAAACATCCTTTGCTCTGAATATCGCGCAGAATATCGCGCTTGACAAGCCCCAAAAGACAATCGCCGTATTTTCTCTTGAAATGTCCAATGAGCAGCTTGCCAACAGAATGCTTTCTGCGCAGAGCGGTATAGACAACATGAAATTCCGTAACGGTGATATGTCTGACAGTGACTGGACAAATCTTGCAACGGCTTCCGGCATACTTTCAAAAACGGATGTGTATTTTGACGATACTGCGGGTATTACAGTGGCGCAGATGAAAGCAAAGCTGCGCCGAATGAAAAAACTCGATTTAATTATAATAGACTATCTTCAGCTCATGTCCGGCGGCGGGAGGTACGATAATCGCACAACCGAGGTCGGTGCCATTTCCCGCTCGCTTAAGATAATGGCAAAAGAATTTGACGTTCCGGTTATAACGTTGTCTCAGCTCAATCGTGAAACTGAAAAAACCAAGTCAAAGCCGCAGCTTTCCAATCTGCGTGAGTCCGGTTCCATTGAGCAGGACGCGGACGCGATTTTGTTTTTGTGGAAACCGGAAGAGGACGAGGAAAACGCCGCTTCCATCAGTGTCGTGAAATGCGACATTGCAAAAAACAGGCACGGTCCTACAGGTTCTGTTGACCTTGCGTGGAATCCGAGTATTACACGCTTTACCAATATTGCAAAAATGTAGCGTCTTGTGCTCGGTAATGAACGCTGCGCGGGGTTTTTGCAGGCGTGAATATTTATAATTATGCTGTATAATAAAATTCTTGATTTCATACGAAAAAACGGGTTGATAACGCCCGGCATGACAGTTATCGCCGCTGTTTCCGGCGGCGCCGATTCTGTCTGCCTTTTGGAAGTGCTGAAGCACCTTGAAGCAACACTTCAGATTTCTTTAAAATGTGCGCACTTTAATCATCATCTGCGTGCGGACGAGTCGGACGAAGACGAGGCATTTGTCCGTTCACTCTGTTCTCGTCTGAATGTGCCGTTGTATACGGACGGCGCATTTGTAGGTTCGCTTTGCGGCGGAATGAGTATTGAGGATGCCGCACGGCGCGCTCGCTATAGATTTTTTGAAAAGCTTGTTCTAAAAGGCGGCAAAAATACCGTAATTGCTACTGCGCATACTAAAAATGATAATGTTGAAACCTTTTTTATAAATCTTCTGCGTGGCAGCGGCAGCCGCGGTCTGTGTGCCGTGCCTGTGTCGCGTGACTGTATAATAAGACCTATGCTGGAAATATCGCGTGATGAAATCACGGCGCATTTGTCGAAAGTGGGGCTTGACTGGCGAACCGACAGCACAAACGGCGACACTGCGTATCTTCGCAATTTTTTGCGGCATGAGATACTCCCGCGACTTGCGTCACGTCCGGAGCTTGACCCATATACTACGGTATCTCGCGCAATTTCTAATTTGCGTCAGGACAATGCGGCACTTGAGGCAGTGGCGCAAGAATGCGGCACAGACGATATATCGATGCTGCGAACACTGCCCGATTCGGTGCTTTGGCGCGTGCTTACGAAAAAACTTGAAAAAGAATATGATATAATTCTTGACAGCGTGCATTTTGATGCGGTAAAATCTCTTTTGAATCGTTTTAACGCTAAAGAACAAATACGCGGTGATGTGTTTGCCGTAACCGAAAACGGGCATTTGAAGTTTATGCGCTTGCCGAAAAAGAATCCGAATATAGCAAGCCTTAGTTTTGGAGAAAATAATTTCGGCGGCAGACGAATTTTAATTAAAAATGTAAAAGAAGTTTACAATGGCTTAACAAAAGCATATGTTGACTGTGATAAAATTGGTAATACTTTGTATGCGGATTTTCGCCGCAACGGCGACAGGTTTTTCTGCCCTGACAGAGCTGCGTCGTCACAGCTCAGAAAGCTGCTGAAAAACGATAGAGTTCCGTGCTCTCGCCGCGACAGCCTTGTTGTCATCCGTAACGGCGCCGGAAACGTTGTATTTGTCGAAGGATACGGCGCTGACAGCCGCTTTTGTGCCAACTCAGAAAGCAAAAAAATAATTTGTATTGAAATTATTTAATAATCGGGGGAAAATATAAATGTTAGAGGACATTAAATCCGTACTGATAAGCGAAAAAGAGCTTGAAGATAAGATATCAGAGCTCGGCGCACGCATTTCAGAAGACTATCGCGGTAAAAATTTGCTGGTATTGTCTGTTTTGAAGGGCGCTTCCGTGTTCATGTCGGACATAATTCGTAAAATTACCATTCCTATACAGATAGATTTTATGGCGGCGTCCAGCTACGGCAAGGGAACGTCCACCAGCGGCAGCGTAAAAATCATAAAGGATTTGGATATTGATGTTTCCGGCTTTGATATACTTATTGTTGAGGATATATTGGACAGCGGCGTCACTCTTTCCAATCTGATAAAGGTTTTGAAATCCCGCTCACCTAAGTCTGTCAGCGTATGTACGCTTTTGTCAAAGCCTTTGCGTCGCAAGGTAGAGGTTCCGGTCAGATATGAGGGGTTTGTCGTGCCGGATGAATTTGTTGTCGGTTATGGTCTTGACTATGCAGAGTATTACAGAAATCTGCCCTTTATAGGTATACTTAAAGAAGAAATCTATTCATAGAATTAAAATATAAATCTTCAGCCGCCGGGGCTGAGAACGGAGAATGTTTTGAAGAATAAAAAGAACATAGGTAGTTTTTTATATCTTGCCGTGCTGATGGTAATTATAATCGCCGTCTTTTCGGCTATATCAAGCGGAAGCAAGCCGAAATCTGTTACTTACGGTGAACTTGTAAATCTTTTTAAAGAGGAACAGGTAACGGAGTTTGAGATGGTTGGTGCGAAGGTGTCATGTAAGCTTAAGGATGATACTATCGTCACTCATACAATAGTTTCATTTCAGCTCTTTCAATCGACTATTATAGATAAATATGTAATTCCACAGCAGGAAGCGGGAATTATTAAAAATTATGATTTCAGCGAGGGGTTTACCATTCCGTGGTGGGTCAACTTTATTCCGTATCTGCTTCTGTTCGGAGCCATAATTCTTGTTTGGTGGTATACCACAAAGCAGATGAACGGTAAGAACGGCGGTGGTTTTGCAAAGGTGCGGGTTAAAATGGGCTCGGATGAGAAAAACCGCAAAACCTTTGCCGATGTCGCGGGTGCCGATGAGGAAAAGGAAGAACTTGAAGAAATTGTTGATTTTCTTAAATCTCCCAGAAAATATCTTGAAATCGGTGCGCGTATTCCCAAGGGCGTTCTGCTTGTGGGCCCTCCGGGAACGGGTAAAACATTGCTTGCCAAGGCTGTGGCGGGTGAAGCGCAGGTTCCGTTTTTTTCGATATCCGGTTCTGATTTTGTCGAGCTGTATGTCGGTGTCGGCGCTTCTCGCGTGCGCGATTTGTTTGACCAGGCGAAAAAGAATAATCCGTGTATAGTATTTATAGATGAAATTGACGCTGTCGGTCGTCACCGCGGCGCCGGTATAGGCGGAGGACATGACGAGCGTGAGCAGACCCTGAATCAGCTTCTTGTTGAAATGGACGGCTTTGGCGCACATTCGGGCATTATTGTCATGGCGGCTACCAATCGTGTGGATACTCTCGACCCTGCGCTTATGCGTGCCGGACGTTTTGACAGACAGATTTATGTCGGCAAGCCGGATCAGAACGGACGGGAAGAAATACTCAAGGTTCACGCCCGCGGGAAGAGCTTTGAGCCTGATGTAAGCTTTAAGGATATTGCAAAGAGTACCGTAGGATTTACTGGCGCGGATATTGAAAACCTGCTCAACGAGGCGGCGCTGCTGGCTGCACGTCGTAATAAAAAAACAATTTCGGCTCAGGATATTCAGGATTCAGTCATGAAGGTTATAGCAGGACCTGAAAAGAAATCACGCAAGATTGTAGAGAAAGAGCGCAGGCTTACGGCATATCATGAAGCGGGGCACGCGGTTGTAAACAAGTTCTTAACAACAGCGGACGAGGTACATGAAATTTCTATTATTCCGCGTGGTTTTGCAGGCGGATATACAATGAGTCTTCCGCAGGAGGATCTTTCATATTCTACAAAGAATATGATGTTCGAGGAAATAGTGTCGCTGTTGGGCGGCCGTGTGAGTGAAAAGCTCACGCTCGATGATATTTCGACAGGCGCGTCAAACGATATCCAGCGCGCAACCAGCATAGCGCGCGCTATGGTAACTCGCTACGGTATGAGTGATAAGGTCGGACCTATCCTTTACGGCAGTGATTCAAGTGAGGTATTTCTCGGATATGAGCTGGGCAACAAAACAGATTATTCTGAGCATATTGCAGCTATTATTGACGACGAGGTTAAGAATATAATTGAAAGCGCTTATAATAAGGCTGAGCAGATTTTGTCCGAACATATAGATAAGGTTAAGGAAGTGGCTGAAAGACTGCTTGCCAAAGAGAAAATAAGCGGTGCCGAATTCAATGCCATTATGGAGGGCAGGGAATTCATTGAGGTACAGGAGATTTCTTCGTCGGAACAAGCTGCCGAAGATACTGAAAATTCCGTTTTGCAGGATGGTGTGACGGAAAAAGAATCAGACGCAGAAAACAAGGAAGTTTAAAATAAAAATGACAGACAATTTATTGTCTGTCATTTTTATTTTTTACAAACATTTTCGTAGACTTGTTCGATTCCGCGGGCAAATACCTTGCTGTCATACTTTGCCTTATAAAGTGCCCTGCCGTTTTCTGCAAGCCGCTTCGCCTTTTCACGGTTGTTGTAAAGATCCAGAACGGCTTCCGCTACGGCGTTTGCGTCGCCCCTTTTGCATATAACGGATGTGACATTGTTTTCCGATATTTCCGTAAAGCCTTTTGCGTCTGAGGTAACTGCTGCAAGCCCTGCCGACCATGCTTCTGCAAGCGACTGTCCGAAGCTTTCATGCAGTGATGTTATGCAGTATAAATCCATTGCATGATATGCACGGCAAATATCATATACATTGCCGGTAAATACGCATTTAGAGTAAATGCCGAGCTGCTTTGCAAGCGTTTTCATTTCGTTGAGCATTCCACCGTCGCCGCATAATAAAAAAGCAAGTCTGTCGCATCTTTCATATACGTGCTGTGCCGCAAGGAGCAGGGTTTTATGGTCTTTTTCCGGAGAAAACCTTGCCACGCATCCTACAACATATTTTGAAGCATCAATTCCGAAACTCTGCTTAGCGGCAGCCTTTTGTTCATTTGACGGTATCTGCATATCAGCTACACCGTTTAATACAGTATATATTTTCTTTTTATTAAACCCGAGATTTATAAGATTTTGCTCTGCTGCTTTTGATACGGCGATTGCATATCCTCCTGTAAGCCTGTACATAATCCTATCCGCCGCTCCTCGCAGACCTCTGCCGCTTACCGACAAGGTGTGTTTTGTGAATACGCTTTTACATATACCTTTTGCCGCTATTCGTGCCGTTGCGCATCCGTGAGCATGAATAATCTCACATCCGCTTTGCTTAATATATCTGCGAAGTATGGGCACGGCACGCAAATCAAGCGACTTGTCCGGCGTTATTTCCGCCTCTGTAATATTTACATCAAGTCCTTCAAGCAGTCTGATAACAGCAGAGCCGCGCGGTACAAGTACGGACAAATCAAACTTTGTGCGGTCATAATTTTTAATAAGCGTCTTTACATATGTTCCCGCTCCGCCGATATTGCTGTCGGACAGAATATGTAAAACCTTTATCATATGTGTCTCCTCAATCAAACTGCTTGCTATACGGCAGCTCTTCTTTATACTTATAAAGCATTGTCAGCGCCAATGCCGCAAGGACGGCAATAACAGCACATACAATACTTATAGTCACTGCGCTGGCCTTAGAACTTGCAAACAATATAACGCAAATCATGAGTATCTCGCATGTATTGGTTATTATGTACATTAAAAATGTAGAACGCTTACGGTACGGCAGCTTTGCATGCTGGTACATGAACTCGGCAATAATCAGTGTAAGCGCAGTATAAACCGCAAATATTATTATTACAAATATATGCGACACAAATGGAGTAAATACCGCGATTCCGGCACCGCTTTCAAACATCAGTGCCTGACCCTCTGTAAGCTCAACAAATTTATCTGTCACGGCGCTGTATGATACGTATACAAGCATAAAAAGGCAGTAAAACGCCGTGACTGATGCGCCTGCCAGTCCGTATCCCGCCATGAAAGACACACCATTGTCCTCTTTGCCTCGGGAAAAATACAGTGCGTTTACGGCAAAATAGCGCAAGAGTCCGACAATAAAGAAGAAAAGAACTGCTATCGTTATTTTATATGCTCCGATTGGCATGAGTGCGGACATATATGCGGTAGAGTTTTCTGAAAATGCGTACATCATCAGCAGAAACATTGCGATTATTATAGCGGTAAAGCTCAGTGCTCCTAAAAACGTATGTAAGACGGATAACCGTCTTTTGGTCTTTTTAAAAAAATATATCACTGCAAAAAGCGTTGTGACAGCTATCAGTACAGAAGCACCGTAGCAAAGTATTGCATTAATTATCAATTTGGTCACCTATAATATTTTGATGTCCGCGTGCTTTAAAAAGAAAAACTCCGCTTAAAACAAATGCTAAAATAAAGAAAAATATTGATGAGATATAAAGCAATAACGTTGACCTACTGAATGCAATGGCGGCAATCCAGAAAAGATAATAAACGGATGAAATAGCATATGCGGGCGCGGCGCTTGCCGAGCTTTTAACGATACTTTCGCACGCCCATGACAGTACAAGATACATGATGCCCGTGATACATAGTATACCGCCGGAATAAAGCGCATACTGAGTATCCATTTCATATCTGTTAAAAATATTAAGCCCGATAAACAGACAGACGTTCTGTGCTATTATAACGCCTGCCGAAAAGCCGACTCCGGGCAAAAGAAACCGCGTTTCGTTTTTCTGGAATTTTTTAATGGTCATTATCTTAAAGGTTTCGCATGCGGCAAAAAGTATGGCTATCATCGCGCAGATAATAGTACCTACCGTTGTCATTCCCGAAGTGTCCTCTCCGAATTCCAATGAGGACAAAAAGAGCATATTAGCAATTGTAAATATAATAAATACTATTATTATACTTGCTAAAAATGATACAAAGCCGTACCCAATCGAGTTGTATGCAATATTTCCTCTGTTTTTAGACAGCAAAAAGAAGATAATTACGGCAAGCGGTATCAGCAGTCCGAAAATTAGCTCAAGCAGAGTAATTTCATTAAATCCCATTATTTTGACTCCGTTTCACTTTAAGTTTATAAGATGTGAGAGTATTTTGCATCAGCATGGAAATTGTCATAGGTCCGACACCGCCCGGAACGGGAGTTATAAAGGACGCCTTTTTTTCGACGTTTTCAAAATCAACGTCACCGCACAGCTTGCCGTCCGGCTTTCTGTTTATACCGACATCTATAACTACGGCGCCGTCCTTTACCATATCCGCCGTCACGAACATAGGACGACCGACGGCGCATATAAGAATATCTGCTCGCCTTGTCACGTCGGCAAGCTTCTTTGTCTTTGAGTGACAGACGGTGACGGTGGCGTTTTCATGCAGTAGCAGCATTGCCATTGGCTTGCCCACTATATTGCTCCTGCCGATTACGACGCATTCCTTTCCGCTTACATCTATATTATAGTATTTCAACAGTTCCATAACTCCTGCGGGTGTGCAGGGAAGAAAGCTGTACTCTCCAAGCATTATTCTGCCCACATTTGCCGGATTAAATGCATCAACATCCTTTTGCGGCAGAATTGCATTTATAACCGTGTCTTCATCAATATGTCTCGGCAGCGGCATTTGGACAAGTATTCCGTCAATATTTTTATTTTTGTTTAAGGAGTCGATAAGCTCCAGAAGCTGCTGCTGAGAAGTGTTTTCAGGCAGCTCATAGCTTTCAGAGTAAAACCCGCAGTATTCGCATGCAAGCTTTTTATTTCTGACGTAGACGTGAGATGCGCTGTCGTCTCCGACAAGAATTACCGCAAGACCCGGAACCGAGCCGGTTTCATTTTTGAGCTTGTCTGTCTGGCTTTTAATTTTGTCTTTTATAAAAAGTGATACTTCTTTTCCGTCAATTTTCTGTGACATCTTCGTCCTCCCGGCTGTTATCCTGTTCATTATCCTGCGTATCTTCCTGCTCTTCTTGGTTTGCTGAAGACTGCGCGTCGTTATTTATATGAAACTGCTTTTGGTAGCTGAGCGCTTCCTCTTCCTTTTTTGATATAGTGTTATCCTTGATATATCCGGGGCTCTTTCTTCTGAGTACAATTATTGCAATCAAAGCCGCCGCAAACAACGCAAAGGCAAGCACCATCATAATTCGTACACCGAACAGGTGCAGGTTATACTCGGAATCTCTAAGAGGCTCCATGAGACCTCTGCCTAATCCGTACCATGCCATATACCAAAGGAAAATTTCACCTTTGAATTTGCGCAGATCCATATATCCGTAAATCAGCACAAAGCCGATTAAGTTCCATAAGCTTTCATACAGAAACAGAGGATGAACAAGCCGGCTTGCTCCTTCTCCGTAATATCCGATACCCATTGCCCATGGCAAGTTTGTCTCAATGCCGTAAACTTCTATGTTTACAAAGTTTCCCCAGCGTCCGATGATCTGTCCTATAAGCAGTCCTAATGCCATAATATCCAGCATTGAGCGCCAATCACATTTTTTGATTTTGCAGATTATAAATACGCTGATTGCTGCAAAAATCACGCCGCCGTAGATTGCAAGTCCTCCATTCCAGACGGCAATTATATCGTAAAACGAGTGAAAGCTTTCAAGGTCGCCCAAAACGTATGTAAGTCGCGCGCCTATAAACGCGACGGGAATTGTGAACAGCAGACAATCTAAAAAATCATCACTTGAAATATCAAATCTTCGGCGAATTCGGTCACACACAAAATATGCCGTAACTATGCCTATGACGATTATTATAGCATACCATTGAATTGAGATGTTATCGGTTATCTTTATAGCGGTCGGATTAAGTTTTATCTGACCGATGCCGAGATTAGGAAACGAAACTGCGTCGTAATTCATTTTTATTCTCCTTTGATAACTGAAACTGCAATATCAAGCGGTGAAAACAGCTCTTTTGCGCGGTTTATTATGTCTTGCGCGGTAATGTCTGCAAGAATCTGAGCACGGTCAAACGGCTCGCGCTCGGAAAATTTTGAACTTATCAGCATGCTCGCAATTTCCGAGACGTTATCGCATGCCGAAATGATTTCACCGTAAAGCGTATTTCGCACTTGAATAAAGCGCTGCTCTAAAATGCCGTTTGACAAAAAATCTGCAATCTCTTTCTTTACGCGTTCCAATACCTCCAGCGGCTTGTCGCTTTCACCGGCAAGCAGACAAAACGCAAAGGTGTCGGACATTTCGTAATCTGATTCAAACTCCGAATTGATAATACCTTTATCATACAGCTCCTTATAAAATGACGTGGATGTGCCGAACAGCATCTCAAGCAGCATTTCGATTTCCGTCTCTTTTTTTGCAAGTTCTTTCCCGGAAAGCTGAGTGTCGTTGTCCTTTATTCCTATATAGAATACCGGGCGTGATACCGGCATTATCTTTTCTGTGTAATTTTTAATGACGCCCCTTGGCTCACAGTCGATTTTCTGATTGATTTTAAGTTCGGTGCCCGGCTTAAAATATTTGTCGCAAAGCTTTAACACGGCTTTTTCGTCAACATCTCCTACTACTGCCAGCACCATGTTGGAGGGATGATAGAAGGTATTGTAGCAGGACATCAGTGTATCTACTGTGATTGGTGCGATGTCCTCAACAGTGCCGGCAATATCGTATTTTACCGGATGCGTGCCGTAAAGACAGCCTACAAGACCGAAATAACCCTGCCATGACGGCTCGTCTTCGTACATCTTTATTTCCTGGCCGATTATCCCTTTTTCTTTTTCTACGTTTTCATCTGTCAAAAACGGATTTGATATAAATGAGAGAAGTATTTCAAGATTTTCTTCAAATTTATCGGTGCAGGTGAAATAGTATGCTGTTTTATCGTTTGACGTATATGCGTTAGCCTTGGCTCCCGTCTTTGCATAGAAATCAAAGGCGTTGCCGTTTTTTCCTTCAAAAAGCTTATGCTCCAAGAAATGCGCGGTACCGTTTGGAATTGTAATAAATTTTCCGTTATATTCAAACTCGCGGTTTATTGAACCGTATTTTGTTGCAAGCATTGCAGTTTTTCTGCTCTTGCCCGGTTTTTTGACAATGCGAACGGTAAGTCCTGATGAATGGACTGCCTCGATGCAGGTTTCATCCATCGTTTTATTGTATATTGATTGTATTTTAGTTTCCATTTTTGTCACCTCCGACGCCCTTGAGCAGATAAACCGTATCAAGAACGACCTCCTGTGCAACTGCGATTACGCGCTGGGGAGTTACTTTTTTTATTTCTTCTATTTGCTGAATATCTGTCAGCTTGTGTCCGGCAAGATAAGCGGCGGTCTGCATGTATAACAACGCACTAAGCGAATCTGCTGATTGAACGTAGGAGTCGATTAAATATGCACGTGCATTGTCAAATTCCTTATCTGTGAATTCGCCGTTTTTCATATGTTCAAGTTGTTTTAAAATTTCATCCTTTGCCTTGTCGACGTTTTCGGTTTCAACTCCGCTGTATACAAACATTACATTTTTAAGTGTATCACATATACTTGAGCAGTAGTAGCACAGCGACAGCTTTTCGCGCACGTTCATAAACAGCTTTGATGTGGGACTTGAGCCGAAAATTACATTAAACATCTTTGTGGCAAACAAGTCTTTCTGTGCGGCTTTACCGAGCCTGAAGCCGAGATTAAGCTTGCTCTGGGCGACGTTCATGTCCTCGGTGACTTCCTTTACATGTGAAACCTCGTTAATGACGGATGTTTCGGCAATCGGTCTGCTCTGAGCTTCAAATTTTTCGCAAAGCGGCTTTAGAAGTCCCGATGTATCACGCTCGAAGCCTGCGTAATTTATAAACAGTGCGGCAGAGCCTATAAGTTTCTGATAAAACCGATAAAGTCCTTTTGGTGTAATTTCGTCTATTTTTTTAATGTCGCCGTACTCATATACACCGTATTTTTCATGCTCGAACATTGCCTGCTTGCATTTTTCAAGAGAGTATACGCGTTTGTCATTTATAATAGAGGCGATTTTATCCTTTAAATTCTGCTTTTCCTGCTCGACAAACGACGCTTTAAATCCGCCGTTTTCCGTAATAGGTTCAAATATGCAAGAATAGAGCAGAGAGACAAGGTTTTGTGCGACAGGCTCCTTTTCGATAGCAAATCTGTCGCTTAAAAAACGAATACTAAATGATAATGACTGAAGCTCGCCCGCCTTAGATGTGGTGACCGACATGGTTGCGCCGTAATTTTTTTCGAGAAATGCACCTATTTTATCCATTTCCCCGTACTTTTCATTTCCTCGTTTTAAAACTGCGCTCAACAGGGCTATACTTGAGGCAGTTTCAATGTCAAGCGGCATAAACAAATCTACTGTTATACAGTCCGTCTTAAAGTTGTTTGAAAATATATCGCAGCGCACAATGCCTGATGCGGTGATAAAGGTGGAATATTGCATTTTCTTACCTCACAGATTTTAAGAATAATCTTAAAATATTATACCATTAATATAAGTATATATCAATCGTTTATCAAAATTTTAACAGTGTCCTGGATAATTAAACGCCCGCTTATCATAAGCGGGCGTAAAGTTACTATCGGAAATCGGCAATGTCGGATAAAAGCGTATCGGCTGAACAGCCGTTTTTTACGACAAGACGCGGAATAAAACGGTTTAAACTTTTTGAACGGTCAGTCATATAGATATAGCTGTAAATGCCGCGCGTTTCTCTTTCAGCCTGTTTTAACGCTTTTTTCTTGTATCTTTTTACATGAAAAGAGGTTCCATAAAAACTGTCGGTGAGGGCGAATATACGGCATGAACTTTGCGTTATGTTTTCAATGATACGCTTTTGTTCTTTAAGCGTTTGGCGGATGTTTTGCTGCCGAATCGTGTTATAGCTTGCGCCGACGCCGAACATTATAAGTCCGCTTTTTTGCATTTCTTTGATTTGTCTGCGCGTCAGCTGACCGTTTATGCCTATTTTATCCGGCTGTATGAATACCGTGGCCTTTGCTCCGTGCTTTTTAAGTATAGGAAAAATATCTGTATATATGTGCTCCATCATGCAGTCAAAGGTAATAATAACTGATTTATTATTTGATTTGGAATACTGGTCTGCGAAAAGACAGGAATATTGAGCTTCTTTCAATGCTATAATATGCGAATCAAATTGATTTGCGCTGCACGTGTCGCGATATACAATGCTGACCGGCAGATTTCCGAGTATAAGCTTATCTTTGATATTAATTGAAACTGTCAGCGCGAATGTAAGATATGCCAAAAGGCATGTACATGAAATAATGAAAATTGATATTTTCTTGGCTTTCATTTTTAAGTCCGTTAAACCCCGATTACTTAATTTATTGCGTATTTTATCACAATATACCGCAATTTGCAGTAAAAGTCAATACCGCAAAATGCAGTATTATATAATTTTAACAAATTACAGCGGGTGGTGAAAAAATGTACCGTCGTATACGCGATCTACGTGAGGATCGTGATTTAAAACAGAAGGAGGTTGCGGCTGCGATTAGCTGTTCACAGCAGGTTTACAGCAATTATGAGCTCGGACAGAGGGATATACCGACCGACGTTCTCATACGGCTGTCAAAATTCTACGGGGTGTCCGTGGATTATATTTTAAACCTCACCGATAATCCGGCCATAAACAGATAATTGAAAGATTTTAAATGACAGTTTTGATTTATGTATGAAGACTGTTTATTGAAAACCTTATTATATATATTGAATTTTTAAAAGTAAACCGTATTGTGTTAATTTTTTTAAAATCTTTTTAATATGCGAAAATTTAATAAAAAGCGCAGGGATTATCCCTGCGCTTTGCTGATCAAAATTTGCGTAATACAGGTACACCTGAAATTACAGTATGAGATTATTATATCAGCTGTTTTATGCTTTGATTTTACTGCGTTATTTTTATTATCTTTTTAGGACATTTTTCCTCGCATTTACCGCATCCCGTGCAGAGTAAAAAATCTATGCTTGCAACATTGTCGGTAACTTTGATTGCTCCGAATTCGCAGGTTTTTTCGCAGATTTTGCAGCCAAGGCAGCCGGAGGCGCATTTTTGCCGTGTTACGGCGCCTTTGTCATGATTAGAGCACTGGACGTAAATTTTGGCGTTTGCCGGAATAATGTCTATTACGTGCTTTGGACAGGCGTCAACACACAGTCCGCATCCGACGCACGTTTTTTTATCGACTACTGCTACGCCGTCGTTTATGCTGATTGCACCGTGGGGGCAGACAGACGCACACGTCCCGAATCCCAAACAGCCGTAGCGGCAGTCCATAAACCCGTCAAGCAGACGTGCCGCTGCCGCACAGTCTGTCATACCGTAATACTCATATTTTTTATTTGCAATCGAGTTTCCGCCGCTGCATCTGATATGCGCCACCTTGCGCTCTACCTGAACCGTTTTTCCGCCGGTGATTGCCGAAATTTTTTCTAATGTCTCGCCGTTGCAGCTCGGACAGCGGTTGATCGGTTCACCGCCGTTTACAATCGCATCTGCATAGTTGGCACAGCCTGCAAATCCGCATCCTCCGCAATTGGCTCCGGGGAGCAGTTCAAGTATTTGGGTCTTGCGTTCATCTTCTTTTACGAAAAACACTTTTGACGCAAAGCCGAGCGCCGCACCCAGCAGCAGCCCGATGGCGGCAAGGCAGGCAGCGGCAATCAGAATTTCTATTATCATTTAAAGCTACCTCCTAAAATTCCATGCCGGAAAAGCCCATAAACGCAAATGACAGCAGTGCCGCCGTAATAAGCGCAATAGGGAAGCCCTGAAACGGTTTAGGGATATCACAATGCTCTATTCGTTCGCGAACGCATGCAAATATCCAAATCGCAAGAGTAAAACCGAGAGCACAGAACATTCCGTTTAATATTGAAAATACAAGTCCGTAGTTTTCCGTTATATTTGTTATGGCAATTCCGAGCACGGCGCAGTTGGTTGTGATAAGCGGCAGATAAATTCCAAGAGCGCTGTAAAGCGACGGGATCATTTTTTTGAGTGCTGTTTCCACAAACTGAACAAGCGCCGCAATGACCAGAATAAACGCGATTGTGCGCAGATACTCTAATTTGGCAGGCGCAAGTATCAGATGATAGACAATCCATGTGATAAATGACGACAGCGTCATGATAAAAGTGACGGCAAGACCCATGCCGATCGCAGTATCGGTCTTTTTGGATACTCCCAAAAACGGGCAGATACCTAAAAATTTCACAAGACACAGATTTTCAACCAGTATGGCGTTTATAGCTAAAACAAAAACAGAAGCAAGTGAAATTTCCATTATTTCGTACCGCCCTTTCTGTTTTTAAGAAACTGAACAAGTGCTATAAAAAATCCGAGAACTAAAAAACCGCCTGCCGGCAGCGCAAAGATTGAAAGCGGAGCCGTGCCGCCGAACAGCTCAAAGCCGAGCAGTGTTCCGCTGCCGAGAATTTCACGAACCGCAGCCACGCAGCTGAGCGCAATCGTAAACCCGATTCCCATGGTAAGCCCGTCCAGGGCACTGGGCAGAGGCTTGTTTTTGGACGCAAAGCTTTCTGCGCGTGCAAGAATTATACAGTTTACGACAATAAGCGGTATGAACAGTCCGAGAGAATTGGACAGAGCCGGAACAAACGCCTGCATCAGCAGGTCAATCATGGTCACAAAGCCGGCTATAATTACTATGTATGCCGCAATACGTATTTTCTGCGGTATCAGCTTTCTCAGAAGCGATATTACCAGATTGGAGCAAATAAGAACGAATGTTGCAGCAGCGCCCATTCCGAGTGCGTTGAGAAGGGAAGTGGAGGTCGCAAGCGTGGGGCACATACCGAGAAGCTGCACAAATGTCGGATTGTTTTCGATAATACCGTTTTTGAAAAACTCTGCAATATTAATTTTTTCTCTGTCTTTAACGATATCTGATTCGTTGGTTGCTTTAGACATCAGCCCTCACCTCCGTTTATTTGTTCGGCAACTGCCAGAGCGGCGTTAACGCCGCGTAAAAATGCCTTTGACGATTTTGTGGCTCCGCTTATCGTCTGAATCTGATTTTTTTCCGGTTCAGAGCCTACGCCGGCGATATTGCCGCTTTTATCTTTAAACTGCAATAAAAAGGAGTCGCTTTCTATTTTTGTTCCGATGCCTGAGGTTTCTGCCATAGAAACAATTTGAGTATCTGTGATTTTACCTTCATTGTCTATGCCGACGATAGTTTCAATGGCGCCACCGTAGCCCTTGGGACTTACCTTGACGCATGTGCCGATATACTCGCCGCCCAGCTTTGCTCTCCAAACTCCGTCAACTGCAACCTCTTTGCCATCATCCGACATAATGCTGCCGCCGCTGTAATCGTACTGTTCAAATTCGTCTGCCTGGGGCATAACGGATTTTAGCGAAACTGATGTTTTTTCTTCATTTCTGCGCGTTATTTCGGGAGACGTAACAGCGTTTACAAGCGCCACCAGTGCGGCGGTGATTCCTGCGATAAGGCAGAGAGTCAGCGAAAGTCGGATAATCTCATTCTTTTGCTTTTTTGAAGATTCTTGCATATTTACTCTCGCCTCCGAACTTTGTGGGAATTGTATGTTTGTCTATAAACCAGGTTAAGAAATTCATAAGAAGTATGGCAAAGGACACGCCTTCCGGATAACCGCCGAAATATCTTATAAATACAGTCAGCAGACCGCAGCCGATACCGAAAATAATTCTTCCTTTAGGCGTTACCGGACTTGTGGCATAATCGGTTGCCATAAATATAGCACCCAGCATAAGACCGCCGCTGAAAAGATTGTAGGCCATAAACTGAAGTCGTGTAATACCTTCCATATGCGGAAACAGAAAGGTTATAATTGCCACTGTTCCCAGATATGCCGCAGGTATGTGCCATGTTATTATTTTTTTGTACAGGAGATAAAGTCCGCCGATAATCAGAAGTATTGCCGACGTTTCCCCCAAACACCCACCTATTGTGCCTATAAACGCCGAGCTCAGAGGCACATCGTTCAAAATAGACGGATCGCCGTTTTTGAGATAGGCAAGCGGTGTTGCCGATGAAACAACGTCGGTATTTGCAAACAGAGGCAGGGAATTTGCAGTCCTGTTTATGGCGGTTGACGCATCAACCCAATTTGTCATATATGAAGAAAAGGATAAAAACAGGAATATGCGTCCGCAGAGAGCGGGATTTGCAATATTTTTGCCCAGTCCGCCGTACAGCATCTTAACTACAATTATGGCAAATGCAGCACCGATTACGGGAAGGTAAACGGGTGCCGTTACCGGCATATTAAAGCCAAGCAGCATTCCTGTTACAACCGCGGATAGGTCGCTAACAGACTGAGGCTTTTTGAATATAAGGTTATACAAAAACTCAAAAAGTACACAGGATGAAACGCTAACGGCAACAATTACAAGCGCACGGAAAGAAAAGAACAGCACAGCTCCCAAAAGAGCGGGGGTCAGTGCGATGATGACATCGCGCATTACCGACTGTACCGTCTTGCTGCTTTTTATGTGAGGAGACGACGATACATAATACAAGTCGCTCATTTTTTTGTCACCTGCCTTTTTCTTTTTTCAATTACGTTTTGCTTTGCAAGACGCATATACTGAACGAGCGGGATTTTTGCCGGGCATGTGAATGAGCAGCATCCGCATTCTATACAGTCGGCGGCGTTAAGCTTTTCGCATGTATCAAAATCACGCAGCTTTGTGTACATGGCGATATAGTTTGGTGTGAGATTCATGGGACACGCACTGACGCATCCACCGCAACGGATACATGCGGCGTCCTCGTCGCTTTCTACCTCATTCTCGGTAAAGCATAAAAGACCGGATGTTCCTTTTATTACGGGAGCTTCAAGCGAGTACTGCGAAATGCCCATCATCGGTCCGCCCATGACGATTTTCTTTGCTTCCTCTTTAAGACCGCATGCTTCAAGCACGTGTGAAAACGGCGTGCCGAGCCGCACGCTGAGGTTGCAGGGATTTTCCACACCGCTTCCCGCCACCGTTACGATTCTTCTCATAACGGGCATACCCAAAACCACCGCGCGGTATATTGCGGCGGCAGTGTCGACGTTGAAAATAGAGCAGCCGACATTTGAGGGCAGCTTGCCTGACGGCACTGTTCTGTTGCAGACCGCCTTTATCAGCTGCTTTTCACCGCCCTGCGGGTATTTGGCACGTAATACAACAACCCTTATGCCTGTTTTATGTGTCGCCTTATTGAGCACTTTTATTGCTTGCGGCTTATTGGATTCAATTCCTATATATGCGTTTTTCAATCCGAAGATATGCCGCAGTATGTCGATGCCGCCGATAAGCTCGTCGCAATTTTCAAGAATGACGCGGTTGTCGTTTGAAAGATACGGCTCGCATTCCGCTGCGTTTATAATGAGTGTGTCTATATTGTCTTTAAGTGCAGACTGAATTTTAACATGAGTGGGAAAAGACGCCCCTCCCATACCCGTTATACCTGCCTCACGTATTATTGATATGAGTTTTTCTGTGGAAAGCGACTTGTAATCGGCGCACGTTATTTTGAGAGATTCGTGTTCGCTGTCCTCAAAATCGTTTTCCACAACAATGGCGGGAGCGCTGTTCAGTGTAGGGTGCGGCATATAGTCTACTTTTAACACCTTGCCCGACACTGTTGCGTGTATCGGAGCGGATACAAAAGCGTCGGTATCTGCGATTTTCTGTCCGATCCTTACTGTATCACCTGCCTTTACAAGGCTTTCGCATGCTGCACCTATGTGCTGGGAAAGAGGATATATCATTATTTTTGCTGGCGGCAGCGTCTCTATAGCCATTTTGCTTGTCACCTTATTGTACGGGACATGTACGCCGCCCTTAAAGCGGTGTGAAAGCGCCGATTTAACACGGTATTTCATGTCCGGTAGACTAAAGCCTTTTTCAAGCGCCGAAAGAACGAGGATAGCTGCGCTGATTACTGTAAATATTATAAGAAACAAAGGCATGCGGAAAATAATGAGCAGCTTGCGGTACACGGCGACGCTGCCGAATTTATACATGGCTATGTTGATATTAAAGTACAGAATACATAAAACAATAAATACAACAGTCATTACGGCTGCTGAATATAAAATGGAATTCTGACCGTGTTCACGGTAGCTTTCGTCGTGCGAAAACAGCAGAAGAAAACCGAAAAGCATACCGATAAGCGCGACATATAGCAATATTACCATTATAAAAAGCACGTTTGAATATGCCGAGAATTGAGGGACTTCCGTTGAAAAGTACTGAATAACGGAACCCATGTTTTTCATGACGGTGATAAGGCTGCTGTTCTGAACGCCACCGTATTCAGTTATTGGATTGCAAAACGGAATAAATGACATTACAAGTATCGCCGCTGTCATCAGTCGTATGTAAAAGCGCCTGCTTTTCAACTGACCGATTATTTTAGTTTTCACAATTTATCCTCCAAAGGGTTTTTTAAGTTTGCCGTAAGGTTAAAAATCGACAATTTTTCATATTATAATATAAAATGCGTATAATTTCAACCGCTATAAAAAAATTAGCGTTATCGATAGTATTATATATGCGCATTATTTTTAAGACAGTCAATACTGTAATTGACTGTCTTATTTATTGCTGAAATAATGACTTGCGGTTGCAGTATTAAATTTTATAAAGACGACGAAAGGACTCGTACTGGGATATGAGAATAATTGTTGCGGGCGCGTGGCGCATATGGTATTCTGTTGCAAGTGAGCTTTCAAAAGAGCGGCATGACATTACGGTTATTGAGCGCAGCGCAGCAGTGTGCGCGGAGGTTTCGGATACGCTTGACGTTTTTGCATAAACGGCAACGCTGCCGCATGCGATGATGTTTTTGTAGCCCTTACGGGTGATGATGACGATAATGTCATCACATCCATTCAATGCAGAATGCATATGACATCAGCATCGACGCTTTGTATTATACCTTTTTCGTATTCTTAATTTTATCAATGTATTTCTGACGCTTTTTGAAATTGTGCTGCTTCTTTTCGTAAATATGCCTCTTTTTGACGCTGTAGTCCACGCTTTCGGTACGGCAGGCACCGGGGGATTCGGGATTAAGGCGTCCGTATAGGCGCTTATAACAGTGCGTATATTGATGTCGTAATTAGCGTATTTATGCTGCTTTTGGGTACAAATTTCAATCTGTATTTTCTGCTTTTGCTAAAAAAGGCGGACGCAGTTTTCAGAAACGAGGAATTCAGACTTTATATATTGATTGTTGTGGCTTCCACACGCTGATTGCCGTCAATATTACGTCTCCTTACGATGACTTCATTACTGCGCTGCGGTATTCGTTTTTCCAGGTGTCGTCTATAATTACGCCTACCGGCTTTGCCATCGCGGATTTTAATCACTGGCCTCAGTTCAGTAAGGTTCTTCTTGTACCTCTGATGATTGGTGCGTGTTCCGGGAATACGGCGGGTGGTATCAAAGTATCACGTGTTCTTATACTTTTGCGTGCGGGTGTTTTTTCTTTTATATATGCTTATTACGCTTGTCAGCGCACTGGCACTTTCTCTTAAAAATTATGATGCGGAAACAATTTTTACAAGTGCTAAAGCATGTATCTTAAATGTAGGTCCGGGACTGGGTTTTGCGGGACCTGCTGAAATTTTGCATTTTATCAGACGCGTCAAAGCTGTTGCTTTCACTGTGTGTGCTAATGGGAAGACCGGAAATATTTCCGATTCTAATGCTGTTTTCTCCAAATACGTGGAAAAGAAGTTCGCGGTTTTAGATTTAATTTAAAAATCCCGGCATATTACCGCCGGGATTTTATTATATTTATGAGATATTGATAACTGTCAATATGCCGTTTTTTACGGTAAATTTAATTTCAAAGTCTGCAAATTGAAAACCGTAAATTCTGTCGTCATTGTGATATGCAGGTCTTGGATCTCCCTTCAGTATCTCAATCAGTACATGTTGCTTATTTTCAGGAACAAGCTCAAGAAGGCTTTTGTCAATATCTACCTCCAAACGGTCGCCGAATACTTCTGCGGCAAATCCGCCCAAAGCGTTTGGTCTGCTGTCGGTAAAAGGGAGATAGGGCTTTATGTCGTAAATCGGGGTGCCGTCCATAAGGTCTGCTCCGTCAACTATCAAAGCGCCGTCTTCTATTGCGGCAAGCCGCACACAGCTGAGTCCCAGCGGGTTGGGGCGATTAGGCGAGCGGGTGGCAAACACTCCCATTCGCTTATTTCCGCCAAGACGCGGTGGTCTGACAGTAGGTGACCATCCTCTTTGCTTTATCTGAGAAAATCCCCAAATAAGCCAAATGTGCGAATAGCCGTCCAGTCCGCGAATTGCCTCGGGTGATGCGTACTCTTTTTCAAATACTATTCTGCTGAGGTTATCTTCGACAATCCCGCTCTGACGCGGCAGACCGAACTTAGTCGGAAAATCACTTTCTGTTTTTGCTATAATTTTAAGATTCACTGATTATCCTTTATCTTTTAAAATTTAATGATTTGCTGTGCTTTGCAGGTGAAATCGACGTCTATGGTTTTTACCTTACCGTTATAGCCTATGTGAAAATGCTCAGTATCTTTGCCGGAAACGGTAAATTTACCGTCTTTTTCAAAAAGAATGTCCGCACTTTCACTGTCAGCCCAAACCACAGTGTCGCCATGGACATATGCTTTTTTCATTATACCCTGCGGCAGTGCTATGCTGTACATGTTTTTTCCGACCCTTAACTTTGCCTGACGCACGTTTGCCGGATAGTTCCACCAGTCGACCGCTATAAAATATGCCTCGCAGTCGCCGTTGGCAAGTTCGTATACTGCCGTTTGAATTTCTGCTTCTCCTACGGGTGTTACATATTCCGAATTATTCTGAGCATCCGCCCGCTTTTCAAATTCTGCGGTATACAGCCCTTTTACAGCGGGATTTGCAGGGTAGAGTTTTGTGTTGAGCAAAATGATTTTGCCGTGCCCGACCTTTTTCTCGATAAGCAGCGCTCTGCCGCTATCGGTTTTCACGATTATTTCGCTGTCTTCTGCCTTTAAATTTTCCGCTATGGGTAAAGATATTCCGTTAAAGCTGTCGTTTTTAAATTCGGGCAGGCTGTCAAAGCCCAGGCAGTTAAAGATTTCATGTTCACAGAAATGAAGTCTGTAATTTTCAAGGTCTTCTCTGTTGGTTGTATCTGTCAAGTGTGCAAGCGAGAGCATAAGCTCCGCGCCGTTTCTGACGGCTTTAAGTATTGCGTCAAGGTCGGTTTTTTCTGCTTTGTTGTATGCAAAAAAAGCAAGCAGACCGTAATTGCCGATAGGCTTTTCAACAGGCACTATATCAAGGTTTCCACGCGGATTTCCTGACACCAGTCCGAAAGGCTCGCCGTGACTGAAATGCTTAAAGGTAGTCCATGATTTGTCATCAATCGGGAAAAACGAGAGCTTTGGTATCTGCCAGCTTAGTTCGGCGTCAAAGTCGGGGTTGAACCTGCTTTTTGACTGCCCCCATACTATATGGCTGAAGCACGGATATCCGTCATATCTGCCATGCAGCACACCGACTTTTGTGCGCAGATATCCGCGTCTTTGATGCGTTGCGACATAACGTGAAAAATCCTGCTGCATTTTTAGATGTTCTTTTGCTGCGTGAGAAAAACGGTGATGTGAGCAAAAACATTCCTCCATGTGCCACAGACCCTCTTCGGTGTTTATTTCGTGTGCTCCCTGCATCCATGTAACGTAAAGAGCCAGGCGGTAACGCATAAAGCGCTTTGGGTCATCATGAGGTGAACTTGACCATTGCAGAGCATGGTGAACACCGGTTCTTTCAATATTATAAGCACGCGCCGCGCCGCGCAGAGCCGCCATTAAAAATTCGGTCGGACTGTCCATTGTCTCGGCGCCGATCCAGTCATACCCCGCCATGCAGAAGTATTTGAACAGTATTGACGGTCCGGTATGTCTTGTTGTATCCCGTTTTATAATTCGAAAGCTGTTTATAACGTCTTTTGCCTGAATTTCCATATCCGCAGGCAAATATGGATTATGGCATAGTCTGTAACGTTTTCCGTCATCATACATTTCGCTGGGATGAGCGTCCTGACCTGCTTTTTCGGGGTGCTGTCTGTGCTGGCGCATCATGTTATCGGTTAATAATTCAGTATCGTAGTGATTTACGACATCTCTGAAATCATCCAGCTTGTCATAATCACCCCAGTAACAGTATGCGCCGTCCCGTTCGTGTAATTGGCGACCTAAAAAGCCGGATTCATATTCGGTTTTTGCGGCAAGCAGCTCGTACTGCGGATTTGCTGTAAATCCCTGTGGCTCTCTGCCGTCTACCATATGTGAATACTTGATACCGAGTCCGTTAAAAAGGTTTGTCATTTCCCGCCACGTATCGATGTGAACCTTTCGGCTGCCGCTCCAGCGATATACCGGACGGATGGTTAATAGCTGTCCGATATTATTCTGCATGTACCATTTGAGAAAGTTTTCCGTATCGGTTATATCCTGATTTATGTAAACCATATCGCCGGTTCCTGTGATAACCCCGTCCTGACCACGCTTAACCACGCGTAAAACGCAGCATTTTTCCGTGTGCTCGCCGTTTGAAAGCGTGATGTCAAGTCCGTTTACTGGGATGTTGTAAATAAGACGTAGAAAGTGAAGACCCGTTTTTTCGAATCTGAGAGGAGATACGGCTTTTGCCGATGATTTCAGTTGCAGACTGCATGGCGTTTTTATGTTAAGCAGCAGTGAAAACGGAATGTTTTCGGTTACGACCTCGGGGCAGGCTATTATATTGAAGCAGGATGACGCCTCGCTTACTATGCCGAGCTCGTGCAGGCGGTATGGCAGTGCGTCGTGCCAGTCGGATGTAAGGGTGAATTCGACGTGATTTCTGCCGTTTATAAGTGATTCATCTGAAAGTGTTATTTCCTTTTCCGAATAGCGGTGGCAGCGTTCGAAGAATTCTCCGTTAAAAACCGTTTTTCCGTTTAAGTCAATTTTCATGCAGGGCCATTCCGCGCGAGAAAGATTGACGCCCAGCCAGTTGAAATAGCGCTGGTATATTGCGGTGTCCGGAGCAAAGGAGGGGATGATGTTATAGCCGTTTGACGAAGTGAGAAACGGAGCTTCAAAAACTATGTATCCTTCAAAGTTTTCACCTTCGATAATATAATTTACATTTGCTGTGCTGTTTGGAATATTTGCTTCAATTTCAAATTTTTTTGTATCGTAGCTGCCCTGAGGAAAATCGATTGTGTATACCTTATCTGGCTTATCTTTTGTGTGATTTTTTATTTCCCCTTCATGCGTTAAGCGTATTTCTATCAAAAGCCGCAGGTATCCGTCATCTCGAATCTTTAGGTTTTTTGCCCACGCGCTGACACCGGCTTTCCAATTTTCGGTATAATCCTTTAATTTTATATACGCCGCCGATGGCTGCCATAAAACCTTATGTGTCAAAACCTTCGGATAATCTGCACCTTTGAATTCAACTCCCCATGCGGTGGTTTTTCCGGGGACAAGAGCGTCTGATATGCGTTTGTAAAGTGCTCTGGAGCAGCATTCTGTTTTCCAGTAGTAAAACAACTCCGTTTCACCTGTAAAAAAGAGCCGGTATTCACGTTCGCTTTCGGGCGAAAAGTCAAAGTCGTAAGAGTATGTCTTCTGCGGGAAAATAAGGGGACCGTTGTCCTCTTTAAAAAGCATGCTGTAATCTTCCATATTTCCTGCCTCCGTAAGTGGTAATTTTACAAATAATATCATAATGGAAAAAGAAAAACAACATTAAATAACATTTTGCATTATTAAAGAGACATTGTGTTGAACATTAAATATGATTGTATAATTAAAAAATAGAGCTATCGAAAATTACAGCTCTATTTTATCATGCTTTTTAGAAAACATTAAATTTGAAATATTTTATTTGCGGTTTTCAAGGCTTATATACTCCCTGTCAGGCTTAACGCTGACGTAGGAAGGGCGTATGATTTTTCCCGCGTTTTGAATTTCTTCTATTCTGTGTGCGCTCCAGCCCGCAATTCTTGCAATGGCGAAAATCGGAGTATACAGTTCGCAGGGCAACTCCAGCATCTGATAAATAAGTCCGGAATAGAAATCCACATTGGCACTGACTCCCTTGTACATTCTGCGTTTGGAGGATATAATTTCCGGAGCAAGCTCAGCTACTGTCTCATAAAGTGCATAGTCCTTTTCAAAGCCCTTTTCAACGGCAAGGTCCTTGGCGCAGGACATCAGTATATCTGCGCGCGGATCGGATAACGAATAAACTGCATGGCCCATTCCGTAAATTAATCCGGAATTGTCAAATGCTTTTTTGTCGAGCAGTCGTGAAAGATAGTCGGCGATTTCATCGCGGTTTTCCGTGTTGATAGTTCTTTTCATATCCTCAAACATTTTGACAACCTTGATGTTTGCACCACCGTGACGCGGTCCCTTCAGCGAACCGAGCGCCGCCGCAATCGCCGAATATGTATCGGTTCCGGAGGATGTGACAACATGAGTTGTAAATGTGGAGTTGTTACCGCCGCCGTGTTCAGCATGAAGGACAAGCGCAAGATCTAAAACTTTTGCTTCAAGCTTTGTATATTTACCGTCCTCACGAAGAAGATGTAGTATATTTTCCGCTGTTGAAAGACCGGGCTTGGGCAGATGTATAAACAGGCTTTTATCCATGTGATAGTGTTGATATGATTGATAACCGTATACCGATAAAAGCGGAAATACGGCGATTAACTGCAAGCACTGGCGCAGAACATTTGCAATGGATATATCATCCGGATTATCGTCGTAAGCGTACAAGGTGAGAACGCTGCGAGACAGTATGTTCATCATGTCCTTGCCGGGAGCTTTTAAAATAATATCGCGTACAAAAGATGTAGGCAGGCTTCTGTAATCAGAAAGCTCTTCTTCAAAGCGCAAGAGCTGTTTTTTGTTTGGCAGCTCGGAAAATAAGAGAAGATATACAGCTTCTTCAAAGCCGAAACGATCGTCTTTCATAAATCCGGCAACAAGCTCGCGTATGTTAATTCCGCGGTAATATAGCTGACCGTCGCAGGAAACCTCACTGCCGTCCGGCAGCTTTTCCTTAGCCTTAACTTTAGAAACCTCCGTAAGTCCCGTTACTACACCGTTTCCGTTGACATCGCGCAGACCGCGGTTTACTTTGTGTTCTAAATACATGTCGGCAACTATTTTATTGTTTTGTGTTGATATTTCTGCAAGCTCTGATATGTACGGTGTAATTTCGGAATTATTTTTCATACTTACGCTCTCTTTCGTTATAGGTGAGTGTTTTTGGTGTACAGTATATGTCGGTTAATTTTAAAAATTTATTATAGTTTTAATTTGTTTCAAAACTATAAACTAAAATTCAAATAATAATTAAATTATACTGTATAATTAATTATACAATAAAATTCTTATTTTGTCAACTTATACTATATGTTTCTTTATATATTTGATACAAATAATAACATGAAATATATAAAAAATATGGCGATTTGTCGTAGACAGTATAAATTTTACCTCGGACATTTATTATAAGTTCAATATAAAATCAGATAAAAATAATTTGATTTCAGATAAACAGCTTTTGTTGTAAATAATGACATAATATTGATGCCGTTGATTTTTTCAGGTGGTTATGTATAGCGTTTATGCGGCATTTACTCATTCAATGAACAATTGGTAATCAACATCGTCAAGGGTTAATTTTTTAACTTTAATAAGTAAAACCTCCTTTGCGATTATATTGTAGCGTAAAGGAGGTTAACTCACAAATGTGCGATTTTAAAACAATCAATTCATTAACACTAATGGTACTGAATGCTCATTTCTCGATAATCAGTGTCGAAAGAGATTTTCGCTGATTTTCCGTTGGTATTTTCAGTTTTCCGTTTTCAAGTAAGGTATGGTAGCAGTGGAGCAAAAACCAGCCGTCGTAACAAAATATAGACTGTAATTCAAATGCTTTCGTTTTTCTTAAGTGAGTTGGTACGGACTTAAGCATTTGTTCAATGTACGGTTTCTTTATTTCATCGAATTTCTGCTTATATTTCTCCTTAATACGAGTGCCAATTGAAATAAGGTCTCTCCGTATGTCATCATTTGCGAGAATCACAATCTGCCACGATGCCTTGAAGTTTCCATCAAAGTCACCGTTTGTTTTGGCATATCCGTGCTCACAAAGCCACATCCAGTCTTCCTTTGACAACTCATCACGGTTGTAAAGCGTCAAAGCATGGTTTGCATCAAGCGCATATTGATATCCGTTTTCCAATTTACGACTTGACCATTCACTGTTTATCTGCCATAATGTCACTCCGTTTTGCTCATTCCACATGGGACCGCACCATTTTTTCATGTGCAAATAATCATCTGGCAATCTGAGGTTTTCCGAAATTACTGTAGCATTTATGATGTTATTACCACCATCCGGGCGAATCGTTGATACTTCCTCAAAGGAAATTTCATCATCTATTAGATGCTCTCCGGAACATGCGGCAATGTACGGAATAAGCGACCACAGAACGAAATTACGGTCTGCATTTGAGTTTTCCGTCAGCGAAATCGGCATATCGGTCTGACGACAGATTATCGATGTGCTGTTGATTATTTTGGAACTTATCAATTCATCATACAAATCGTTTGCAAAAAGGTTTGACGCTTCCTTGTACATTTTGTCCTGAAGAATCAAAAGTACTTCTGTCGGCTCACTGATTATAAAATTGACGATATACGCGCTATCTGATTTCTTTACCAAATCATATTCTTCAAGATAGGCAATCTCGTCTTCAATATAAACAGGAGATACTCCCAAATTATCGGCAATTTCGTTTACGGTCTTGGCACTGTTTCTTATGGCATAGCAGATATTCTGTGAAATTGAGGAGCGCAAATAGTCGCTCGCATTTTTTGTTCCGCTGCTTCCAATTATGTCTACTGAATCAAATTTTATCGGATGAAATTTCAGTTTGCTTGCTTCTCTCATGGTATCTATACCTCGTTTTAATTCTTTTTTGGCTTCGAACAAATGCCATTTTACAGTGCCGAGAGGAATATTCAGCTTTTTCGCAATTTCGTTTTGCTTTAGATTTTCAAAGTAGTATGCAATTACAATTTCTCGTTGAGTTTTTGAGAGATACGCAATCTCCTTTTGGAGTTTTACGATTTTTTTGCCGCTGTCATCATACTCATCAAAGCTAAAATCTGTGGGTATTTCCGCAATCTCATCAATAGAAATCCCGATACCCCTTCGTGATTTATCGCGGTAATAATTCGCAAGCATATTGTGCGCAACAGTCCATATGAATTTTGAGGGTTTCACAACTTGCTCCTTAGCAAGCATTGCGCGGTATGACTTCATTACAATTTCCTGCGAAAGATCTTCTGCATCGGAAATGCTTTTACAATGCTTCAAAGCAAAGCCGTAAATCGGTTTGATATATTCGGTTATAATTTTCTCTGCCTCTGTTTGGGTCATTTGTTTTGTCTCCTTGAAAGCTTTCACTTTTTAAGACACCAAAACTTAAAAAGGTTGGCTCTTTTTTTAAAAAATCCCTCTGCCGGATGTCCGGCAGAGGGATTCGCTTTAGATATTAATTTGTATATTTACAATATTTCGAAACGCTGCTTGAAGAAGTATACGCGAGTTTTCGTACATACGCTTCGTTTGTGTTCAAATAGGCGATTTAAGGAAGAATTACTTATTCCCCTGTTCTTTAATAGCAGCCTGTGCTGCGGCAAGGCGTGCAATCGGTACACGGAAGGGTGAGCAGGAAACATAATCCAAACCGATTCTGTGGCAGAACTCGACAGATGTCGGGTCACCGCCATGCTCACCGCAGATACCGCAGTGAATGTTCGGTCTAACCTCATGACCCATCTTGACGGACATTTCCATAAGCTTACCGACGCCTGTCTGGTCAAGCTTTGCAAACGGATCGGACTCGTAAATCTTGGCGTCGTAGTAAGCACCCAAAAACTTGCCTGCGTCATCGCGGCTGAAGCCGAAGGTCATCTGCGTGAGGTCGTTTGTACCGAAGCAGAAGAAGTCTGCTTCTTTTGCAATCTCGTCGGCCGTGAGACAAGCTCTCGGGATTTCGATCATTGTGCCAACCTCGTATTTAAGGTCGGAGCCTGCAGCCTTTATTTCCTCGTCAGCTGTCTTGACTACAACGTCTTTGACATATTTAAGCTCTTTAACCTCGCCTACCAGCGGAATCATGATTTCGGGAACAATGTTCCAATCGGCGTGAGCCTTTTTAACATTGATTGCAGCACGGATAACAGCTCTTGTCTGCATAGCGGCGATTTCGGGGTAGGTGACAGCCAGACGGCAGCCGCGGTGACCCATCATCGGGTTAAACTCATGCAGTGAAGCAATGATATTTTTAATCTGTTCGACTGTTTTGCCCTGTGTTTTTGCAAGCAGCTCGATATCTTTTTCCTCTGTTGGAACAAATTCATGAAGAGGCGGGTCGAGGAAGCGGATTGTAACGCTCTTGCCTTCCATTGCCTCGTAAAGTTTTTCAAAGTCGCCCTGCTGTGTCGGGAGAATTTTGGCAAGCGCCGCTTCTCTCTCTTCAACGGTGTCCGAGCAGATCATTTCTCTGAATGCAGCTATTCTGTCACCCTCAAAGAACATATGCTCTGTACGGCAAAGACCTATACCTTCTGCGCCGAGTGCAAAAGCGCGCTTTGCATCGTCCGGTGTGTCGGCGTTTGTTCTGACCCTGAGCTTTCTGTACTTGTCAGCCCATGCCATGATTCTGCCGAACTCACCGCCGATAGAAGCGTCAACGGTCGGAATTACACCGTCGTAGATAGCGCCTGTCGAACCGTCGATGGAGATATAATCGCCCTCGACGTATGTTTTGCCGGCAAGAACAAACTTCTTGTTTTCCTCGTCCATTGCGATATCCGAACAGCCGGATACGCAGCAGGTACCCATGCCGCGGGCGACAACGGCAGCGTGGGAGGTCATACCGCCGCGGACGGTCAGTATACCCTGTGAAGCCTTCATGCCCTCGATATCCTCAGGAGATGTCTCAAGACGAACAAGAACGACCTTTTCGCCCTTGTCAGCCCATGCCTTGGCGTCGTCTGCCGTGAATACAATTTTACCGCAGGCAGCGCCGGGGGAAGCGGCGAGCGCTCTTGCAACGGGCTGAGCCGCCTTGAGAGCCTTTGCGTCAAACTGCGGATGAAGAAGTGTATCAAGGTTACGCGGGTCAATCATTGCAACCGCTTCTTTGTCTGAAATCATGCCTTCATCAACAAGGTCGCAGGCGATCTTGAGTGCGGCGGCAGCGGTTCTCTTACCGTTTCTGGTCTGGAGCATGTAAAGCTTTTTGTCTTCAATGGTAAACTCCATATCCTGCATATCGCGGTAATGATTTTCAAGCTTATGGCAAATTTCTACAAACTGATTATATACTTCGGGCATAACGTCCTTGAGCTGATCGATTGTCTGCGGTGTACGAACGCCTGCAACAACGTCCTCACCCTGAGCATTCATAAGAAACTCGCCGAACAGCTTCTTCTCACCGGTGGCGGGGTTGCGTGTAAATGCAACGCCTGTACCTGATGTTTCGCCCATGTTGCCGAATGCCATCATCTGTACGTTGACGGCTGTACCCCATGAATAGGGGATATCGTTGTCACGTCTGTAAATGTTTGCTCTCGGGTTGTCCCACGAACGGAAAACAGCTTTGATAGCGCCCATCAGCTGCTCTTTGGGATCGGTCGGGAACTCGGCGCCGATTTTCTCTTTGTATTCAGCCTTGAACTGATTTGCAAGCTCTTTGAGGTCGTCAGCCGTCAACTCGACGTCCTGGGTTACGCCTTTTTCGGCTTTCATCTTGTCTATGAGCTCTTCAAAGTATTTTTTGCCGACTTCCATAACAACGTCGGAATACATCTGGATAAATCTTCTGTAACAATCCCAAGCCCAGCGGGGATTGCCGGACTTCTTTGCCATGACGTCTACAACCTGCTCGTTAAGACCGAGGTTGAGGATTGTATCCATCATGCCGGGCATTGAAGCGCGGGCGCCTGAACGGACTGATACAAGGAGCGGGTTTTCCATATCGCCGAACTTTTTACCGGTGATTTCCTCCATTTTTACAATGTGCTCCATGATCTGCGCCTGGATTTCATCGTTGATTTTCTTGCCGTCCTCGTAGTACTGCGTGCAGGCTTCCGTTGAAATGGTGAAGCCCTGCGGTACGGGAAGACCGAGATTCGTCATTTCAGCAAGGTTTGCACCTTTGCCGCCGAGGAGATTTCTCATCGTGGCATTGCCCTCACTGAACAGATAAACGAATTTTTTTGACATATTTTTTACCTCCAAAAAAGAATATACATATTTAAACGGCTGCCTTGCCGCCGCTGATAACAAATAAATGCAAAACAGCATGGAAAAACCTGCCTTTTACACATGCTGCCGGTAAAAAGCGGGTGTTTTCATATTTGTTATTATAATATTATAACATATTTTTCCGATTAAACAACCTTTTTTTCAGTTTTAAGGATTATTTATCAAAATCTACAAAATTATGTCCGTGCCTGTCCCCGTCTCGGTTATTATTGACAAACTTGAACTATTCTTAAAATACCCTTGAAAAAATAAAGCTTACTTGTTAAAATATAAATGAGATTATGCGGGAGGGAGACTGACTGATGAAGCGTTTTTGTATTTTCTACGGTTTATGTACCCACCCGAAAATTATCTGACCGTCTTGGTATTGCTATATCCGGACGGTTTTTATATTGCAGGAGGATTAGCAGAAAAATGATTACTCACGGTAAAAACATTAAGATTTTTGCGGCAAATGCTTCTCAGAAGGTGGCGCATGGTATAGCAGAGAGGATGGGGCTTCCGCTCGGCGACAGTGTTGTTAAGACCTTTTCTGACGGTGAGATTTCCGTTTCCATCAATGAGACCGTACGTGGTTCGGATGTATTTTTAGTACAGTCTACAAATCAGCCGGTCAATGACAATCTTATGGAAATGCTCATAATGATAGACGCATTCAAGCGTGCGTCTGCCGGTCGTATTACCGCGGTCATTCCCTATTTCGGCTATGCGCGTCAGGACAGAAAGGCAAAATCTCATGACCCCATCTCGGCAAAGCTTGTTGCAGACCTTATCGGTGCAGCCGGCGCGGACCGTGTGCTGACAATGGATTTGCATGCGGCTCAGATTCAGGGCTTTTTCAATGTGCCTGTCGACCACCTGCTCGGCGTTCCGATTCTTGCGCCGTATTTTCAGAATATGATAAACAACGGAAAGGACGTTACGGTTGTTTCTCCGGATCTCGGCTCTGTTACCCGCGCACGTAATTTCGCCGCTAAAATAAATGCTCCTCTTGCCATTGTGGACAAGCGCCGCCAGCAGGCAAATGTCTGTGAGGTTATGAATATAATCGGCGATGTTAAAGGCAAGCGTGTTGTTCTTGTTGACGATATGATAGATACTGCGGGAACCCTCTGCAATGCTGCAAAAGCTCTTGTTGAGGTAGGCGGTGCTACGGAAGTTTATGCCTGCGCAACTCACGGCGTTCTTTCGGGTCCCGCGTTGGAGCGTATAAAGGACAGTGTTATAAAGCGTGTAGTGCTTCTTGACACAATCGAGTGTCCTGAGGAGAAACAGCTTGATAAGATTACATATCTGCCTGTAGCGCCCATTTTCGCGGACGCAATCAAGCGCATTTATGCGGATGAGCCCATGTCCTCCCTCTTTGTGTAAAATATACCTTGAATATATGTCACCTCGTTTTATAAAACGAGGTGACATATTTGTCATTTTCACCAAAAAGGACAAGTGGATTTTTAAAATTAAATGCCGGTCTTTAAAAATTAATATTTTATTAAGAAATGGCTTGCAAAAGTATTTATTTCGTTTATAATACTGCTTGAAAGATGAAGCTCTTTCAATATGAGAAACACACCATTATAATGAACATTCGGGGGACATTCAGAATGAAAAAGTATGAGTTTGTGTTTTCTAACCTGAAGGGCTACCGATTCAGGTTTTCCTGCACAATGGTAGCTACGGTGCTGAATGGTTTTTTGGCGCTGCTGCCCACGGTCATTATCGGTTATATCGTGGACAATGTGCTTTATAACAAGCAGGGCTTTTCCCAGTCGGAGCGTATTGACAAGTTGTGGACTTATGTAATAGTTCTCATAGCTATAACGCTTGCGACTACAACAATTCGGTTTGTAAACCGTGAAATTTGTTATTTTACAGCGCAGCACGTTGCAGTCGGTATCCGTTCAAAGCTGTATGCCAAGCTTCAGACGCTTGATTTTGCGTTTTATACTCAAAATGCAAGCGGCGAGCTTATTTCTCAGCTCTCTACCGATGTGAATGTGATACATGATTTTTTCGGAAATATACTCTATACATTTGTTCGTGACTGTTCCATGCTTGTGTTCACCTTTGTGGTTCTTGCTACAAACAGCTGGATTGTCACGCTGATGCTGCTTGTATTTCTTCCTGTTATAGTTGTTCTTGCTCTTATTCTTTATCGTGCGACAAGGATGCTTCACCGAATGCTGCGTGATAAGTTTTCCGATATAAATAGTTATGTAAATGAAAATCTGGGTGCGTACAGGGTTGTAAAGGCGTTTGCACGTGAGGACTATGAAATTGAACGGCTTACAAAGGAGAGCTCGGAATACCGTGATATGGCGGTAAGCAATACCAAAAAGCGTTTGAATTACGCTACTCCGATTCACATTGTTTCTGAGTTTATGCGTATATTTTCACTCTGTGCCTGCGGTATTTTAATAGTGGCGTATCCTCAGACAGGGCTTACTGTCGGAAGTCTTACCGTGTTTACATCGCTTGTTTTGACAATAGCTGCGCGTGTGCGTGAACTGTCTGTTGTTATTTCGCAGTTCCAGCAGTTCGGCGTATCCGTTAATAAGGTGACAACGCTCTATGATTCGATGCCGGATATCGATAACGGCGAGCAGATAGAGAGCACAATGGGCAAGGTTCGCAAGATAGAGTTTCGTGATGTGACGCTCATTTTGGACGGACATATGATTTTGGATCATGTCAGTTTTAAAATACATGCCGGCGAAACGGTCGCTATTATGGGACCAACGGGCGCGGGAAAAACGATACTTATTTCCATGCTGCTGCGTCTCTATGACCCGTCATGCGGACAGATTCTTGTAAACAATGTTGATATACGAAACATGGATCTCAACGAGCTGCGTAAAATGATAGCTCTAAGTACGCAGGATGTATTTCTGTTTTCGGACACGATTGACGGAAATATAGCTTATTCCAATCCCGACATGCCCATTGAGGATGTCAAACGGTTTGCCGAGTGTGCGCAGGCGGCTGATTTTATAGAAAAGCTGTCGGAGGGCTACGATACTATTATCGGTGAGCGCGGCGTCGGTCTTTCCGGCGGTCAGCGTCAGCGCATCGCGCTCGCGCGCGCTGTTGCAAAAAATTCCTCTATAATAATTCTTGACGATACTACCTCTGCCGTTGATATGGAAACGGAATCGCTCATACTTAAAGAGCTTGCTAAGATTACCAATAAAATAAAGATTATAGTAGCTCAGCGCATAACCTCAGTTGTAGATGCCGATAAGATACTGGTTATAGAAAACGGCCGTATTACCGAGGAGGGTACCCATGAAGAGCTTGTCGCCCGCGGCGGCTACTATACGTCTATCTACAACATAAGCCAGCAGGGCAGCGCGGAGGTGGTTTGAGATGGCACGCAATAAATTTGATATTGACGAAGAGCTTGAAACTCCATTTAATATAGCCAATTTCAAACGGTGTAAAAAATACATCAAAAACAGCGCCTCAATGCTGATTATCGGCGCCGTGCTCAGTCTGCTTGCTACGGTATTCGCTCTGTGCGGACCGTATTTTGTGAAGATGGTAATTGACAATATCGAAAAACAGCAGGCGGCAGGTACGGCCGAAATTTCGCCCATTATTTTGATTTGCGGACTGTATGTTCTTTGCGTTCTGCTCAGCGAGGCGTGCACCTATTTCAGAACGATTGTCACTTCAAAGGCGGGTCAGCAGATAATACATGAAATCCGCGTTGATATTTTTTCTCATATACAGAAGCTGTCGTTTAACTATTTTGACAGCCGCCCGCGCGGCAAGATACTCGTGCGTGTCGTGCATTATGTAAATAATGTGGCCGACTTTTTGTCCAACGGACTTATTAATATAGTGGTACAGTTTCTGACTGTATTCATTATTATATTCTTTATGCTGTCGCTTGACGTGAAGCTATCGCTTATTGTTTTGTCCGGTCTGCCTATATTTATTATATATATGGTGCTTATCCGCGGGCGTCAGCGCAGAGCGTGGACTGACCATTCGGCAAAAAATTCAAATGCAACCGCATATGTCAGTGAATCGATAAACGGTATGCAGATAACTCAGGCGTTTAACCGTGAGGAGATAAACCAGGGTATTTATGATACGCTGCTCGAGAAAATGCGCAAATCCTTTCTTAAAGCGGCTACTATTAATAACAGCATACCGTTTATTATAGAGAATCTCTCCAACTTTGTCAGGGCGTTTTTGTATGTTGCCGCTATTGTGCTGTTTGTAAACGATCAGTATTCGGCGGGTACCATTGTTGCTATGGGCTCTTATGCCTCCCGTTTCTGGGGGCCTATCCAGAGCATCGGTGATATTTATAATCAGCTTATCAATACCGGTTCCTATCTTGAACGAATTTTTGACACAATCGACGAAAAAGTGGAAATTGAGGATGTACCCGGAGCGTATGAACTTCCTGCAATCCGCGGCGAAGTTGAGTACGACAATGTGACCTTTGCGTATGAGCAGGGGCACAATATCCTTGAAAATGTGAGCTTTAAGGTTAAGCCGGGACAGAGTGTTGCGCTTGTCGGACCGACCGGTGCGGGAAAGAGCACTATCGTCAATATACTCTGCCGCTTTTATGACATTCAAAAAGGCGCTATCAGAATTGACGGGCACAACATTCATGACGTTACGCTGAAATCCCTGCGTTCCAAAATGGGAATTATGCTTCAGGACAGCTTTATTTTCTCGGGTACAATAAAGGATAATATCCGTTACGGCAAGCTGGACGCTACGGATGATGAGATAATCGCCGCTGCAAAAACTGTTTGCGCCCATGATTTTATTATGGAGCTTGAGGATGGCTATGATACTGAGGTTAATGAGAAGGGATCGATGCTTTCGCAGGGTCAGCGCCAGCTAATCTGCTTTGCACGTACCGTTATTTCAAACCCGGCGATTCTGATTCTTGATGAGGCAACCTCGTCTATTGATACAGAGACAGAGCAGTATGTTCAGCGCGGCATTGAGGAAATGATGCAGGGACGTACCTCTTTTATTATTGCCCACAGGCTTTCCACAATTATCAACTGCGATACAATAATGTACATTGACCAGAAGGGGATAATGGAGACCGGCTCTCATGATGAGCTGCTCAGCAAGGGCGGTTACTATCATGACCTTTATACCGCACAGCTTATGGAAACAGAACCGACCGAGCATGCGGAAGTTTAATAAATAAACGCATTGCAGAAAACATCTGCAATGCGTTTTTACCTATTTATATATAGGTATAAGCAATAAAAACTGCATTATTTTGTCGTTGGGGAGTTTGCTTTTTAAGTCTAAAAAATAAAAAATTAAAAATTAACATTTTTTGTGATGAAATAACAAAAGACAAGCTCGGTTTTTATTGATAAGCACCAAAAAACGCTGTTTTAAGTTATTCTAAAAGCTATTTTATACCATAATGATTGTACAGTTTGCACTAAAAAATCACCGACGATTTGGATAAAACGTCAAATTTGTATTAAATTCTGTCAGCTACATTTTTGAAATATATTGACTAATTGCTTTTTATATTATATAATACATTTACTTTTATACTTAGAGGTGTAATATGAAAAAGAGAATCTTATCATTAATCTTGACTGTATTGATGATGTTATCGCTCTTCTCGGCATTTTCCATCGATGCTTTTGCCGCGGGGGGGGCGATTGAGTTTACCTATAAGCCTACGGTTTATTTCGGCGGCGGCGGTGAATATAACATCGTCTGGAAAACAAATACAAGGAGTATCGGCTATGTCACCTATCGTTACGGCGGCAAGTCATATACGGTTTACGACGAGGAGGCCGGTGTTGTCCGCTCTGATGACTCTATTCACAGCGTAAGGGTTCCGCAGGAGCATCTTGATGCTGCCGGCTCGTACGAGGTTACCTCCGTTTCTGTCGGCTCGCGTAAGGATTACAGCTTTGATGTCGGAATGTCCGTTACTGTTTCCAGCTCCTTTACCGGATATCATGATCAGAAGGAAATCAAATTTGCATTCTTTTCGGATACGCATTTAGAGCCAAATAATAAGAAAACGCTGGACGCATCCAAAATGCATCTTGACAGCTTTATGGGCGGTGCGGATGTTATTGTTTTAAACGGTGATATTCCGAATAATATGCCGACCGAGGCGTATTTTGACCTTATTCTTGAAATTGCCAATACTTTGTCGGGCGGCACTGTTCCTGTGTTGTATGCCAAGGGCAACCATGAGTGCCGCGGTTACTTTGCACAAAAGCTTTATAAGTATCTTGTATTTAACACCAATGAGTTTTACTGTCAGTGGGATTACGGTCCCGTATCCGGAATTACCATTGATATAGGCGAGGATAAAGAGGACGACCATCCGGAGTATTACGGCGTTGACGATATGGACCACTATTTTGACGAGCAGGAAGTCTGGCTTGAGAATATGGGTGGTTATTCCGAAGACAGCCAGTACCATATTTCCATCGGTCACTCTCCAACATTTATAGACCGCTATAAGACGCTTGATTATGCCAACAATATGAAAAACTATGAGACCGATGTTCTTGTCTGCGGTCATTCTCATGCGTCAAAGTTTGTTCCTGCAACGGACAGAGGCAATAAGATAGGTATTCCGACCGTGCATGACGGCGGACATACAAATAATGATACCATGCGCACAACGCTGCTCACAATGTCAAATGGTACTTATCATTTCAAGGCATTTACGGAAACAGGTGGTGTGGCATGGGAGCAGACGCTGGAGACCAACCGCAAGGCCAAATCTCCGTCCCCGTCTGTAAGTGAGCCTGCAAATACACCTGCTGAGGATAATGACAAAACAGCTGAAGTTGAGACAGACGACGAGCAGTCAGAGACTGTTGAGAACGATACCACACCTGTGGATATCCCGACTGCTGCCGGTATTTCCACAATGTCTCTCAAGGGCGCGGGCGATACCACCTCTATAACGGTTAAGCCGGTTGTTTTTGACTGCGGATACTACTACTGTGTTGTTTGGCAGACAACTGCCGGAAACGAATGTGCCGGCTATGTTGAGGTCACAAACGGCTCTGCCAAATACAGTTATATGGATTCCTTTGCCGGCAAGCTGCGTACAGAAACCACGCACTCGGTTAAAATACCAAAGACAGTCTTTAACGGTGCGACTTATTATGTGCGAAACAGAGTTGTTACCTGTTACGGTATGTATGGTATCGTTGGTAACCCGAAGACTTCTTACGGTCCTTATGTAAATGGCGGCGCAATTAAGTTTGTAGGTGATTCAGAGAATAAGGCGAAGAAATATAATATTGCAGTGTTTGCCAATACACCTGTGGAGAGCAACGACGCTAATGCGGTTAAAAATTCGTTTACCGGAAACCCGAACCTCATTGTTTCACTCGGCGATATGGTAAATTCCATTAATACCGAAGAGGATTTCGGAAATTACCTTAGATTTATGAACATTGTGTCAAACGGTGGGGCGATTCCTGTTCTTTATCTGCGCGGTGAGGGTGAATCCAAGGGTGAGTTTGCGGCAAATATCGGAAGATATATACGTAATACCACTGACACTGCTGTTATCGGCAAGTTCTACTTGAATACCTCTATCGGAGAAATTGCCATTGTAGGCCTTGATACTGCAACAAGCGCAAATGATAAGGCAGCTCAATATAATGGTTATGCTGCGTTTGACAGTATACGTGCAGAGCAGAATGCCTGGATGGATGACTATATTTACAACAACTTTGTTAATAAATACAATATTGTTTTTGCCAACGGCGACGGTCTTGACAATTATTTGGGAGTAAACTTTGCAAAGAGCTTTACAAGACTGGAAACAAACCTTGTAGTTACTGCCGGAACAGGCAAGTCTTCATTTACTGACCGCGGAAATCTTAACGCCATTGCAACCTGCGGTTCTCCTGCGGGTGACAATACTATGGGTCTTATGATTACCTGTCAGAATGATGAAATATCGGTCAGAACGCTCGGTGAGGGTGCTAAGGATCTGGGTACCGTAGATATTACCGTATCTTCTGCAAAGAATGATACCTCAACTCCGACAGATCCTGATGACTCTGATGATCCCGGTAACAATAACTCCGGTAACGGCAACGGTGACAACGGCAACTCGGACAATAACGGCGGTAATAATTCCGGAAACAACAACGGTAACGGAAATAACTCCGGAAATAATAACGGCGGCTCCGATTACGATGATGACTACGATAAAGGTGATAGCAACGGTGGTGAGACCATTTACGAGCCGGGCGAGTTTGACGGAATTGACGGAGACATGTATGTAAGAACCATTCCGGACGGCTGGTATAGAGATTATAAAGATATAGGCTTTAAGTACGCTGTTGTCACGTCAATTACTGCCAACGGCACAACAACAGAGAGCGTATTTATTGAGATCGTATCCAATCTTGTCGGTATAGACCATTCTCTTTATGATGCAAGTACAAAGGCTGACAAGGCTGCTGCTTGGGCTGAGGAATACGGTATATACAGCGGCTATCTCGGCGGTGAAAATATTCTTACAGACGGTGTTATAAACACAGTTGTTACAGGACTTTTTCCGACAGAATCGGCTGAGTAATTTAAATTATGTTGCGGCGCAGCAAAAAGCTGCGCCGCATATTTTTATATTAAAAAATACCCCCGCATCTGTAATATATGTGCAGGGGTACTTGACTTGATTTTGTTAAACAAACTCTCTCTATATCTTACCTTCAATCATATGATTTACAAGCTCACATGCTCTGTCAATATATAAACCGGTGTCTGCCGCTGCTTTTTCAGTGTAAACCTTTGCATTCGGCAGCAGCTTTTTATCGCTTCTGTAAAGTACGAAGGGCACGGGATCTGACACATGCGTCATCAGAGACAGCGGGGTAGGATGATCCGGCATAAGCAGGATTGTGAAAGGCTCCCCACGCTGTTCCATTTGAGGAATAACGTATCCTAAAATTTCTCTGTCTATTGCTTCTACGGATTCTACCTTGTGCTTATGGTCGTTGTGATGTCCGCACTCATCTGCCGCTTCAACATGGATGTAAACATAATCATATCCGCTGTCAAGAAACTCGACAGCTGCTTTCGCTTTCCCGGCAAAGTTTGTATCATAGTTTCCTGTGGCGCCCGCCACTTCTATACATTTGTGCCCGGCGCAAATCCCAATTCCTTTGATAAGGTCAACAGCTGATATAACTCCGCCCTTTATGCCGAACTTTTCTTCAAACGACGTGACGGCGGGCTTTGTTCCTTCGCCCCAGAACCAGCAAGAATTTGCGGGGTTTTTACCTTGAGCCATCCTTTTTATGTTAATAGGGTGATTTTTCAAAAGCTCGCGTGATTTCTTCATCATGCTCAGCAGAAGCTCACTGTTTTCTCCTTTTGGCAGATGTTCTTTAATCGGTTTTAATGAAATATCATGCGGCGGAGTCATAATACCGCCTGTTTTAGCTCCCTTGATAACAAGGCAGTGGCGGTAGCTTACGCCGGCGTACAGATTGATATTCTCTGTTTTGAAATGCCCGTTTAAATAATTAATCAGCTCGCTTGCTTCCTGTGTGGAAATCTCTCCAGCCGAGTAGTCAACCATTGTGGCGTCCTCATAGCTGTCTGTATCGGATAGTGTGACAAGATTACAGCGGAAGGTTACATCAGTTGGGTCAAGATCAATTCCTATACTCACAGCCTCAAGAGGTGACCGCCCGGTATAGTATATCTTAGGGTCGTAGCCCATGACTGACAGGTTAGCTGTGTCGGAACCAGGAGACATCCCGTCGGGAACTGTCTTTGCAAGACCGACGGCTCCGTTTTGAGCTAAATAATCCATGTTGGGTGTGTTTGCCGCTTCAAGCACTGTTCTTTTACCGAGCGCGTCGTTGGGATAGTCTGCCATGCCGTCGCCCAGCATTACTATATATTTCATTTCCGATTTTCCTTTCCTCATTATGCTTTGACTTCAACGGCATTTTCAACTACAAAATCCATTACCTTGTCGATTAATAGGCTTAAATAAAACTGACCTTCGTCAACTGCATTTAAAAATTCTTCCGTCGTTTTATAATTGTTTGCCGCGGCAAGCTTATCTGCCTGCGCCTGATATTCCTCGTCTGTAATATCCAGATCCTGATCGCGTGCGATTGCAACTATGGTCATATATTCCTTAACGGCGTTTTGCGCCTGCTCGGTGAGCTCTTCGTCAATATCCTCAAGCGTTTGACCGTACATCTGCTTTATAAGTTCTTCATAGGTCATGCCGTAGCTGTTTTGCGCCTGCTGGTCATAGGATTTGAGCATAAGCTCCTTGTATTTTTCCACCTCGTCCTCAGGATAGCTTTTAACAGTTGTGTTTGATACAATTTTTTTCCATATATCGCTTTCTTTCTTATCATTTGCATTTTCTTCATTTTGCTGCTGTACCTGTTCGTTTACATATGTATTGAATTCGTCAACTGTTTCTTTGTCAGAAATTTCCTTGACAATTTCATCTGTAAGCTCAGGATAAACAGTCGTTGAGATTTTGTTTACGGTAACTGTGAACTCAACGTCTTTGCCGTTGAATTCATCTTTGCCGTAATCTTCGGGAAATTTAAGATTTAATACCTTTGTTTCGCCTTTTTTGACGCCTATGAGTCCTGATTCAAAACCATCGATGAAGGAGTTGCTGCCGATTACAAGGTCGTAGCTGTCCGACGAGCCTCCATCAAATTCTTTTCCGTCCATTTTTCCGACGAATTTGAGATTTACGGTGTCACCGTTTTGTACAGCACGGTCTGTAACCTCAACAACCTCGCCGTAACCTTTTTCGGACAAAGCCTTGTTTGTATAGCTTGTAACTGCTTCCGGGGTTACCTCATCAACGGAATATGTATATTCAATTCCGGTATATTCACCGAGCGTGATATATTTTGAAAGGTCGTAGTTGAACGGGCGCTCTGTCTTGCTTTTACAGCCCGTAAGAGCAGTGAGTGTAAGTGCAACGGCGGCGATTGCCGCAATCTGTTTTTTCATATTTATTTTTCCTCTCAGTTTATAATAAAATATTATATAATATCGCACATATTTTTACAATCCATATTTTTAAATTTTAAAAATTATTAAATATTATATAATTCATTAAATTTATTTTATGTCGTGTATTTTTCTTGATTTTTTTGCTTGTATATATTAAAATGTAATATGTAAACGACAAAATTTTAGTTTAATTTATTATAAAAGAGGGGATAAAAATAAAACTATTTAAAACTTTACTTATATTAATACCGTGCCTCATTATTGCGGTGCTTGTAATAATTGCTCTTCCGGACAAAGAAAAGATTGTGCTGGATTCGCCGGGTGACCTTGATGCTTTTGACGAGCCGACATATGTTACAAATTCCGAGATGAGCTTTTTCTATAAACGTGATCAGCTCTCTACATACCGTGAGCAGCGCCGTGCGGAAAAATCAACTTATTTTAAGATGTCGGAAAATATTGTGACAACGGATTTTACAAAAAACGAGCCGTCGATTTTGCCCGAACCCGGTCAGACTTACAACGGTCCGTTTTCGGTTGTCATGTATAACGGGGAGCCGGTGGAATATACCTCGGTCACGAAAAATGGGTACGTTTTAAAGGGTGGGCAGGAAGTATCATTTGATAATGCCTTTGAGATAATTTTGGACAGCGGCATTTTTGGAAGCTCGGCAAATACGCCGCATCGGATTTCGCGCCAGACTACTTATTACGCAGCGTTTACATCAAAGCCCGAGTCGATTTATTTTGAATTTGAATCGGGAAACGAATTTGTAAGCGTCCAGTTGGGCGGTCTTTCCGGCAGAGTTGAGTACACATTGCTTGACAGTTCGATGAATCCGATTAAAAACGGCTGGAACAATTCGTCTGAAGCTATGGAAATTCAATATAAAGGCAAGAGCAGCGCTAAGTATTATTTAAAGCTGACAGGCTTTTATGAGGGCGAGCTTAAACCGTTTTTCATAAAACTGCCCGGAGACAATAACGAATGGCAGTGGCAGATGGTTTATTCAGAGCTCGGGGTTGAAAACAAGGGTATCTTTGACTATTACGGCGATGAGGATTATTTTATTCTTCCGCCTGACGTAACGGATAATATCAATAAATCGGTAGTTCGCTTTACCAAGGCGGATTTTGATATAAACGTAGTAATATACGATAAGGAAAGGAACGTTATAGGTCAGTATGTCTATATTCCGGGAGAGACCGAGGCGATTTCAATGTACGGCCTTGAAAATGCCTACGCCGTATCGCTGTATTCGTACAACGGTGAGGCGAGCGGAACGGAGTATTCTTTTCTGTTTGAACATACCGATATTACAGTGCTGGACATCGAGACTTACGGCTTTGCGCTGACGCCTGAATTCTCAGAAGAAAACGATTATTACACCGCGACAGTTTCCTCTTTGGAGGAAAAAAAGATAACGGATGTTATGCACTCGGCAAAGAACGCAAGCATTACAATTAAGGTTAAGCAGCAGTCCGGCTTTGAAACAGAGGCAAATCTCGGCGACAATTTAAACCTTGCTCCGGGTAGAAATACTGTGACGCTAACGGTTGAGGCTAACGGAATAAAGCATGAGATTGTTATTGTTATTTCCGACAAGACATACGATCTGTCTTACGGATATATCACAGCTCAATCCGCAACTGTATATGAAAAGGCGACAAGCGGTTCAAAGAAAATTACAACTCTGGGCAAAGGCACAAGTGTGCTTATTGTCGGCGAAGATACAGATGCTTCCTTTATTCATGTTCAGCTTTGCAGCGGCGAAAAAATCGGAACTTACGGCTATGTTCGCAAAAGCGATATATTTGCGGGTCTTGAGGAAACGACAATGCCGGATTCCTATGCCGGATATATAAATGACCTGCGTGCAAAGCACCCAAACTGGAAGTTTACGTTTGTTAAAACAGGCTATGACTTTAATTCTTATGTTTCCTCGCAGCTTGGCGCAAGCTCTGTTTTGGGCAACCGTCAGGCAACCCTGGATGAGATAAAGTATTATGTCGATCCTCGAAACTTTCTGAATGAACAGAGCGTATTCATGTTTGAAAAGCAGACATACGACGAGTCGGCTTATTCAAGGGCAGGTGTTCTCAGCGTATGGAATGATGAAACGTTTGCATCATATATTATGGACGGCGCGTCGTCTACGGGACTCTCTCCTTATTTTATTGCGGCTCGCGCAGCACTGGAGTCCGGACGCGGAACAAGTGCGCTTGCAAGCGGAACGGTTCCGGGCTACGAGGGATATTATAACTTTTACGGTATAGGCGCTGTGGATTCCAATCCGTCAAACGGAGCGGTTTTGGCAAAGGAGTATAACTGGAACAGTAAGCGCCGGGCGATGATTGAAGGCGCCGCCTGGGTTAAATCACAATATATCAGCTGTCAGCAGTACAGTATCTATTTTATGAAATATTCGTTTGTGCCGGGTCGCACATGGCATCAGTATATGACAGATATCGCAGCTCCGTATAAGGATGCACAGAATTATTATAAAGCGCATCGCGCGGGCGGTACTCTTGACAATGAGATAGAATTTGTTATTCCGGTCTATGACAATATGCCGTAAATATGGATGAGTAATCACTGTTTATATCGCCCGCCGGTTACGGCGGGCGATATATTTTGACTTGTTAAATTTTATACAAATTCGTGCTTGTAACGCCGTTCTTTTATGCTTTTTGTAGAAAAAAGAAATACCTATTGAAAAATTGAGACCAATATGCTATTATTCTAATAATTACAATTTGGAGTCGGAAAATGAACGTATTATTGAACAGCGTGATTATTATAGTGATTAGCATTATCGGTCTACTAATTGATAATGCTTTTTCGGGTTGTTTCAATAATAGGTAATAAGCACTGCAATGAAATCGGACAAATTGTAATTGCTGATAATCAGTGTATTAAAGCCTGTGGTTGAAATAACCGCAGGCTTTCCTTTTTGCTGGGCATTTAAAAAAGACTTTCAAAAGGAGAGATATAATGAAACTTACCGGCGCACAGATAATTGTAGAAGCGTTGATTGACCAGGGTTGTGACACCGTTTTCGGTTACCCCGGCGGTCAGGTGCTCAATATTTATGATGAGCTTTATAAAAATTCGGACAGGATAACGCATGTCCTCACCGCGCATGAGCAGGGTGCCTCCCATGCGGCGGACGGATATGCAAGGGCAACGGGTAAGGTTGGAGTTGTTATTGCAACCTCAGGACCGGGCGCCACAAACCTTGTTACCGGAATTGCCACGGCGTATCTTGATTCGACGCCTATGGTGGCTATTACCGGCAACGTGCCGGTTGATCTTATCGGACGCGACAGCTTTCAGGAGGTTGATATCATGGGTATCACCATTCCGATTACAAAGCATAATTACATTGTTAAGGATATAAAGGATTTGGGACCGACTATCCGTGAAGCGTTTGAAATTGCAAAATCTGGTAGACCTGGACCTGTGCTGATTGATGTTCCAAAAGACGTACAGATTGCAAGTACCGAGTGGAATGCTCAGGGACCGTCGGAAAAAAGACCTATGGCGCATGTCAGAGACTGCGATATTGCGGCGGCGGCAGAGCTCATAAACAGCGCAAAGCGTCCGTATATTTATTGCGGCGGCGGTGTTGTAATTGCAGGCGCGTCTGATGAGCTTTTGGCGCTATCCGAGAAGATTGACGCGCCTGTCGGATGCAGTATGATGGGGCTTTCTGCAATACCGACCGACCATAAAAATGCACTCGGCATGCAGGGTATGCACGGTTTATTTGCATCTTCACGCTCTCTTGCCGCCTCTGACCTTGTTATTGCGTGTGGTGTTCGCTTCAGCGACAGGGCCACTGGAAATAAATCTAAATTTGCCAAAGAGGCAAAGGTTATACATATTGATATAGAACCCGGCGAAATTGACAAAAATATCGAAGTTCAGCTTGGCATGGTCGGTGATATAAAGGACGCTCTTTCACGTATTATTACAGCGGTTGAAAGTAAATCCCATGCCGAATGGAGAGAGCAGATAGATAAATATAAGCAGAAGACGGCTTCGATTGATGTAACACCGGATGCTATGCGTCCGTATGCGATAATTGACGTAATAAATAAATATACAACGCCCAAAACGCTCATTGCAACCGATGTTGGGCAGCATCAGATGTGGGCTGCTCAGAGATGCAGGTTTTCATGTCCGCGTACCTTTATTACAAGCGGCGGTCTGGGAACTATGGGATTTGGTCTTGGCGCTGCAATCGGCGCATCGTTTGGAGCCGGGCAAAAGGCTGTGCTTATAACGGGTGACGGTAGCTTTGGAATGAATTTAAACGAGCTTGCAACGGCGGTTTCAACGGGCGCGCCTGTTATTACGGTTATTATGAATAACGGAGTATTGGGTATGGTGCGTCAGTGGCAGACGCTTTTCTATGATAAGCATTATTCAAATACAGTTCTTGACAGGAAAACGGATTTTGTAAAGCTTGCCCAGGCATTCGGTGCCGACGGTTATCGCGCGGCGAGCATTGCGGAATTTGAAAGTGCGTTTAAAACGGCTTTTGAAAAGGGAGTACCTGCCGTTATAGACTGCCTGATTGATAAAGACGAGTTTGTTTTGCCGATGACGCCGCCCGGCGGCTCGATTGACGATATTATCGTCCGTAAAAAAGAAATTTTACTTGACTGACGGGAGGAGGAAAGACGCATGCAAAAACAGTTTGTTATAGCAATAAGAGTGTCAAACCGCTTCGGCGTGCTGACAAGAGTTTCGGCGATGTTTTCACGCCGGGGCTTTAATATAGACAGTCTCACTGTGAGTCCTACCGAGACGGACGGCGTGTCACGCATAACCGTTACAATGCAGGGAGACGATTATGCAAGAAACCAGATGATTAAGCAGCTCAGCAAACTCAACGAGGTGCTTGAAATATGTGAGATGAAAAGCGACAGCTCCGTTATACGCGAAATGGCTCTTGTCAAAATAAAGTGTGACGGCGCAACCCGCCAGGACATTATAACTACCGCGAATGTTTTTCGTGCAAATATTATTGATTACGGCACCGATTCGATGGTAATAATTGTCACGGGTGAGAGCACAAAGCTTGACGCTTTTATAAAGCTTATGAAGCCGTTTGAAATACTTGAAATGTGCCGTACCGGCGCAGTTGCCTTGGAGCGGGGTGAAGGCTGCCTGCGCCATAAGGATATGGAATATATAAACAGTCTAAAAATCAATCGTGAATAACGCAAAATCGCGCTATACTATAAAATTATAATTTAAAGGAGTAAAAATACCATGGCTAAAATGTACTACGAACAGGACTGCAACTTGAATCTTTTAAACGACAAAACCATTGCCGTTATCGGCTATGGAAGTCAGGGTCATGCCCATGCGCTCAATGCCAAGGAGTCGGGCTGCCACGTTATTATCGGTCTTTACGAGGGCTCAAAATCTTGGGCTAAAGCGCAGGAAGCGGGATTTGAGGTTTATACTGTTGCGGAGGCTGCAAAAAGAGCTGATATTATCATGATTCTTATTAATGACGAGCTTCAGGCGAATATGTATAAAAACGATATTGAACCAAACCTTAAAGAGGGTGATATGCTTATGTTTGCACATGGCTTCAATATTCACTTCGGTCAGATAGTGCCTCCTGCGAACGTCGATGTTACGATGATTGCTCCCAAAGGTCCCGGTCATACAGTCAGAAGCGAGTATGTTGCAGGTAAGGGCGTACCCTGTCTTGTAGCAGTTCATCAGGATTATACGGGAAAGGCTCTTGACAAGGCGCTTGCATATGCTCTTGCTATCGGAGGTGCGAGAGCGGGAGTTTTGGAGACTACCTTCAGAACAGAAACAGAGACTGACCTTTTCGGTGAGCAGGCTGTTCTTTGCGGCGGTGTGTGTGCTCTTATGCAGGCAGGCTTTGAAACTCTTGTTGAAGCGGGCTATGATGAGAGAAATGCGTATTTTGAGTGTATCCATGAGATGAAGCTTATTGTTGACCTTATTTATCAGGCAGGCTTTGCCGGTATGAGATACTCCATTTCCAATACTGCCGAGTATGGCGACTATATCACCGGTAAGAAGATAATCACCGAAGATACAAAGAAAGCTATGAAGCAGATTTTGTCTGATATTCAGGACGGCACTTTTGCAAAGGAATTTCTGCTTGATATGTCTTCCGCAGGCGGTCAGGTACACTTTAAGGCTATGAGAAAGCTGGCGTCTGAGCATCCTTCTGAGAAGGTGGGTAAGGAAATTCGCAAGCTTTACAGCTGGAATAAGTAATTGATAAATCTTAAAAATAATGCCGCGCTGAAAGGTGCGGAAACGAAACGGAGACAGAGCATCATGAACAGTGATAAAATGAAGTCGGGCGTAGAGCGTGCTCCCCAGCGCTCGCTGCTCAAGGCGATGGGCTATACCGACAGTCAGATAAAAAAACCTCTTATCGGTATTGTGAATTCCTTTAATGAGGTAATTCCGGGTCATATCCATTTGCAAAATATTGCCCGCGCGGTAAAGGACGGTGTTCTTGCCGCCGGCGGCACACCTATGGAGTTTAATACTATAGGCGTGTGCGACGGAATTGCTATGGGTCACGAGGGTATGAAGTATTCGCTTGTCACCCGTGAAATAATTGCGGACAGTATTGAGTGTATGGCTAAAGCGCATGCTTTTGACGGACTCGTGTTCATCCCTAACTGTGATAAAATAGTGCCCGGCATGCTGATGGCTGCGTGCCGAGTCAATATTCCGTCTATCTTCATTTCGGGCGGTCCGATGCTTTCCAACTGTTCGCAGGACGGTACCGCAATGGATCTGAATTCTGTTTTTGAGGCGGTGGGAGCTTATAAAAACGGCACGCTTGATGACAGTGGTCTCAGTTATTTTGAGGAAAACGCCTGTCCCGGCTGCGGCTCCTGTTCAGGTATGTTTACGGCCAATTCCATGAACTGCTTAAGCGAAGTTTTGGGTATTGCGCTTCCGGGCAATGGTTCCGTTCCGGCAGTGCACGCGTCGCGAATACGCCTTGCCAAGACGGCGGGTGAAAAGGTGATGGAGCTTGTTGAAAAAGACATACGACCGCTTGATATAATTACTCCCGCATCATTTAAAAATGCCCTTACGGTAGATATGGCGCTGGGCTGCTCCACTAATTCCGCGCTGCACCTTGCGGCGGTTGCCAACGAGGCGCATGTTGATTTTGATCTTCATATGATAAATGAAATCAGTGAGCATACGCCCAATCTCTGCCATCTTGCGCCGGCCGGACATCACCATATGCAGGACCTTGAGGCGGCGGGCGGAGTACGCGCCGTAATGGGAGAGCTGTGTGATCTCGGACTTATAGATACGTCGCTTATGACAGTTACCGGCAAAACCGTTGAGGATAATATTGCAGGTGCGCGTTCTAAAAATACCGAGGTTATCAGAAAATCAAATAATCCGTATACCAAGACCGGCGGTCTTGCCGTACTCTTCGGCTCGCTTGCACCTGACGGAGCGATCGTTAAGCGCAGCGCCGTCGCTCCTGAAATGTTAAAGCACAGCGGTCCCGCACGGGTATTTAACAGTGAGGAGGAGGCAATAAAGGTCATTTATGAGGGTGGAATAAATCCGGGTGATGTTGTTGTTATCCGTTATGAGGGTCCTGCCGGCGGTCCGGGTATGCGTGAAATGTTATCGCCAACATCCGCCATCGCGGGCATGGGGCTTGACAAAGAAGTAGCACTTATTACTGACGGGCGATTTTCGGGCGCGACGCGCGGCGCGGCTATCGGGCATGTGTCTCCGGAGGCTGTAAACGGCGGCGCTATCGCATATGTTAAAGAAGGGGATATCATTTCAATAGATATTCCTAATTACAGCATAAGCCTTGATGTTTCGGATGCTGAGCTGAATAATAGGCGCAAAGCGCAAAAACCTCTTGTAAAAACAGAACTTACAGGCTATCTTAAGCGTTATTCCAAGATGGTTTCCAGCGCAGATAAGGGCGCTGTTATAAAATAGAAAGGCGAAAGTTTGATGGATAAACAGGTTAAGATTTTTGATACGACCCTGCGCGACGGTGAGCAGTCGCCGGGATGCAGCATGAATCTCAAGGAAAAGATAGAGGTAGCTAAGCACCTTGAACGATTAAAGGTGGATATTATTGAGGCGGGGTTTGCCGTATCCTCTCCCGGTGACTTTAAATCTGTTCAGACGATTGCACAGACGGTAAAGGATTGCTCGGTGGCTTCGCTTGCACGTTGTGTTAAGGGTGATATTGACGCGGCATATGACGCTGTCAGGGACGCAGCAGATCCTCGAATTCACGTTTTTTTGGCTACGTCGCCGCTTCATATGCAGTATAAGCTGAAAATGACGCCGGATGAGGTGATTGAAAAAACACGAGAGATGGTTAAATACGCTGCGTCCAAGTGTTCGAACGTTGAGTTTTCTGCCGAGGATGCTACAAGAAGCGACCTTGATTTTCTGGCACGTGTCTGCGACACTGCGATAAAAAGCGGCGCTAAGGTGCTCAATATTCCGGATACTGTCGGATATACTACGCCCGACGAGATGCGCGAGCGTATAGAGTATTTAATAAAAAATGTTCCTGACAGCGATAAGGTTGAATTTTCGGTACACTGCCACAACGATCTCGGTATGGCGGTTGCAAATTCACTTGCCGGCGTGCTTGGCGGAGCGCTTCAGATAGAATGTACGGTCAACGGTCTCGGAGAGCGTGCGGGTAACACCTCCCTTGAGGAGGTTGTTATGGCGCTTCATACCCGCCCTGCACTTTATAATGTTCAGACGCGAATAGATACGAAGCAGATTTACCGTACAAGCAAGCTTGTGTATAACATAATCGGTCAGAGCGCGCCGATAAACAAGCCGATAGTCGGCGCCAATGCATTTGCGCACGAATCGGGCATACATCAGCACGGAGTCCTTGCCAAAAAGGAAACCTATGAGATTCTGACGCCCGAATCGGTCGGCGTTCAGACAAATCAGATGATACTTGGCAAGCATTCCGGAAAGCATGCGTTTACAACGCGCCTTGAGGAGCTCGGATATAAGCTGACAGACGAGGAGATAGCAACAGCGTTTTCTAAATTTAAGGATTTGTGTGACGCCAAAAAAACGGTGACAGACGGCGATATTGAAGCTCTTGTAAATAATAATACCGTATCGTCTGAGGGAATGTATAAATTTGTTAAGTTTGATGTGCAGACTATGGGTAAGAGCGGTGTGTCGGGCACAATCTGCCTTAAAAAGGACAATGAGTTTATTGAGCAGTCCGCCTTGGGCGACGGTTCAATCGATTCACTGTATGCCGCTATCGATAAGATTGTTCTGCCTCCCGAACATACGCTTGACAAATTTATTATCAATGCGGTATCGGAGGGTAAAGACACGCTGGGTGAAGTTGTGCTCAAGCTGAAAAGTGACGCACGCAGCTTTAACGGTCGCGGTCTGTCTACCGATATCATAGAGGCGAGCATCGAGGCGTACCTGTCCGCCGTAAACCAACTGATGCAATAGGGATTTGATATGAAATATACAGAAATATACGATTCGACACTGCGCGACGGCTCGCAGGGCGAGGGCATTTCATTTTCTGTTTCCGATAAGATAAAGATAGTAAAGGCGCTTGACGAATTCGGAATTGATTATATAGAAGCGGGAAATCCGGGCTCCAATCCCAAGGACTTGCTCTTTTTTGAGGAAATGCGGAAAATAAAGCTGAGCCATGCTAAGCTTTGTGCTTTTGGTAGTACGCGGCGCTATAATGAAGAAACATCGGAAGATTCTAATATTAAAAGCCTTCTTTCGGCAAATACTCCCGTCTGTGCAATTTTCGGCAAGTCGTGGGATTTGCATGTGACTGAAATTCTTAAGATTTCGCTTGAGGACAATCTTGAGATAGTATTTGATACCGTAAGCTACCTAAAAAGCCTTGGCAAAGAGGTTGTGTTTGACGCGGAGCACTTTTTTGACGGGTATAAAAATAATGCTGATTACGCTATGAAAGTGCTTGATACAGCTGTTAAAGCCGGCGCTGACTGCATTTGTCTGTGCGATACCAACGGTGGAATGATGCCGGATAAGTTGGGAGAGATAACAAAAGCGGTTTGTTTAAAATTTCCCGATACCAAAATCGGTATTCACTGTCATGATGACTGCGGATGCGCAGTTGCAAACTCCGTAACCGCCGTGCAAAACGGAGCATCTTCTGTGCAGGGTACTTTTGTAGGCTTCGGCGAGCGCTGCGGAAATGCGGATCTTGCGACGATTATAGCAAATCTTGCTTTGAAATGCGGGTTTTCCGTCGGAGGAAATATTAAAAATCTGCGTCAGACCGCAATATTTATATCGGAGGTTTCAAATGTCCGTCTGCGCAACAACAAGCCGTATGTCGGAAAAAGTGCGTTTGCGCATAAGGGCGGAATGCATATAGACGGAGTTATGAAGCTGTCTCGCTCGTTTGAGCATATTGACCCTGAGCTTGTGGGAAACCACCGTAAGTTTTTAACAAGTGAGGTGTCAGGCAGAGGCACAATACTACCAAAAATACAGAAATTTATTCCGTCGATAGACAAAAATTCACCTGAAGCGTCCAAGCTTTTGGCAGTGCTTAAGGAACGTGAGTTTTACGGGTATACATACGAGGCGGCGGAGGCGAGCTTTGAGCTGCTTGTAAAAAAGCAGCTGGGTCTTTGGGAGCCGAGCTTTAACGTTGAATTTTTTAAGACAAACGATGATTTCCCGGCGTCTGACGGTTCGATGCAGGCAAGTGCTATCGTTTCGTTAAACGTAAAGGGACAGACTGAGATAACAGGAGCTGTCGGGAACGGCCCCGTAAACGCTCTTGATATTGCTCTGCGGCGCGCGCTGTGTGTGTTTTACCCGCAGATAAGCTCTATGCACTTGTCCGATTTTAAGGTGCGCGTAATAGATATGAGCAGTACGACCGCTGCCAAAATACGCGTGCTTATAGAGTCAACAAACGGTGATGAAAGCTGGACCACCATCGGTGTTTCCAACGACGTTATCGAAGCGAGCTTTACGGCTCTTACAGACTCATTTGAATATATATTATCACAAAAAGGAGAATAACAAACACTATGGGCATGACAATGACACAGAAAATCCTTGCCGCCCACGCGGGGCTTGACAAGGTTGAGGCGGGACAGCTTATAATTGCCAATCTTGACCTTGTTTTGGGCAACGATGTAACCTCGCCTGTCGCTATTGCAGAATATGGAAAGCTTGGCATGGATAAGGTCTTTGACGGCAAAAAAGTCACAATGGTAATGGATCATTTTGCGCCTAACAAGGACATCAAGGCGGCCGAGCAGTGCAAAATGTGCCGAGATTTTTGCGGCAAAATGGATATTGAGAACTTTTTCGACGTCGGAGATATGGGCGTCGAACATGCGATACTTCCCGAAAAGGGTCTTGTGGTATCGGGCGACGTTGTTATCGGCGCGGATTCACATACCTGTACATACGGAGCTTTGGGCGCGTTTTCAACCGGCGTCGGCTCCACCGATATGGCGTGCGGCATGGCGACGGGCAAGGCGTGGTTTAAGGTTCCTTCCGCAATTAAATTCGAGCTTAAGGGAGAACTTTCGGGCTATGCTACCGGAAAGGATGTCATCTTACATATAATCGGCATGATAGGAGTTGACGGCGCGCTTTACAAATCAATGGAATTTGTGGGTGAGGGCGTTCATTCTCTGTCTGTTGCAGACCGTCTTTGCATGGCAAACATGGCTATTGAGGCGGGCGGTAAAAACGGTATATTCGAGGTGGACGATAAGACAATCGAATATGTCAAGGCTCACAGCGGCCGCGAGCCGAAAATTTTTAAGGCGGACGACGACGCGGTATATGATGAGACATATGTTATAGATTTGTCCGAAATCAAGCCGACCGTTGCGTTCCCGCACCTTCCCGAAAATACGCATCTTGTCGAGGAAATTGACGAAATCAAAATCGATCAGGTTGTTATCGGCTCCTGCACAAACGGCAGACTTGAGGATCTTATCGCTGCCGAAAAAGTCATGCGCGGCAAAAAAGTCGCCAAAAACGTCCGCTGTATTGTAATTCCCGCAACTCAGAAGATTTATCTTGAGGCAATGGAAATGGGTCTTTTGAAATCCTTTATCGAGAGCGGTGCGGCAGTTTCAACGCCGACGTGCGGCCCGTGTCTTGGTGGCCATATGGGCATTCTTGCCAAGGGTGAGCGCGCTGTTGCGACAACAAACCGCAATTTCGTCGGCAGAATGGGACATCCCGAGTCGGAGGTTTATCTTGCAAGTCCCGTCGTTGCCGCGGCGAGCGCAATTACGGGTAAAATATCCCATCCTAAGGAGGTAGAGTAATATGGAATTTGAAGGTAAGGTAATAAAGTACGGCGACAATGTCGATACCGACGTAATAATCCCCGCAAGATACCTTAATACAATTGATAAAAAAGAGCTTGCTTCTCACTGCATGGAGGATCTTGATAAGACATTTATAAACCGTGTTCAGGATGGCGATATTATGGTCGCCGGATTCAACTTTGGCTGCGGCTCCTCGCGCGAGCACGCGCCTATAGCAATAAAGGAGAGCGGTATTTCTCTTGTTATCGCCAAAAGCTTTGCGCGTATTTTTTACAGAAACTCCATAAATATCGGTCTGCCGATACTGGAGTGCCCCGAGGCGGTTGACGCCATAAGCGAGGGCGATAAGCTGAAGGCTGACCTTGATAACGGTATAATCTACAATATAACAAGCGGCAAAGAATACAAAACCCAGCCGTTTCCCCAGTTTATTCAGAATATCATCTTGGGCGGCGGACTTGTGGAATCCGTTAAGAAAGGTCTTATAAAGTAAGGGAGAAAATAAGATGAATTATAATATAGCTCTTTTAAAGGGCGACGGCATCGGTCCCGAAATCGTGGACAGCGCCGTTGCGGTACTTAAAAAAATAGGTGAAAAATACTCACACACCTTTAATTTCAGTGAATACCTCATGGGCGGCTGCGCCTATGACGCGACCGGAAATCCTCTCCCGGAGGAGACGATCAAGGGCTGTCTTGCAAGCGACAGTGTAATTTTGGGTGCGGTCGGCGGACCTAAGTGGGATACTCTGCCGGGTCATCTGCGCCCCGAACACGCACTGCTGGGAATTCGTGCGGCGCTGGGACTTTATACTAATCTGCGTCCTGCAAAGCTCTATCCGGCGCTTAAAGAGGCGTGTCCTTTGCGTGAAGAGGTCGCTTCAAAGGGCTTTGATTTGCTTATGATTCGTGAGCTTACCGGCGGAATTTATTTCGGCGAGCGTGGCAGACGCGAGGGTAAAAACGGTCCCGAGGCGTATGATACCGAGTGTTACAGCAAAATGGAAATAGAGCGTATTGCCCGTGTTGCGTTCAATTCCGCAAGACTCAGAAACAAAAATGTGATTTCCATAGATAAGGCAAACGTACTTGAAAGCTCCAGGCTGTGGCGCGAGGTCGTACATGAGGTCGCAAAAGAATATCCCGACATTACATGCACGGATATGCTTGTTGATAACGCCGCAATGCAGCTTATAAAAAATCCGCAGCAGTTTGATGTCGTCGTAACGTCAAATATGTTTGGTGATATTCTGTCGGACGAGTCATCACAGATAACCGGCTCTATTGGAATGCTTGCCTCCGCGTCACTGGGCGACGGTAAACGCGGACTGTACGAGCCTATTCACGGATCTGCGCCGGATATTGCCGGAAAGGGCATTGCAAATCCGATAGCAACCGTGCTTTCGGCGGCTATGATGCTTCGTTTTTCTTTTGAACTTGAAAAAGAGGCAGACGATATAGAAAATGCAGTAAACAGTGTTCTTAATAACGGATTCCGCACTGCCGATATTGTCGGAACCTCTGATGTTACACCGCTTACAACTTCACAGATGACAGAAAAAATCCTTGAAAATATATAAATGAAGGTGAACAAAATGCAGGAAATCAAGGTAACGCTTACTCAGAATAAAAAGCAAAAACCAGATCCGTCGTCGCTTGGCTTCGGAAAGTATTTTACCGATCATATGTTTCTTATGGACTACTATGATGGCAAAGGTTGGGTTGATCCGCGTATTGTGCCGTACGGTCCGCTGCCGCTTGAGCCTTCTGCCATGTGCCTGCACTACGGTCAGGAGGTATTTGAGGGCATGAAGGCATATCGTCGTGAAAACGGCGGCGCAGCGCTTTTCCGTCCTGATAAAAATATGGCAAGACTCAATGTATCAAATGAGCGTCTATGTATACCGCTTATTGATGAAGAATTCTGCGTTGAGGCGATAAGACGGCTTGTAGAAATTGATAAGGACTGGATTCCGGACGGGGAAAACACGGCTCTTTATATCCGCCCGTTCATTATTGCGGTTGATCCTGCGCTGGGTGTGCATCCCGCTAAGCACCTTATGTTTATAGTAATTATGTCGCCTGTCGGCTCTTACTATAAGGAGGGCATCAATCCCGTTAAAATCTATGTTGAAAAGAAGTATGTACGCGCGGTAAAGGGCGGCATGGGCTTTACAAAAACCGCAGGCAACTATTCTGCGTCGCTTAAGGCACAGGATGAGGCGGAAAAGAAGGGCTATACTCAGGTGCTGTGGCTTGACGGCGTTGAGCGCAGATATATTGAGGAAGTCGGCACGATGAATGTATTTTTTAAGATAAACGGCGAGGTTATAACGCCGTCGCTTGAAGGCTCTATCCTCAGCGGTATCACAAGAATGTCGTGTATCGACGTGCTACGCTCCAAGGGCTATAAGGTTACCGAGCGCAGACTTGCTCTTGATGAGGTGGTTGCAGCCGCGGAAAACGGTACGCTGGAGGAAGCGTTCGGCACGGGCACGGCGGCCGTCATTTCTCCTATCGGTGAGTTGATTGTAGACGATAAAACAATCAAAATAAACGGCGGTGAAATCGGCGAGGTCTCCCACCTGCTTTATGACACTATTGTCGGTATTCAAAACGGTAAGGTAGAGGATACATTCGGCTGGATTAAAAACGTATAATTTTTATCGGGCGGTGATTGTAAATGCAGTCTCAGGATATCGCAAGTGCCAAGCCTATCAATAAAGGCTGGTCCGGCGATGAAAAATACTGTGTTACAGACAAACGCGGTAAAAAGCACTTTCTGCGCATTTCGCCGCCTGAAAAAAGCGGGCAGTGCATGGCGTTGTTTGAGATGCTAAAGCGTGTAGAAAAGCTTGATGTTCCTATGTGCCGTCTGGAGCAGTGCGGTGTCTGCGAGCGCGGAGTTTTTGCCCTGTATACGTGGATTGACGGTTATGACGCCGAAGGTGCAGTTGCACTTTTTCCGCCGGAGCGGCAGTATGCCATGGGGGTGAAAGCGGGTAAGATTTTAACGCGTATTCACTCAATTCCGGCGCCGGCATCGCAGGAGGACTGGCACAGCCGGTTTAACCGAAAAACAGATAATAAAATTTGCAGGTATAGAGAGTGCGGTATCAGATTTGAAGGCGATGACAGAGTAATTGAGTATCTTGAGCGAAGTCGTGACGTTTTTAAAAACAGGCCTCAGTCCTTTCAGCACGGTGACTACCATATTGGTAATATGATGATTTCCGGCGGTGAACTTATCATCATAGATTTTGATCGTTTTGATTTCGGCGACCCATGGGAGGAATTTAACCGTATCGTATGGTGCGCGCAGTCCGCGCCGCCGTTTGCCGCCGGTATGGTGGACGGATATTTTAATAAAAATCCCCCGATAGAGTTTTGGAAATGTCTTGCTTTTTATATTGCAAGCAATACTCTGTCTTCCGTTTGTTGGGCAATGGATTACGGTCAAAGCGAGCTGGAGGTTATGCTGCGTCAGTCTCGGGATGTAATTTTGTGGTACAACGGGTTTGATGCCGTGATTCCGTCATGGTATATAGCTGCGCACAGGTCGATAAATATATAGCTTTAATAAAAGAGCGGTAGTTTTAATACTTTCGCTCTTTTTGTATTTTGTGATTGAAATTTGCCGTGAAATACGGTATAATAATCTGTTGTAAACTAATAGCTTGAGGTGCTTTATGGGGGATATTGTTTATTATCTCGGTCAGGGTGTCGGCGTGGCGGCTTTGATAATTGCGATGTTGTCATTTCAGCAGCGAACACAGAAAAAGATAGTGTTATATCAGCTTGTGAGTTCGGTGCTGTTTACAGCACATTTTTTTATGATCGGCGCATATGTCGGCAGCCTTTTGAATTTTATCGGTATTTTTCGTGCCGCAGTTTTTGCAAATAAGGACAAAAGGTGGGCGCAGAATAAAGCGTGGCTTTTTGTATTCCTGTTTGCTTTTGCGGCTGCCGGAATACTTACGCTGGACGGAGATATCGATATTACAACGTGGGACGTGAGCTTTACAAATATCTCTACATATATTGCAATGCTGCCAATTTTCGGAATGTCGTTTACGACTGTGGCGTTTTGGATAACGGATGCGGCAGCGGTTCGGCGCGTTTCTTTTCCCAGCTCGCCGTGCTGGCTGACATATAATTTATATAATCATTCATGGGCGGGCGCCGGTACGGAGATTATTCTTATGACGTCTATTATCATTGCGATGATACGCTATGATTTTAAGTTTTTGAAAGAAAAAACTTCAGAGGTTGAGAAAATATGACAGAGCATTTGAAATTAAACAGAATACAGTATCTTTTGCACTATCCCGAAGGATTTGACAAATCAAAAAAGTATCCGCTTATCCTTTTCCTACACGGTTCAGGCACACGCGGTACCGATATTTCGGTGTTGGAGGAGAAAAGCTCATTTGTAAATTTGTGTAAATACAAAAATCATGCTTGTATTGTCGCTGCGCCGCAGTGCTGTGCTGTTAACTGGAATGAGTTAATGTCTGAGCTGATTGAACTTACAGAGCAATTGCGCGGACTTGATTTTGTGGACGAGCACCGTATATATCTTACAGGTAACAGCATGGGCGGTTACGGTACGTGGGAGCTGGCAACGCTGCGTCCGTGGTTCTTTGCGGCGATAATGCCGCTCTGCGGCGGAGGAATCCCGTGGCATGCCTACCGTCTTAAAACAGTCCCCGTCTATGCCTTTCACGGTATACTTGACAATGACGTACTGCCGGAGGAAAGCCTTAAAATGGTGCGTAAGGTTAATCTTTCGGGCGGATATGCGCATCTTACACTTTTTCCGGATATAAAACATAATTGCTGGGACAGGGTGTACGGTGACAGTGAAATGCTGGATAAGCTGTTTGAGCATGCGTCAAGCGGAGAGGTACCTGATTTCAGTGAATTTACAGGCGAAAATTACGGCTAATAAATCTAAAGGAGATTCCCATATGGAATACAGAACAGAACATGACAGCATGGGTGAGGTGCGCGTGGAGTCCGATAAATATTGGGGCGCGCAGACTCAGCGAAGCTTTGAAAATTTCAAAATCGGCAGCGAGAAAATGCCGATAGAGCTTATATATGCGATTACAATGATAAAAAAAGCCTGTGCGCTGACAAACAATAAGCTTAATCCCGCTAAAATGTCAAAGAAAAAGACGGATGCGATTGTTTTAGCATGCGATGAGATTTTGTCAGGAAAGCTGAATATGCATTTTCCGCTTTCAGTTTGGCAGACCGGCAGCGGCACACAGACAAATATGAATGTAAACGAGGTTATTGCCAACCGAGGCAATGAGCTTGCCGGTGAAAAAATACTGCATCCCAATGACGACGTTAATATGTCTCAGTCATCAAACGATGTTTTTCCGTCTGCCATTCATCTGAGTTTCCTTTTGGGGCTGGAAAACAGCCTGTTGCCGTCTCTTTCGCGGCTGTCCGATACCTTTTTGCGTCTTGAGAAGGAAAACGAGGGAATACTGAAAATCGGCAGGACGCATCTCATGGATGCGACCCCCGTTTCATTTTCGCAGGAGATAAGCGGCTGGCGTGCTATGCTTGATAATTCATATAAAATGATATCGTCCGCACTCGAATATCTTCGACCTTTGGCGCTGGGCGGCACGGCGACGGGTACTGGTGTGTGCTCTCCTGTAAATTTCGGGGAAAATGTCTGCTCTGTGCTGTCTGATATTGCTAAAACCCGTGTTTGCGAGTCGGACAATAAGTTTCATGCTCTGACCTCTAAAGATGCAGTTGCTTTTGTCCACGGCGCCTTAAACGCGCTTGCTGCAAACTTGTGGAAGATAGCTAATGATGTCCGTTTGCTGGCGGGCGGTCCCCGCTGCGGTCTGGGAGAAATAACCATCCCGGCAAACGAGCCGGGCAGTTCCATCATGCCCGGAAAGGTCAATCCGACACAGTGCGAGGCAGTGACAATGGTGGCGCTTCAGGTGCAGGCTGACAATTATGCGGTTTCCATAGCGGCTTCTCAGGGGAATTTTGAGCTTAACGTATTTATGCCTGTTATTGCTTACAACTGTTTGCGTTCGGTAAATCTGCTGTCCGAGGTTATGGATTCATTTAATGTGAACTGTGCTGCGGGAATAAAGGCTAATGTATCGAAGATGCGTGAAAATCTTGAAAATTCACTTATGCTCGTAACGGCTCTGTCACCGGAAATAGGTTATGAAAATGCGGCAAAGGTAGCAAAGTACGCCTTTGATGAGGGGATTACCTTAAAAACTGCGTGTTTAAAGCTTGGATTTTTAAGCGCGTCTCGCTTTGAGGAGATTGTCCGTCCTGAAAAAATGATACGCGGATATTGATTACTCTTTTGGTAAATAAAACGCCTAAAACAAAAAAAGGTCTTGAAAGTCAGTGGCTTTAATCTTATAATATATTAGTTAAGAGCCTGTACAGTACATAAGATAACTGCTTGTAAAAATTCAACATATGAGGATTGGGAAAATGACAAAGTTTATTTTTGTGACCGGCGGTGTTGTGTCCGGTCTCGGTAAGGGAATAACAGCAGCATCGTTGGGAAGATTGCTGAAGGCGCGCGGACTCAAGGTTGCAGCGCAGAAGCTCGACCCGTATATAAATGTTGATCCCGGAACAATGAGTCCGTATCAGCACGGTGAGGTGTATGTCACCGAGGACGGTGCGGAGACCGACCTTGATCTTGGTCACTATGAGCGCTTTATCGACGAGGATCTGAATAAATATTCAAACCTCACAACCGGAAAGGTGTACTGGAACGTGCTCAATAAGGAGCGCCGCGGCGAGTACTTGGGCGAGACTGTGCAGGTCATTCCTCATATTACACGAGAAATAAAGGATTTTATATACAGAGTCGGAAAAATGACCGAGGCGGATGTTGTGATTACCGAAATCGGAGGCACAACCGGCGATATTGAAAGCCAGCCGTTTTTAGAGGCTATCCGACAGGTAAGCCTTGAGGTGGGCAGAGAAAACAGCCTGTTTATTCACGTGACGCTTGTGCCTTATATACGAGGTTCGGAGGAGCATAAATCCAAACCGACCCAGCACTCCGTCAAGGAACTTCAGGGCATGGGCATTAACCCTAATATAATTGTACTTCGCTGTGATGAGCCGCTGGAGGAATCTATTTTTAAAAAGATTTCGCTTTTCTGCAACGTAAAGCCTGATTGTGTTATTGAAAACAGAACGCTTCCCGTTCTTTATGAGGCTCCGATAATGCTGGAGAACAGCAATTTTTCCGATATTGTATGCCGCGAGCTGAATATAGATGCGCCGTCTCCCGACCTTACCGAATGGAACGAGATGTTAAATCGTATAAAAAACAGAAACAGCAGTGTTACCATCGGGCTTGTAGGTAAGTATGTTCAGCTTCACGATGCATACCTGTCTGTAGCGGAAGCAATTCGTCATGCCGGATATGAAAACGGAGCTAAGGTGAAAATCGAATGGATCGATTCGGAAAGTGTCACTAAGGATAATGTAAAACAGGTTATAGGCAGCTGTGACGGTATTATTGTCCCGGGCGGTTTCGGGAATCGCGGTATTGAGGGTAAAATCGAGACGGCGAGGTACTGCCGCGAAAATAATGTTCCGTTTTTAGGCATATGTCTTGGTATGCAGATATCGGTTATTGAATTTGCAAGGAATGTATGTGGTCTGACTGATGCAAACTCGGGAGAGTTCGACGAGCTTTCAAAGCATAAGGTTATCGATTTTCTGCCGGATCAGCATGCCGATATTGATAAGGGAGGCACGCTGCGACTCGGAGCTTATCCGTGTAAGATAAAGCCCGGTACACAGATGCACCGCTGCTATGGCAGCGAGCTTATTTCAGAGCGGCATCGTCACAGATATGAATTTAATAACGATTTCAGAACCGAGCTGGAAAACGCAGGACTTGTGATTAGCGGTACATCTCCCGATGAATATATTGCAGAGACGGTCGAAATTCCGCAGAACGATTTTTTTGTGGGAGTTCAGTTCCATCCGGAATTTAAGAGCCGCCCCAACAAGGCGCACCCGTTGTTCAGGGAACTTGTAAAGACGGCGCTTGCCCAAAAGAATAAATAATTTCAAGGAGGATAATATTATGCTGACAGCTATTGTAGGAATAAACTGGGGTGATGAGGGTAAAGGCCGCATGGTTGACCTTTTGTCCGAAAAGTACGATATCGTATGCCGTTATCAGGGCGGCAACAACGCCGGACATACGGTTGTGAACGAGCGCGGCAAGTTTATTTTAAACCTCTTGCCGTCAGGTATTCTCCGTGACAGCACCGTTAACGTAATGGGCCCGGGAATGGTTATTGACGCCGAGCATCTTTTTAACGAGGTTGCACGTCTGCGTGAGGGCGGTATAACCATAACACCCGATCATCTTAAGATAAGTCATATGGCGACGATCTGTATGCCGTATCATAAGCTGCTTGACTGTCTGGAGGAGGACAGGCTTGCAGATAAGAAATTCGGTTCAACCCGCCGCGGTATCGCTCCCGTATACTCGGATAAATATATGAAAAAAACGATAAGAATGGGCGATCTTTTTCATCCCGAGTATATGAAAGAAAAGATAGCCGATATAGTAGAGTGGAAAAACCTTATTGTAGAGGGTGGTTATAAGCATGAGCCTATAGATGCCGATGAAATGATAAAGTGGCTTGAAACGTATGCAATGCCGTTTAAGGATTATGTATGCAATACGACAGAGTTTTTAGGCGATGCTTCAAATGCAGGCAAAAAAATATTGTTTGAAGCCCAGCTTGGCGCTCTGCGTGATATTGATTTCGGTATTTATCCGTACACCTCTTCGTCATCTGTTATTGCGGCGTATGCGCCAATAGGTGCGGGAATTCCGTATATAAAACTGGACGAGAGCATTGGTATTATAAAGGCATATTCAAGCTGTGTCGGAGAGGGTCCGTTTACCTGCGAGCTGTTCGGTGCAGACGGAGATAAACTTCGTGAGGCGGGCGGAGAGTACGGCGCCGCGACAGGCAGACCGCGCCGTGTCGGCGGTTTTGACGTTGTAGCGTCACGTTACGGTACGCTTGTTCAGGGGGCTACCTGTCTTGCTCTTACCAAGCTGGATATATTGTCCTATCTTGACAAAATCCCGGTTTGTGTGGCATACGAGGTAAACGGTGTCCGTACGGATTGCTTCCCGACAGGTAAGGATCTTGATATTGCAGCTCCTGTTTACGAATATTTCGACGGATGGATGAGCGATGTTTCAGGCTGCCGCAGTTTTGACCAACTTCCCGGCAATGCACAAAAGTATATTAAGTACATCGAGGAACAGATGAACTGTCCGATTAAATATATTTCTGTCGGTCCCGAGCGTGAGCAGTATATAGAAATATGAAATTTACAAAAATGCACGGCTGTGCAAATGACTATGTATATATAAACTGTTTTGACGGTTTACCGCAGGACATTCCTGCGCTTGCCGTGCGGCTGTCGGACCGACACACAGGCGTGGGTGGCGACGGAATTGTGCTTATCTGCCGTTCTGATATTGCCGATTTTAAAATGCGAATGTTTAATGCAGACGGCTCTGAGGGTAAAATGTGCGGTAATGCTGTCCGTTGTGTGGGTAAATATGTATTTGACCGAGGATTTACCGATAAATGCGAGCTTGATATAGAAACATTATCGGGTATTAAGCATTTGTCATTGCGTATTGCCGGCGGCAAAACGGTTTCGGTTACCGTGGGTATGGGTGCGCCTGTAATTAAGACGGTTGACGGTGTTCTAAGCGTTTTCGGAAAAATGTATCGGTATTGCGACATATCCATGGGAAATCCTCACTGCGTGATTTTTACAGATGATGTTGATACCATGCGGATTGAAGAAATCGGTCGTGAGATTGAAAATATGACTTCCGTTTTTCCTCAGCGTACCAATGTGGAATTTGTACAGGTAATTAATAAAAATACTGTTCGTATGCGCGTGTGGGAACGCGGAAGCGGGGAAACCATGGCGTGCGGAACCGGCGCTTGTGCAAGTGCCGTTGCGGCAATCGAAAAAAATTTCTGTGATATTAACTGTTGCGTAACAGTTCTGCTCAATGGCGGCAGCCTTGAAATAGAGTATAAACCGGATAAATCGGACGTTTTGATGACAGGTCCTGCAGAATTTGTCTTTGACGGTGAAATTGCGCTGTAAATAAAATCACCTGTGAAGTGTAAATACTTCACAGGTGATTTTTATCTGTACAGACTTTTAAATTCCCGAGGTGTAAGCTTTAATGTGTCTTTAAACACTTTGTTAAAGAACTTAATATTCTCATATCCGCAAAGAGAGGCGATTTCACCGATTTTTCTGTCGCTGTTTTCAAGCATTCGGCAGCTTTGTTCGATGCGGATACGCTGTAAATATTCAGAAAACCCCATGCCAGTTTCCTCTGAAAACTTGCGTGACATGTGAGAAAGCGAATAATTGTATTTATCTGCCATATCAGATAATCGGATTTTATCCATGTAGTGACCTTTGATGTATTCTGTAATTTCAATAATAACATCGCTTTTGCCCGTTTCCCGCTCATTTTTCCCGATTTTGCGCATAGTTGTGATGAGCATTTCCACAAACAAACAGCGGATAAACTCAATATATCCGTATTTTTTTGATACATATTCTTCCGTCAGCTTTGTAACGATCTCAAGGATTTTGCCGTCCTTGTCATGAAAGGTTTTGCCGGTGGGCGAAAATTTGAGCGTTTTATAGCTGAAACGAACAAGATACGAATTTACAACATCCTCAAAGCTGCGATAGCCCGCAAGAGTTCGGTCAATAAACTCGGGATAAAACAGCAGGTTAATGACAACTGTCGGCTCGTCTGAAATTGACTTGTATTCGTGCAGAGTGCCGTAATCTACGATAAAATAGTCACCTGCATTTACAATAGATGTTTTACCGTCGATATTATGCTCTATCTTTCCGCTTTTTACATACGAAAACTCCAAAAAATCATGTCCGTGCATAGCACAGTCTCCGCTGTAAGCTACAGAAATATGAAATTTATTTTCAGCTAATTCACGAAAACGGTATGTCAAGTCAAAACCACCCCATAAACATGCAAAATAACCTCTTGTTTTATTATAAATCCTAACATATAATAAAGTCAATACCAATGTGGAGGAAAAATCATGCTGTACAAGAAAAACGGGGCGAAAACCCTGACAAAAGAATTGTTTGAAAATCCTACCTGTGAGTACCGTGCGGCACCGTTTTGGTCGTGGAACGCCAAGCTTGATAAGGCTCAGCTTGAGCGGCAGATAGGCTATATGAAGCAGATGGGCTTCGGCGGTTTTCATATGCATCCGCGCACGGGTCTTGACACCGAGTATCTGAGCGACGAGTTTATGGAAATGATTAAGGCTTGCTGCGACAAGGCAGAGGCGGAGCAGATGCTTGCCTGGCTCTACGACGAGGATCGCTGGTCGTCAGGTCCTGCGGGTGGTAAGGTTACAAGGCATAAGAAGTTTCGCAGAAAGCGCCTCACACTGTTTACCGAGGATAAGGGCTGGAACACCCCAAAGGATACGGCGATTGATCAGGGTGTGCCGTACCTTCTTGCATGTTATGACGTTGTGATTGATAAAGACGGCTATCTTGCCGGCTACTCACGTATAGGTTACGGCGACAGTGCAAATGGCACTAAATGGTATGCCTATGTTGTCAATGAGGCGGAGTCATCGTGGTTTAACAATCAGACTTATGTTGACGCAATGGACGCAGAGGCAATGCAGGAATTTATCAAGGTTACATATGAGCGGTATAACGAGGTTATAAGCGACCGTTTTGACAAGAGTGTACCCGCGATATTTACCGATGAGCCGAATGCCAATCATGAATACAGCTGTACGATTCCCTCACCGGAGTACACGGGCAGGATTTCCTACGGATGGTCACGCTTTTTTGAGGAGAAGTATCAGAAAACTTACGGCAGCGATATTCTTGATGTCTTGCCTGAACTTTTTTGGATAAAAAAGGACAGGAGTGATTCGGTTGTAAAATACCGCTATTTTGATTTCGTGGCAAAAATGTTCTCCGAGAATTTCAGCAAGCAGCTCGGCGATTGGTGCAATAAACACGGAATTGCGTTTACCGGTCATCTTCTGCGTGAGCCGCAGCTTACAAGTCAGTCCGTTACATGCGGCGAGACTATGCGCAACTACGGTAAATTCGGTATTCCCGGCATAGACATACTCTGCGACCAAATAGAGCTTACCACCGCAAAGCAGGCACAGTCCGCCGTACATCAGTACGGTAAGGAGGGAATGCTGTCCGAGCTTTACGGCGTTACTAACTGGGATTTTGACTTCCGCGGTCATAAATTTCAGGGTGACTGGCAGGCGGCGCTCGGCGTTACTGTCCGTGTTCCGCATCTTGCATGGCTTTCCATGGCGGGCGAGGCAAAGCGTGATTATCCCGCTTCTATTAGTTATCAGTCGCCGTGGTATAAGGAATATCCGATAATTGAAGATCATTTTGCACGCGTAAATACCGCGCTGACCCGCGGCACGCCTGTTGTCAGCGTCGGCGTTTTGCATCCTGTTGAAAGCTACTGGATATCCGCAGGACCCAATTCGCAGATGTCAACGCAGGTTGCATCTTTAGAGGAGAACTTTAAAAATATCACAACATGGCTTTTGGAAAATCATCTTGATTTTGACTATGTTTGCGAGTCGCAGCTGCCGGAGCTTTCGGATAAGAATAATCCCCGTGCGGTTGGTAAAATGAGTTATGAGGCAATAGTTGTTCCGGGATGTCTAACGCTCAGAACGACTACTATTGAGTATCTTGATAAGTTTTCAAAGGCAGGCGGCAGAGTAATATTTACCGGAAGTTGCCCTGAGTTTGTGGACGGCGTCGTAAGTAATAAATGCCATGCTCTTTATCAGAACAGTGTTGTGGTCAGTAACGACTGTGCGTCAATTTCCGAGGCGCTTGAGGATTTCCGTACCGTCGGACTTCGTCTTGACAGCGGCGCGCCTGCTGTCAATCTTCTGTACAACTATCGTGCGGACAGCGACGGCAACTGGTTGTTTATTGCTCACAGCAAGCATCCGGTATTTGACGGTCACTCTTACGGCGTTTCTCAATCGGATGTGACAAATCCGCACAAAGTAACGATTACGGTTACAGGAGAATTCACACCGGTTGAATATGATACACTTACAGGAAAAATACTGCCGATTTCCTACTACATAGAGAACGGAAGAACTGTTATCGATCGGGTTATCTATGCCTATGACAGTCTTCTTTTAAAGCTTACCGCTCCTACGGAAAAGAGCCTGACAGTCAATACCGAAGAATATGAGGAACTTGCAAGATACGATATAAAGCATGCGCTTGATTATAAGCTCAGCGAGCCTAACGTACTGCTTCTCGATCTTGCGGAGTATGCCTTTGATGACGGCGAGTATATGGAAAAAGAGGATGTTTTGAGAATTGACAATAAATTCAGAGATCTTCTCGGATATCCTCACCGCAGCGGCAAGCTGGCTCAGCCGTATACGATGCCCCGTGAACCGGAAACTCATACTTTGCATCTGCGTTATACCTTTGAAAGTGAAATAGAGGCTTCCGGCGTTCAGCTTGCGCTGGAGGATGCTGAGAAAGTGACGGTACACTTTAACGGCGAAGTTGTACCGAGCGTTGTTACCGGTTATTTTACGGATGAATCTATCAAGACTGTTAATCTGCCGGATATTAAAAAAGGCATAAATACACTGATTCTTGATTTGCCGTTCGGAAAGCGCACAAACGTTGAGTGGTGTTATATTTTAGGTGATTTCGGTGTGCGTGTATGCGGCTGTGAAAGTATTGTCACAAGCAGGCAGCAGAAGCTTGGATTTGGTGATGTAACGCCTCAGGGTCTGCCGTTTTACGGTGCTAACATCACTTATGTGACTGAGCTTGATATGCCGCAAGACGGTGCCGTTAAGGTGCATGCATCCAACTATCGCGGTTCGCTGATCGGTGTTTCTTTGGACGGTGTGCGTGTTGGCAATATTGTGCTTCCGCCTTATGACTGTGTTATAGAAAACGTTGCTAAAGGCAAGCATACTTTGGAGCTTACGGTATACGGAAACCGTCACAACAGCTTTGGTGCTCTGCATATTGTAAACGAGGCGGAACGGTGGTTTGGTCCCGGTGTATGGCGTACATCCGGAGATAACTGGAGCTATGAGTATAAACTAAAGCGTTTCGGAATACTCAAAAGTCCTGTAATTACGCTTATGAAATAAAAAACAACCGGAAAGATATTTCTTTCTTAGGTTAGTTGTTTTACTATAATTGCAAAAATATGACGACGTCAGGGAATATTTTCCCTGACGTCGTTAATTTAATATTTTAACTTTGGATTTACTCTTCGCTGCCTATCTTTTTTATATGCGGACAGTCAATTTTCGAGCGAACGGTGGGCGCTGCCCAAAGTATAGCGTTTTTGATAACAGTCTGAACATTTTTGTTTTTGAATACGGGCACCGTTTCATGTCCGGGCTGGAAATAAAATATCTTTCCGTTTCCTCTGTAAAAGCAGCAGCCGGAGCGGAAAATTTCACCGCCTTCGTACCATCCTCCGAAAACAAGCTCGTCAGGTTCGGGAATGTCGAACGGTTCGGCATATGTTTCTTCATGCTCTATCTCAAAATATCTGTCAATACCCTGAGCTATCGGGTGAGAGGGCTTGATTACCCAAATGCGTTCCATGTCTCCGTCCTCACGCCAGCTCAGGTTGCATGTGGTACCCATAAGTCTGCGAAACGGCTTTGAATGATGTGCCGAATGCAGCGCAATAAATCCCATGCCCGAAAGCACGGCGTTATGTACAAGCTCTGCCGCTTCATCCGATACCTTGTCATGAGCGACATGTCCCCACCATAGAAGTACGTCTGTGTCATCGAGCAGCTCTTTGGTTATACCACATTTTTCGTCATTTAGCGTGGCAGTTTTTACTTCAAACCTGCCGTCTGCGTCCAAAAACTCTTTAATCGCATTGTGTATGCCGTTCGGATAGTGCTGCGCGGGCAGTGCTTTTGTTTTTTCATGTATAAATTCGTTCCATATAGTAACTTTAATCATTAACATCACCTCAGCTACAATTATAGCATGTACGTTTTTAAAATTCTATAATTTTTCGGTTTTTCCTGACAATAATAATAAAAAAGGGAAAAGGAAAGATTTTTTTGAATTTTTATAATGATTTTGATAGAAATGTCAAGCTGTTTGAAGATGCATTTGACAGAGACGATACTTTTAAGGTTAAGCATATTAGAAATGAGCACAGTCCCAAGCTGAAGATAGCTGTTGCGGTTGTAAACTGTATGGTTAGCAACGATGTGGTTGACCGTGATGTTATTGCTCCGCTTTCCAAAATGAGACTATCCGCCGATATCGAGACTGCCGAACGTGAGGGTATCTGCGCGCACAGCACCGAGCTTCAGCCTGACGCAAGTGCTGCTATAATAAGTCTTGCTTCCGGCGATTGCGCAGTGCTTATAGGAAACAATCCTCAAGCAATAATAATTGATACAAAAGGTATGGCTCAGCGCAGCATTGACGCTCCCGAAAGCGAGATGACAATTACAGGTCCGTCTGAGGGCTTTAATGAGAATATTATGACAAATCTGTCGCTGGTCAAAAAAAAGATAATGAACAGTAATCTGAAAAATGAATTTATGACAAGCGGCAGACAGAGCAATTCTAAATTCTGTGTATGCTATATTGACGGAATTGCCCGACCTGAGCTTGTCGAGCGGGTAAAATCCCGTCTGAAAGAAATAGATACGGACTATATAGGGGATACAAATTATATAGCGGAAATGATACGTGATAATAAGAGCTCGTTTATAAAAACCTATGGTAAGACAAACCGTCCTGACGTGTTTGCGGCAAAGCTTATGGAGGGCAGGATTGGTATTATCCTTAACGGCTCGCCGACGGCGGTTACTCTTCCGCATCTTTTTATTGAAAATTTTCAGACGCCCGACGATTATTATTTAAATTGCTATTATGCAAATATCGGACGTGTACTGCGTCTGCTTGGCTTTTATATTTCTTTTTTGCTGCCGGCACTGTATATCGCCACAATAATTCATCATCAGGCTTTACTTCCGCCCGAATGGCTGTACAGTATAAGTGCTTCACAGAACGGAGTCCCTATAGCGTCTGTGCTTGAGATTGTGCTTTTGTTTGCGGTATTTGAGGTTTTGAGGGAAACAGGAGCACGTATGCCGTCAAGTATAGGGCTTGCGCTCAATGTTGTCGGAGCAATCGTGCTCGGACAGTCAGCGGTTGATGCCAAGCTTGTTTCTGCACCTATGGTGATAGTGGTTGCCTTTTCGGGTGTTATGGGGCTTATGGTGTATGATTTAAAGGGCGCTGTTTTCTATGTCCGCGCAGCGCTTATAGCTCTTGGGGCCTGTGCGGGAATTGCAGGCGTGCTTTTGGGATTTTCGCTTTTTGTTTTGCTCCTTTATAATATGTCATCACTCGGAATTCCGATAATGTATGTCAGCTCTCCTATTTCTCAGCATGGCAGACATGATACGTTTTTCCGCGCTCCGATTTACAAAATGAACTATCGTCAGTATAAGTTTTCGAAAAATATCAAGAGGCAGGGGAGAGTATGAAAGCTTTAAATATAGCAGTAGCTGTTTTATCTGCTCTGCTTGCTGTGGTGTTTACCTGCTTTGGAAGCTTTTCAGAAATATCGGATTACGATGTTGTAAGCGGTATCGGAATTGATTTTGAAAAAAATCAATGGCTTGTAACCTGTGAAATATGTATGCCGTCTGCTGACAATGATTTCGGGAGCAGCAGTATCTACGTGGAGGGTAAAGGCGATACCCTTGACAGTGCATTTGAGGATGCCGGTCGGCGCAGTGCGAATATTTTGTATACCGGCGGTAATCAGTTGTATCTTATAGGCGAAAATGCACGCGGCAAAGAAGAGCTTTACGAATATTTTTTGAAAGACGGTGTAAACCTGCGTGCTGTGGCGGTTTACAGTCAGGGAAAAGCAGCCGATACACTGAGCTCCGAAAATGACGATGAGAACTCCCGGGCAAAAAGTCTTGCAATGGCAAAGAAAGTAAGCCGTTTTTGCGCAGAACAGGGAATGCCTCTTCCAAAGGTAACGGAATATCTCAAAGGCGGTCAGATGATAATTGTTTCCGGCGAGGAAACACCGATAAAGGCGGTGGCGGATAATGCATAAAATAACCGAGACAGGTCCCGCATTCTGTGTTTGTGCGGGCGGACTGTCTGTATGTCTTCTGTACAGAGTCAGCCTTGCAACAAGCCTTGTGACTTTTGCCGCAGCGGTACTGTTTATTTTGTACTGCGCGTTTGTGCTTTCAAAAGGCGGGGGAAGTTACGCCGACAGCCGCGCTCTCGGTGTGCCGGTCGGACTGTATTCTGTTATTTGCGCCGCTGTGTCTGTTAATCTGTCGGCATCTCTTATAACAGACGGCGGTGTGATGGATAAATCATTTTATCCGCTTATAGTGCTGCTGACCGGACTGTTTGCCGTTTGTTACGGAATGTCAAACCGTGACGGCGCTGTTACGGTGTCGTTTGTTACGGCGGCAATAGGCTTTGGAGTGCTGCTTGTACTGATGTTCTTATGTGTTCTGCGCACAGGGTTTGAAATGCCGCGCTTTGACGCCCCGGACCGCAAGCTTTTATTGCTGCTGACTGCATTTTCGGTGTTTGATGTCGCGATTGTGCTTCCGCTTCTGCGGGGGAAACCGCTGATGATGCTTTGCGGGGGCTCGGCGGCGCACCTTTATGGGGCAGTAATGACAGTGCTTGCCGTTTCTGTGCTTACAAATAAAATCTTTAACGACAGCAGTATGCCGTGGATGACTCTCTGGCGCTCTACGTTTATTACTTCGTTTTTGAACAGCTTTGAAATTTTAGGCATATGTGCATTTTTTATACTGAACGCGGTAAAAGCAGGGATTGCGGTAAAAACCGCACTTGATATTTTTAACACAAAATACGCAGTATTCGTATTATTGGGTATTTTTGCTGTCTCTGTGCTGCTAACTCTGTTTTCAGGTATTTTTTATGCCGCCGCCGTACTTTCGGTGATATTCGGATTGCTGGCGCCTGCTTTTTCACTGCTTATTAAGTATAGGAAAAATCGGTCCTGACAAATGTCAGAACCGATTTTTAATGTATATTTTATTGATTTTTAAAGCATTTCCGATTCAAGCAGACCGTAATCACCGTCCTTGCGTTTGTATACAACGCAGACTTTGCCGCTTTCTTCATCCAAAAACATGAAAAATGTATGTCCGAGCATGTTCATTTCGAGTATAGCCTCTTCGGCGTCCATCGGTTTTAAATAAACTTTTTTGTGCTTGATTATGTCATAGACGTCTTCATCGACAAACTCGTTGTCAAAATTCATTGAAACACCCTGATAGAGCCGTTTTTCAAGCCTTGTTTTGTTCTTGCGTATCTGCCTTGTAAGCAGGTCTATTATCTCGTCTACACAGGCGGTCACGCTTTTATCCGTTCGTTCTGCACGAAAATACATACCCTTTTCCGATACTGTCACTTCTACGTTCATATTTTCTCTGGTCTTGGACACAGTAATTGTCGCAATAGCGTCGGCACTGAAAAATTTGTCGAGACGTGTCAGTTTTTTGTCGATAATTCCTTTGTCATGCTCCGATACTTCGACTTTTCTCAGATTGAATACAGTTTTCATAATTTTTTGCCTCCGTTTTAAATTTGATAAGCAGAACTTATCTTTGTTTATAGTATAGCATATAAACACAAAAAAATAAAGGTAATATCTCCATTTTTTATAAAAATCAAATATATTTTTAAAGGTTTTGACATAAATAAAGCCGCGGTTTATTCCGCGGCTTGCAATTTTGAGTTATATTGTGATGTTTTAGTCCGAAATACTTTCATATACCTTTTCGTCCTGGTTTACATATCCCATATCCCGAGCGACTTTTTCTACGTACTCCTCATCAATTTCGGCGTCAAGAATACCTGTCAGACGCTCGTTTTCCGATGTAATTTCGGCTATTTTTGTGTTATAATCGTTTATCTGCTGTTTTTTTGCGTTTATTTTTACCTGAAGACCTATAAACACGTAAAGAAGGTACACTACCGCTATAGCGAGAACTGCTTTGATTATCAGGCTTGTTTTTTTTGTTCTTGCCACGCTTTGATATACCTCCTGCACTTTTGAGCTTTGTAAAAATACTATTTAATAATATAATACAGCGCTTTTTCAAAAAAATAAAGGGTTTTTTGAAAAATATGCCCGTTTTTTTGAAAAGTTTACAAATTAGTCTCAGAATAAAGCGGAAGGGAGTAAGTATTATTTTAATTATTATCGTCAGTATTTTCACTATAAGTCGTGCCTGGAGCACAATAAGGGCGCCGATTGTGTAGTGACAAAATGTAAAACCCAGCGCCATTCCAACAGCGATATACATGCGAAAAACACCGTTATTGAATGTCATAAGAAATATAAGAATAACGGCAAGCGTGCAAAGCGAGAACAGCAGATCCTCCAGAGCTGTGGCGATAGCGCCGTGAGGCAGGGCAATGCGCAGCACTCTGAAAACATCGAAAATGAGGCTGATTATCGCTCCGGCACAGACCGCGAAAAGAAATATTACCGCTTGGTTTTGCAGACTGATACCCACGGTATCATTTAAAGAGACTCTTTATTATAGAGCCGGTCTTTTTATCATGTATATCGGTATACGTAAGCGAATTGATTTCACCCTCGATATTGACGTCGCCGCTGTCAACGCTGAGCTTATTGATACGAAGGTCCGCTCCCTTTACTATGAGAACACCAAGCTCAGTCAGAACTATAACCCCCTGCTCATTAAAGCTGTCAATATCCAGCACCCCTGTGAGAGATACCCGCTTTCTGTTTTCCATAATGACGTTGTGCGGTTTTGGCGGCCGCATTTGTTTTTCCTGCTGCTGCTGCATGATAATACCTCCTTTTTTTAAAATATTATGCAGCAGATACCCTTTATATAACTTTATTAAACAAAGCCGCACACGCAAATCAGCGTGTGCGGTTTAAATATACAGCTATTGATTTAATATTACAAGCTCACCGTCTTTTTCGTCGATGGTAACCTCTGTATGCGGTTTTACAGTCTGGGCGATTATTGCGCGGCTGATAACCGTTTCGGCGTGCTTTTGGATAAATCTGCGAAGCGGACGCGCGCCGTAAATCGGATCATAGCTGTTATCGGCAATAAATTGTTTTGCCCTGTCTGTCAGCCTGCACTTTATATTCTGCTGCTCAAGCCTTTTGTTGAGAGACGCTATCATCAGGTCTATGATTTTTGAAATATTGTCTTTAGTCAGCGGCTTGTAGAATACAATTTCGTCCAGCCTGTTAAGAAATTCGGGTCTGAACGAACGGCGCAGAAGCTCGGACAGCTGTGCCTGTGCGTCATCGGTTATTTCACCGTTACTGCCTATTCCGTCCAGCAGGATTTGCGAACCGAGGTTAGATGTTAAAATGATTATGGTGTTTTTGAAATCTACCATGCGCCCTTGTGAATCGGTGATACGACCGTCGTCAAGCACCTGCAAAAGTATGTTGAATACATCCGGATGCGCCTTTTCGACCTCGTCAAACAACACAACAGAATACGGTTTGCGCCGCACCGCCTCGGTCAGCTGACCGCCCTCCTCGTATCCCACATAACCGGGAGGGGCGCCGATAAGACGAGATACAGAAAATTTTTCCATATACTCCGACATATCAAGTCGTACTATATTCTTCTCGTCGTCAAAAAGCGCCTGCGCCAGAGCTTTCGCAAGCTCGGTCTTGCCGACTCCGGTCGGACCGAGGAACATGAAAGAACCTATCGGTCTGTTTTTGTCCTGAACTCCGGCGCGGGAACGTATAATTGCATCGCAAACCCTTTCAACGGCGTCATTCTGACCTATAACCCGCTTGTGAAGTATGTCGGGTAAGCTTAGAAGCTTTTCCCGTTCACTCTGAACAAGTCTTGACACCGGTATTCCTGTCCAGCGCTCGACAATGCGTGCTATTTCTTCATCTGTAACCTTATCGCGCAGTAGACTGTTCTCGTTTTTACGACTGGCGGCTTTTTCCTCAAGCTCGTGAAGTTTTGAGGTGAGCTCAGGCAGCTTTCCGTATTTGAGCTTTGCGGCGTTTTCAAGATCATGCCGCTGCTCGGCGCTCTCAATCTGAGCATTCAGGTCATTAATCTGCTTTCTCAGTCCTGACAATTCGCCTATTTCACGTTTTTCATTGTCCCATTTGGCTTTCATTTCCGCAAATTTATCCTTCAGGTCAGAAAGCTCTTTTTGAAGCTGTAAAAGTCTGTCTGCTGCCTCGCTGTCTTTTTTGATTGCCTGTTCCTCTATCTCAAGCTGCATTATTTTACGCTGTATGTCGTCAAGCTCGGTCGGCATGGAGTCTATTTCACAGCGAATCAGGGCGCAGGCCTCGTCCACAAGGTCGATTGCTTTATCAGGTAAAAAGCGGTCCGTTATATACCTGTCTGACAGCGTAGCTGCCGCAATGAGCGCTCCGTCCTGAATTTTTACTCCGTGGAAGACCTCGTAACGCTCTTTTAATCCGCGCAGTATGGCTATTGTATCCTCCACTGTCGGCTGATCGACGATTACAGGCTGAAATCTGCGTTCCAAGGCAGGGTCTTTTTCAATATACATTCTGTATTCATCGAGTGTTGTGGCGCCGATACAGTGCAGCTCGCCGCGCGCGAGCATGGGCTTCAGTATATTTCCGGCGTCCATTGCTCCGTCTGTTTTGCCGGCACCTACTATCGTGTGCAACTCATCAATAAAAAGAATAATGTTTCCTTCGCTTTTTTTGACCTCCTGCAATACTGCTTTAAGTCTGTCCTCAAATTCGCCGCGGTATTTTGCTCCGGCAATGAGAGCGCCCATATCCAGTGAAAATATGGTTTTATTTTTAAGTCCGGCGGGCACGTCGTTGCGTACAATGCGCTGTGCAAGCCCTTCGGCGATTGCGGTTTTTCCGACGCCGGGCTCTCCTATGAGAACAGGGTTATTTTTTGTTTTTCGTGACAGTATTCGTATCACATTGCGTATTTCGCTGTCACGCCCGATTACAGGGTCGAGCTTTTGGGCTCTGGCACGCTCGACAAGGTCAGTGCCGTATTTTTTGAGTGCGTCATAGGTATCCTCAGGGTTTGTGCCGGTAACTCGCGTATTGCCGCGTATTCCGACCAACGCTTTCATGACGGCATTTTTCTCGATACCGTTTTCTTCAAACAACTTTTTGAGTTCTCTGTTTGGCGAGTCCAAAAAAGCAAGAAATATATGCTCGACAGAGGTGTACTCATCCTTCATGTTTTGCGCTATTCTCTGGGCGCTCTCAAGTGCCGACATTGCGTCCTGGGCTGTATATGTTTCGCCGCCGCTGACCCTGGGCAGTCTTTCCACTGCACTTTCTGCATCGGCTTCTACCTTTTGCTCATTGCATCCTAACTTTATAAGCAGCTGTGTTATCAACCCCTTGGCACGTATAAGAGCCAGCAGAATATGCTGTTGAGTGAGCTCGGGGTTGCCGTATTCCTGCGCAATGCTCTGTGCATCCTGTATGGCTTGAACCGATTTCTCGGTAAATTTATTTATGTTCATAACAGAAAACTCCTTTCGGTAAGTTATGACAATAGTGTATACTAAAAATATTAAAATATTGTGAATAAAATATTTCGCATATATTAAAATTAGCACTCTCGTGCAAAGAGTGCTAATTACTGGCTTATGAAAAAGAGATTAATTATGAAAACGAGCTATATTTTCGGCTGTGCGGGTATTCCGTCAAAGCCCTGCTTTAAGTCTTCGTCTGTGGGAATGTAATCACTCATCTGCCCGTCGTGGAATTTTTCATAAGCAATCATATCAAAATAGCCTGTTCCTGTAAGACCGAATAAAATTGTTTTTTCCTCGCCGTTCTCCTTACATTTCAATGCTTCGTCCAGTGCTATGCGTATGGCATGGCTGCTTTCGGGGGCTGGCAGTATACCTTCGGTTCTTGCAAAGTATTCCGCCGCTTCAAAAACGCTTGTCTGTTCAACGCTGACAGCTTCCATAAGGCCGTCGTGGTAAAGCTGGCTGAGGATGCTGCTCATTCCGTGGTATCTGAGGCCGCCGGCATGGTTTGCAGACGGAATAAAGTTGCTTCCGAGGGTGTACATCTTGGCGAGCGGACAAACCATTCCAGTGTCGCAGTAATCATATGCAAATCTGCCTCTTGTAAAGCTGGGACAGGAAGCGGGCTCGACAGCGATAAAGCGGTAATCGGCTTCACCGCGCAGTTTTTCACCCATAAACGGGGAAATCAGTCCTCCCAGATTGCTGCCGCCGCCTGCACAGCCGATAATAATATCCGGCTTTATCCCGTATTTATCAAGCGCCGCTTTGCTTTCAAGACCTATTACGCTTTGATGAAGCAGTACCTGATTTAAAACGCTGCCCAGTACATAACGGTAGCCTTCATGTGTAGTTGCATATTCCACAGCTTCGCTTATGGCACAGCCGAGACTGCCCGAGGTTCCCGGGTGATTTTGAAGTATTCTGCGTCCGACTTCTGTTTGTGTGCTGGGGCTTGGTGTAACGGAAGCGCCGTATGTACGCATAACCTCGCGCCTGAACGGCTTTTGTTCGTATGATACCTTAACCATGTAAACCTTGCAGTCAAGACCAAGGTATGCTGTAGCCATGCTGAGAGCGGTGCCCCATTGTCCGGCGCCTGTCTCGGTGGTTACTCCGCGCAGTCCCTGCATTTTGGCATAATAAGCCTGTGCGATAGCGCTGTTTAGCTTATGGCTGCCGCTTGTGTTGTTGCCCTCAAATTTGTAATATATTTTTGCCGGGGTCTGAAGCTTTTTCTCAAGACAGTATGCGCGCACGAGCGGCGACGGGCGGTACATTTTGTAAAAATCAAGTATCTCCTGCGGGATATCAAAATATGCAGTATTGTCATCCAATTCCTGTTTTACAAGCTCCTTGCAGAAAACTGCGCTCAGCTCATTTTCCGTCATCGGCTGCATGGTAGCGGGGTTTAACAGAGGCGCGGGCTTGTTTTTCATGTCTGCCCTGACATTGTACCATTGCTTGGGCATTTCGTCTTCGTTAAGATAAATTTTGTACGGTATTTCTTGCATGGGTATTCTCCTTTCGTTTGCGGGGGAAACTGCGGAAAATAAAAAGCTCCCGTCCCCCAATAAATAAGATTTATTGCAGGGACAAGAGCTATGATTTACTCCTGCGGTGCCACCCGGCTTGACGTAGAATACGTCCTCTCAGAGCGTGCCTTCACACGCCGGCTTTTTATAACGGAGAGCCCGGCTCCGGCTTGCGTACTTAAAATGTTCAGCTTGCCCTCAAAAATCCATTCGGATACATTTTTCGCACCGCGTTCCACCAACCCGCGGCTCTCTTTGCCGAAAAGATATATCTTACTTGCTTTTTCTCATCGGTTTAATTTACTTTATCATTTTAAAAGTGTGCTGTCAAGAGTTTTTTCAATTTTACGATAAAATTAATAATTTTCGGCTTTGATTTCAAAATACGCTTTCGGATGCGCGCAGACAGGGCAGATATCGGGTGCGTTTTTGCCTATTACAATGTGACCGCAGTTGGAGCATACCCAAATTGCTTCGCCGTCTTTGGAAAAAACGAGTCCGTCATTTACGTTTGAAAGCAGCTTTCTGTATCTTTCCTCATGCTCCTTTTCGATTTTTGCAACCTGTTCAAATAGGAAAGCGATATGGTCAAAGCCCTCCTCCTTTGCCTGCTCGGCAAAGTTTTTGTACATATCTGTCCATTCATAATTTTCACCCTCAGCGGCGTCAAGCAGGTTTGTCGCAGTGTCTGCTATCTCTCCGTCATGCAGGAGCTTAAACCAAATCTTGGCATGTTCTTTTTCATTGTTGGCGGTTTCTTCAAAAATTTTTGCAATCTGAACGTAGCCGTCTTTTTTAGCCTTGCTTGCGTAATAAGTGTATTTGTTTCGCGCCTGTGATTCGCCGGCAAACGCCGTCATCAGATTTGCTTCAGTTTTAGTACCCTTGAGTTCTTTCATGTTTTCCTCCGTGAATATATTTTTTAATATGTTTACCGTTATATTTTGCCGCAAAAAGCAAAATATAATCATTTCCCGAAAATTATGTTACTGCTTTTTCTTTCAGTTTTTGAAGTACTTTTTTCTCAAGCCGAGATACGGCAACCTGTGAAAGTCCGAGTTCTTTTGAAATCTCCGCCTGTGTTTTATCGTTAAAAAAGCGAAGTACAATGAGTCTTCTTTCGTTTGCCTGAAGGGTTGAGAGCAGCTGTGCTATCATTACTCTGTTTAGAGTTTGTTCCTCTTCCTGTCCGTCGCTGCCGACGGTCACTCCTCCCTCATCGGGCGGCAGGTCGAGTGAGACTGTGCTCTGTGTTGCATCCAGTGCGTATACAATATCGTCCACTGCTATGCCGCAGCGCTGCGATATTTCGGAAATCCGCGGCTCGCGTCCCAGCTCCCGCAAAAGCTCCGTATGCGTACGCTCGATTCGGAATTTCTGCTCTTTTACGCTTCGCGGCACTTTGATTTCGCCGTTGTCCCGAAGATATGTTTTTACCTCGCCGATTATTTTTGCAACGGCATAGGTCGAAAATTTTAGATTTTTGCTTGCGTCGAAGCCCCGTGCAGCTTTGATTAGTCCTACCGCTCCTATCTGAAACAGGTCCTCGTAATCCACTCCGAAACCGAGATACCGTTTGATAGCCATGTTGATGAGCCCCATATTTTCGGTGACGAGCTTGTCCTCATCTATTACCGAAGGCATGCTGTTACCCCCGTTTACTCTTTTATGTCAAGCTGTTTTTCCAGCGTGACCTTTGTCCCGCCGCCGACAGTCGAGCGGACACGCACACGGTCCATAAAAGATTCCATGATGGTAAAGCCCATGCCGCTGCGTTCGTTTTCATCACCTGTTGTAAAGAGCGGCTCGCGGGCTTTGTCTATATCTGGAATTCCGCAGCCGCGGTCCCGTATTGTCACTGTCAGCTTTGTTCCGCGTATTTTAGCTGTTATGTAGATGACGCCTATACTGTCTCGATATCCGTGAACAATGGCGTTTGTCACCGCCTCGCTGACTGCGGTCTTTATTTCGTTTATTTGCTCGAGCGTGGGATCAAGCTGAGACGCCAGTGCTGCAACCGCCACGCGGGAAAATCCCTCATTGCAGGATTTGGAGAGAAACTCCATTTTAATACAGTTGTCAGATTTCATTTTCATCCTCCCTAAATTCGATCAGCTTGTCCGCACCCGCCATACGCAGTATTTTTTCCGGGTATCCGCTGATGTTTACTATATATATTTTGCTCCCGATTTTATCGCATATTCGTTTTCTTCCGACAGCAACCGCAAGCCCTGAGCTGTCCATGAAAGATACGCGTGAAAAATCGAGAAGTACGACCTGCGGTTTTGCCGAAGCAATTCTGAGATCTATGCTTTCACACAGCTCTCTTGCCGTGTGATGGTCTATTTCACCGCAAATCAGCACTCGCAGAGTGCCGTTTTGGCTTTTGAATTCCGCGCTCATATTTTCCTCCGAATAAAAAAAGACTTTCTGTAATATTAGCAGAAAGTCTTCGTGTTTTTTGTCGGTTAATGTAACCGATTAATGTTTATTTATGATGCTTTTTCATAAGCTCTCACACTGATTTTTCAGCTCTTTTACGGTTTTGTCCATTATAAAAAACGAACCGCATACTAAAAGCGTACCCGCGCCCAGCCCCGACAGTGCGCGCGAAACCGCGTCGCGTATGTCGTCGCAGGCGTAGCAGTTGGAGCAGAAAAGCTCAGCAATCTGCGCCGTTTGTGCTGCGCTCATGGCGCGCGGGCTGTCAGGGGTTATGCAAATTATTTTATTTGCCGCCGACGCTATCTCGCGTATTGCAAAAGGGTAGTTTTTATCCTTCAGAACGCCGAAAATTACAGTTAAATTTTTTATCTTTTTGTCGTTCTTTATCGCCTTTTTAAGGCTTTCTATACCCTGAGGATTATGTCCGACGTCCAAAATTATCCGTGGATTTTGTGATATGATTTCATACCTGCCGAAAGCCCGTGCCCTTCCGATTCCGCTTGCGATAAATCGGCTGTCGATTTTCAGTATCTCCAGTGCGCTAATCGCAGTAAGTGCGTTATAAATTTGATATTTACCAAGCATTGCGGGGCTGTACCGCACACCCTTATATTCAAATACACATTTGTTGTTGAGTGTGCTTTTGATATTCAGTTTTGAAATATCCGGCATGTAAAACGGAGCGCGCCTTTGCCGGCAGATATCCTTAAAAATATTTGTAACTTTCTCATCGTTTGCAGGATATGCCGCGCAGGGACAGTCTTTTTTTATAATGCCGGCTTTTTCAAGAGCGATTGCCTCCTCGGTGCTGCCTAAAATCTGAGTATGGTCAAGCGAGATTGAACAGATGACGGATACAAGCGGGTCTTTAATTACGTTTGTAGCGTCCAGCCGCCCGCCGAGTCCCGTTTCCAGCACAACATAATCGCAGCTTTGTTCTTTATAGTAAAGAAAAGCAATTGCGGTTACAATTTCAAACTCCGTCGGACGTTCCTTAACGGCGCTGCACGCGGCGGAAACCTTTTCTGTTATTGCGCAGAGCTCGGCCTCTGTTATCATTTTTCCGTTGATTTCTATACGCTCTCTGAAGTCATAAATAAAAGGCGAAGTATATTTACCGACCTTATATCCCGCGTCCTCCAGCGCACATGCAATCATCGTGACTGTTGAACCCTTGCCGTTTGTTCCGGCAACGTGAACAAATTTCATTCCGTCCTGCGGGTTGCCCAAGAGCTCGCACAGCCGCTGCATCCGTTCCAGTCCGGGGCTTGCGGCAAAGTTGTTTTTTTTGTGTATAAACGCCAGCGCCTCTTGATAATTCATGGCATTGCCTCCGTGGTTACAGATTGTTAAGAGATTTGGTTATTGTTTCGACCAGCGTTTCATATTTTGTAAGCTTGCCGCGCTCCGCCTCTATAAGCGCCGCAGGTGCTTTTGAAACAAAGCCTTCGTTTGCAAGCTTTCCCTTAACGCGAGCAAGCTCGTTTTTGGCTTTGTCAAGTTCTTTTGTAAGCCGTGCTCTTTCCTCGTCAATGTTTACAAGCTCGGCAAACGGAATATACAGATTTGCCGCGTGTGTTATGATTTCCACCGCACCGTCCTCTTTGCATTTTCCGAATACAACCTCGCTTGCGCCTGCAAGCTTTTCATAAAACTTTTCACTGCCTGCAAAACCGTGCCGGCTGTGCGAGTCGATAAACAGCTTCGCCTTTTTTGACATGGGTACATTCATCTCGGCGCGGCGGTTGCGTATCGCCGTTATTGTTTCCATAATATCGTTCAGTTTTTCGCATTCGCTTTCAAAGCTTATATTTCTGTCATATGAGGGATAGGGAGCTATCATTACAGATTCGCCCTCAACCGGCATTGCCTGCCAGATTTCTTCTGTTATAAACGGCATAAACGGATGCAGCATGCGAAGCACCGACGAGAATACAGTAACAAGTACAGATAAAGCATTTTGAGCGGTTTCACCGCCGTCATAAAGCCTCGGCTTCACAAGCTCTATATACCAGTCGCAAAAGCTGTCGTAAATAAAATCGTAAAGATTCTGCAGAGCGATTCCGATTTCAAACTTATCCAGATTTTCCGTAACCTGACGCGCCAGCTCATTGCAGCTGTGGAGTATCCATTTGTCCTCATCGGCAAGACGTGACATGTCTACTTTGTAATCCTCGGGTTTATCGCTCTGAGCATACATAAGAATGAATCTTGCGGCATTCCATACCTTGTTTGCGAAATTGCGGGACGCCTCGACGCGCTCAGTATAAAACCTCATATCGTTACCGGGTGCGTTGCCCGTGGCGAGAGTAAAGCGCAGAGCGTCGGCTCCGTACTGATCTATGATTTCGAGAGGGTCTATGCCGTTGCCCAGAGATTTTGACATTTTGCGGCCTTGACTGTCGCGGACAAGACCGTGGAAAAGCACATGCTTAAATGGCACCTGTCCGGTGTACTCAAGACCCGAGAACATCATTCTGGCAACCCAGAAAAATATGATGTCATATCCCGTTACAAGCACACTTGTTGGGTAAAAATATTCAAGCTCCTTTGTTTTCTCAGGCCAGCCCAAAGTTGAAAACGGCCATAGCGCTGAGGAAAACCATGTGTCGAGTACATCTTCTTCCTGTGTTATGTTTTTGCTGCCGCATTTTGGGCATGTTACAATGTCCGTTTTGGATATTTCCATGTGTCCGCAGTCGCCGCAGTAGTAAGCGGGAATTCTGTGTCCCCACCAAAGCTGACGTGAAATGCACCAGTCGCGTACATTTTCCATCCAGTTTAGATATATTTTCTGGAATCTGTCGGGGACAAATTCCGTCTCTCTTGTTTTAACTGCTTCTATCGCGCGCTCGGCAAGCGGCTTCATTTTGACAAACCACTGCTTTGATGCGATGGGTTCTACCGTTGTACCGCAGCGGTAGCATTTTCCTACGTTGTGACTGTGAGGAACAACCTTTACAAGAAATCCGCCTGCTTGGAGGTCAGAAACAATTTTCTCTCTTGCCGCGTACCTGTCAAGTCCCTCGTATACACCGCCGTTTTCATTTATTTTTGCATTGTCATCCAGTACAAGGATTTCTTCAAGGCCGTGACGCTTGCCGACCTCAAAGTCGTTGGGATCATGGCATGGCGTGATTTTAACGCAGCCCGTCCCGAATTCCATGTCAACATAATCGTCGGCAACGACAGGTATTTCACGGCCTATGAGAGGCAAAATCAGTGTTTTTCCGACAAGATGGGTGTAACGCTTATCGTTTGGATTAACCGCAACTGCGCTGTCTCCGAGCATTGTTTCGGGGCGCGTGGTTGCTATCTCGACAAACTCGCCTTCGCTTCCTTTGACAGGGTAGCGAATGTGCCAGAAAAATCCGGCCTCTTCAGAATATATGACCTCTGCGTCTGACAGAGCGGTCACGCATTTGGGGCACCAGTTTATAATGCGGTTGCCGCGGTATATAAGTCCTTTGTTGTAGAGGTTGACAAATACCTCTTTTACCGCCTTGGAGCACCCTTGGTCCATTGTAAAGCGCTCACGGTCCCAGTCGCAGGAGGAACCTAACTTTTTGAGCTGGTTTACTATTCTGTCGCCGTAATGTGCTTTCCAGTCCCAAACGCGCTTTAAAAATTTCTCGCGTCCCAGGTCGTAGCGTGAAAGCCCTTCCTCCTCGCGCAGTACCTGTTCAACTTTTATCTGAGTCGCGATGCCGGCGTGATCGGTCCCCGGCACCCACAGCGCGTTATAGCCCTGCATGCGCTTATAGCGGATAAGGATATCCTGCAGCGTCTCGTCAAGAGCGTGACCCATATGCAGCTGACCTGTTACGTTGGGAGGGGGGATCACTATCGTAAACGGCTTTTTTTTGCTGTCCGGCTCGGCATGAAAATATTTTCTGTCAAGCCACATCTGATAAACATCTTTTTCAAATTCCGAGGGTTTGTAAACCTTGGCAAGCTCTTTTGGCATTGTTTTCTCTCCTTAAAATAAAAAAATCGACTCAAAGCAAACGCCTTGAGACGAATATGAATATCCGCGGTACCACTCAAATTGCAGTAAAATAATAATTTATAACTGCCGCTCAAATGCCGTAACGAGGCAGACGGGAGGATTCTACCGGGCTTTTTGCCTTTCTTTCCTCCGGCTCAAAAGCTACACCGCGCACATTCGGTAAACGGCTTTCACCGACCGCCGTCTCTCTGATACGTCCCGAGCGCGACCTCTTTCTCATCGCTTTTACTGATTATAACTCGGCTTTTTATTTTTGTCAATAGTCCAAAACACATTTCAGCGCTGTCTGATCGGTCATAAAAATCATATACATAAAAACAGCGCCCTGTTTAGGGCGCTGTCCGAAAAGCAATTGCATACAATTCAGCACGGTCGGGTCAAATCTGATTTATTCCCAGCCTGAACGGTAGGATTCATAAGACAGAAATTTTTTCGGCGTATACCCGTCATCTGAAAGGTAGGTTATACGCACCGCAATGTCTTCATTGGAATAAAGCATTTCGCCGTCGCCGCTTGTTATCAGATCCTTTTGAGTCTGGTATATATCCGTCAGATTGTTTTCATACATGTATGAAATCAGCTGTTTGGTTTTGCCGTCGACGTTGAGATGATCTGCCGGATTAATTTCCCTGTATGATGATAAAGGATCATATTGCCATAAATTAGCGTCTCTGCCGATAACAGTTACTTTTATGCCCTGGTCCGTTTGCTCTGTTTCATACCTGATAACGTCCAAAAACGGAGGGATTGCAAGCGCACCTATCGTTAGCTCTACTCTGTCACCTTTGGGCAGATCATAGCTGAATCCGAAATATTGTTCGGCAAATGCGTCAAGGTCGTCCGCGTTTATATATGTGATTAGCTTTTCATTATCGTACTGCTTGTATTTTCCGTCAAAAACCGTTGCCATATAGAACGCAAAAGACAAGAGCGGCGGCTTTCCGTCCGAAAAGTCCCGGATGTTTGTAAAACAGAAATCCCATGCGACATCAAACAGCTTTTCGCTGTCCTGTGGTGTCAGATTGTATCCGTCATGGGAGGAGGCAAGAGTTTTTAAATCGCCGTACAAATCGTAGCCGTCCTGGTCGGTTTTTTCGGTGCCGGTAAGACTGTCGTTTTGCTGTGCACCTGCCTCTTCGTCTGCCTGCTGCGCATCAAGACCGCTTTCGTTTTGCGGGTCTTGTTCGTAAGCTTCAGAACATGATGACATACAGAATATCAGTATGACTGCTGTCAAAATACAGATTATTTTTATTGCTTTTTTCACCAGTATTGCTCCTCTCCGGGAAGTGGATCCCCCTCTCCAATGTACTGCGTCAGTCTGTACGGAGAAATCGATCCCAAAACATCGTTGTTGCCTAAAGATAAATTAGGAGTGTTTCCGTTGTGTACCTCGAAATGAACATGGTATCCGTCCGCATTGCCTTCTTGACCCTGTCTGCCGATCAAGTAAGTTACTCCAAAAGCCTCGTTTATTCCTACTTCTGGACTGAGATAGCTAAGATGCAGATATGAATATGTCTTAGGCCCGTCTGCGTGGTTTGCATCGTAAACAGAAAACTGGTGGTAAGTGTTAGTAGCTATCCTTATACCCCAAGTAGGTGAATAAATATTTACCGTTCCGTATGCCGCAGCAAAATCTATTCCTTCATGAGCTCCACCCTGGCTGTATGAATACGTTCCATACATATTTGTACATTGTAAAACCGTCTGAGAATACAGTGTGTTATACATTATCGATTGAGTTCTGCGTGCACGGTTTGCTTGCCTTACCATCCAATACATAGTAGTCAGTACATCGTTGTGAAAATAATCGCCGTTGCCATTATTGTATTGGGGAAAATATACATAGGTATATTTTGATAGGTCAGGGCTGTTTGTTAAAGATACTGTTATAGGATTTGATTTTTGTGGTACAAATTTAACTGTATCAGTTTTAGTGGAAGTTGCAGCAGATTGTACCTGCATTTGTGCATATTGCTGCACGCTGTTAAGTTTTGTATTGTAGAAATCTGTAATAATTTGCTTGAGCACTGCGTCAGACTGGCGCAGTATAACTTCTGCATTGTGAAATTCCTTTAAAAGAAAGGCTGCGTCGTCAAGCCGGATATCGCGTTCCTCCAGCTCGTCCAGCTGCTCCTGTGTAAACCATTTTGCTGAGAAATCCTGCTTGTCTTTTGAAATTTGATATTCCAGATAATCGCCGTAAGTCAATTCATTATTGCTTGTGTTTTCAAGCTCCGGATAAAGCAGGCATATTTGAGCCGCGGTATCGGCGTCGACCGTCCAGGTACTCTCGATCGCGCAGTATTCAGAGTAGGTTATCGTATCCGGATCGTATTGCACGTCGTGATCGTCAAGCTGCTTGTAAAATTCGTCTTTTGCCGCAAGATCGGCTATCTTTGTGGGACTTTTGACTTTAGACAGGTTTATATTAGGAACTTCAATGTCAAGCGACGGCTCCAAAAGTATTTTTTCAAGACCGGCGCTTGCCGTGCCTTTCGCTTGATAAAGCTCTAAATCTGTCTGGATATCTTCTGCGTCATACAGCTCAAATTTATCGTTGATAGTTTCTGCCTCAATTTGCGGGGTCGAGGCGGTCAGTGCAAAGAGGTTTGATGTCAGCAAAAAAGTCATTAAAAGGATGTTTGCAAACAAGGTCAATATAGATTTGGATCTTGATTTCATAATACTCTCCTCTTAAAATTATTTTTTTAAAACTCAACAGACATGCATATCGGCGGCATATTTCAACAGCTCCTTTCAATCTGGATATATTTGCCCGCTCAATATTACTATATGTATTTTAACATAAAATAAATAAAAAAGCAATTATTTATTATAAAAAATGATGAAACGCTGTATCAATCGCATATTTTCCAGCAGTCAATGCCGGATCTTTGTATAGCGCCGAAAATATTGTCTTTGATATCGGGATGTGTTTTTGAAAGTTCTCTCAGAAGATTTTTTGTGTCTTCTCTTTTTGTGGCGCCGTCAGCAGGACAGGGACTTTTCATAACAGGTATATTCAGGCGCTTTACTGCTCCTTTTATCTCACGTTCATTTAAGTATATCATAGGACGTATTACAGTTACATCTTTACGGGATAAGTAGGTTACCGGCTGAAAGCAGCCTATGCGGCCTTCGTAAATAAGATTCATCATAAATGTTTCTACGGCATCGTCCATATGATGTCCCAGAGCAATTTTATGCGAGCCCATTTCAAGGGCGGCGTTATGTATTGCGCCTCTTCGCATCTTGGCACATAGGGCGCACGGATTTTTCTCACGGCGGTGCTCAAATATAATTTTGCCTATTTCGGTACGCTTGATGCAGAGTTCCACCTTTGTGTCGTCGCACAGACGTTTTATGGCGTCGATGTCCGTATTTCCGAATCCGAGATCGATATATACCGCACAGACGCTGAAATTTTTAGGGTGAAATTCAGATAACTTTGCCATTCCTTTAAGAAGCAGGGCAGAGTCCTTACCGCCTGACAAAGCGACGGTCACTTTTTCGCCGTGCTCGATCATGTCATAGTCGTCAATGGCTTTTCTGAGCCGTCCAATAACCTGCTGCACTTTTAACTCCTTTATATTTGATGATAATATTTTACAGTAGGCATATATTATTGTCAATGAAAAAAGCGTATTTTGAAAGTTAGTATTTGGAAGTAAATAAGAGTAAAACGACGAAAAATCAAGTTTAAACGATACAGTTTGAAAAAAAGCAAAAAGTGTATTGACAAAATATTACGCGCGTATTATAATAACACGGTAAAATAAAAACGAGAGGAATTCAGATCATGTCTACATTTATGAAAAATCCTCAGGACGTTGAGAGAAAATGGTATATTGTCGATGCGGCGGATAAGCCGCTGGGCAAGGTTGCCGCTCAGGCTGCCACCATTCTTATGGGAAAGCATCGTCCTGATTATACTCCCCATGTGGATTGCGGTGACTGCGTTATTATTACAAACGCTTCAAAGGTCGTTCTTACAGGTAAAAAACTTACTGATAAGTTTTACAGACACCATACCGGTCACATCGGCGGACTTAAGGAAGTATCCTACGGCGAGCTGCTTGAGAAAAATCCCGAAAAGCTCGTCAAAATTGCGATTAAGGGTATGCTTCCCAAAAACAAGATTGCCAATGCCGCTATGACAAGAATCAGAGTATCGGCGGGTCAAGAGCATGCACATCAGGCTCAGAAGCCCGAAGTATTTGTAAAGTAAGGAGGTTTTACTAATGTATAATAATGACGCATATTTTTACGGTACCGGCAGAAGAAAGTCGTCTGTTGCAAGAGTAAGACTTCTTCCCGGCAGCGGTTCCATTACTATCAACGGTAGGGATATAGATGATTATTTCGGCCTTGAAACACTTAAGCTTATTGTCCGTCAGCCGCTTGAGCTGACAGAGACACTCGGTAAATTTGACGTTATCGTCAATGTAAACGGCGGCGGTGTTACGGGTCAGGCCGGCGCAATACGTCACGGTGTTGCCAGAGCTCTTGTTGAGTCTGACGAGACGCTTAAGTCAATTCTTAAAAAGGCGGGCTTTATTACCCGTGATCCGAGAATGAAAGAGCGTAAAAAATACGGTCTCAAAGCCGCCCGTCGCGCGCCTCAGTTTTCAAAGAGATAAAATTATTTGTTTTTCGGCATCCGCCTTTTGGCGGGTGCTGTTTTTATTTATACGGTATAAATTAAACTTTTTACGAAAAAATGTTGATTTTCATAGGGTATTCAAATATAATTATAAAAAATTTAAGGAGTAAGCCGATGAATAGTATTATCGTAGAAGGGCACAGAGGCTGGCGCAGTAATTACCCGGAAAACTCACTTGTGTCATTTGAGGCAGCTATGGACTTGGGCGTTGACGCATTTGAATTTGATATACGAATGTCCAAGGATGGAATACCTGTTATTATGCACGATTCCGATACGTGGCGGGTGTCTGGGGAACATGCGGTAATTGAGGAAATGACTCTTGATGAGATTAAAAGACTGGATATAGGCAGCAAAATTTACGGAGAAAAGTTTGCAAACACCCGCGTGCCGACACTTGATGAAGTGTTGTCGCTTGTCCGTTCTAAAAATCCTCATTTTAAGCTGGGTGTCGAATTTAAGGCGTATGATGAGCATTGTGTTGATGTTTCTGTTAATATGTTAAAGGCTTACGGTCTTTTTGAAAACTGCTGGTTTTACTGTTTTAATGCGCGTATAATAAAATACATAAAAACAAAATACAACGGCAGAACAATGGGTTATCCGGATTTTCAAATGAAAGAATTCGAACCCGATTCATATGAATATTATGATGAACTGGGTCTCAGCACATCATTTTTGAAGTCGGAAATATTAGGCGTATATCTTGAAAAAGGATTTCCCATACATTTTTACTGTGCGGACGATGAAGAAACTGCGTGTCTTGCAATAAGTAAAAACGCCTCTTTCATTACGGCAAACAATCCGGTTCCTCTCATGAAGGCTTTGGGCAGAAAAATAAATACAAAATAATTTCTATCGCACGCAACTATTTTCGTGCGATTTTTGCTTTGACGGATATTAAGAGAGTTGCTGTATAAATTATTATATATCACTCTTCAACATGGTTTTGCAGGAAAAATTTCAAAGTTTTTAATGTAATTATTATATTGGCTATAAAATATACTTATAAATGAAATTTTCATTTGACAAACTTTCGTTTTTGCTGTATTATTAATAAACAAGTATTTAAGAGAGTAGGTAAGTTATGGAAAATTATCTTGTTATTTTTACCTTTTTGGGTGCGGTAGCGGCGCTTGTTTTTGCATTGTTTACGGCGAAAAAGGTACTTAAATTTTCCGAGGGTACGGAAAAAATGAAAACAATCTCGCAGTCTGTGCGGGCGGGGGCTAATGCGTATCTTAAAAGACAGTATACGGTTGTATCGGTATTCTTTGCTGCAATGTTCGTTATTCTGTGCGTTATGGCTGCGTTCGGAATGCTGACATGGTTTGTGCCTTTTGCATTTGTTACCGGCGGATTTTTCTCCGGTCTTTCCGGCTTTGTCGGAATGAAGATTGCCACTGCGTCCAATGCGAGAACGGCCAATGCGTGCAGAGAGGGGCTTAATCGCGGACTGAGAATAGCTTTTTCCGCAGGATCGGTTATGGGCTTTACTGTTGTAGGTCTCGGTCTTTTGGATATATCCATTTGGTTTGCGCTCTTAAAATATGTATTCAAGCTTGCACCTGCCGATATAACCGGAGCTATGCTGACGTTTGGTATGGGTGCTTCGTCAATGGCGTTGTTTGCAAGGGTAGGCGGCGGTATTTTCACCAAGGCTGCCGATGTGGGAGCAGATCTTGTAGGTAAGGTTGAAGCGGGCATACCCGAGGATGACCCCAGAAACCCGGCGGTTATTGCAGATAATGTCGGTGACAATGTCGGTGACGTTGCCGGTATGGGCGCCGACCTGTATGAATCGTATGTCGGGTCGATAATATCCTCGTCCGCGCTGGGTGTTGCGGCGTTCGGCACATTAAACGCGATGGCGCTGCCGATGTTGATGGCGGCAATCGGAATTATATGTTCTATAATTGGTACGGTTTTTGTCAAAACTAAGGAAAATGCCGACCAGAAGGCTCTTTTACGTGCGCTGAGTCGCGGCACTAACTTTTCAGCCGTTGTAATTGCTGTCGTAGCGTTGCCTCTTGTAAATGTAATTTTGGGTGACGGTATAGGTGATTTTTCACATATCGGTCTTTATTTTTCCATACTTGCCGGACTTGTTGCCGGTGTGCTTATAGGGCAATCGACCGAATACTTCACATCTGATTCATACAGACCTACCAAAAAGCTGGCGTCGACCTCCGAGACAGGATCTGCCACCATTATTATAGGTGGTTTGTCTTTGGGCATGATGTCAACTGTACTTCCCATAATAATTATTTCAGTTTGTGTTTTAGTCTCATATTTTGTGTCCGGTGGCGCTTCTGATTCAGGTCTTGGTCTTTATGGCATAGCGCTTGCTGCTGTCGGTATGTTATCTACGCTCGGTATTACACTTGCGACTGATGCGTACGGTCCTGTTGCGGATAACGCGGGCGGAATTGCCGAAATGGCAGGTCTTGAGCATGAGGTACGTGAGCGCACTGACGCGCTTGACTCACTCGGTAACACAACAGCCGCTACCGGCAAAGGCTTTGCAATCGGTTCAGCGGCGCTGACGGCTTTGGCACTTATGGCATCATACATTGACAAGGTGAAGGCTATTAATCCTGACTTTGCGTTTGACCTGAGCATTATGAATCCTGCCGTGCTTATAGGTCTGTTTATCGGCGCCTGTCTTCCGTTTGTTTTTGCAGCTCTGACTATGGAGTCCGTGGGAAAGGCTGCGCAGTCGGTAGTAGTTGAGGTGCGCAGGCAGTTTAAGGAAATTAAAGGTCTTATGGAGGGTAAGGCTGAGGCAGATTATGCCAAATGTGTTGACCTTTGTACAAAGGCAAGCCTTAAAGAGATGGTGTTGCCTACCGTTGTAGCAATTATCTGCCCGGTGGTATGCGGTCTTATACTCGGCGTAAACGGTGTTGTTGGTTTGCTGGCAGGAGCTACCGCTTCGGGATTTTTGATGGCAATTTTCATGTCAAATTCCGGCGGCGCTTGGGATAATGCCAAAAAGTATATCGAAAGCGGAGTTCACGGCGGCAAGGGCAGTGAACAGCATAAGGCGGCTGTTGTCGGTGACACGGTCGGCGATCCGTTTAAGGATACATCAGGACCGTCAATTAATATTCTGATTAAGCTTTTGTCAATGGTATCAATTGTTTTTGCGGCTCTTGTAATTAACTTCAGTATCCTGTAAATTCTAAGTAGAAATAAATATATATACCCGTCGAATTAATCGACGGGTATATTTTTGGTTAATATGTCTAAATAATTTGGTGTGTATTGCGTAAATAATCATGTAAATTTGTTAATATAACCAAATTTGATATTTTTTTCAGAAAATGCAACATTTTCCTGTTATAATTACAAATATAGAAAAACCCGCAAATATTTAACGGGTATGTGATTAAAATGGTTTTATGATTTAAAGCATAAGTCCGTACCTTTCATAGTACACATGAATTTACGCACAGCGTAAATTTTATGATGCGCTGTGCAAAATAGGAGGATGTTTAATGTTTCATAAAAAATTCAAAAAAATCATTTTAATTTTTCTTGTGTTTGTAATTGCGTTTACATCTGTTCCAATTGTGGGCGTGGCAAATGCAAGCATAGCCGATTTGTCATCACAGTTTGTCGGTTACAATATTGTTAACGGTACTGTTGTGAACGGTGTTTATCTTCGCGGGGCCCCTTATTTTTCCGATAGCAACTGTCCTGTATATTTCTATAAGATAAACGGGAATAACATTTATATTTCTCCGGGAAAAACCGTATATGTTCTTGAACGGGAAAATGATTATTTTTATATTGCATATCAGTACAATGGTACGTATTATTGTGGTTATGTGCCGGTTGGAGATATAAGCTGTTCGGGTTATTCCTGGAGTAATTTCGATACAATGTGGCCCGGTCTGTACGTGATTCCTGAGGGAAAGCCGCGAATCCAGAATGTCTGTTACGGTCCGGGAGACGCAACGTATTTTCTGCGCTGGTCAACAGTTGATGTAGACCATACTACAAGTACGCTTTTATTCAAGCATACTAACCGATATGGGTTTATCCAGCATATGATAGATGACGGAGGGGTTTTAAAGTATGTCAGAGGCTGGGTATGGGGCAATTATATCACGCCTTGGGGAAATTATAGAGAAGAAACTTTTGTACCATATTTTTATTTTAAAGATCAGATAAAAAGTTATGATGATATATATAAGGATAATCAAGATAGTGCAGTGTATATCATCAATGGTTATTCAAAGCAAGCATTAACTGTATCATCGGTTGCTGACGGTACTATTCTTACGGCTGAAACATTTAATGGGAGCCCAGAACAAGAGTTTTGTTTTGTTCGTACTGGTAATAATCCAGTGACTTATAAGTTATATTCACAGTTTGCTAAGAAATTTGTTGAACTTGATAGTGATACATCTAACTGGTCTTATGCAAGAGTTAAAGATGTAATCAGCAAATCCACAAGAGCAGAATTTGCAACTATACCATGGAGTGTTAATTACCCTGATAGTTTAAATATGTTGTTGGGAGTTCGTAGCAGTGGCTTTTATAACCTACTTAGTATTGATGGGAACAACAGAATTATTATGAATAGAAGGCTTCCCAATCCTATGAATGATTGGCAGATATGCCCTAAATATTGGGATGGTTCGATGTATTATTGTTATTCAGATGTCAGTCAAAATAAGACAGTGAAATATAAAGTTAGTGATAGTGTTCCAAATGCAGCGGTACGGAGAGCTTTTGAGTATTGGAATATTTGTGCAGGGAAAAATTCGACTGATTCCATTTCAGATTACGAATTTAAGCTTGAGCATGACAGCAATGAGACTAAGTTTATCATAAAAATGGTAGATGCCAAGCAGGCACAAGATGATTTGTTTTCTGATGCATATGCTTATGCACTGCCGTATGATAAAAATGGAATATCTTTAATAGATAATGCTAATGTCAACTATAGAGATTGGCAACGAGTAGAATTATGTATTGTAAAGCCTAAAGTAGAATCACTTACTAATGATGAACTTGTTAAAGTTATTGCTCACGAAATAGGTCATTGTCTGAAAATGCCTCACACAGCTGTCGATGAAAGAGTAGAGTCAATGCTTAATATAGAAGATTTTTATTTCTTCCCTGATTTTAATTTGAATTACTCGTCGACGTCAGGAAATAAAATCGCAGAATATGATAGATTTAGACTTGCTAAAAAGCAATATTAAAAGGAGGAAAAGAAAATGAAACGCAAAATAGCATTATTGATAATAGCTGTTATGATGATATCGCTGTCATCGTGCAAGCGAAAGCCGCAAGGCGATGTATCGGTTGCGCCCGGCGCCGCGCCGGAAACATCGGAAAATGCAGAAACAAAAGAAGCTGAAAATAATGCCGATACTGAAAAAGAGAACACAGTAAAAGATGATGACACGGAGGAGCCTGATACAAAACAGGAATCACCTGATAATAGCGCATTGATTAACAAAGAGGATGATCTGCTATCTAAGCAGGAATCAGTAAAAACTAATAATGATACCATTAAAAATACTGAAATTTCGCATGAAGATCAGAATTTAAATGAGATGCCTCAGGATTCTCAGATCGAACTGGAACAGTATATGCCTTATGTATGGGGATATGTCGATGCTAACGAAGAAAATGGACAGATTAAGTATTCGGCAAAGAAGAATAAATTTACAATAGAGTTTCCGATAACAAAGGGAATTCGCGACAAAGCATGGGCAGATATGGCGGAGGACAGACAGCGAGATTATTTTGCTGATTTTACTATGATTCCGAATGTTATGTATGATAAGAACTTTCAGAATTTAGATGAGATAGAGGAGTCCATGGCAAAAGACGAATATGTAATAGTGAGAGGTAGTTTTCAGCCGGAATACGGTACATCTGTATCAAATTATGAAAAAATAGGGTTCGGAACTTATCCTGACTTTGACTATCATTGTTATAATAGTTTTACAAGATATAACTTTAAGGTGGATAAGTTGTATACTTCTGGCGGTGATTTTGCTGTAGGAGATATTATTCCCGTAGCGTTTGGCGGTACAATAGTTCAACTTACTGATAAAACATATTTTGCAGCTATTGGACAGCACAGATATATGGATTTTTCTCAAAAGAATTTGGAGGAACGTACTTTTATTTTAGCGCTTAGACTTTCTGATTTTGAGAATTATAATGGTTATTATATAGGTCCTATATTCCAAAAAGCATATGAAGATGTACAGGATAATACCGGAGACAAATATAAGCAAATCGCTTACGATATCCTGCAAAAGTACAATTAACCCTTAATTTAAAGGCTTGCCGGGCATTTCCGGCAAGCCTTTGTTATTATTTATTATCTGCCGCAAATCCAATCTTCTGACATGTCCGGCAGAACCTGCTTTTGTTTTTGCCTGTACTGTCCCGGAGTAATACCCGTTTTACCTTTGAAGACACGCGAAAACCCCTCGGGAGCAATGCCGACGGCACATGCAGCCTCACTTATTGTATATTCTTCCATGGACAGCAGAGCACATGCCTTTTTTATGCGTATATCCGTGATATATTCTTGTGGCGACATACCTGTAACTTTATGAAATACAGTTGAGAAATAACTGCGGTCAAGACCTATATCATGTGCCAATCCTGCAACTGTTATCTGTTCGGCATATCTTGTTTCGATAATTCGGATAGCTTGACATATATAAGCACTCTTGTCAGTGCCCGCCTTTGCATACCGCATTATTTCACCGAATATTTCGTGTACAATCGCCGTTCTGCGCAGGTCTGCGCCCGCGTCGGTATCTGCCTTTAATTCTATTATGCGATTGATAAGTTCAACTATTTTAGGAACAGCTTTCCGCGGTGCATAAGGATTTTTTGAATCAATTCCGACAGCATCGAGATAAGAGCTTATTTTAATGCCTTTTACTGCGCACCAAACTCCGCTGCGTGTAGTATCGGGGGAGGTTATATGTGTGACAATATCGCCGGGAAGAAGTACCATACAGTCGCCCGGCTTCAGCGGAAAGTCTTTTCCGTTTATAGTAATGCTTCCGCTGCCTTCGGTACAGCATTCTATTATATAAGAATCCCTTATCACAGGTCCGTAGCGGACGCCGGGGGCTATTTTGTCATCCCGCTCACATACATATAAATTAAGGTCCGCCTGCTTGTCGTTGCCCAAGACCTCATATTTCATTATACCACTTCCCAAAACAACAAATTGTATATTTATTCAAACATTTTTATATTGAGTTGTCAATAGGTAATTGCTATAATTTAATTAAATTTAAGAAAGTGTGGTGCTTTGTGTGAAATCCGAAAAATTGAATATTGCCGTTATAGGTGCAAGTCCTATGGGTCTCTCCCATATGAAAGGCGTTGTAAATAATAAAAACGCCAGTCTTGTTGCAGTCTGCGATACAGATGAAAATGCGCTTTCCGAGGCAAAGGAAAAGTATGACATCCCGGTTGCCGTTACCGATTACAGACAGCTTGTAAACTCAAATGACATTGACGCTGTTATTATTGTAACGCCTGACCAGCTGCATCTTGAAATGACAGCGGCGTTTCTGCGCACCGGTAAGCATGTGTTGTGTGAAAAGCCGATGGCGCTTAATACGCAGGAATGCGAGGAGATGATGCGCGTACAGCAGGAAACCGGAAATATGCTTATGATAGGTCAGGTTTGCCGCTGTACTCCCGCATTTATTTTGGCAAAGGAAATTGTGGAAAGCGGCAGGATAGGCGAGCTGTTTTTTGTGGAAAGCGAATATGCGCATAACTATGAAAAGGCCGAGGGTAAAAATTCATGGCGCAAAACGCCTGAGCGCAGCGGCTTTATAGGCGGCGGCTGTCACGCCGTTGACCTTTTGCGCTGGATAGCGGGAGATCCGACGGAGGTTACGGCGTATTCTAATCATAAATGTATGATTGATTGGCCGACAGATGACTGTACAATCGGTATTTATAAATTCCCGAATAACGTCATAGGCAAGGTGTTTGTTTCTACGGGATGCCGTCGTGACTATACAATGCGCACTGTACTTTACGGTACCAAGGGAACTATAATTTGTGACAATTCTTCGCCGGAAATATCACTTTATACGGTAGACGAGCCGCTGCCCGACGGTAAAGTGTCCTATACAAAACCGCAAAAGCTTCCTGTTGATATTAACAGCCATAATGTCGGTGCGGAGATAGACCTGTTTGTAGACGCGCTTGTAAACGGTAAACCGTCTCCCGTTATGCCGAAAGAGGGCGCCAATACTGTCGCCGTATGCTGTGCAACGGTGCAGTCGGCAGCACAAGACAGAACTGTAACAATTGAATATCCAAAAGTGTAACAACTTCATTTATTGTTTTAATCAAAAATCATACATAATAAATCTATTTCAGGAGGAGCATGAAATGAAACCGTTAAAATTAGGTGTGGCTTATCATGGCAACAGACTTTTGTCCCGTGCGGAAGCTGATATGAAGGATATTTTGGAGCATCACTTTAATCTTGTCGTGCATATGTTTTCTCACAATGACTGGAACCGCAGTCCTAACGTCATGAAAGAGATATTTTCAATGACAACAGACCTCGGACTGGAGCTGTGGGTTGACAACTGGGGATTGAACGGAACGCCCGGAGACACCTCGCATTTTCTTTGCTATTATCCGGATGCTCACCAGTACTATTCAAACGGAGACATAAGACCTATAAATGTCTGCTACAATCATGAGCGTTTTGTAGACTGGACAAAGGAATGGATTGATAAGGTGTACGAGTGCGGCGGCAGGAAAATTTTCTGGGACGAGCCGAACCTGCCTGCAAAGGAGGGAGAAAAGTTTAGCTGCGCCTGCCCGCGTTGTAAAAAGCTGTTTAAAGAGCGCTATAACCGTGAAATGCCTGTAATCCCGGATAAGGACTGCTTTGATTTTCAGGAGTGGACAATTCAGAATTATTTTAAAACGGTTACTGCGTATGCCTCTTCTAAGGGAATGGAAAATATCGTTTGTGTAATGTCGCATCAGAATATTGGTGTAAGTCTTGACAATATAGATATTCTCGGTAAGCTGCCTACAATGGACAATATCGGTACAGACCCGTACTGGGTGAGCAGTAAAAATCCAAAAACCGGAGTTGACGTGTATAAAAAGGTATATGAAGATACCCGCAAATGTCTCGATGTTTGCGACAGATACGGGAAGGATCACAATATTTGGATTCAGGGTTATGCCATTCCTGCGGGAACCGAGGAGGATATGGTTTACGCCGCTGATGCGGCTTATGATGCGGGCGCGCGTACTATTTTGTATTGGGGCTACCGCGGTTCGGAGGGAAATGACTACCGTGCAAAGCAGCCGGATCTTGCATGGCGTACAATGGGTGACGCGATGGCGCGGTTAATGGAGCGCGAGCGGGAGCGTCGACGCCTTGAAATGCGAAAAATGCTCGGATTATAAAGTCTAAACTTTGTATTATTGTTCTATAAAAAGGTTCCCCGCCGCAAATTTGCGGCGGGGAACCTTTCTTTATTCTTTTGTAAGCTTTGCAAAGTTTGCCATGATCTTTTTAACGCCGACTTTATCAAAATTTATTTCAAGCAGCGTGTCTCCGCCCATAGGCTTTTTTGAAAGAAGTGTTCCTGTGCCGAACGTCTTGTGTACGACGCGCTCTCCTATATTAAATGATGCGCCGTTTTCGGTTTTAGCGTTGTTTACAGGCTTTCGTATTTGCGCAAAAGAATTTAAATCAACATGCTTAATGCTCACATTGCTGCCGAAACCGTATGCAGACGGCGACATTGTCTGCGCCGGCTTATCTTTGCTGTACAGCGGCTTTATAATCTCTTTGGGTATTTCGTTTAAAAATCTTGACGGCTGATTGTATTTAGTCATGCCGTAAATTGTCCTTCTCTGCGTGTGCGTAATGTACAGTCTCTTTTTGGCGCGGGTAATGCCGACGTACATGAGTCTGCGCTCCTCCTCCAACTCCTCCTGCGACTCAATGCTTCTCTGACCGGGAAACAGCCCTTCCTCGGCTCCTGCGATAAATACGTTGTCAAATTCCAGACCTTTGGCGCTGTGCAGCGTCATTAACACTACGCGGTCGCTGCTGTCGTCCAGGTTATCAATATCGGTCATCAGCGCTATCTCCTCCAAAAATGCTCCGAGGGTTGGCTCATCGCTCTGTGTTTCGAACACTGCCGCGGTCGATACAAGCTCTGCAATATTGTTTACCCTGTCGCGTGCCTCTTCTGTATTTTCCGCTTCAAGCATTGCTATGTATCCGCTGCGTACTGATATATCCTTTATAAGTTCACTTAACGGAAGCGTGTCTTTTTCTAAGATAAGCGAGTCGATCAACTCCGAAAATTTTTGAAGCCTTGCAGCACTGCGCGTAAGCTCGGGAAAGCTTTCGGCAGCCTTGGCAATGTCAAATACGGATACAGCGTTCTGCGCGGCAAGAGTGCGGAGTGTTTCAAGCGTTGCCTGACCTATTTTTCTTTTAGGCTCATTTATTATTCTGATAAGTCGCAAATCGTCGCTTGTGTTGTGAACAAGATACATATAAGCGAGAATATCCTTGATTTCCTTTCGCTCGTAAAAGCGCATGCCGCCGATGATTTTATAGGGGACCCCGCCCTTGACAAATGTCTGTTCAATGGCGTTTGACTGTGCGTTTGTGCGGTAAAGAACAGCAAAGTCGCCGTAATTCATTCCCTGCGACGCAACCGAGTCGAGAACGGTGTCGGCTATAAACAGACTTTCCTGATATTCATCGTCCAGCCTGTTTTCATAAATCGGCTCGCCGTCACCAGCCGCCGTCCAAAGCGTTTTTCCTTTCCGCTCGCTGTTGTTTGATATTACGTTATTTGCGGCGTTCAGTATGTTGCCTGTTGAGCGATAATTCTGTTCAAGCCGTATAACGACGGCGTTTTTGAATTTTTTTTCAAAGGACAGTATATTTTCTATTGTTGCACCGCGGAATTTGTAGATACTCTGGTCATCGTCGCCGACAACACAAAGGTTACCGTGTACTGTTTGGAGCAGCTCGATAAGTCTGAACTGAAGCGGGTTTGTATCCTGATATTCGTCCACCATTATGTATTTAAACTTGTTTGAATAGTAATTCAGAATTTCATCGCTTGTTTCAAAAAGCTCAACGGTCTTTAGAATTATATCGTCAAAATCAAGTGCGTTTGAGCGCTTCAGTTGCTTTTCATATTCAGTATAAAGACGGCATATATCGTTGTTGTAGGTATCATTTCCGAAGTTTTCGGTATATTCGGCGGGAGATATGCGGCAATCCTTGCAGCGCGATATGCGGCTGAGCACGGCGCGCGGCGCAAGTATCTGCGGGTCTATGCCCATTTCCTTTTGCGCCGACTTTATAATGCGCAGCGAGTCGTCCGTGTCAAAAATGGAAAAGTCGCTTGAGTAGCCGAGCGTATCAATATTTCTGCGCAGTACCTTTGCGCAGAAGCTGTGAAAAGTGGAAGCCCATACTCCGCTTCCGTCTTCACCTATCAGGCTGTCAATTCTTGAAACGAGCTCCTTTGCGGCCTTGTTGGTAAATGTTATGGCGAGTATATTTGACGGATAGCAAAGTCCCTGCGCAAGTATGTTGGCAATACGGCTTATAAGCACCGTGGTTTTTCCGCTTCCCGCACCGGCGAGTATTAAAAGAGCACCCTCTGTGTGCAGAGCCGCTTTTTTTTGCATATCGTTCATTTTATCTAACTGCGCGTGTATTTTTGTTGCCTGCATTTTTATCCTCCGAAAGTTACTTTTTGTATTGTAACATAAATTACGTCTATACTCAATAAGTAATTTTTTTCTTTTGGATACAGCACTTTACAAAGCGGCATAAATGTGATATCATTTTGTATAATTATTAATTGATTTATAACTGAAGGAGTAATTTCAAATGGCAGCAAAAAACGATAAGTCACCGTATTTCACATATAAAGGTCTGCCTCTTGTGCGCAGTAAAAACTATATCTATTTCGGCGATCCGTCGCAGACTCATATTATTTTTATCACTATTCTGAGTTCTGACGCAAACGATATCCCGACAAAGGTATCTGTCGAGCTGCTGCTCACAGATGAGTCGCTGCCGCCTATGGAGCGACTGCTGAAAAGAGGAGAAAAGAACAGTCTTTATGAGGCGCTGGATATCGGTCTTATATGGCTGACCCGTGCGCTTAAAAAATAAGGAGAAAAATTTATGATTCCTTTCGGCGGTAATTACGGAGATTATTATAATTACTATAATTCTTTTTACAATCCCTATACCGGCGCGCTTGATGCTGTTTTAGGAGTTTTGTCGTCGCTTGTGCTGGCGTCTTTGCTTATCGCTGTTGTTATGTTTGTTTTTGAGAGTATTGCGCTCTATACTCTTGCTAAAAAACGCGGTATAAAAAATGCGTTTCTGGCATTTATTCCTGTTGCTGATTCTTATATTTTAGGCAAAATTTATGACGATATATCGGCAACCATGAACAAGAAAACGGGCTATGCCGTGCGCATGGTCGTTTTAGCGTCGGCCGCATTGGTATCGGGTGTGTTTGCGTGCGTTTTTTTGGGAATGTCCGCTGTAATCGGTTTTGCCGGCGGCGAGGCGGTTATGTTTATTTTTATGGCCGTGCCGTTTTTGCTCGTGCAGATTGGCTGTACTGTTGCTTTGCTGATATTTACGCTTATTTCTCTGTATGCGGTTTACAAGGAATACGTGCCGTCCAATGCGGTACTGTTTCTTGTGCTTTCAGTGATTATACCCGTTACGATGCCGTTTTTGCTTTTTTCAATACGCAATAAAAAGAGCGGTTATCAGCTTTGGTGTGAGCAGCGTGCCGCCGCACAGGCGTGGGCTGCCGCACAGCAAAATTGCGGCTCTGCAGGTACATCAGCCGTATCTTCGGATTCCGACTTGCATGAAAACCGAAACGAAGATGCACAAAATCAATAGCATTCCGGGCATACCTTTTGGTATGCTCTTTTTTTGACGAAATAACGGTTATTTGCTTGACAATATATTGACGATTTTATATAATATATCCGTTGTTGATTTTTCGGCTACTGACGGATAAGTGGATACCACAGGGGAACCGGAAAATTTTTTATTGCCGACCGTCTGGGCAGTTCTTTTCTGTGGGAAAGGACTGCCTTTTTTGGTTTTTGATTATTTTGGAGGTATTAATGAAAAAAGTCGGGATTGTCATGGGCAGCGACAGCGACCTGCCCGTAGTTGAAAAAGCGATAGATACGCTCAAAGAATACGGCGTGCCGTATGAGGTGCATGTATACTCTGCGCACAGAACACCGGTTCAGGCACGTGATTTTGCGGTGAACGCGAGGGCGCGCGAATTTGGCGTTATAATTGCCGCGGCGGGTAAGGCGGCTCACCTTGCCGGGGCTATGGCCGCGGGCACGACGCTGCCTGTCATCGGAATTCCCGTTAAGTCTTCAACGCTTGACGGTCTTGACGCGCTGCTGTCCACCGTTCAGATGCCGTCGGGAATGCCTGTGGCGACAGTCGCTATTGACGGGGCGGCAAACGCCGCGCTTCTTGCCGTTCAGATTCTGTCCGTTGAAGACAGTGCGCTTGCGGACAAGCTAAATGCACAGCGTGAAAAAAATGTTGAAAAAATTCTTGCAGCTGATATGAAAATAAGTGAAAAATACTGAAATAAAGGAGAAAAAGCAATGAAAAAAATGCAGCAGATGTATGAAGGCAAGGCAAAAAAGGTGTTTGCAACGGACGACCCTGAGCTTTGTATCGTTTCATATAAAGACGACGCTACCGCGTTTAACGGTCTTAAAAAGGGTGAAATTGCGGGAAAAGGCGTCGTCAACAACCGCATGTCGAATTATCTTATGAAGCTTCTTGCGGAAAAAGCGGGCATTCCCACCCATTTTGTAGAAGAACTCAGCGACCGTGAGACACTTGTTAAAAAGGTTTCTATTGTGCCGCTGGAGGTAATTGTCCGCAATATTGCGGCCGGCTCGTTTTCTCAGCGTTTCGGTGTTAAAGAGGGAACAAAGCTTATCTGCCCGACGCTGGAATTCTGCTATAAAGACGATGAGCTGGGGGATCCTATGGTAAATGACTATCACATTATCGCATGCGGCTGGTCCACGCGTGAGGAACTGAATGTGATTTCGGATTACACGTTCCGTATCAATGCGTTTTTGAAAGAGTTTTTTGAAAAGATAGGCATTACGCTTGTCGATTTCAAAATAGAGTTTGGTAAAACTTCGGACGGTACAATCGTATTGGCGGACGAGATTTCGCCCGACACCTGCCGTTTTTGGGATTCCAAGACAAACGAAAAGCTGGACAAGGACCGTTTCCGCCGTGATATGGGCGGGGTTGAGGAAGCGTACAGCGAAATGATGAAGAGAGTTTTCGGGGAGTAAAGCATGAGTAACTTACATGAAGAATGCGGTATTTTCGGTATCTTTTGTCCGGAAAACACAGATGTTGCACGTTCGGTATACTACGGACTGTTTTCGCTTCAGCACCGTGGTCAGGAAAGCTGCGGTATTGTCGTCAATGACGACGGCTTGTTTACATCCTATAAGGACGCGGGTCTTGTAAACGACGTTTTTACACCGCGCGTAATGGAAAGCCTCGGCGAGGGCAGGATTGCCGTGGGTCATGTACGCTATGGTACAACGGGTACTGCTGACAGGCTCAATGCCCAGCCGATGGTTGTAAACCATGTCAAGGGCAGAATGGCGCTTGCGCATAACGGCAATCTTACAAATTCGTTTGAGCTTCGCCGTGAACTGGAGCTTGCCGGATCTATTTTTCATACCACAAGCGACACCGAGGTTATTTGTTATCTTATAACAAAAGAGCGTCTGACTGCATCATCTATCGAGGAAGCTGTCAAAAATGCGATGAATCGTATTAAGGGCGCGTATTCGCTTGTTATTATGTCACCGTCAAAGCTGATTGCAGTTCGCGATCCCAACGGTTTCAGACCCGTTTGCTACGGCAAGACGTCAGACGGAAGATATGTTGTGGCTTCAGAGTCGTGCGCGCTTGACTCTGTCGGTGCAGAATTTATCCGCGATCTTGAGCCGGGTGAGATTGTTGTCTTCAGCGACAGCGGCATAGAGAGCATAAAGGAGCACTGCGATAAGGTGAAGCAGTCTTCATGCGTGTTTGAATATATTTATTTTGCGCGTCCCGATTCGGTTGTGGACGGCGTATCCGTGCATGACGCGCGCGTACGCGCCGGCGCATATCTCGCGTTGGAGCATCCCGTGCAGGCGGATGTTGTTATCGGCGTTCCCGATTCGGGTATTGACGCGGCAATCGGTTTTTCCCGTCAGTCGGGCATACCGTATGGTATGGGCTTTATAAAAAACAAATATATCGGACGTACATTTATAGCCCCGGGTCAGAAATCACGTGAGGATAAGGTGCGCATAAAGCTCAACCCCATTTCCGAGGTAGTTAAGAATAAGCGCGTTGTTCTTATAGACGATTCTATAGTCCGCGGCACTACCAGCGCGCGCATTGTAAAGCTGCTGCGCGATGCGGGTGCGAAGGAAGTACATATGCGCGTTTCCGCACCTCCCTTTATTAAACCTTGCTATTACGGTACCGATATCGATTCGGAGGAAATGCTTATTGCACACAATCACACAGTGGGTGAAATCGCCCAAATAATCGGTGTTGATTCTTTGGGCTACCTTTCGGTAGGCGACGTTGAAAAGATTGCCGCCGGAGGTTTCTGCAAGGGATTTTGCACTGCCTGCTTTAACGGGAACTATCCTACAGAAGTTCCGTCGCAGCGGCATAAAAACCGTTTTGAGCAGAAAATCTCAAGAGGCGAGGAAAAAAGCAATGGATAAAAGCTACAGCGAAAGCTATAAGGCGGCGGGCGTTGATATAACGGCGGGCTATCGCGCGGTTGAACTTATGAAAGCGCATATTGCGCGAACAGTTACAAACGCTGAAAACAATGATATCGGCGGCTTCGGCGGACTCTTTGCGCTTGATATTTCAAAAACTCCCAATCCCGTGCTTGTCAGCGGGACAGACGGAGTGGGGACCAAGCTTAAACTGGCGTTTATGATGGACAGGCATGATACTGTCGGTATCGACTGTGTGGCTATGTGCGTCAACGATATAATATGCTGCGGTGCAAAGCCGCTTTTCTTCCTTGACTATATTGCATGCGGCAAAAACTATCCCGAAAAGATTGCGCAAATTGTTTCGGGAATAGCCGAGGGCTGCGTTCAGTCCGGCGCACAGCTTGTTGGAGGAGAAACGGCGGAAATGCCGGGGTTTTATCCGGAGGACGAATATGACCTTGCCGGATTTTCCGTCGGAGTAGTAGATAAAACAAAGATTTTGGACAATAAAAAAATGCGCGCGGGCGATGTTATAATAGGTCTGCCCTCCAGCGGCGTTCACTCCAACGGTTTTTCGCTTGTGCGCTGTGTTCTTGATATCGAAAATGCAGATATAAAAACGCCGGTTAGCGAGCTTTCGGGTCAGTCGCTCGGTCAGACGCTTCTTACGCCGACAAAGATTTATGTAAAGCCTATGCTCAAGCTTTTTGAAAAGGTAGCAGTCAAGGGTGTTTCACATATCACAGGCGGCGGCTTTTATGAAAACGTTCCGCGCAGTATACCTCGCGGTTTGGGCGCACGTATAGAAAAGGCGGCTGTTCCCGTCTTGCCTATATTCGATCTTATTCAGCAGAAGGGGAATATCCCTGAACGGGATATGTTCAATACCTTTAATATGGGAATCGGAATGGTGGCTGTTGTAGATAAAAACGATACCGATACCGCGCTGAACGTGCTGAAAGAGGCTGGGGAGGGCGCTGTTATAATCGGTGAAATTACCGATACAGAGGGCGTAACATTATGTTAGATAAGACCGCCCGCATTGCGGTGCTTGTTTCCGGAGGCGGAACAAATTTGCAGGCAATATTGGATGCGCAGAAAAGCGGAGTTATAAAAAGCGGCAGGGTAAGTCTTGTCATTTCAAATAATGAGAATGCGTACGCGCTTACCCGCGCGGCAAACGCCGGTGTGGAGTGCGCCGTTATCGGACGCTCGCCGGATTTTGAGGATAAAATAATAAACTGTCTTGAAAGTCACGGTATTGACCTTATAGTTTTAGCGGGGTTTATGTGTATTTTGAGTGAGGACTTTACAGCCCGCTATCCCGAACGGATTATAAATGTTCATCCGTCGCTTATTCCGTCTTTTTGCGGCAGGGGATTTTACGGACTGCATGTGCATGAGGCGGCGCTGGCGCGCGGTGTAAAGGTTACTGGTGCTACCGTGCATTTTGTAAACGAAATTCCCGACGGCGGCAGGATAATTGCGCAGAAGGCGGTAGAAATTGAGGATGGGGATACCCCGGAAACACTGCAAAAGCGCGTGATGACGCAGGCGGAGTGGATAATTCTGCCGCAGGCTGTTGAAAAGGTTTCGAAAGAGCTTACGGAGGCAAAAAAGTGAACGTATATGAAACATTGAACCCATTCAAACTTATTGAGGGCAATACATACCCCGGCAGGGGAATAATTATAGGTAAAACTCCCGACGGTAAAAACGCCGTCATAGCATACTTTATAATGGGTAGAAGCGTGAACAGCCGCAATCGTGTGTTTGAGCAGATTGACGGCGGGATAATCACAAAAGCTTTTGATGCATCAAAGCTTGAAGACCCGTCGCTTATAATCTATTCACCGGTACGCACGCTTGAAAATAAAATTATAGTTACAAACGGCGATCAAACGGATACTATTTACGACTTTGTAAAGGACGGCAAGAGCTTTGAGGACGCACTGCGTACACGTGAGTTTGAGCCGGACGCGCCCAATTTCACTCCCAGAATCAGCGGAATGCTGACCTTTGAAAACGGTGATTTTACCTATAAAATGAGCATACTCAAAAGCGCCGATGCAAAAGGCGGTGCATGCAGCAGGTATTTTTATGAGTATCCAGCACTTCCGGGCATCGGTCACTTTATTCATACCTATAACTGCGACGGTGATCCTATTCCGACATTTACCGGAGAGCCGGAGCGTGTTTGCCTGCAAAACGATATAGACGACTTTTCAGACAGTCTTTGGGCGGCGCTGAATGCCGACAATAGAATCTCGCTGTATGTAAGATTTGCCGACCTTAAGGCAGGTAGTGAAGAAACAAGAATAATCAATAAAAACAAATAGGAGCAAGAGATGGAAACGAATAAATATGTATCGCCTTTCTCCACTCGCTATTCGAGCGATGAAATGCAGTATGTCTTTTCGGAGGAGTTTAAGTTCAAAACCTGGAGACGGCTGTGGATAGAGCTTGCAAAGGCGGAAAAGGAGCTGGGACTGGATATCACGGATAAGCAGATAGCCCAGCTTGAGGCACATGCCGAGGATATAAACTTTGAAGTTGCCAGAGCGCGGGAGCGCGAGGTGCGCCACGACGTTATGTCTCATGTTTACGCCTATGGAAAACAGTGTCCCGACGCCGAGCCTATAATACATCTTGGTGCCACCTCCTGCTATGTCGGAGACAATACCGATGTGATAATACTTAAAAAAGCGTCGGAAATTATACTTAAAAAGGCGGCGGCTGTCGTCAAGAACCTTGCCGATTTTGCCCAAAAATATAAGGGCATGCCCTGCCTTGCATATACCCATCTTCAGCCTGCGCAGCTAACGACCGTCGGTAAACGTGCAACGCTTTGGATGTATGAGCTTATTCAGGATATCGAAGAGTTGGAGCACCGTCTTGACAAGCTTTTGCTGCTCGGTTCCAAGGGAACAACCGGTACGCAGGCAAGCTTTATGGAGCTGTTTGACGGTGATGAGCAAAAAATCAAAAAAATGGAGGATCTTATAGCAAAAGCTCTTGGCTTTTCGGGCTGTGTTCCCGTGTCGGGACAGACCTATTCGCGTAAGGTGGACGCTTACTTTTTGTCAGTGCTCTCCGGCTTTGCGCAAAGCGCGTATAAATTTGCAAATGATTTGCGTATCTTACAGTCCTTTGAGGAAATGGAGGAGCCGTTTGAGAAAAATCAAATTGGTTCTTCTGCCATGCCTTATAAGCGCAATCCCATGCGTTCAGAGCGAATTTGCGCGCTGGCAAGATATGTAATCGCTGATTCTGTAAACCCCGCGTTTACCGCCGGTACTCAGTGGTTTGAGCGTACGCTGGACGACAGTGCAAATAAGCGTATTGCGGTTTCCGAGGCATTTTTGGCGGTTGATGCAATACTAAATATATACATGAATGTCACCTCGGGTCTTGTTGTCTACGACAGGGTTGTGTACCGAAGGGTGATGGAGAAACTGCCGTTTATGGCAACCGAGAACATCATGATGAAATCGGTTAAAAAAGGCGGCAACCGTCAAAAGCTTCACGAGCAGCTGCGCGTACATTCCCATGCCGCGGCAGCTAAAGTGAAGCTCGAGGGCGGAGTTAACGACCTTATAGAAAGAATAGAAAACGACCCGGCATTTCCTCTTTCGCGTCAGGAGATAGAGAGTGAGCTTGATCCGACGTTGTATATCGGAAGAAGCGTAAGCCAAACCGAGGAATTTATTGAAAATTATGCAAAGCCTGTTATTGAACGACTTTTTGACGGTGAAAGCAGTGCTGAGCTTAGAGTATAAGGAGGATTACATGAAAGAATTTGAATTGAAATACGGATGTAACCCCAACCAAAGGCCGTCCAGAATTTATATGAGCGACGGCAGCGAACTGCCCATTGAAATACTGTGCGGCAGACCGGGATATATAAATTTTCTGGATGCTTTCAATTCGTGGCAGCTTGTCCAAGAGCTGAAGGCGGCTACGGGAATGCCCTGCGCCACGTCCTTTAAACACGTCAGTCCCACGTCTGCGGCAGTTGGAATCCCGCTTTCCGAAAAGCTCAAGCGCGCCTGCTTTGTAGACGATATCGAGGGTCTTGATAATTCGCCGCTTGCCTGTGCGTATGCAAGAGCCCGCGGAACCGACCGGCAATCTTCGTTTGGCGACTGGATTGCGCTGTCCGATGTCTGTGATGTCACCACAGCTATGCTTATAAAGCGCGAAGTGTCAGACGGAATTATTGCCCCGGGCTATGAGCCGCAGGCGCTTGAAATTTTGAAATCCAAGCGAAAAGGAAATTACAACATAGTAAAGATCGATGCAAACTATGTTCCGCAGGAAAAGGAAACAAAGCAGGTGTTCGGCATAACATTTGAGCAGGGCAGAAACAATTTTAAAATTGACGCCGCGCTGCTTGAAAATATCGTGACTGACAATAAAACGCTGACAGAGGATGCAAAGCGCGACCTGATAGTGGCGCTTATCACCTTGAAATACACTCAGTCCAACTCAGTCTGTTATGCCGTCGACGGACAGGCAATAGGCGTGGGTGCGGGTCAGCAGTCGCGTATTTACTGCACCCGTCTGGCGGGAAATAAGGCGGATATTTGGCATCTGCGCCAGCATGACAAATGTTTAAATCTGCCGTTTTTGCCCACTCTCGGCAGACCTGACAGGGACAACGTAATTGACGTTTATATTTCAGATGACGACGAGGATGTTTTGGCTGATGGCAACTGGCAGAAATATTTTACCGAAAGACCCGAACCTTTTACCAAGGTGGAGCAGAAAGAGCATCTTTCAAAAATAACGGGTGTTTCAGTCGGTTCTGACGCGTTTTTCCCGTTTGACGACAATATCGAGCGCGCGCGCCGCAGCGGTGTCAGCTTCATTGCCCAGCCGGGTGGATCTATACGCGACGATATAGTGATTGACTGTTGCAATAAATACGGAATTGCTATGGCGTTTACAGGTATGCGCCTTTTCCATCATTAATTTTTTAGGGAGGATCAAAAAATGTTTTTTGAAAAGCTAAAGGAATTTGACAGCGAGGTTTATGCCTCCTGCGAGCGGGAGCTTAAACGCCAGCAGCATAATATTGAACTTATTGCGTCTGAAAATATCGTGTCTGAGGGCGTGCTTTTGGCTGCGGGCAGCGTTCTTACAAATAAATATGCCGAAGGATACCCGGGCAAGCGTTATTACGGCGGTTGCGTCTATGTTGACGAGGTTGAGGAAATAGCAAGAGCGCGTGCAAAAAAGCTGTTTGGAGCTGAGCATGCAAATGTTCAGCCTCACAGCGGTGCGAATGCCAACCTTGCCGTATTTTATGCACTTTTGAAGCCGGGTGATACCGTGCTGTCCATGAGCCTTGCTCATGGCGGTCATCTTTCTCACGGTTCTCCCGTAAACATTTCGGGAAATTACTTCAATATAGTACCTTACGGCGTGTCTGATGACACACAGCAGATTGATTTCGACGAGGTTTTGCGTCTTGCCAAAGAGCATAAGCCCAAGCTTATTCTTGCAGGCGCTTCGGCTTATCCGCGCACAATAGATTTTGCCAAATTTCGTGAGATTGCCGATGAGGTCGGCGCATATCTCATGGTGGATATGGCGCATATAGCGGGTCTTGTCGCGGCAGGCCTGCATCCCAATCCCGTGCCTTATGCAGACGTTGTTACAACCACGACTCATAAGACTCTGCGCGGTCCGCGCGGTGGTCTAATCCTTTGCAAAGAGCAGTATGCAAAGCAAATAGACAAGGCCATTTTCCCCGGCACGCAGGGCGGTCCGCTCATGCATATTATTGCAGCAAAGGCAGTTGCCTTCGGTGAAGCACTTACAGATGAATTTAAGGCGTATCAGACGCAGATTGTCAAAAATGCTTCCGTCCTTGCAAACTCATTTATAAAAGAAGGCGTTGATTTGGTGTCCGGCGGAACGGACAACCATCTCATGCTGCTCGATCTTCGCGGCTGCGCAATTACCGGAAAGGAGTTGGAGCATCGTCTGGATGAGGTACATATAACCGCAAATAAAAATGCAATTCCCAACGACCCGCAGAGTCCGTTTATTACAAGTGGTCTGCGTATAGGCACGCCCGCCGTCACAAGCCGTGGCTTCAAGGAAGCCGAAATGGAGCTTATTGCGGGCTGGGTAAAGCGTGTAATAACAGATTTTGAAAACAGCCGCGGCAGTATAACCGATGAGGTTGTGAGCCTTTGCGAAAAATATCCGATTTATAACAAGTAGGAGAATTTATGAAAATAATGGTAGTCGGCGGCGGAGGCCGCGAGCACGCTATAATAAAGAAGCTTAAAAAAAGTAAGTCGGTGACGGAGATTTATGCTCTGCCGGGAAACGGAGGTATTGCCGCCGACGCCGTATGCGTTGATATCGGCGCAAAGGATATTGAAAAAATAGTCGCCTTTGCTGTTGAAAACGCGGTTGATTTTGCGGTTGTCGCACCCGATGACCCGCTGGTTATGGGCGCCGTCGATGCGTTGGAGAGCGCGGGCGTTCCATGCTTCGGTCCTGATAAAAGAGCGGCGGTCATTGAGGGCAGCAAGCGGTTTTCCAAGGAACTTATGAAAAAATACGGCATTCCGACAGCGGAGTTTGTGACATTTACCGAGCTTGAGCCGGCACTTGAATATGTTTCACACTGCGATATTCCCGTTGTTATCAAGGCAGACGGACTGGCGCTGGGCAAGGGTGTAATTATTGCTAAGACACGTGCCGAGGCGGCTGATGCCGTAACCTCTATGATGCGTGACAAAAAATTCGGCGACAGCGGAACTACTGTTGTTATCGAGCAGTTTCTTACAGGTCCCGAGGTGTCGGTGCTTGCTTTTACTGACGGTAAAACGGTAAAGCCGATGGTGTCTTCTATGGATCATAAGCGCGCCGGCAACGGTGATACCGGACTCAATACCGGCGGCATGGGCACAATTGCACCCAATCCTTTTTATACGGACAAAATTGCTGCCGAATGTATGGAAAAAATCTTTCTCCCCACGGTAGATGCCATGCGTGCGGAAAACCGCCGGTTTAAGGGCTGCCTTTATTTTGGTCTGATGCTGACGCAAAACGGACCTTATGTGATTGAATATAACTGCCGTTTCGGCGACCCCGAAACTCAGGTTGTGCTCCCACTTTTGGAAAGCGACCTTTTGGAAATAATGCAGTCATGCAGAAACGAAACGCTTGATAAAACCGAGGTGAGGTTCAGAAACGGCGCCGCAGCTTGTGTTGTAATGGCGTCCGACGGTTACCCGGAAAAGTATGATACCGGCTTTGAAATCGACCTTTCGGCAAATAAGTCGAGCGAGGTTTTTGTCGCCGGCGCAAAGCTTGAAAACGGAGCGCTTGTTACCTCCGGCGGACGTGTGCTCGGGGTTACCGCAGTGGGTGAAACGCTGAAGGACGCTCTTGATACGGTCTACGCCGACGCAGCAAGAATAACGTTTAAAAATGCGTATTATCGCGATGATATAGGCGCGCGTGCGCTGTCGGCATTTAAGAATTAGGAGGACGCGCAATGGTTTACAGAGTTTATACTGAAAAGAAAAAGGAGCTTGCAATAGAGGCGCAGGTACTGAAAAATGACCTTGTAACACTGGTACGGGTAACAGGACTTGAACATCTGCGTATTCTCAATCGCTATGATGTGGAAAATATAGAAAAGCCGCTTTTTGACTATGCTGTAAAAACTGTTTTTTCCGAGCCGCAGCTTGATATAGTGACAAGTGAAATCGAGGGCGCGGAAAATGCAGTTGTTTTTGGCGTTGAATACCTTCCGGGGCAGTTTGATATGCGCGCGGACAGCGCCGCACAGTGTATTCAGCTTATTGCGCAGTGTGAGCGTCCGATTGTCCGCTGTGCGCGCATCTATGTGCTTTACGGAAGTCTTACCGAAAAGGACATAGATACCGTTAAAAAGTATGTGATTAATCCCGTTGAGAGCAGAGAGGCCTCTCTGGACACATTTGAAACATTGAAAGCGGAATATGAAATTCCGCAGACCGTTGAGACGCTGAGCGGCTTTTGCTCGCTTTCGCGTCAGGGGCTTGAGGAATTTGTCTCAAAATACGGTCTGGCAATGGATGCGGACGATATAGAGTTTTGTCAGGATTACTTTAAATCAGAACAGCGTGACCCCACGCTTACCGAGATTCGCATGATAGATACCTACTGGTCCGACCACTGCCGTCACACCACGTTTTTGACAACTATCGATTCGGTAACATTCGAGGATAAGACTGTGCAGGCGGCATACAATGAGTATCTTGCCGTACGCAAAAAGTTGGGCAGGACAAAGCCTGTAAACCTTATGGATATAGCGACTGTTGCCGTGCGTGAGTTGAAAGCACAGGGTAAGCTGCCACGCCTTGACGAGTCGGAGGAGATAAACGCCTGTACCGTTAAAATAACAGTTGACGTTGACGGTGAAAATCAGGATTGGCTGCTGCTCTTTAAAAATGAAACGCACAACCATCCGACCGAGATCGAACCGTTTGGCGGTGCCGCAACCTGTATCGGCGGCGCAATCCGAGATCCGCTGTCGGGAAGAAGCTATGTTTACGCCGCAATGCGCGTGACAGGGGCTGCAGATCCGCTGAAACCTGTGAGCGAGACGATACCGGGTAAGCTCCCGCAGCGAAAAATCGTGACTACCGCTGCGGCAGGATATTCCTCATACGGAAATCAAATAGGTCTTGCCACGGGACAGGTTGACGAAATATATCATGACGGGTATGTGGCAAAGCGTATGGAAATCGGCGCGGTAATTGCCGCAGCTCCTGCAAAAAATGTACGCCGTGAGGCGCCAAGTCCCGGTGATATTGTAATTTTGCTCGGCGGCAGAACGGGACGCGACGGCTGCGGCGGAGCGACAGGTTCGTCAAAATCTCATACTCTTCAGTCGCTTGAAAGCTGCGGTGCAGAGGTTCAAAAGGGTAACGCGCCGGAGGAGCGCAAGCTTCAGCGCCTATTCAGAAACAGCGAGGCTTCTCGCCTTATTAAACGCTGTAACGATTTCGGCGCAGGCGGTGTATCCGTTGCTATCGGAGAGCTGGCGGACGGACTTGAAATAGACTTAAATGCAGTCCCCAAAAAATACGACGGACTGGACGGTACGGAGCTTGCCATCAGCGAGTCGCAGGAACGTATGGCTGTGGTTGTAGAACCGCAGCATGCTCAGCGATTTAAGGAACTTGCGACTGCCGAAAACTTGGAGGCTACGGTAGTTGCTGTCGTTACGGAAAACCCGCGCCTTGTAATGAATTGGAACGGAAGCCGCATTGTCGATATTTCACGTGACTTTTTAAACTCAAACGGTGCACAAAAGCATATTGATATAAGCGTTAAAAAGCCTCAGAAATTTGATAAACAGCAGCCCCGGGATTTTGCTTCGGGTATGCGGGCGCTTGCAAATGATCTCAATGTCTGCTCCAAACGCGGGCTTTCGGAGCGGTTTGACTCGACGATAGGCGCGGGTACTGTGCTCATGCCCTTTGGCGGCAGGTACCAGCAGACTCCTATTCAGTCGATGGTACACAAAATTTCGGTCGAAAAGGGTCAGACAGATACATGCTCGTTCATGTCATGGGGATATAATCCGTTTATAACAGAAAAAAGCCCTTATCACGGCGCATATCTTGCTGTTGTGGAGTCTGTTTCAAAGCTGATTGCCGCAGGCGCCGAATTCAAAGACGTTTATCTGACTTTCCAGGAATATTTTGAGAAGCCCATGAGGGACGCTGTGCGCTGGGGAAAACCGATGTCTGCATTGCTCGGCGCATTCAAGGCACAGCTTGATTACGGGATCGGTGCAATCGGCGGCAAGGATTCCATGAGCGGCACTTTTGAGGACATCACCGTCCCGCCGACGCTTGTTTCCTTTGCCGTGACTACGGGAAAAACCAAGCAGGTTATTTCACCCGAATTTAAGGGTGCAGGTCATGATGTTGTGCTACTTTGTCCCCGGTATGATGAAAACGGTCTGCCTGATTGCGAATCGCACAAGCATATTTTTTCCGTTGTAACACGGCTTATGCGTGAGGGACGCGTACTGGCGGCGTATACACCGACATACGGCGGTATTGCCGAGGCTGTGATGAAAATGTGTTTTGGAAACGGTGTAGGCTTTGAGTTTAACAAATCTGTTTCAAACGAGCTTATTTTCGGCTATAATTACGGCGCGTTTATTCTGGAGCTTGCAGACGGCAAAGAAATAGGCGAACGCAGCATTTCACTTGGTGCAACCACACAGTCGCCCTCTATAAAAGCTGGCGGTGACATGATTTTGCTGTCGGATTTGCTTTCCGTATATGAAGATAAATTGGAATCGGTGTATTCCTGCAATATTGAGCAGGCACAAAAAAATATACCGACCGTGAGCTATAAAGCGCAAAGTTATCCGCGTGTGCGTGTAAAGACTTTAAAACCCCGCGTGCTTATACCCGTATTCCCGGGTACAAACTGTGAATTTGACACTGCAAAGGCGATGTCCCGCGCAGGCGCCGAAGCTGAGATATTTGTTATCAACAACCTGTCGCCCGCCGGAGTTTCTCAGTCTGTTGAGACGTTTGCAGATAAACTGAAACAGTCGCAGATTGTATTTGTGCCCGGCGGCTTTTCCGGCGGCGACGAGCCGGACGGCTCGGGTAAATTTATAACTGCTTTTTTCAGAAACGGGGCTGTGAGTGAGCAGATAAACGAGTTGCTTGAAAACCGCGACGGACTTATGTGCGGTATTTGTAACGGCTTTCAGGCTCTAATTAAGTTAGGTCTTGTTCCTTTTGGAAGAATAATCGATACGGACGAGAGCTGCCCGACGCTTACCTTTAATACGATAGGTCGTCATCAGTCGCGTCTTGTCCGCACGCGCATTGCTTCGAATAAATCGCCGTGGCTGATGAATACGGAGCCCGGTCAGGTATATACAGTGCCTATTTCTCACGGAGAGGGTCGTTTTATAGCAAGTGACAGCACACTTGAACAGCTTATTGCAAACGGTCAGATTGCGACTCAGTATGTTGACCTTGACCAAAATCCGACCGGTGATATACGCTTTAACCCCAATAATTCCGTTTTTGCCGTTGAGGGTATTACGTCTCCCGACGGAAGGGTATTCGGAAAGATGGGTCATTCCGAACGTATAGACATTGATTTGTATAAAAATGTTGACGGAGTATATGATATGAAAATGTTTGAATCAGCCGTAAAATACTTTGAAATTTAAGAGGTGATACTTTGAAAACGGATATAGAGATAGCTCAGTCGGCAAAAATGCGTCCCATCGCTGAAATTGCTAAAAATGCCGGAATTGATGAAAAGTATGTTGAACAGTACGGTAAATACAAGGCAAAGATTGATCTTTCAATTATGAATGACGCTCAAAAGCCGGACGGTAAACTGGTGCTTGTTACAGCGATAACGCCAACTCCTGCCGGAGAGGGGAAAACGACAACGACAATAGGTCTTGCCGACGGACTGTCACGCATAGGCAAAAAGGTTGTCACCGCCCTGCGCGAGCCGTCGCTCGGTCCTGTTTTCGGTATCAAAGGCGGCGCGGCGGGCGGCGGCTATGCTCAGGTTGTGCCGATGGAGGATATCAACCTGCATTTTACTGGTGATTTTCATGCCATAGGTGCGGCAAACAATCTGCTTGCAGCGATGCTTGATAATCATATTCATCAGGGAAACGCGCTGGGTATTGACACTCGTCGTATTACGTGGAAGCGCTGCGTTGACATGAATGACCGTCAGCTGCGCAATGTTGTGGACGGATTGGGCGGAAAGATAAACGGCGTGCCGCGTGAGGACGGTTTTGATATAACCGTTGCTTCCGAAGTAATGGCTGTACTTTGTCTGTCTTTGTCAATAGACGATTTAAAGGACAGATTAAGCAGGATTATAGTAGCATATAATTTTTACGGTCAGCCGGTAACCGCCGGTCAACTAAAGGCTGCGGGCGCTATGGCGGCGCTTTTAAAGGATGCCGTTAAGCCCAACCTTGTTCAGACTCTTGAGGGAACTCCCGCGCTTATACACGGCGGTCCGTTCGCCAATATTGCGCACGGCTGCAATTCAGTCACTGCAACAAAAATGGCGTTGAAGCTTGGAGATTATGCTGTGACCGAGGCGGGCTTTGGCGCGGATCTCGGCGCGGAAAAATTCCTTGATATCAAGTGCCGTGCAGCCGGACTGGAACCGTCGGCCGTTGTGATTGTTGCAACAGTGCGTGCGCTTAAAATGCACGGCGGTCTTGCAAAAACAGAGCTTGCAAGTGAAAACCTTGAAGCACTTGAAAATGGTATGCCAAATCTTTTGCGACATGTTTCCAATATTAAAAATGTGTACGGACTTCCGTCGGTTGTTGCAGTAAACCGTTTTCCGACAGATACGGATGCAGAAATCAAGCTAATTATTGAAAAATGCCGCTCACTCGGCGTAAACGCGGTGCTTTCGACCGTATGGGCAGACGGCGGCGCGGGCGGTGAGGCGCTTGCGCGCGAGGTTGCGCGTTTGTGCGAGGAAGAGAAGGGGAGCTTTAATTTCTGCTATGAGCTTGAAGACGGTATAGAAGAAAAAATCAGAAAGATTGTCACAAAAGTTTACGGCGGCGCCGGCGTGAGCTTTACCGCTGCAGCGTCAAAGCAGATAGCAGAACTGACGGCTTTGGGCTACGGTGACCTGCCTGTCTGTATTGCCAAAACACAGTACAGCTTTTCGGATGACCCTGCAAAAACAGGTGCGCCTGACGGCTTTACGGTAACGGTAAAAAATGTGAAAATTTCCGCCGGTGCGGGATTCATTGTCGTACTGACGGGAGATATAATGACAATGCCGGGCCTTCCGAAATTACCCGCTGCTGAAAAAATAGATGTTTCAAGTGACGGAATTATCACGGGATTGTTTTAAACGGTAATAGTTATCGGGGCTTTTCGCATTAAAAGCGGTAAAGCTCCGATTTTTTATTACAATTTTTTAATAAACGGTAAAACCCCTTTTATTATTGAAAGTATTGTGCTATACTGATAATACAAAGGCGGTGATTATATGAAGAAGCTTCTGAAATATTCGGTCCTTTCGATTTGCGCCGTTATTTTTTTAATCGGTGTAATTATTACCGTTAAGGGGTACGCGATGTACTGCAAGGTGCTGCGCGATAACCCGCCGGCGCAGGCAATAGAGAAAATAAAAAGCGATGAAGATTATGTTTCCATTGACGTTTTGCCTCAAATGTACCTTGACGCGGTTATTGCGGTAGAGGACAGGCGGTTTTATTATCATCCCGGTATTGATATTATTTCAATCGGGCGCGCCGTGCTTACCGATATACGTGAGATGAAACTTGTTGAGGGCGGCAGCACGATAACTCAACAGTTTGCAAAGAATATATTTTTTACCCAGTCAAAAAAATTTGAACGTAAAATTGCCGAGATGTTTATGGCTTTGCGTCTTGAGCGAATGTATACCAAGGATGAAATACTGGAGCTTTATGTAAATACTATTTATTTTGGCAGCGGATATTATTCGGTGCGTGCGGCAAGCCTCGGTTATTTTGATAAAGAGCCGTGGGAGCTTTCGGATTATGAGAGCACAATGCTGGCGGGTTTGCCAAATGCGCCTTCCGTCTATTCGCTGGATAACAATCCCGAACTTGCAAGCCAGCGTCAGGCGCAGGTTATAAATAAGCTTGTAAAATACGGTTATATAAAAGAAGAGGAGGGTGAGCGCATACTCAGCTGCGCTCCCTGATAGGTATGTCAGACGATAAATTTGTACAGCGTCATAAAAAGGGCTTCGGAATACTTTCAATTGCGGTATTTATAGTTTTTTCGGCGGCCGTCTGCTGGTATATCGGCAGGCCGATGCTGCACTTTGTTTCGGAACCGGAAATATTTCGAGAGTGGATAGATTCCAAAGGTATTTTCGGTCAGCTTATATTTATCGGGATGGTTGCGCTTCAGGTTATCTTTGCAATTATTCCGGGTGAACCGCTGGAAATAGGCGCAGGTTATGCGTTCGGTGCACTGGAGGGTACTGTCTTATCTGTAATCGGCGGATTGCTTGGAAGCCTTGTTGTGTTTGTGTTCGTGCGCACCTTCGGAGTGCGCGTTGTTGAACTGTTTTTTTCAGTTGACAAAATAAACAACCTGAAGTTTTTAAAAAATGCCAAGCGGCTTGAAATTATAACCTTTATTATCTTTTTGATACCGGGAACGCCGAAGGACCTCATGGTTTACTTTATAGGTCTTACGAAAATAAGAACTCTCCATTTTATTCTTATAACAAGTGTTGCCCGTCTTCCGTCGATTGTGACCTCTACCATTGGCGGCAATGCGCTTGGAATGCAAAATTATGTGTTTGCTATTGTAGTATTTGCGGTAACACTTGTTTTAAGTGCCATAGGTTTTTCCGTTTATCACATAATGTGTAAGAAGAACGACAGAAAACAGCCGTGAGGCTGTTTTTTTATTGAAAACCTATTGAAAAATTTGAAAATAGTGGTACAATATATTAGCAGTCTGAAATAATGAGTGCTAATTTTATTAAAAGGGTGATATATAATGGCTAAAAAACAATTTAAGACAGAATCGAAGAAATTACTCGATATGATGATTAACTCTATATACACGCATAAGGAGATATTTTTACGTGAGCTTTTGTCTAATGCGAGCGATGCGATAGACAAGCTGTACTATCGTTCTCTCACTGACGGTGATGTCGGTCTGTCAAAGGAGAGCTTTGAGATAAAGCTGTCGGTCGACAAGGACAGCCGTACAATCGTCATAGAGGATAACGGAATTGGTATGACAAAGGATGAGCTTGAAAACAATCTCGGTACGATTGCTAAAAGCGGCTCTTTTGATTTTAAAAACGATAATGAGAAAAAAGAGGATGTGGATATAATCGGTCAGTTCGGTGTCGGTTTTTACTCCGCTTTTATGGTAAGTGACAGTATCAGCGTTTTAAGCCGGGCATACGGCAATGAACAGGCATATGAGTGGAAATCATCCGGCGTTGACGGATACACAGTAACTGAAGCTCAAAAAGACAGCTGCGGTACGGTAATTACGCTTCACGTCAAGGAGGATGCGGAAAACGAGAATTACAGCGAGTTTCTTGATAAATACCGTATTCGCGCACTTGTCAAAAAATACTCCGACTATCTGCGCTATCCTATAAAAATGGATATGGACAAGAGTGTGCCTGTTGAGGGTAAGGAAGGCGAATATGAGACGGTTGTTGAAACGCAGACTCTTAACAGTATGATTCCGATTTGGAAAAAGCAGGCGTCTGAATGTACGAATGAGGAGTATGAGGGCTTTTACAGAGAAAAATTCTTTGACTATGAGTCTCCTATCAAAATTATTCATTCCAAATTTGAAGGCTTGACGTCCAGCGATGTCTTGCTTTTCATACCAAAGCATGCACCGTTTGATTACTATACAAAGGATTTTGAAAAGGGTCTCCAGCTCTATTCAAGCGGAGTTCTTATCATGGATAAATGCGCGGATCTTTTGCCGGATTATTTCAGCTTTGTACGCGGGGTTGCCGACAGCGCAGATCTTTCGCTTAATATTTCCCGCGAGACGCTTCAGCATGACGCACAGCTGAAGAGCATTGCAAAAAATATTGAGAAGAAGATAAAAAATGAACTGTTAAAGATGCTGAAAGACGAGCGGGAAAAATACGAGGAATTTTTCAAGGCTTTCGGAATTCAACTTAAATACGGATTGTATTCCGATTATGGTACTCATAAAGACGTATTGAAAGATCTTATTCTTTTTATTTCTTCGGCGGATAAAAAATATGTTTCGCTCAAGGAATACGTATCACGCATGAAAGAAGATCAGAAAACAATATATTATGCTGCCGGCGAGACAGTGGATAAAATTGATATGCTGCCGCAGGTAGAGGCCGTTAAAGATAAAGGCTTTGAAATTCTGTATCTTACGGATGATGTGGATGAATTTGCACTTAAAATGCTCGGTAAATACGATGATAAGGAGTTCACAAATGTCTGTGACGGCGGGCTTGATATTTTGTCCGACGAAGAGAAAAAGGAGCTTGAGGAAGAAAACAAGCAGTACGAGGATATGTTTAAGTGCATGAAAGAAGCGCTTGGGGACAGTGTAAATGTTGTCCGCTTTACAAAGTCGCTGAAAAATCACCCGGTTTGTCTTGTAAGTGAGGGCGATGTATCGCTTGGTATGGAAAAAGTGCTTGAAAAAATGCCGGAAAACGGCGCTGCTCCTGTAAGGGCCCAAACGGCACTTGAAATAAACGAGGCTCATCCGATCGCTAAAAAGCTGCGTGAACTATACGGCAGCGACAGGGAGAAGCTTTCGGAGTACTCAAAAATACTTTATGCGCAGGCACGTCTTATCGGCGGTATGACGGTGGATAATCCGACAGAGCTTGCGGGTCTTGTCTGTGGACTGATTTCATAATAAATAAAAATATCTCTCGGTGTATACCGAGAGATATTTTTTATTCATTGTAAAGCATGTCAAATACCATAATTATTTTAGCAATCTGTGCGCGCGTGGCAAAACCTTTCGGTTCAAGTTCGGTCGGTGTCATACCGTTTATTATTTGGGAATAGTTTGCCCATTCCATAGCCTCTCTGGCGAACTTTCCGATTTTACCGCTGTCGGAGTATTGAGTCAGAGTATTTCTTCCGCTTGTATCATAGCCTTTGAATCGTGCATATCTGAAAAGAATAGTTGCCGTCTGTTCTCGGGTTATAAATGTATCGGGAGCAAATTTGTCCGGACTTATGCCGTTTATAATTCCGTTATCTGACGCCCATTTTATGTATCCGGTGTAGTATTTGTTTTTGCGGACATCACTGAATGCAGTGTCGGCGTTTCTGTTTTCATCAACACCTTCCAGTCTGCCGATAACCGTTACAAGCATTCCGCGCGTTAGGTTTGTGGCGGGTTCAAACGTATTTTCCGTCATTCCGTTGAAAAGATTGTTTTCAACAACGTATGAAATCGGCTTAAAAGCCCAGCTTGTCACTTTTACGTCTGTCATTTTAGATTCAATGGCATGTATTGTGCCGTCGTTGGAAATCTCTATTCCGTAAATCTTTGTTTTGACGGTCTTGCCCGTTTTGGCTGTCACTTTAAGTGTGTGCATGCCGGTATCTGGTCTCTGAAAGGTGCATTTGTAAGGATATCCGTTTTCCGATGATAGCATTTTGCCGTCCAGCTCATAGCTGACTGTGCTTTCGCCGCCGGGATAATATGAGCATGTATAGAGCGTTATTTGATTTGCCGCTTCATTGAGATTTTTCAGCTTCATATAATTCTGACCGCTGATCTGCGTTGTTTTTTGCATCGCAATGTTTTGGTTTACTGTTTGTACATATGTATTATACATTTCCTGATTGTTTTTAAGAGAATAGCTTGTTCCCGCAAAATCCGTATTGAAATAATAAATAGCTCTGATTTGCGGATATACCATGTTCACATATGTATAAAAATAGCGAAGCGATTCTTTTGCGTGCTCCAACGTCTGAATTCCTTTGGAGTCCCGGTAGGCAAACCCGCATTCGCTAACGGCTATAGGCTTGCGGTCGCCGAATGTATCGACAATGTTCTTTATTCTGAGCAGCTGATTTTCATATATTCCGCGGCCGTACCATGCGTCCGTCTGGCTGCCTGCTTCTTCTGACGCGGCAGAGGAAATCTTGCCGTATGTTGACATTCCTACCCAGTCTACATATTCATCACCCGGATAAAAGTCCTCAGCGGTATAATACCAGTTGGAAATATCATTGGGCGAGTACATCATAGCGCAGTTGGGTGCCAGCCTGTGAACATAATCTGCGACTGTTGCAAAGGCTTCTTTAAATTTGTCCGTAAACTGCTTTTTCTGCTGCTCGGTAGTATAATTTTCAAGATCTTCCCAGCAGTTCACTTCTGCACCGAATCGGATAATAAATTTAAAGTCCTGTTCTGCAAGCCACTTGACGTTTCTTTCGATATATTCGCGGGTTTCATCTGCACAAACCCGCTCCAAATCCTCATATGTCTCATTGGGCACGTTCCGGCCTATCTCCACAAGGTCGTACTTGTTGGGCGGTAACTGCCAGTCAAACGGTCCGATGTCCTCGGTGAAAAACTGAACGTAAATTAGCTTGGCGCTTTGGTTCCCGCCGATGTAATCACTGCACATGCCGTAATATGTGCCGAAATTGCTTTCAGGTTCGTTTATTTGACCGAAATACGGAACGTCACTGCTTGTTTCCGATTCGGTGTATACTTCAAAAATACCCTCGGTTTGCGCTATCATTGCCTCTGTCAGCATTATTTTGTCTCTGTAATCTTTTCCGTTGTCGTTTAGCCAGACAAAACATTCAAGCGCCTTGCGGTAGTATTTACAAGCTTCGGTATAAAGTCCGCTTTTTTCATATTCGAGTGCTGCGCGCTCTCTCGGAAATGCCAGCCGAAGATATTCGGTTTCATTGCTTGGTGCGGGATATACCGCTTCTATTCTTTTAACACAGGAAATTATTTCATCAGAATTTCCGCTTTCCAGCGCTTTCAGGTAGTCTGCCTGCACATCCCAGTAGCTTTCGGCCCGGACATAGCAGGATAGGGCTGTAAACGATAATACCGTGCATAAAATAATAGACAGAATTCTTTTCTTCATGTTTTCCCTCCGGAATAAGTAAGTGTATTTATTATAGCATGATATTGATATGCAGTCAAATGACATTAAATGTAAGTACCGGCTGGAATCAGCCGGCACATGTTTTAAAGCTCCGTTAAAATTTTATAGGTTGTATCTGTCGGCTTTGCAACAAGCCGCTTTATTTTGACGCCCATGTCGGAAAAACGCTTTTCATACTCGGTCATGATATTGGGTGTAGCTGTCGAATGAAGGTCGCGTGTTATCTCAGACATTTCAAAGCTAAGCTCTTCAAATTCTTTAAGCGTAAATTCAAACAAACCGTCATTATCTGTTTTGAAGCGGATTTCGCCGCCGTTTTTCAGCAGAGGCAGGTAGTGTTTTATCATTTTTCTGTGTGTCAGTCTGCGCTTGGCATGAGCAGCTTTAGGCCAAGGATCGCAGAAATTTATGTAAATGACATCCGCGCATTTTTCTGGCAGAATTGACGGCAGTATCTCGGCATCGGCGCAGATAAAGCGGATGTTACCAAGCCCCGCGTTATATGCCTTTTCCATGCCCATGAGTATGCAATCCTTAACTCTTTCTATGGATATAAAGCTGCGGTTTTGATTTTGAGCTGCGCACTGAGTTATAAAACCGCCCTTCCCGGAGCCGATTTCCATTTCGAGCACTCTGCTTTTGTCAAAAACATCGTAAAAGCGGTCTTTAAGCGACGGCTCCGGTGTGAGCGCAAATTCAGCGCATCGCTCAAACCTTGTATCTCTGTTCTTCTTTCTTCTCAGTCTCAATTTCGGTTTTCCTCCAAAAGGCTTGTAATAACATGCTGTGCAAGTAAAAGACCTGCGGCTGACGGAACATACGATATCGAACCCACTGTGCGTTTTCCTTCATCGGATATTTCATATTCCGGCTGTATGACGGGCGCTTTTGAATATAGCACGTCAAGCTTCATAACACCCGCTTTTTTCAGCTCGCATCTCATTTTTCTTGCGAGCGGACAGCCGCTTGTCTCAAATATATCGCATATTTCAAACTGCGTTGCATCCAGTCTGTTTCCGGTACCCAGACAGGAAATTATCGGCGTATCAGTTTGATATGCGTATTCGGCAAGCGCTGTCTTAGCAGGAACAAAATCTACCGCGTCGATTATATAATCGGTATTATTCGGAATCAGCTCTGCTGCATTCTGCCTGTCTATAAATTTGGAAATCCCCGTAAAATCAATATCTGAATTTATTGATTTTGCCCGTATTTCGGCAGCATCGGTTTTTAGCATACCGACAGTATCCGATGTCGCTATTAACTGACGATTTAAATTGCTTACCGCAACTTTGTCTGCGTCTATCACCGTAATTTTGCCGATTCCCGCGCGCACCAGTGCTTCAAGTGCGTATGAACCGACGCCGCCGCAGCCGCAAAGCAGCACCTGCGAATTTTTAAGTTTTTTTAATCCGCACTCTCCGATGAGTGCTTTAGTACGTGTAAATATTTCCATTGTTTTATATTATAAATTACGGCTGCCGTTTTTCAGGCAGCCGTAAACATGTGTTCTCAACCCGCGTATGCCGTCAACCGCATACTTTAATCCCTGCGAAAAGTCACAGGTGGGAGTTCGCCGTCACCCTTCACAGGCTTCCGTATCAGGCAAAATGCCGGTACGGCTTGCTCACAGGGCTTCGAGCATCATTCCCGTATAATTAATGTAGGCTTAAAATAAACAGTCAACGCACACCGCAGGCAGTGTCTTTTCAGTCAAGTATAAGGTCTTCAAACGTCTCTTCAAATACTCTTGAAACACGATTTAGCTCATTATCGTCATCTATAGTGACAAGAATTTCCTCACCTGCGTCATCCTCAATGGTTTTGAGAATAAATAACGTGCCGTCGCTTTCAAGCTGTTTTTTCGGATCGTCAAAGAGTTCGATAAGTCCGACATAAATTGTGCCGTCCATCTCGACTGAGCCGAAATGCTCAAACTGGAGCTCCGTCCCGTTTTCGTCGGTAAGCGTAATTATGTCGTTTCCGAATTCGTTCGCCATTCAAAGTCCCTCCGCTCATTTCTGTTATCAGTATAACACAATTCTATCGAAATTAAAAGCCTATTTACAAAAATTTTATACATCTAACTTCATGTCGCCGTTTTTAATCCAGCCGATTTTACGAAGAATTTCGGAAAACAGCAGTGAAAGTGCGGCGGGCGCCAGAAAGTACATTACAATAATTTCGATAAGTACGATAACGGGTGAGGTTCCGGCTCCTGTCATTACCTGAAATGCGGAAATCGGACCGACAAGTCCCGATGTGCCCATGCCGGAGCCCACAGCGTTGCTTGTCATTTTGAGAATTGCCGAAGAAATCGGTCCGAGAATTACTGACGCAAGCGTTGCGGGAATCCATATTTTGATATTCCGTACAATATTAGGCATCTGTATCATTGATGTACCGATACCCTGCGCGATAAGTCCGCCGAGCTTGTTTTCGCGGTAGCTTGCGACCGCAAAGCCTATCATTTGTGCGCAGCATCCTACCGTTGCCGCGCCCGCCGCAAGACCGGTCAGTCCGAGCGAAACGCCGATGGCGGCCGATGAGATGGGCAATGTCAGTGCAATACCCATCAGCATGGAGACTATTATGCCGCCGATAATCGGATATTTATCGACGTTAAAATTAATCATTGAGCCGATAAAGTTCATAAACTGTGAAATCGGCGGTCCCATAAGAAGACCGACAACCGAGCCGCTGATAATGGTGACAAGAGGGGTGAGTATGATGTCCATTTTGGTCTTACCAGCAACAAGCCTGCCTACTTCTATACCGACAAGCGCCGCTATAAACGCACCGAGCGGTTCACCGACTCCGGCAAGCGTTAAAACCGTTCCGTCAAGAACGGTTCCGTCAATTATTTTAGAGGCAAACCCGCCTATCATACCGCAGACGCCCGCTGAAACGGTGAGTAGGGGCGAGCATTTGAATTTGCTTGCAACTCCGACGCCTATGCCTATTCCCATCATCGCCTTTGCGACCTTTGATACAAGTACAATCATATTGCCTATGTACCCGCCGAGCAGCACGCCTATCTGTTCGGTGATTGTGCCGATGATAAGAGTTGAAAAAAGGCCTATCGCCATGCCGGAAAGACCGTCGATAAATATGTGTTCAAGAACTTTTTTCAAACTTACCGAAAAATTCTTCTTTTCCATATTTTCCTCCTAAAAATATTTTGGTGATATTATAATCAAAAAAATTTTTTATTTCAATTAAAATGCAATAATTTGTAAATAATGATAAAAGCAAGTGATTTTTTATTTGATATGTGTTTATTTTTACATTAAATTTTAAAGGAAATGGTGACTGAATGAAAAAAGCGAGAACGGGTCTTATTGTTGAAACAATGGAGGCGGCAAGCGCCGCCGGTGTGACACATGCCGCACGTGCGGCTACCGTAAGGCACGGCGCATGCACCGTCACTACCGTAAAAATTGAAAGCGATGATGATGCGAAGCTTTTTGAGAGGGAAAAGGGAACATATGTTACGGTTGAAACGGACAGGGTATATCGGATTACCGACAATGATTTTGAATCAATTGTTACGGTGCTTGCCGATATAATGCGTTCGCTTATGCCAAAGTCGGCAGGCAGGATATTAATTGCCGGCATCGGCAACCGCGCGATAACAGCGGATAGTCTTGGTCCGAAATGTGTGGACAGAATTATTGTGACCCGTGGATTTGAAAAGGTCATGCCGGAGCTTATCAATGACGGAACCTATGCAAGCGTCAGTGCTATATGTTCCAATGTTTTCGGCGTGACAGGGATTGAAAGTGCCGAGCTTATCGGCGGTATCGCCAAAATGCTCAAGCCGTCGCTCATTATAGTTATCGATGCGCTTGCCTCAACGTCGGTTAAGCGTCTGTGTAAAACGATACAGCTTTCCGATACCTCTCTGACCCCGGGCGGAGGCGTCGATAACGCACGCGGAAAAATATCGCCCGATAATCTTGGCATCCCCGTATTGTCGGTCGGTATGCCGACTGTTATGGATGTCGCTACTATTTTGTCAAATGCGGGCTGTACCGAGGAAAAGGCTCGTGAGCTGCTTGGACAGTTCGGGGATTCCATGATAGCTATGCCCACGCGCATTGACAGTGCTACCGATACAGCGGCAAAACTCATCGCTTTTGCCGTAAACAAGGCGCTTCACCGTGATATGACGACAGAGGATATTCTTAGATTTTTATATTGAGCCTGTATTAAAAACAGTGTTAAATTGAATATGTACAGCATATGCTTTCATAAAGGATGTGAGAGTATTGAACAGAGTAAAGCTCAGACAGATAAAGGCAACCGTAAAATCCGTTTTATGTATTGCATTGTGCGCTGTTGTGTCAGTTGGGGTGCTTAAGCTTTTCGGCCGACAGATTGCAAACAGTGCTTATGATTATACCTTCGGTGAATTTGAAACCGATTTACTCAGTCTTGAATACGGAATCACAGGTAAATCGGAGGGCGGAGTGTCAGCGGTAGGTACCGAAGATTTTATCATGTATGCCAGCAATGCGTTTACGGACAGTGAGGACGGGGAGCAGCAGCCGCAGGCGTCTCAGCTTGCAAACGGCAATACTCAGACCGGAGAGCCGCCCGCCGTTACGGATAATCCCGACGCTGTTGTTGTAAATCTTTCCGCGCTGTCGGGAAAATATAAAGATTACGGCGGTACCTCTGTTATAAACAATACAAATTATGATGTGACGGGGCTTTTGTATGCCGACTATACTCCGCCGAAACTCAATAAGGAGGAGCCGTATATTCTTATCTATCATACGCACACGTCCGAAGAGTATTACGGCGGCGGGAGTGTAGTGGATGTGGGCAACGCCATGAAGGAAGAATTTGAAAGACTCGGTTATAAAACGATACACCTGACAGAGGTGTACGATAAGGAACAGTTCAGCGGAGCATATTCACGCTCTATAAAGGGAGTGGAGGAAGCGCTTGAAAAATATCCGTCTATAAAGCTTTGCTTTGACGTTCACCGCGATGCGATTACAACGCAAAGCGGCGATACATACAGACCGCTGACACAAGTCGACGATAAAAACACAGCGCAGGTTATGCTTGTTTGCGGTACCGATGCCAAGGGATTAAAGCATCCGAACTGGCGCGAAAATTTTAAGTTTGCACTTGATATTTCACGCACTATGGGAAAGAACTACGGCGCGCTGTCACGGCCCGTAAATCTTCGCGGAGACAGGTTTAATACGCATGTCACGGACTATACGGTACTCATGGAGGTGGGAAGCGCGGCAAATACGCTGGAGGAAGCAAAAAATGCCGCAATATATACTGCACGTTCCGTAATTAATACGATAGAATAAGATACCCGGCTTGCCTCGCAAGCCGGGTTTTACTTATATTGAAAATTTTACAGGTATGTACTGAAAAAGTGGTCAAACACCGCGTTTCCTGCCATTCGTTCAGGGTGCCATTGCGTGCCCAGTACAGGCAGCTCAATGCCCTCGATGGCTTCTATAACCCCATCGTGCGATGCGGCGGCAACTGTAAGTCCGCCGCCTGTTAGATGTACGCATTGATGATGATACGAATTAACCACCGCACGCAGTCCCAACGCCTCTTTTAGTTTTGAGCTCGGAGATATTTTTATCTCGTGCATACACTCGGTCGGACCGCAGTTGGAATGATACAGATTCAGCATAGACGGAATATCCTGAATAAGCGTGCCGCCAAGCGCGATATTTATGCTTTGCATGCCCTTGCAGATTCCTAAAACGGGTTTTTTTCGCATTATAAATGCGTTAATCAACTCCAGTTCGTACTTGTCAAGCTCTGCGTTGAATTTCAAATTATCTCTCCACGGCTTTTGTCCGTAAAATGCAGGATCCATGTCACCTCCGCCGCAGACGACAAGACAGTCGCAGTCACTTGCCGTTTTGTCTGTGTTGTCGGGATACGGAACAAAGGTGTCAATCCCGCTTTGATGAATATGTTCAAAATATCTTTTGTTGATATTTGAAATACCGTTTTCCACAACCCCGAATACAGCCGCCTTTGCCATTTCATTTCCTCCTTGAATATTTGGGAATAATGCTATATAATACAATAATATATTATTTATTCCATGACACTTATTATGTCATAAAAAGCTACTATTTTCAAACTAAAATTCAAGGTGATATAAAATGATATATTTTGACAACAGCGCCACTACCAAACCGAGCCGCGCATGTATTGCCGCCGTTACCGAAGCGATGGAACGGCGGTATGCAAACGCCTCATCGCTTCACCGGGAGGGTGTGTCTGCAAAGGGCGACATTGACGGCTGCCGTGCGGCTCTTGCTTTACAGCTCGGCTGCAACGCATCTGAAATACTCTTGACGCCCGGAGGCACATTCGGCAACAATCTTGCTGTAAAAACCGCGGTGGAAATGCAAAAGCGCCGTGGCAACCGTATAGTCATATCCTCTGTTGAACATCCAAGCGTTTCGGCGTGCGTAAAGACGTATGAAAACGCGGGCTTTGAGGTGGTGCTCTGCAATCCGTTAAACGGTGATTTTGAAAAAAATATCAATGACAAGACAATACTTGTATCCTGTATGTATGTAAATAACGAAACGGGTCTTATTCTGCCGGTAGAAAAGCTTGCGGGTCTGATTGAGAGCAGCGGCGCACCCGCACTTTTGCATATCGATGCAGTGCAGGCTTTGGGTAAGCTTCCCGTTGATGTATGCGGTCTTGGCTGTGATATGCTGACAGTTTCCGCCCATAAAATCAACGGACCCAAAGGAGTCGGCGCGCTTTATGTACGGCGCGGTGTGCGAGTAAGTCCGCTGACCTACGGCGGCGAGCAGGAAAATTCTCTTGTGCCAGGAACTTACAATTCTCCTGCATGTGCCGGCTTTGCCGCAGCTTTGCACGAGCTGGGGAATAAGGATGCGCAGCATCTGAAAAATCTTTACGGACATTTTGTCATGCGTGCCCGTGAGTTTGATTTTATTCGGGTCAATACCTTTGGAGAGCACTCGCCTCATATTATCAATATTACGTTTGACGGCTATCTCGGCGAAAACGTACTTCATTATCTTGAAGAGTTTGGTATATATACCTCGCAGGGCTCTGCCTGTTCTTCTCATTCAAAGAAAAAATCGCGTGCGCTCGAAGCATTGGGCGCCGATAAGCGCACTGCCGACTGCTCGCTGCGCATAAGCTTTGATTTTGAAAATACCATTGCTGAAATTGACGAGTTTTTCAAGGTGTGCACACAAATACCGCAGAATCTTATTCGTTGCTATAAATAGTTGACATTGTATCATGCGTGTGATACAATAGCATACATAATAATAACAAAGGATATAATATGAAAGAAATAATTCTGGCAAAATGCGGAGAACTTGTGCTGAAGGGACTTAACAGAATCAGCTTTGAAAAAACTCTTATCAAGAATATTAAGCGTGCTTTGCGGCCGCTCGGCGAGTTTGATGTTTCAATTATGCAGTCGACAATATATATTGATAAAGCGGGCGGTATAGACGATATAGCCTCTGCGCTTTCGCATGTGCGCCGCGTGTTTGGAATTGCGGCGCTTTGCCGTGCCGCCGTCTGCCAAAAGGACATGGCTGATATAAGGAAAACCGCACTTGAATATTCAAAAGACGCACTGAAAACAAAACGTACCTTTAAGGTTGAATCAAAGCGCTCCGACAAGCGGTTTGCTTTCAATTCACCGCAGATTTGCGCCGAGGTGGGCGCGTATCTTCTTGAAAATACAGACGGAATTTCAGTAGACGTGCATAATCCCGACGTAGTGGTGACAGTTGAGGTGCGTGATCTTGCAGCGTATGTTCACTGTGAAAATATACCGGGCGCGGGCGGCATGCCCTATGGCAGCAGTGGAAAAGCGTGTCTTTTATTGTCCGGCGGTATTGACAGTCCCGTTGCGGGCTATATGATGGCAAAGCGTGGGCTTTCGCTGTCCGCCGTTCACTTTTTCAGCCCGCCGTATACAGGTGAGCTTGCAAAGCAGAAGGTTTTAAACCTTGCCTTACAGCTATCCTGTTATTGTCCCGATATGGAATTATACCTTGTCCACTTTACCGAAATTCAGGAGCAGATTAAGAAAAACTGCCGAGAGGATTTGTTTACCGTAATAATGCGCAGGTTTATGATACGGCTGGCTGACGCTGCGGCGGATATGTCAGGCGCGGGCGCGCTGATTACCGGAGAGAGTCTCGGTCAGGTCGCAAGCCAGACGCTGGGCGCTTTGAGTGTTACCGATGAGCTTTCGCGGCATATAGTTCTTCGCCCTCTTATTGGTATGGATAAGGATGAAATAGTGGCTGTGTCGCGTAAAATCGATACGTTTGAAACGTCGATTTTGCCGTATGAGGACTGCTGCACGGTGTTTACTCCGCGTCATCCCAAAACAAGACCCGTGCTGTCCGAGATACTTGAAGAGGAGAAAAAGCTTGATATTTCCTCACTTGTTGAAAATGCGGTCAAAAGTATGACCGCCGTGAAAATAGATTAAAGGAGTAAAATATGAAAAGTAAAGCAAAAAGCCATTTGATAGCGGCGGCAGTCACACTTGTTGTAGCCGCAGTAGGTTTTTATTTCACGCTTCCGGCTATTTCTATCCATAATCCGACTCTGCTTTTGGATATTGTAGTGCTGGTGGCGATATACTATGTCGTATTTTTGATAGCGTCAAAGCGTGGCAGCGGAGTTATTATGCCTCATGAGGTAAAGCCGATGCTGAAAATGCTCAGGATTCCGGTTATAGTTGCTGCATGCGCCGCGGCAATATATATTATCGGCTCGCTTACAGGCGCTGTAATTTTTAATGCGGGCAGATACAGGGAGCTTTTGACGGTTGAAACAGGCGATTTTCAGGAGGACGTCGACGCTATATCCTATAATCAGATCCCCACGCTGGACAGCGCCAGCGCCATTCGTCTTGGTGATAAAAAGCTCGGAGAGCTGTCCGACATGGTCAGCCAGTTTTCCGTCATGGAGTATTACTACACTCAGATAAACTACAACGGCACGCCCGTGCGCGTTACTCCTCTGGAATATGTCGATGTGTTTAAGTGGTTTAACAATGTTAAGGACGGTATCCCCGGATATATAATGATTAACATGGTAAGTCAGGATGTGTCGCTTGTTCGCTTTTCGGATATCGGGTGCGACAATATGAAATATTCGACAGCCGAGCATTTTCAGCGCAACCTATACAGGCATCTGCGGTTTAGTTATCCGACATATATTTTTGAGGAGCCGACCTTTGAGGTGGATGACAGCGGTGTTCCCTATTGGGTGTGTCCAAGAGTGGAGTACAGAATCGGCTTATACGGAGGACGCGATATCGGCGGAGTAGTGCTTGTCAATGCTATTGACGGTTCCAGTCAATACTATCCGGTCAGCGAGGTACCCACCTGGATTGACCGTGTTTATAACGCCGATCTTATAATAGAGCAGTTTGACTATTACGGCACATTGCGCCACGGTTATTGGAACTCTGTTTTCGGTCAGAAAGACTGCCGCAAGACGACCGACGGCTATAACTATGTGGCACTGGATGACGATGTGTATATGTATACGGGCGTTACTTCTGTTGCCGCCGACCAGTCCAATATCGGTTTTGTTCTTACAAATCAGAGGACAAAAGAAACAAAGTTTTATGAAATAGCGGGCGCTGACGAATTTTCTGCAATGCGCTCGGCTGAGGGAGAGGTACAGAACCTGCGTTACGAATCCACATTCCCGCTGCTGCTCAATGTCGGAAACGAGCCGACATATTTTGTCGCGTTGAAGGATAATGCGGGACTTGTAAAGATGTACGCCATGGTAAATGTACGTCAGTACCAGATTGTGGCGACAGGACAGACGCTGCGAGAGTGTGAGGAAAATTATATCAAGCTGATACGCAGCGAGGGTATAACGACAGAGGATACCTCCGGGGCTGTGGAACTGACCGCAGTCATAGAGGATATAAGAACGGCGGTTATAGACGGAAATTCCTACTATTATTTCAGGCTTGCGGGCTCTGATAAGTATTTTACTGCAAGCGTCTCTTCAAACAGTGAGATTGTGACATATAATGTGGGTGACAACGTCACAGTACGTTATAACGAAAGCGAGTTGTCGGTAATACCTGCTCTTGAAATTCTGCGTGCCTGAGAAAAAGAAATTGTTTAAGGCTTATTTATCTGTTGCTTATTTTTATTTCGCCGGGGAAGATTATATCCCCGGCGTTTTTATGAAAAAACTTTTAAAAAAGTATTGACAAATGTTTTACCGTTTGTTATTATTATATGGCATTCACAAAACGGACATGCGGGTGTAGCTCATCTGGTAGAGCGCAACCTTGCCAAGGTTGAGGTAGCGAGTTCGAGCCTCGTCACCCGCTCCAACAGGCGAGGCTAAGAAGCCACGCTGGTTATTATTATCCCACTAAAACAAAAGCGGACAACTTCGGTTGTCCGTTTTTGTTTTAGGGCATATTTGCTAATTTGTGACCGAAAAAATATTTTGAATATAGAATGATAGTGATTAAACAAAGTGTTTGTTGGAAATAATAACTATTGTAAAACATGTTTTAAATATTTTTTACGGAGTGTGAAAATTAAAAATGATAAAAAGAGGCGATATTTACTATGCCGATCTGTCGCCTGTTGTGGGCAGCGAACAGGGCGGACTGCGTCCCGTGTTGATTGTTCAGAACGATGTCGGCAACCGATACAGCCCGACGGTTATTGCCGCCGCAATTACGAGTCAGGTGAATAAATCAAAGCTACCTACCCATATAGAACTTAACGAGCGCTACGGCCTTTCAAAGGAATCGGTAATCCTGCTTGAACAGGTGCGCACGATAGATAAAGCACGGCTCAGAGAAAAAATGGGACATATAGATAATCAAACAATGGATATGGTTAACAAAGCAATTTCCGTAAGCTTCGGACTTTAAAGTTACTTATTCCGATAAAAATCCCCGGCTGTTTTTTCAGCCGGGGATTTTTATATCTTATGAGCTGCGTCTCTTACGGTTTAAATATTTTTTTCATCCATGTATGCGGATAACCTTGTTCAGATTCCGTATCGCCAAAAGCAGTATAGCCGATTTTTCGATAAAAGCCGACAGCGCGTTGCTGAGCATGTATATATGCCATGCGTCCGCCTTTTTCTCTGATGATATTTTCTGCGGCATACACGATTTTAGCACCCAGTCCGTTTTTTCTCTGTTCCTTTATTACGGCTATTCTTCCTATAATATATCTATTTTGTGTCTTGTCAAAAAAAACTCTTGCAGTTGCCACGGCTTTGTTTTCAATGTATGCCACAAGATGCAGTGAGGCATTGTCGTCACTGTCAAATTCGTCGTGAAATCCCTGCTCGTCAACAAAAACCGCAATTCGTATATCTTTAGCGTCCTGCGGCAGTACGTCAAACACTTTAATGTCCATAAATCCTCCCGAATTCTCACTATATATCATATTTTACTATAAAACTGTCGGTTTGACAAGTATCGCCGCATGATAGATAATAGTTTATATGTGTAAAAAGGTCTGTTTTTGTATGCAATACAGTCTTGTTTTGTATTGCCGTTTGTATTATAATCCATATCATAACGGTATAGGCGGTTAATATTATGAAAATTCTTAATTTCGGTTCCTGCAATATTGATTATGTTTATTCGGTTGAGAGTATCGTGCGTCCGGGTGAGACAGCGGCTGCCCTCAGGCTGGAGCATTTTGCCGGAGGAAAGGGTCTTAATCAGTCAATAGCGCTTGCAAGAGCGGGCGCGGAGGTTTTTCATGCCGGCTGCATCGGAGAGGACGGGCAAATGCTGCGCAAACTCCTGCGGGACAGCGGCGTCAATCTGAAATATCTGAAAACCGTAGAGAATAGGACAGGTCAGGCGGTTATTCAGGTTGACGCGCACGGCGAAAACAGCATACTGCTGTACAGCGGTGCAAACTATGCCGTTACACGTGATTATATTGATGAGGTGCTGAATGATTTTTCAGCGGGTGATTTTTTGCTGATTCAAAATGAGATAAGTGAGCTTCCTTATCTGATAGAAATGGCGTATGCAGCGGGTATGCGTATTATATTTAATCCGTCGCCGTTTCAGCAGACTCTCAGAAATATAGACTTAAATCAGGTATCTTATCTGATTTTAAACGAGATAGAGGCGGAGGGCTTTTCAGGGCTTTCCGAGCCTGAGGAATTTTTAATTTGGTCACGCATGAATTATCCTAATACGCGTGTAATTCTTACATTGGGTAAAAACGGAAGTATTTATTTTGACGGACAGACGCGTATAAAACAAAATGCATTTTGCGTAAAAGCGGTAGACACCACTGCGGCGGGCGATACTTTTACAGGTTACTTTGCAGCCGGTATTTTCAGTGGCAAGTCGGTGGAAAAATCACTGCGCCTTGCGTCATGCGCCGCGGCAATAGCGGTGTCGAGAAAGGGCGCTGCTCCGTCTGTGCCGACCATGGAGGAAGTAAAGGAAAGCCTTGAAACGATGCAACTCTGCGCGTGTTCCGATATAGAACAGAAAAAACGAACGGTTAAAGCGTATTTTGAAAACCATTTGAGTGACGCTACGCTTGGAGGGCTTGCCGCGCAGCTTGGATATTGCCCGTCTTATACTGGCAGATGGCTTAAAAACAATATTGGCGAATCCTTTTCTGAGCTTTTGCTCAGCACGCGCTGCCGCACGCTTGCCGCTTTGCTAAAGGAGACGGAGCTTTGCGTCTCTGAACTGATAGCGCGCACCGGATATAATAACGAAAGCTTTATGCGAAAAGCGTTTTACAGAGAATATGGCTGTACTCCGCTTGAATACAGAAAAAGAAAGCAGGACGAAAAACATGACAAATGAACAGTATTTGAAAAATCTTAAAGTTCCGACGGGACAAATAGACATTGTGCTTGATACGGACGCATACAATGAAATTGACGACCAGTTTGCCATTGCGTATATGCTAAAGTATAAGAATAAGCTGAACGTAAAGGGTATTTACGCTGCGCCGTTTTATAACAGCCGTTCAAGCGGACCGGAGGACGGCATGCTGAAAAGCTATGATGAAGTTGTGCGCTTGCTCAAGCTTGCGGACGAGAATGAGCTGTGTAAAAGAGTACTGCATGGTTCACGCGGGTATTTAAAAGATGAAAAAACGCCGGTCATTTCTCCCGCTGTAAACGACCTTGTGAGTATTGCGTCATCTTACAGTCCCGAAAATCCGCTTTATGTCGTGGCAATCGGTGCTGTTACAAACATTGCGTCCGCACTGCTGCTTAATCCTGAAATTGCTGATAATATCGTTATTGTATGGCTTGGCGGTCACGCACGGCACTGGCATGATACAAAGGAGTTTAATATGATGCAGGACATTGCCGCAGCACGTGTTGTTATGGGCAGCAGTGCGCCGTTTGTTCAGCTTCCATGCTTTGGTGTAGTGAGTGAATTTTCTGTGTCGGCACCCGAACTCAGACACTGGCTTTCAGGTAAAAATCCGCTTGCGGACTACCTGTGCGAAAATACCGTGCGCGAGGGAGAACGCTGTAAGGCGTCTATGGCGTGGACGCGCGTAATCTGGGACGTTACCGCGATTGCATGGCTGTTAAATGAAGAAAACAGGTTCATGTACTCGCAAATCACCGATACACTCCTGCCTGATTATAATTTTAAATATGAGAGGCATCCGCTGAAAAAGAAGATGTGCTATGTTACGAATATCAATCGTGACAGGCTGATGACTGATCTGTTTTTGAAGCTTACCGATAAGTAAAAGATCTGTATAAATAATTCCCCAGCATATTGTTGCGGGGGAATTTTACATGTAGATTTTGCCGCAGCTCCTTTTACAAAAAAATCATTGATTTATATTTAAGTATATATTATAATATACTTTATAACTATACACTTTTGCAAATGAGGAATTATGATGTCAGATAAAATTGATATATACGAAACTAAAAATCCACTGCGGCTGTATCCGTTGCTTGCCACACGCGGACTTGTGGTAATGCCGGACGTTAAGGTCAGCTTTGACGTAGGCAGAAAAAGCTCTGTAAGAGCAATTGAAACGGCTATGCATAACGGTCGTATGCTTGTTCTTTCATCACAAAAGGATATTTCGGAGGACGAGCCTGCGTCTGATAATATGTTTGATATCGGTACGCTTGTCAAGGTTAAGCAGGTGGTTAAAGTAAACGAGAACAGCCTGCGTGTGCTGGTTAAGGGTGTTGACCGTGTTCAGCTTACGCAGATTTACAGTGACAGGGGCTGCCTCAATACGTATGCCATGCGTCTTGACGAGTTACCCGGTACCGTTGTCAGTGTTGAGCAGAAAGCGTCACTTCGTATGCTTAAGGAGCTTTTTGAAGAGTACAGCGAATATATCCCAAGACCAGGTGAGGACGTGTTCGCCTCGGTTGTTGCGGAAAATGACCTCGGTGTTTTGTCGGATATCATAGCCGGTAATACGTTTATGGGTTACGATATAAAGCAGAAGCTGCTGGAAATGATAAATCCGTATGAGCGTGCTGCGTTTCTTATCGACAGTCTGCAGTCGGAAATTGAAGTTCTGAAAATGGAGCGTGAGATTGCCCTTCGCGTAAAAGAGCAGATTGACAGCAATCAGCGTGAGTACTATCTGAAAGAGCAGCTAAAGGCAATCCGCAGCGAGTTGGGCGAGGACGAGCAGTATGACGATTCTCTGGGTGATTACAGTAATAAAATAGAAGCGTTAAACGCTTCAGAGGAAGTAAAGGAAAAGCTTTATAAGGAGTTGGAACGGCTGAGTAAAATGCCGCCCATGTCTCATGAGGGCTCAGTTATCGAAACGTATCTTGACACTGTGCTGGATATGCCGTTTGGTGTAAAGACTCAGCTAAATACCGACCTGTCTCTTGCCGAAAATGTGCTTAATAAAGACCATTACGGTATGGAAAAGGTCAAGCGCCTTGTGCTGGAACATCTTGCGGTGCGCGCTCTGAGCGGAGACCGAGGGCAGATTCTTTGTCTTGTCGGACCTCCCGGTGTGGGTAAAACGTCGGTTGCCAAAAGCATTGCAAAGGCTATGAACAGAACTTATGCTCGCATTGCTCTGGGCGGTGTGCGCGATGAGGCGGAAATCCGCGGTCACCGCCGTACATATATAGGGTCTATGCCGGGAAGGATTGCCGCCGCTGTGCGTAAAGCGGGAAGTATGAATCCGCTGTTGCTTCTTGATGAAATAGACAAGCTTTGTTCCGATTTTCACGGCGACCCTGCCAGCGCACTGCTGGAGGTGCTTGACGGGGAACAAAACGTAAACTTTGAAGATCATTATCTTGATATACCGCTTGACCTGTCCGATGTGTTTTTTATAGCGACCGCAAATACGCTTGATACGATTCCGCGCCCGCTTTTGGATCGAATGGATATTGTTGAAATTTCAAGCTATCTTGATACTGAAAAGACAAGTATTGCCGAAAAGTTTCTTATTCCGAAGCAGCTTAAGGCAGCGGGTCTTAAAGCGTCGCAGGTGCGCTTTGACAAGACGGCGGTGCCGGAGATAATCTCATGCTACACAAGAGAATCGGGTGTGCGTGAGCTTGAACGAAAAATCTCCGAGATTATGCGCCGCGCTGCGCGCATAATAGTATCCGGAGAGAGCAAATCGGTGCGGATCAGCGCTAAAAATATTGAAAAATTTCTCGGTACTCGCAAATTTCGAGATGAACCGCTGTATGAGGACGGAATGATAGGCGTTGTCAACGGTCTTGCCTGGACAAGTGTGGGCGGCGAGCTTTTAAACGTTGAGGTTTCGGTGCTGGAGGGCAGCGGAAAAATTGACTGCACCGGCAGCTTGGGCGATGTGATGAAGGAAAGCGTGCGTGCGGCGGTGTCTTATATCCGTTCGGTAGCATCTATCTATGATATTGATGCGGATTTTTATAAAAACCGTGATATACATGTTCACTTCCCTGAGGGCGCCGTGCCAAAAGACGGACCTTCTGCGGGAATTGCGATTGCAACGGCACTGGCGTCTGCGCTTAGCTTGACCCCGGTCAGAAATACAGTTGCAATGACGGGTGAAATTACGCTTACGGGCAGAGTTCTTCCGATAGGCGGGTTGAAGGAAAAAACGATGGCGGCATATAAAAACGGCGTGACAACCGTGATTATTCCTTACGGTAACCTTCCCGATCTTAAAGAAATAGATAAAACCGTTTATGAAAATATTAACTTTGTCGCAGTTAAAAAGGTGGACGAGGTTTTTCGCACAGCGCTTGAAACTGTTGTCAAGTCCTCCCGCGGGAGTCTGCCTGTCTCGGAAAGCCCGGTCGGTGCAAAAAGTAAGCCGGCGGCGGTACTTAACTGATAGAGGTGCTTATGGAGCTTAATTTAAATAATGTATCCTTAAAAATTTCGGCTGTTAAAAAGTCGCAGTTTTTAAGCGATCTTCCGCATATTGTATTCTGCGGGCGCTCAAATGTCGGTAAGAGTTCTATGATTAACCGCCTGCTGAACAGAAAATCGCTTGCGCGCACATCCGCAAGGCCGGGGAAGACAGCTACGATAAATTTCTATGATGTTGACGGGAAAGTATATTTCGTTGATCTTCCGGGCTACGGTTATGCCAAGGTGTCTTATGAAGAGAAACGCAGATGGTCGATTTTTATGGAGGATTATTTCCGCTCAGGCTGTGATAAGCGGCTTGCCGTCTCTATTGTAGATCTGCGTCATGACGTATCTGATCTCGATATAGATATGGGCAGATATCTCTACGACGTCGGAATACCGTTTATCGTTGCCGCAACAAAGGCGGATAAGCTGTCTAAAACCGCCGCGCTGAAAAATCTTGAACGGCTGCGCAGGGTATACGATTTTGAAAATGCAGTTATTGTTCCGTTTTCATCCCAGACCGGTCAGGGCAGGGATGAGATGCTGTCTCATATAGAAGCGGCACTTTCTTGAATTCATTTTAAATTATGGGACTTAAGCATTTAAATATAGTCAATAATGAAAGATACCGTGGTAAGGATTAAACATGGATATATTTACAAATTTAGGAAATACATTGCTTGCATACTTGAAGGATGCACTTTATATTGTACCGGTCGTTTTTATCTCGCTGACCTTTCATGAGTGCGCTCACGGCTATGCAGCGTATAAGCTGGGAGACCCCACCGCAAAGGATGCGGGAAGACTTACGCTCAATCCGTTAAAGCATATTGACCCGCTGGGTCTGCTTATGATGATTATTATTCATTTCGGCTGGGCAAAGCCGGTACCCGTAAACCCGCTTTACTTTAAAGAACCGAAAAAGGGCATGATGGTGACTGCTGCCGCCGGACCTGTTTCCAATCTTGTTTTGGCGGTTATAAGCTCATTTTTTGCAGTGTTTTTCAATTATGCTTACTATTATTCATCTTTTTCGAGAATACTGTTTGTTGCTATGATGTTTTTTTACTATATGACGATAATAAATCTCGGACTTGCCGTGTTTAACCTTATACCGGTATATCCTTTAGACGGATCGCGTATTTTAGGGTTTTTTATGCCGGATAAGTTCAATGATTTTATCCGTCGCTACGGACAGTATATTTATATAGTATTTTTTGTTTTGGTTATTACGACCGATTTTATTTCTCAAGCCATAGGTACAGTTCAGGGCACTCTGTTTGAAGGTCTTACCGTTGTATGGAGAATTCCTGCCGGGTTTATTGCAGGCCTTCTGTTTGCATAGGGGGGTCAGCTTATTATGGAACGTCCGGTATTTAAGCTTGAGGTTTTTGACGGTCCGCTCGATCTTCTTTTGCATCTTATATCAAAAAATAAGGTTTCTGTTTACGATATTCCTATTTCACTTATTTTAGAGCAGTATATGGAGTATATCGACGATCTGAAGAGAATGGATCTTGAGGTTTCCAGCGAATTTATCGAAATGGCTGCAAATCTCATGTATATAAAATCCAAAATGCTGCTGCCAAAGCCTCCTGAGGAAGAGGAAGACCCGCGTGAACAGCTTGCGCGCTCGCTTGCCGAATATAAAAGGTATAAAGAAGTTTTGCCTAAGCTGCGTGAGCTGAATGAGACTGCCGGAATTAAATTTACCCGCCGGATGATGACGGTGGAATTTGATAAAAAACATACAAGGGTATACGATATATCCAAGCTGAATGAAGCTTATCTGAATGCTTCGCGTCGCTTTGAATATATCAATACGTCGCCTATAAAGAATTTCAAGGGTATTGTCGGGAGACAAATAGCTTCGGTTAAGACTAAGATATTCACCGTTTTGCGTATTCTGTCGCGCGGCAGACACGTGAGCTTTAAGTCACTGTTTAAGTTTTCAAAGTCTCGCTCGGATATAGTTGCGACCTTTCTTGCGGTATTGGAGCTTACAAAAAACGAGCGTATTACCGTAAGTGACAGTGCCGGCGAAATATATATTGACGTAAGCGAGAGGAAAGGTACAGATGGAATTTAATTATATGACAGGTGCTCTGGAGGCTATATTGTTTGCAAGCGGAGAGCCGATTGAGCGGGAAAAGCTTGCACAGACGCTTGAGACGGATGTGCACACTCTCGAAAATGTCGTTTACGGTCTGAACGAGTATTACGCTGAAAATCAGCGCGGATTTGAAATACTAAAGCTGAATACATGCTTTCAAATGTCAACGCGTGCGTTTTACGGCGAGATTACACGCCGAGCACTGGACCACAGGCGAAATACTCCGTTGTCAAATGCTGCGATGGAAATTCTTGCGGTTATTGCATATAATCAGCCGGTCACAAAGGGTTATATTGAGCAGATTCGCGGCGTGGACTGCTTTTACGGGATAAATTCACTAATCGAAAAGGGTCTTGTTGAAGAACGCGGCAGACTGGATGCTCCCGGACGCCCTCACCTCTACGGTACAACTGCTGATTTTCTTCGCTGTTTCGGCTTGGAGTCGATAGAGGATTTACCAAAGCTTGCGGGAGTAACGCTGCCGGAGGATGAACAGACGTCATCACTTGAACCGGACGACGCGCAGCAGGTGCTTCCCATATGATGTGGTGGTGGCTTTTGCCGGCATTTGTTGCCTTGCTGCTTTTCTGCCCGGTATATCTGTACGCATATTATGACGGTGAATTTCGGATTGCGGTGCGGGTTTTGTTTGTTAAGTTCCGTATTCCTGTCAAAAAATTCGGCGCCGATAAAAAATCCTCAAAACCGAAAAAGTCTTCAAAGCACTCAGCCAAAAAAAAGCAAAAAAATCGAAGGATTAAAACAGATGGCCGTGGATTTTTAACTAAGCTTAATGATTATAAGGATATGCTGATTTCTGCAAAAATGCATATTTTAAAAGCATTTCGTATAAAGCGTTTTAAGGCTGATATCACCGTGGCGTCCGATGACCCATGCACAACTGCCTTGCTTTTCGGGGGTATAAACGCAGCTGCCTTTACAATTATTTCGGCATTGAATGCTCTTTTTGCGGTTGATATGCGTGATATCAATATAGCTGCCGATTACAGCGCAGATAAAACCGATGTTTATATAGATATTATATTCAGAACGTTTTTGTATAAATTGCTTATCGGCTTGATATTATTTGCAATAGATGGTACAATAAAATCAAAGGAATAAAAGGAGAGTAAAAATGGCAGAGCATGTAGAGCAGGTTTTGAATAATGCAATTGACGGTCTTAAAAAAATGATAGACGTTGACAGCGTTGTCGGCAACCCGATTAATATTTCGGACAGTACAACCGTGATTCCCGTGTCAAAGGTATCAATGGGCTTTGTTTCGGGCGGCTCAAGCTTCGGTAAAGCCCCGTCGTCGGATAATTTCGGCGGCGGTGCAGGCGGCGGAATAAAGATTTCCCCTGTTGCGTTTCTTGTTATAACGGACGGAAATGTACGTCTTGTGAATGTAACCGATACCCCCGACCAGACTGATAAAATATTTACTAAGATTCCTGAGCTTATTGATCAGATAAGTGCGCTTATATCAAAGAAAAAGGAAGATAAAAACGACAGCGCTCAATTATAGATAATTACGAATAACTTAGGCCACCTGCCAATAGAATAAATTGACAGGTGGTTTACGGTGATAAAATACATATTTATACGTTGCACAAGATATACGGTTATATTTTTGTCGGTGATGGCAATATCTTTCGGCATTCCTTTCAGTGCCGGTGCGTACAGCGCCCGTTCCATGATACTCATGGAGGAGTCAACTGAGACGATACTTATAGATATTAACTGCAATAAGGTTTTGCCTATGGCAAGCACTACCAAAATTATGACGGCGCTTGTTGTTTTGGAAAACGCCGACCTTAATGCAAACGTCGTTATACCGGCGCAGGCATGCGGTGTTGAGGGCTCGTCAATGTATCTGATCGCAGGCGAAACGCTGTCTGTGCGCGACCTGCTTTACGGTTTGATGCTCACCTCCGGCAACGACGCTGCGGTGGCGCTTGCAATTCATGTGGGCGGCAGTGAGCAGCGGTTTGTGGAAATGATGAATGAGCGCGCGGCGTCACTCGGTCTGCATGATACCAATTTTGCAAATCCCTCCGGTCTTCCGGATGACAGCCATTATACTACAGCACGGGAGCTTGCGATAATTACGGCGCATGCGCTTGAAAATAACACGTTCAGGGAAATCGTGTCCTCGGAATCGGCCAAGGTGCCGTATAATAATAATCCAAACAGGCGTACTCTGAAAAATCATAATAAGCTGCTTTATATGTATGACAGCACAATAGGGGTAAAAACCGGTTTTACCAAGAAAGCGGGCAGGTGTCTTGTCAGTGCGGCGCAGCGCGACGGCGTAACTCTTATATGCGTTACGCTGAACGACGGTGACGATTGGAATGATCATATGTCGGCATTTGATTACGGTTTTTCAAAGGCGCGCAGAATCAGCCTTGCCAATGCCGGTGAAATTTCGGTTGAACTGCATACGCCCGATGGCGCTGCGGTTACCGCTGTAAATAAAAACGATTTAAGTGTGGTTGTCTTTGAGGAAAGTTCTGTTTCAAGTGTCATAAAGGCGGAAAAATTTGTCTATGCACCAAAATCAGCGGGAGACGTTGTAGGCAGTGTCAGCTTTTTTATCAACGGACAGCCGGCGGCGCAGGATGAGCTGTGTATTGCGGAGGCGATAGAAGCGCCGCAGCAGAGAAAAGAGCTGCTTTTTACGAGAATAATTAATGCGATAAAGAACTTTTTTAAAGAATTATTTTAATAAAATATAATAAAGGACATATAAAATGACAGAATTTATACGGCTGCAAAAGTTTCTTGCAGACAGCGGAGTCTGTTCGCGCCGATCCGCTGAAAAACTGATAGAAGCGGGGCGTGTAACAGTCGGCGGCAAATGTGCTGTTATCGGCGACAAGGTGGCATCTGATACAACGGGCGTGAGAGTCGACGGACAGCAGATATTTCCGCGAAAAAAGGAAAATTCCTATATAATGCTGTATAAGCCGCGCGGCTATGTCACAACCGTAAAGGACGAACTTGGGCGTAAGTGTGTGACAGATCTTGTAAAAAAGGAGCGTGCGCGTTTATATCCTGTCGGCAGGCTGGACCGTGACAGCGAGGGCTTGTTGATTATGACAAATGACGGTGAACTTGCCAATAAGCTTATGCACCCTAAAAATCATATTCCGAAAACCTACCGCGCGATAATCAAAGGCAAAGTCAGCGGGGATATGCTCGGTGCGCTCAGCGCCGGCGTTTATCTTCCGGAGCTTGATTATACCACGGCGCCGGCAGATGTTGAGCTTCACGAGCTCAAGGATGACAGGACGGTTTTGCTTATTACAATTTATGAGGGTAAAAACCGCCAGATACGCCGAATGTGCGAGGCGCTCGGCTTAGAGGTGCTGCGTCTTAAGCGCGAGAGGATAGGGAGGCTGTCCATCGGCAGTCTGAATTCGGGTCAGTACAGAAAGCTGACTGAAAAGGAAGTCAATTATTTAAAGACGTTGTGAGGAAAAAAACGTGAAAAGAATTATATCGGCGGCAATGGCAATACTGATGATTTCCGTCTGTCTTACCGGCTGTGATATACTGTCGGGCGGCAAAAATAATATCGGCAAGACAGATAATACGATTATAAGTGTATATGACGCGCTGAAGGAAAATCTTGCTGAACGCGGCAAGGAGGGATATTTGCTTTACGGTGCAAAGCTGCTTGTAAACAGCGAAAATGTCGACAACTACACTTATGTGTATACCGATAAGCGTCCTGATGATATGAAATATTCCGATATACTTATTGTAGAGGTTAATAACCGCACTGGACGTATTGAAAAGTGTTCTGCGCCCGATTATGCGGATTACGGTGCAATGCCGTATGAGCTTATAAGCCACGCAATGCCGCTTGAACCGGATACTTTTGAGGCGGATTCAGATACTGCCGTCAAAAATGCAGCGCTTGCGCATCAGGGCAGCGGATTTGTGTATAATTATGTTGAACTGACTCTTTGCTATAAAAACGGTATGCCACTTTACGAAATAGACCATATCTCGCTTGTTAACAGCTGCGTTTATCACAGTGTTGTGGACGTTATGTCAGGAGAGGTTATAAATAAATCGGTGGAGGAACTGTAAATGAAAAAATCATTTTTTATGGCGGTGTTTGTTTTACTTTGCGCCGTTATGCTTTTCGGATGTGCGAAAAAGACTCGGCCGATGTTGGACATTAAAAAAGAAAGTGTCACGTCTATAGAGTTTAAAAAAACCTGCTATAAGGAGGATGAGCCGGATTACCGCGAATATGTCTCCAAAACGGTGACTGAGCGTGAGGATTTGGACACACTGATAAATTGGGCTCAGTCCTTAAAGCTTGAAAAGCAGAATGCAATCGAGGTGCCTGTCGAGCGTGTTGAATATGTTATCATACTCAATGGAGTAAAAGAACACAGACTTATTTTTTTGGATGATTACATAGTTTACGATACTGTGGCATTTGTTTATGCAAATCCATCTCAAAAGGAGCAGGTAAAGGAAAAATATAACCTGCTCAATTATGAAGAAAAGGCTGCCAAGCTTGATCTGATGTAAAAAATGATTAGCTGATACGGGCGCCTTTGCGCTCGTTTTTTGAAGGGAAATTTCATGAAAAAGCTATCCTTAATCATAATAACGGCGGTGATTGTGAATATGCTGTCTTTTATGTCTGTTTCCGGTGCGGTAACGGAAGAAGAAAAATACCTGCGCGGCGTGTGGCTGTCCTCTGTGAAAAATCTTGACTTTCCGTCAAAGCCCGGTCTTTCGAGTGAGCAGCTGAAAAAAGAGCTTGACGATGTCATAGCAACCTGTAAAAGCGCGGGAATAAACGCCGTTTTTTTTCAGGTGCGTCCCTGCGCTGACGCACTGTATAAGTCTGACATATTTCCGTGGAGCGAGGTGTTGTCAGGCACGCAGGGAAAAGCGCCGGACGGCGGCTTTGATCCTCTTGAATATCTTATAAAAAAAGCCCATGCAGAGAATATAGAGGTTCATGCGTGGGTAAATCCGTACCGTGTCGGTAAGGGTGATGACGGAGCCGAGGCGGTTATATCCGCGCTTTCTGAATTCAGTCCCGCAAAACAGCATCCCGATTATTATGTGATCTGTTCTGACGGTGGCGTTTATTTCAATCCGGCTGTACCGGAGGTCCGTGATCTTATAATATCAGGTGTTGAGGAAATTGTCCGCGGTTATGATGTGGACGGAATTCATTTTGACGATTATTTTTATCCCTATGGTGTGACCGATTATCCAGACGCGGAGCAGTATGCGCAATACGGCGAGGGATTTTCAGATATTGCCGATTTCAGACGTAATAATGTCAATATGTTAATTAAAGGAACCTTTGAGGCAATACATAAAATTAATCCGAATGTAAGCTTCGGCGTCAGTCCATTTGGAATTTGGGATAATAAGCGCGACAACCCGGATGGTTCCGATACCCGCGGAATGTCCTCTTACAGTGAGATTTTTGCTGACTCCAGGGCTTGGGTGCAAAACGGATGGGTTGACTACATATGCCCTCAGCTTTATTGGGCGTTTGAGACGGAGGCGGCGCCTTTTGATAATCTTGTTGAATGGTGGAGCAGCCTTTGTGAGTCAGCCGGAGTCAGTTTGTATGTCGGGCACGCGCTGTATAAGCTTGGAACCGGCGAAAAAGGCTTTGAGGATGTATCTCAGATTACTCGTCAGCTTGACCTGTGCGCACAAAAAGGCGTCAGCGGAAGCGTGTTTTTCAGGTACGGTACTTTAAAGGCAAATGTATTGGGATGCCTGGATATGATAAAGTCTTATCAGAGCCCGGTAATCGAAAAAAACGAAATATTGTCTGAATCAAGCGGTGTATCAGATATAAAATTCGAGCAGAAAGCGCAGAAATATGTCGGTACTGCACATGCTGCCGCTGAAAGCCTTAAAATTACGGCGCCGGCGGACGGATACCGTACAACGGATGCAAATGTTTCCGTGACGGGTGTTGCTAACCCGCAAAATCCTCTTACGGTAAACGGCAATACTGTTTCGGTTACGGAACACGGATATTTTTGTGCATATCTTGCGCTTGAACAAGGGGAAAATAAATTTACTTTTAAAAACGGCGATGACACTGAGAGCATAACCTGCATCCGCGTTACCGCCGAAGATACACGTGAGGTTGTAAACGGTATATTTCTGAAGGGCAGCGTCTGTCCGGAAGGCGACAGTATTTATTATGCGGGCGAGTGTGCACAACTGTCGGTTTATGCTGCCCAAAATGCGGATGTTTATGCTCGATTTTTGGGCAGGGAGGTTAAGCTTTCCCCGTCGGGTGAACCATCGGGCGGATTTGTTTGTTACAGCGCAAAAGTCAGCGTACCCAATATAATAGCGGGAAGCGCCGACGGCGGTGTAACCGAATTCTACGCTAAAACCGACAAAGGTAATGTGAGCTACGGAAATGCAGGCAGAACTGAAATAATAAGCGCGCCGATGAAGCTTTATACACAGAATGAGTGTTATGTTTACAATGATACGGGCGACGGCTCGATGATGGATAATTATCAGCTTCCGGCGGGGGCTGAGGTGAGCGCAACCGCGCTTGTGAACGGACTTTACCGCCTGATGAGCGGCAAATGGGTGAACAAGGATAATGTTGCTGACACCGCGCCTGAAGCTGCGCCGCTTGATATTGATGAAAGTAAATACACAAGAGTAGATCTTGTGTTTGCTGAGTCGGTGCCGGAATTTCAAAGCCGCGTTACAGATGGCGGCGCGCTTATAGTCGGGCTTTACGGAATAAGCGGAGAGCCTGAAATCGTGCCGCAGAGTGCGCGTGTCAGTGCAAAGCTTATTCGCAAAGGCAGTGCGGCAGACGCGGTATTCACGGTTGAAAGCGGCAGTGCGGAAGGTTTTTTTGTCCGCAAGACTGATGAAAAAACATTGTCTGTATGGTTGTATACAAACCGCGGAGGCGGGCTGTCGGGAAAAACGATAGCGATAGACCCGGGGCACGGAGGTGAGGACAGAGGTGCGGCAGGACCTGCCGGTTCTGACGGAATATGCGAGGATGACTTGAACCTCAGCGTGTCGTACATACTTGCGCAAAAACTTAAAGACGCAGGGGCGAACGTAATTCTTACACGTGAGGATGCAAGCACGCTGCCGCTTGCTCAGCGTGCGGGACTTATTCGTTCGTATAAACCCGATATCAGTATCTCTGTGCATCATAATTCAGTTTCCCGCGGTTCGGATTTTAATAAAGCAAGCGGCATTGTAGTGCTGTATTCAAGGGAGACGGCGCTGTCTCTTTCCAAGGCGGTGTCCGACAGGATAACAGACGGTCTTGATATGAAAAATAACGGCTTTAAGGCACAGAGTCTTAACGTATGCCGGGATTACCGCTACCCGTGCATACTTATCGAATGCGGGTTTGTCTGCAATCCGTCGGAATACGAAATGCTTATGACAGATGAGTATAAGCAAAAGCTTTGCGATAATATTGTTCTGTCATTAAATGACTATTTTAAGTGAAAACTGTTGAATTATAAAATTTATTCCACTATAATATAATAAACCGTTTAATTGCGCTGAATGCGCATATTGACATGGATTTTAAAAATACGGAGGAAAAAATGAAGGTACTTGTCATCAATGCGGGCAGCTCCTCGCTTAAGTTTCAGCTTATAGATATGGACGGCGAGCAGCTAATCGCTAAGGGTAACTGTGAAAGAATCGGTGAGGAAACGGGGATTTTCGGCTATAAGGTGGGCGAACAGGAACGCCAGGTATTTAAAAAGGAAATAGCAATTCCCGACCATAAGGCCGCGTTCAAAATGGTTATTGATGCGCTGGTTTACGGCTCGGACCGTGTTGTGAATTCACTGGATGAAATAAACGCCGTAGGTCACAGAGTTGTTCAGGGCGGAGACGTTTTTTCTCAGTCCGTTCTTATTGATGAGGATGTTATAAATAAGATAAGCGAGCTGGCGGTTCTGGCACCGCTTCATAACAAGGCTCATGTCACCGGCATACGCGCGTGTATCGAAGTGCTGGGTACGCGGGTGCCGCAGGTTGCGGTTTTTGACACGTCTTTTCATCAGACAATGCCGCCCAAAGCTTACATGTTTGCGCTGCCGTATAAATATTATGAAAAATACCATATTCGCCGTTACGGTGCGCACGGCACGTCGCACAGATATGTTTCTGGTGAATGCGCGCATCTTATGGGACGCGATATCAGCGAGCTTAAAATTATTACATGCCATATAGGAAACGGCGCGTCTATTTCTGCAGTTGAAGGCGGAAAATGTGTAGATACGTCGATGGGGCTTACTCCGGTAGACGGATTTTTGATGGGTACACGCTGCGGGAGTATGGACCCTTCGGTGCTGACATATATTGCTGAAAAGGAAAATATGTCCGCTCATGATATAGATGTAATGTGTAATAAAGAATCGGGGCTATTGGGAATTTCCGGCACATCAAACGACAGTCGCACGGTAAATGAAGAAGCGGCTGCCGGTATAGAGCGCTCTATGCTTGCGATTGAGATGCAGCATTATCAGATAATCAAATACATCGGTTCATATGCCGCCGCAATGAACGGAGTTGACGCTATTGTATTTACTGCGGGAATAGGGGAAAACGACCCGTTGCTGCGCCGCCGCGTGCTTGAAAACCTTACATATCTGGGATTAAAGCTTGATGTCGAGGCAAACAGTGTCGAGCACTGTAAGGAAAACACAAAAATAACAACAGATGATTCAAAAGTTGCGGCATTTATAATTCCCACAAACGAAGAATTGGTAATCGCCCGCGATACGGTAGAAATTGTCGCTAAAGCGGGTAAAATCAGGCTGTGAAAATAAAAAACGGAGATTAAAAATCTCCGCTTTTTTGTTTATTTATCAGTAACCGATAGTATAAGTAAAACCGTATTCGTCACCGTCGGCAACAGTGCAGCTGTCTACTCCCGTAGATGTTGGCTCGCCGTTTTTTGTGAGACTCCACCATCCTTCATCCTTGCTGTAATCAGCTGTTTCGCCGTCAACTGTGGTGACAAACAGCCCGTATTCCGACTCCTGACCTGAAATAAGGTTTTCCTCCTCAAGTGCACGCCGCAGATTGGTCTCGGTTGTTGTAATTTCAAACTCTTTTTGAGATTTGTCCGCATGAACAACAGTCAGAGTAAAGGCTATTTTATCACCGTTCAATGCTTCATCCTTTGCACAGCCGCAAAGCATGGTAAGCATGAGTACTAACACCAGCGCCGGCAATAAAATTTTGGTTTTCTTCATTTTATTTCTCCTTTTTAATTTATTTTATCACACGAATGCGGACAACGCCTTCAATGTTTTTCAAAAGCGAAACCGTTTCGTCTGTGATATTCTCGTCACAGTCAATCATTGTGTATGCAAAATCACCCTTTGATTTATTTATCATGTTGGCAATGTTTATATTCTGCGATGAAATAACTGAAGAAATTTTTGACAGGACTGCGGGAACGTTTTGATGGAAAACGCATATTCTCACAGCGCTTGCCTTTGGCATCTCTACATTCGGAAAATTAACTGAATTGACTATATTTCCGTTTTCAAGATAGTCAATAAGCTCGTGTGCTGCCATGTACGCGCAGTTGTCTTCGCTCTCCTCTGTCGATGCGCCCAGATGCGGTATGCTGATGCAGTTTTTCATTTTAATTGTATTTGCATTCGGGAAATCTGTTATGTACTTTGCCGCTTTTCCGTCTTCAAGTGCCTTTGCAATATCAGCATCGTTTACAAGGTCGGCGCGCGAAAGGTTGATGACGACGACTCCGTCTTTCATTTTGGAGATACTTTCCGCGTTTACAAAATGCTTTGTTTCGTCGGTGAGCGGAGCATGAATACAGATGATGTCACAATTTTCGTATATCTCATCCAGTGTTGCCGCCTTTGAAATGTGGCTGGAAAGATTCCATGCGGATTTAAGTGATATGTATGGATCGTAGCCCAGCACTTTCATTCCCAGTGCATAGGCGGCGTTTGCAACATTGACGCCGATTGCGCCGAGACCGACAACGCCGAGTGTTTTGCCCGAAATCTCATGACCTGCAAAATTGCTCTTTCCCTTTTCAACCTGCTTTGCAACATCGTCGCCGGAAAGGGTCTTTGCCCATGCGATACCGCCGATAATATCCCTGGAGGCAAGGAGAAGCGATGCGATTGCAAGCTCCTTGACCGCGTTAGCGTTTGCACCGGGGGTGTTAAATACAACAATTCCTTTTTCGGCGCATGCCGATACGGGGATATTGTTGACGCCGGCGCCCGCTCTTGCGATGGCAAGCAGACTTTCCGGCATTTCCATTTCGTGCATGGATGCGCTTCTGACCATTATTGCGTCAGGCGCGTCACAGCTGTCGCTGACGTTGTAGCCGCTGCCGAACTCTTTAGTGCCGACAGGCGAAATTTTGTTTAGTGTTAAAATGTTCATGTTACAGCCTCTTTTCTACAAGCATATATTGTTATAATTATATTTTATCTTAACGCTTATTGCAACACAAAAAAATTTAATGTGCATTTTTTACTAAAAACAACTTAAATTTAATTGCATATTTGTGCGATATATGTTATTATTTTAGTAAAGGATATGAAAACCTTTAATTAATATTTATGGAGAACCTAAAATGAAAATCAGTCAGATTTGTCAGATTCTCGATGCAGACACTCTTTGCTGCAAAGAGCTTGCCGATACTCAGGTGTATTCCGCCTGCGGCTCGGACATGATGAGCGATGTTCTTGCGTTTGTCAAGGATCACGGAATACTTTTAACAGGTCTTGTCAATCCTCAGACCGTGCGCACTGCCGTGATGATGGATATGAAGGGAATTGTGTTTGTCCGCGGTAAAAAGCCGGATGCCGCCGTGATATCGCTTGCCGAGGAAAGCGGCATTGTTTTGCTTACTACCGATTACAGAATGTATACCGCCTGCGGCCTGCTGTACACTGCGGGGCTTTATACGGACGGGAGCGATAAGGTGTGAGCGACGCTCTTCATATGCACTATATTGTTGACGGCAGCGACTTCACGACAGCAGGTGAGGCGTCCACAGCCGTCAAAATGAAGCTGAAAAAGCTGGGTATTGCGCCGGATATCGTGCGCAAGGTTGCCATTGCTATGTACGAGGCCGAAATAAATATGGTTATCCATGCCGGAGGCGGAGTTGCGGATGTGTCCCTTGAAAGCGATAAAATAACAATTCGGCTCATTGATCACGGCAAGGGGATTCCCGACGTTGATCTTGCCATGCGCGAGGGCTATTCAACAGCTCCGGATGCCGTGCGGAGTCTGGGCTTCGGCGCGGGAATGGGTCTGCCCAACATTAAAAAGTATTCGGATGAGATGTATATAGATACAGAGGTGGGCAAGGGAACCACCGTCACACTTATAATCAATTTACAGTGAGGATGATAAATAATGTCTGAATTTCATTCCGTTACGCTTGACAGCGATAAATGCCGGGGATGTATCAACTGTGTCAAGCGCTGCCCGACGGAGGCTATACGCGTTAAAAACGGAAAGGCGTTTATTATTTCGGACAGATGTATAGACTGCGGTGAATGTATACGTATTTGTCCTCATCATGCAAAAAAAGCGGTTTATGATAAAATGTCGGAGCTTGACAGGTTTGAATATTGCGTTGCGCTGCCCGCACCTTCGCTTTATGCACAGTTTAATAATCTCGAAAGCATAGATTATGTCCTGGACGGACTGAAAAAAATCGGGTTTGACGATGTTTTTGAGGTTGCCGGCGCGGCGGAGCTTGTCAGTGAAATGACGCGCGACATGATGAAAAACGGTGATTATCCGCGTCCGCTCATCTCCAATGCGTGTCCTGCGATTGTAAAGCTTGTAAAGGTGCGTTTCCCCAAGCTGTTGCCGCATTTACATAATGTTTTGCCGCCTGTCGAGGTCGCGGCAAAGCTTGCGCGGGTTCGTGCCGTGCGGGAAACCGGACTTCCGTCAGAAAAAATAGGCATATTTTTTATATCCCCCTGTCCTGCAAAGGTGACGGCACTTCATCATCCTGCCGTTGATGAAAAGGTAGTGGACGGGGTTTTGTCCGCAAGCGAGGTCTATATGGCTCTGCTGCCCGCAATGAAAGAAATTGATAAGCCGCAGAGTGAGCAGATTTCCGGCATTACAGGGATTTCATGGTCTTATACCGGCGGTGAAGCTACGGCGCTTTTGCTGCCTCGCTATCTTGCGGCGGACGGAATAGAAAATGCTATTAAAATCCTTGATGAGATAGAAAACGAAAAGTTAAGCGATATTGACTTTGTAGAACTGGATGCCTGCTTTTCGGGCTGTGTTGGCGGCTGTCTTAATATTGAAAATCCGTATATAGCCAAAACAAAGGTTAGAAATCTGCGTAAGTATCAGCCGGTTGCAGCCAGCAGACTTTCTGATTTTCCGGAGCTTTCAAGAGAACAGCTTTTGTCAAAGGGAGAGGTGGAGTATAATCCTGCACTCGAGCTTGCCGACGACCCTAAAAAAGCAATGGAAATAATGATGCGTATAGCGCAGATTGAAGAGAAACTGCCCGGAATAGACTGTGCCGCATGCGGCTCGCCGAGCTGCGCCTGCTTTGCTCAGGACGTGGCCTTGGGCAAGTCCAAGATGTCCGATTGTATGATAATAATGAAAAAGGAGCTGCGGGACATTCTCGCGGATTGATAAAAAATGAAAGTAAATGAGCTTTGTAAAGCAGCGGGTTTCACACTTGTTTGCGATAGCGGTGGTGACCGTGAGGTGGGCGGTGTATACGCCTGCGACCTTTTATCGTGGGTTATCGGGCGCGCTGCCGAGAATGCCGCGCTTGTTACGGTTATGACTAATGTGAACGTCATAGCGGTAGCCGTGATGGCAGACCTGTCATGTGTTGTGCTGAGCGAGGGCGTGCGCCTTGACGACGCTGCGCTTTTAAAAGCGCAGCAAAACGGAGTAGCCGTTTTGTCGAGCGATAAACCGACCTTTGAAACATGTCTTGAGCTTAACCGCATACTTAACTGCGCCGATTGATTTATGAAGTATTACTATGACCTTCACATACATTCGGCGCTTTCACCCTGCGGTGATGAGGACATGACACCGAATAATATTGTCAATATGTCGGTGCTCAACGGTTTGGATATAATTGCTCTGTCCGATCATAATACCTGCAAAAACGTGCGCGCAGTGTCAGAGGTCGCACGGCGTGCGGGTATTTTGTTTATACCGGGAATGGAGCTGGAAACAGCCGAAGAAATACATGTTCTCTGTCTTTTTCCGAGCGTTGACGCCGCGGAGCTGTTTGAAAGAGAAATTGTCAGTCCCGCACTTCCTGATATTCCCAATAATGAGCGTATTTTCGGGCGTCAGCAGGTTTTGGACGAAAACGATAATGAAATAGGCGCGGACGGCAGATATCTTATAAATGCAACCTCTATTACGGTGGACAGCGTCGGTGTGCTTGCGGCACGATACAGTGCAGTCGCAATTCCCGCGCATATTGATAAGCAGACAAAAAGCTTGCTTTCGGTATTGGGTATGGCTGACAAGAGCATGGGCTATAATGTTTTCGAACTGTCTCCCAACGCACCTGACGATTTCCCCGAAACACAGTTTTCACTGAAGGGAATGGGATATCAGTATATTTATAATAGTGATGCGCACTACCTTGCAGATATTGCCGAGCGCGGGAGGAAAAATTTCTTTGAGATAAATTCCACTCATCCGAGTGTAGAGGATGTTATCGGCTTTCTTAAAGATAATTAGCGTTCGTTTATTTGCGTGAGGCATTATCGATTGGTTAGATTATGCCGCCGCTGTTTAAAAAAACAATAATAAAAACCTGTCCTACATGCGTTTTTCTTCGCATATAATCGCTTACGGGGCGGGTTTTTACATAAAAAAGAACATTTAGCAGAACTTGACACGAAAAACTTGAAAAATTTTTATAAAAGTGTAGAAATCGCAGACTTTTTGTGCTAACATATATTTTGGCATATCGCGTATGTATCCTGTGATATATCTTATAATAATGTGTTTTTAATTTTGAACCATATTTAAGGAGGAAAAAAATGAGTAAAAAAAGCGCGGTTCCTTTCAGGGGAACAAAAGAGCAGGAGGCAAAGCTATATGAGGTCATCGAAAAATACAGAAATATCGACGGTCCTCTGATGCCTGTGCTTCAGGGTGCTCAGGAAATCTATGGCTATCTACCGATAGAGGTACAGAAAATAATCTCCGAGGAACTGGACATTTCACTCGAACACATTTACGGCGTTGTTACCTTCTATGCTCAGTTTTCACTCGCGCCCAAGGGAGAGTATCAGATTGCAGTTTGTCTGGGCACTGCGTGCTATGTTAAGGGTTCAGGCGAGATTCTTGACAAAATCAAGGAGATTATTGGGGTCGATGTAGGAGAGTGCTCGCCGGACGGCAAGTTTTCTCTTGATGCGACAAGATGTATCGGCGCTTGCGGTCTTGCACCTGTTATGACTATAAACGACGAGGTGTTCGGTCGTCTTACAGTCGGCGAAATTCCGGATATTCTCGCCAAATACATGAACTGATAATTGATATGAAGGAGTTGTCGCTTAACATTCTTGATATAGCACATAATTCCGTGAAGGCCGGGGCGTCTGAAATAACGATTGCGGTTGAAGAAAGTCTTAAGCGTGATATTGTGGCTATTGATATTGAGGACAACGGCTGCGGCATGGATAAGGAATTTCTGTCAGCTGTGACAGACCCCTTTGTGACTACACGTACAACGAGAAAGGTTGGGCTGGGAATTCCTCTTCTGCGTCAACAGGCTATTGATACCGAGGGGCATTTTGACATAAACTCCGAGCCGGGGCGTGGTACTGTGGTACATGCGGACTTTAAGCTTTCTCACCTTGACCGTCCGCCTGTCGGAGACATTGCCTCAACGGTTGTGTCGCTTATTTCGGCAAATCCGAATATACGTTATATCTATAATCATTTTACAGATTCGGGCAGCTTTACGCTTGATACGGATGAGATTAAAGATCAGCTTGGCGACATTCCGCTTAACGAGCCGGAAATTCTGATTTGGCTCACAGAATACATTAATGAAAATTTACAAAGCATAGAGGGAGGCAAAATTTAATGAAAAGCTTGGAAGAACTCAGAGCAATAAAGGCAAAAATGCAGAATAATGTTCAGCTCCGCGGCGTTGAAGACGCGGACAGCGTTGTAAGGGTTGTTGTAGGTATGGCAACCTGCGGTATCGCGGCGGGCGCGCGCCCCGTACTCAATAAGTTTATTGAAGAGGTTCAGAACAGAGGTCTTAAAAACGTGCTGGTTACGCAGACGGGCTGTATAGGCGTATGTCGGCTTGAGCCTATTGTCGAAATAATCACACCTACTGGTGAAAAAACAACGTATGTCAAGATGGACGCGGACAAGGTTTCAAAGATTGTCCATGAGCATCTTGTAAATAACAGGGTTGTTGAGGAATATACCATCGCAAACGCGGATAAATAAGCGTATTTGTTTAAGAAATATTTTCTCTGTTCATACAGCGCGGAACAGGGTCAGACAATAAAAATACTTGCCGCGGCGCGGCGGCAGAATGGAGAATAAAATGATAAGAAGCCATATACTTGTTTGCGGCGGTACGGGCTGCACTTCCTCCGGCAGTCAGAAAGTAATTGACGCTTTGAACAGCGAGCTTGCCGAAAACAATCTTCAGGACGAGGTAAAGGTTGTTATGACCGGTTGCTTCGGTCTCTGTGCTCTCGGTCCCATCATGATAGTTTATCCCGAAGGCGCATTTTACAGTCGTGTAGAGCCGTCCATGATTCCCGAAATCGTGTCAGAGCACATTATAAAGGGCCGTGTTGTTAAAAAGTATCTTTATACCGAGTCAACCGACGAAAACGGTGTTGAGCACGATTCACTCAATGATACGGCATTTTATAAAAAGCAAAAGCGCGTTGCTCTTCGCAACTGCGGCGTAATCAATCCGGAAAATATTGATGAGTACATAGCTTACGACGGTTATGAGGCACTCGGCAAGGTGCTTACTTCAATGACTCCCGCCGAGGTAATACAGTGTATAAAGGACAGTGGTCTCCGCGGTCGCGGCGGCGCCGGTTTCCCGACCGGGCTTAAATGGGACTTTGCTTCAAGAAATAAGTCTAAGATAAAATATGTTTGCTGTAACGCCGATGAGGGTGACCCGGGCGCGTTTATGGACCGTTCTGTTCTTGAGGGCGATCCGCACGCAATTATCGAGGCTATGTCCATTGCGGCGTATGCAGTCGGCGCATGCAGGGGCTTTGTCTATATCAGAGCCGAGTATCCTATTGCAGTACACCGTCTTCAGATTGCTATTAACCAGGCAAAGGAATACGGACTTTTGGGTGATAATATATTCGGTACCGATTTTTGCTTTGACATTGAGATACGTCTCGGCGCCGGCGCATTCGTATGCGGTGAAGAGACCGCGCTCATGACATCAATCGAAGGCAACCGCGGTGAGCCGCGTCCCCGTCCTCCGTTTCCGTCTGATAAAGGTATATTCAGCATACCTACGATGAATAATAATGTTGAAACATACGCAAATATCCCGCAGATTATTCTTAAAGGTGCCGACTGGTTTGCAAGCATGGGCACAGAGAACTCAAAGGGTACAAAGGTGTTTGCTCTCGGCGGCAAGATTGTAAATACTGGTCTTGTTGAAATCCCGATGGGCACAACGCTGCGTGAAATTATAGAAGATATCGGCGGCGGTATTCCCAACGGCAAGAAATTTAAGGCTGCGCAGACTGGCGGCCCGTCCGGTGGTTGTATCCCCGCGTCTCTTATAGACACGCATATCGACTATGACTCGCTTGCCGCAATAGGCTCAATGATGGGCTCGGGCGGTCTTATCGTCATGGACGAAGATAACTGTATGGTTGATATAGCCAAGTTCTTCCTTGAATTTACCGTTGATGAGTCCTGCGGTAAATGTACTCCATGCCGCGTCGGTACAAAGCGTCTTTTGGAGTATCTTGACAAAATTACAAGCGGCAAAGCCACAATGCAGGATCTCGACGATCTTGAGGAGCTTTGCTATTACATTAAAGATAATGCGCTTTGCGGTCTGGGGCAGACGGCTCCTAACCCGATTCTTTCAACGCTTAAATATTTCAGAGACGAGTATGTGGCTCATATCGTCGATAAGAAATGTCCGGCGGGCGTATGTAAGTCCCTGCTTCAGTATAAGATTACCGATGCATGTAAGGGCTGTACGCTTTGTGCCAGAAAGTGCCCTGTTAATGCTATTTCGGGTGCAGTTAAGGAAAAACACGTCATTGATCCTGCAAAGTGTATCAAGTGCGGCGTATGTATGTCCAACTGTAAGTTTAATGCGATAATCAAAGAGTAAGGAGGTAATATATTAATGAATATGGTAAATCTCAAAATAAACAATATCGATGTATCCGTTCCTGCGGGTTCAACCATTCTTCAGGCTGCAAAGTCGGCAAACATTGAAATTCCTACTCTTTGCTATATGAAGGAAATAAACGAGATAGGTGCCTGCCGTATCTGCGTAGTTGAGGTAAAGGGTGCCCGTTCTCTTGTAGCCTCATGTGTATATCCTGTTAACGAGGGCATGGAAGTGTTTACGTCAACTCCCCGCGTCCTGAAGGCAAGGCGCATGACGCTTGAGCTGCTTTTGTCAAATCACAACCGCAAATGTCTTTCATGTATCAGGAGCGGCAGTTGTGAGCTTCAGTCGCTGTGTAATGAATACGGTGTTGATAATGACGGCAAGTATGACGGTGCAAAGACCGAGTCTGAGATTGACGACTCTGCGGCTCATATGTACCGCGATAACTCAAAATGTATTCTCTGCCGCCGTTGTATCGCCGTGTGCGAGAAAAATCAGGCAGTCTCTGTTATCGGTGCAAACGAGCGTGGTTTTGCCACACATGTCGGCTCACCTTTCGAGGCACTGCTTGATGAAACGTCATGCGTATCCTGCGGTCAGTGTATCGTAAACTGTCCTACCGGTGCTCTTTCCGAAAAGGACAGCACAGGTAAGGTTTGGGAGGCGCTTTCCGACGACAGCAAGCATGTTATTGTGCAGACTGCTCCTGCCGTTCGTGCCGCTATCGCGGAGGAGTTCGGAAATCCGATAGGTACAGACGGAGAGGGTAAAATGGTTGCGGCTCTTCGCAGACTCGGCTTTGACGGAGTGTACGATACCGATATTGCAGCCGACCTTACTATTATCGAGGAGGCAAACGAGCTTGTAGAGAGAATTCAAAACGGCGGTAAGCTGCCGATGATAACCTCATGCTCGCCCGGCTGGATTAAATACTGCGAGTATAACTTCCCCGATCTTCTTGATAATCTTTCAACCTGCAAGTCTCCGCAGCAGATGTTCGGTGCGCTTGCAAAAACATGGTATGCAGATAAGATGGGCATTGACCCGAAGGACATTTATGTCGTCTCGGTAATGCCATGTACCGCAAAGAAGTTTGAAATAGGTCGTGAGGACCAGGCTGCTGCCGGTGTTCCCGACGTTGATGCCGTTATTACAACGCGCGAGCTTGCAAGAATGATAAAACGTGCAGGTATTAACTTTAACGGTCTTGCAGACGAGAAGTTTGACATGCCTCTTGGTTCATCCACCGGTGCCGGTGTTATATTCGGCGCGACCGGCGGCGTTATGGAGGCGGCTCTCAGAACTGCTGTTGAGACTATAACGGGTAAGGAACTCCCCAACCTTGAATTTACCGAAGTGCGCGGCATGGAGGGAATCAAGGAAGCTTCTTATGAAGTCGGCGGTCTTACGGTAAAGGTTGCTGTTGCGTCCGGTCTTGCAAATGCAAAAGAGCTAATGAAGAAGGTTCGCAAGGGCGAGGTCGATTATCAGTTTATCGAGATAATGGCATGTCCCGGCGGATGCGTAAACGGCGGTGGTCAGCCGGTCGTTGCAGCGTCTGTCCGCAATTTTGAAGATGTTCGCGGCAAGCGCGCTGCGGTTCTTTATAATATTGATAAAAATATGCCGCTTAGAAAGTCTCATGAAAATCCTGTCTTGAAAGAGGCTTATGCAGAGTATTTTGAAAAGCCCGGCAGCCATAAGGCGCATAAGGCGTTCCATACGACTTATGTAAAGAGAAACCGCTTCGGTACTCTGTAAAATTTAATAAAAGACGCACCGTTAAAACGGTGCGTTTTTTAATTCTTGCTATAAGTAATACTTAAAATTTTACTGTGATATTGATTTTTATGTCAAAACGTAGTAAACTAATTTTGCGATACAAATTAAATATACCCGTATATGCTTGTATGTATTTTTGCTGCGCATTTTTTATTGAGGAAAACCGCGGGGAGGATTTGTTATGAAAAGAAAGCTTAAAAGAATTATTTCTGTCGTACTTACATTGCTTGTGCTTCTGTCGGCGGTGTCGGCATATACTTTTGCCGAGCCATCAGGCGACGATGATGTTATAATTGATATTGATATCGGCAGTAATATTCCTGAGTCTGAGTTTGACAATTTGTGGATAAACGATGTGTTTATCGTAAGTTTAAATTCCGTAGCCTATGAGGATGGATTTACCTATCGTGGAACTGTATTTGAATATACGATAATTTCCGGAGACTGTGCCGAGTTAATTGAAATTGATGATATGGGAGAGCTTGTCACAGCCGTTAAATTTTCATCTTCCGGTCAGGCAGCTGTTAAAGTAAAAGTTGATGTTATTATAGCAGACAGTCTTGGAACGGAAAAAGCTTATACTTTTGAGAAAATATATAATTTTACTGTAACCGAACGCCCGGAGGACAGACCGGTTAAGGTGAAATATAATTTTCCTAAGTTGATGAAGTTTAAGGTCGGTGAAGTTGTACTTAAAAATTTGGTTCATGTGATTTTTGAAAACCTCAATTACGGATATATAGAATATGATAAAATGAAAATTGATTTTCCAACAGATGAGTTTTCTATTTTATCCACAGGCGGCGCCGGCGGCTATTTGCCGAAAGTCAGTGCTGATAGAACACATATTACAAATCTTTTTTCGAAATTTAGGGATACAATTATAATTAAACCCGGCAGATATGATTTTCAGGCATATTATGACGGCGTACCTGTCTGCGAGCCGGCTGTTATTGAGGTTGAAGAACCTGAAATAATATGCAATCTTCCCGAAACCGTGGAGGTGGGCGCCACTGTTGACTTTATGACCGAGCTTGCCAATACCGCGCTTGAAAGCACAGATGTCGCCAGGTATGAGAATAAGGACAATTATGATTACTATGAATCTGCCGGTAAGGTTCATTGGTATTGGAAAAATCAAAAAGGTTTTCCGGTGTCATATAAACCGAGCGTGACCGTAATTTCAGGAACAGACTGTGTAAAGCAGAGTGAGCAGAATTACAGCGAGACGCTGAAATCGTCTGAGAAGCTGACGTTTATCAAGGAAGGCGTGGTAAAACTCAAAATAAGTTATAAGCAGATAGAGACTTATACCGATATGTTAACGTCCGATATTGAAAAAATTGTCACGGTTAAGGTAGGAAATGGCGATACGCTTATTATTGATTCTTCCGAAATGTTTAATGATGTTGACTCGGATAGATGGTATAAGGAATATGTTGATTATGTTGTTACAAACAATATATTTAACGGCATGTCGGAAACTGATTTTGAACCCAACACCGCTATGACCCGAGCAATGTTTGTGCAGGTACTTGCAAACCTTGAGGGAGTTGATACGGAAAACAGAGATGTTGATACTGTGTTTTCCGATGTACCGTCCGGCAAATGGTACGCGCCGTCGGTTAAGTGGGCGAACGAGAACGGAATTGTTGACGGTGTGTCCAAGACTACCTTTGAACCTAATGCCGGTGTGACGCGCGAGCAGATGTGTGTTCTTCTTGTGCGGTTTGCAAATTATAAAGGCTTAACCTTGAATGAAGCTGTGGCACCGAAGGTGTTTTCCGACGACGCTAACTTGTCAAACTATGCCAAAGACGCGGTATATGCCTGCCAGCGCGCGGGAATAGTCAGCGGCATGACAGAAACGACCTTTGATCCAAAGGGCTCCGCCACCCGTGCACAGGTTGCAAAAATCTATACTGTTTTTCATAAAGATTATATCGCATAAAATATAATAAAAATAGCTTGATTTTTATATATATCGGTGCTATAATAATATCAAAGTAAATGATAAGAGGACTGTGAACGCAGTCCTCTTAAATATTGCATAGGAGGGCTTGAATGAAAAAGAGCGTTGCCGAAACAGTTTCGGAGCTTGTTTTACCATATGCGCAACAACTGGGATATGAGCTTTACGACGTTGAATACGTCAAAGAAGGCGCAGATTATTTTCTCCGTATTTATATCGACAAGTCGGACGGTGTTATAAGCTCGGACGACTGCGAGCGTATGTCTCGTGCTGTTGACCCCGTGCTTGACGAGCATGACCCCGTTCCGGACAGCTATTATCTTGAGGTTTCATCAGTCGGTATTGACCGTCCGCTGAAAACCGAGAAGGATTTTTTGCGCTTTATGAATAAAATGATTGAGGTGCGTTTGTATAAGGCTCAGGACGGTGTTAAGGAATTTTCGGGAGAGCTTTGCGCGTATACCGACGGTATGTTTACCGTACAGTGCAGCGACGGTACTCGAAGGATTGTTAATATCAGGGACGCAAGCCTTGTCAGACCCTATGTTGACTTTATTGAATTTTCTTAATTAAACTCAGTATATAAAGGAGAAGGACAAAAATGAATTCGGAATTTTTCAAGGCAATCGACCTTATAGAGGCGGAAAAGGGCATTCCCGCCGATTATATGCTTGAAAAGGTCGAGGCCGCGCTGCTGAGTGCTGCAAAAAAAGCGTTTGGCACCTCGGATAATGCAATGGTTGTAATAAACAAGGAAAAAAAGGATATTAAGCTTTATCAGGTTAAAACTATCGTTGAAACAGTAGAAAACGAAGCCACAGAAATCAGCCTTGCAGAACTTTTGGAAAAGGGCTCCAAACGCGCAAAGCTGGGCGGTCAGATAAAGCGTGAAGTCAAAACCAAAGAATTCGGCAGGATTGCTGCGCAGGCTGCAAAGCAGGTTATAATTCAGGGTATTCGCGATGCTGAACGCGGGCTTTTGTACCAGGAGTTTGACGGTAAGGAATCTGAAATAATTTCCACTGTTGTCAGCCGTGTCGAGCCGACCGGAAACGCCACGCTTAGCATAGGCAAGAGTGAGGCGCTGCTTGTCAAAAACGAGCAGATACCCGGTGAAACCTTGAGTGAGGGTGACAGAATTAAAATTTATGTGGTTGAGGTAAGAAAGACTCAGCGCGGACCTCAGGTGCTTATTTCCCGTACTCATCCCGGGCTTGTGAAACGTCTGTTTGAGCTGGAGGTTCCTGAAATTTTTGACGGTACCGTTGAAATAAAGTCAATTGCGCGCGAGGCAGGCAGCAGAACAAAAATTGCTGTTTGGTCATCAAATGAAGAGGTTGATCCCGTCGGTGCGTGCATAGGCGCAAAAGGTATGCGGATTGCAAATGTCTGCGATGAGCTTCACGGTGAGAAGATAGACGTTATAAAGTATTCTGATAATCCGGAGGAATATATTACTCAGGCGCTTGCACCGGCAACGGTTATCAGTGTAATAGCCGACGATAGCGAAAAAAGCTGTACGGTTGTTGTCTCTGATGACCAATTGTCTCTCGCTATCGGCAAGGAGGGACAAAACGCGCGTCTTGCGGCAAAGCTTACAGGGTACAATAAAATCGATATCAAGCCGCTTTCAAAAATCGGGTAAGGGTGATAGTGTTGGCAAAAATAAAAAAAGTACCTATGCGTATGTGTCTCGGCTGTCGCGAAATGAAACCTAAGCGTGAGCTTATTCGCATAGTTATGAATAAAGAAGGCGAAATTTCTCTTGATATGACAGGCAAGCTTGCAGGGCGGGGCGCGTATATATGTAACAGCGCCAAATGTGCTTCAAAGCTAAAAAAGACTCATGGAATCGAGCGGAATTTCGGGTGCAAAGCGGACGAGGCAATTTATGACGATATAGAAAGGGCACTGACAGCGGATGAAGAATGATGCTTTTTTGCAGTCACTGGGGCTTGCAAGGCGCGCCGGTCGTCTGTACTTTGGGTTTGACAGTGTTGTTGCGCAGCAGTCAAAGCTTACGGCGGTTTTTCTGTCGGATGACCTTTCCCCGAAAACGCTTAAAAATCTGCGTTATGCGTTTGATGATAAAAATGTAAATTTAATCGCGGTTAGCTATGGTATGTCTGAGCTTGGGTACGCGATAGGGACAAAGCCGGTTGGAATAATCGGAGTGACGGACGCCGGTTTTGCTAAACTGCTTATAGGCAAACTGAACAGGGAGGTTACGGAATGAGTATGACTATTAAATATAAAGTGCATGATTTTGCTAAAGATACGGGACTTAAGAGCACTGAAATTATAGAGCTTCTGAACAAGCTAAAACAGAAGGAACGCACGCATATGGCGCTCCTTGACGTTGAGGAGGTGGACTATCTTCTCAATCATTATACAAAACAAAATGCCGTCGATTCTTTCGACAAGTTTTTAGATGATGGTAAAAAGGCGGCTGAAGCCAAATTGAATAGCGTGAATGAAATAAAAGAAGCTCAAAAGCCGGAGGAAGAAAAGAAAGTGGCAGAGAGAAAGCCCGCAGAGGTAAATGCGCAGACTGAAAAGCCCGGGCATAATACACAATCTTCCGCTGATAAAAAAGAAAAACCGCAGAAAAACACGCAAAATGACCGAGCCGATGTCAAGCCTGCTTCCAAAGAACAAAAAAAGGATAAGAAGGTGCAAAAACCTCCCAAGCGCGTTTTGCAGCCTGTTAAACAGCTTAAAGAAAAACCAAAAAAGGAAAAACGCTCCATCAATCCTGCGGATATTACATTTGAAAAGAAAATACGTGTTGTTGATACAAGAACAACTGATGTAAATCTTGGAAAGTATGACGAGAAGCTTGATGAACTTGCAAGCTCACATGAGACGCGTAAAACTGCCTCGACGCAGTCTAAACAAAAGATAGTCAAGAAGAACAACTACCAGGACAACAGATACGGCAGGAAAAAGGCGCGTGAGAGCGAAGCGGAAAGACTCAAAAGAATTGAACAGCAGCGTAAAAAGGCGCAGCTTAAAATTTTGGTGCCTGATGAGATTTCAGTCGGTGAGCTGGCTCATCGAATGAAGGTTAATGTCGCTCAGGTTGTTGCCAAGCTTATGGGTATGGGCGTTATGGCGTCGGCGTCGCAGAATATTGATTTTGATACTGCATACCTTATCGGTGAGGAATTCAGTGTAAAGGTAGAGCGCGAGGTTATACTTACTATTGAGGATAGGCTTATTGACGATACAGTAGACGCAGAGGCGGATCTTCAGCCTCGTGACCCAGTTGTTGTCGTTATGGGCCATGTCGACCACGGCAAAACGTCTTTGCTTGACGCTATACGCAATACAAGTGTTGTTGCCGGCGAGGCGGGCGGAATAACCCAGCATATAGGTGCGTATAAGGTTAAGGTCAACGACCAGGAGATAACATTCCTTGATACTCCGGGACACGCTGCATTTACTCAGATGCGTGCCAGAGGCGCCGCAGTAACTGATATAGCAATCCTTGTCGTTGCGGCGGATGACGGTATTATGCCTCAGACGATAGAGGCAATAAATCATGCTAAAGCTGCAAATATTCCGATTATCGTTGCCATAAACAAAATGGATAAGGAAAGCGCAGACCCAGACCGTGTAAAGCAGGAGCTGACAGAATATGAGCTTGTTCCCGAGGAATGGGGCGGTGATACCATCTGCGTGCCCATATCCGCGCTCAAGGGTGACGGAATAGACACGCTTCTTGAAATGGTTCTGCTTGTAGCTGAGGTTAATCAGTATAAAGCAAACCCCAACCGTCTTGCAAAGGGTACTGTGATAGAGGCGTATCTTGACAAAGGACGCGGTCCTGTTTCAACATTGCTTGTTCAGAACGGAACGCTTAAAAGCGGCGATATTATTATCGCAGGCTCTGCCGTCGGAAAAATTAGAGCGATGACAAATGATAAACACGTGCGTATAAACGAGGCAGGTCCCTCAATGCCTGTAGAGATAATCGGTCTTTCAGAGGTTCCTCAGGCCGGCGACCCGTTCTTTGTTGTTGAAGACGAGCGATTGGCGAAAGAGCTTGCCGAGCAGCGCCGCGCAGAAGATAAACTCAAACAACAAAGTCAGTACACGGTTTCGCTGGATGATTTGTTCTCCCGCATCCAGGAGGGCAACATGAAAGAACTTAATATTATTGTTAAGGCGGATGTTCAGGGCTCTGCGGAAGCAGTCAAATCCTCTCTTGAGAAGATTTCTAACGATGAGGTGCGTGTTCGCGTCATACACAGCGCAGTCGGCGCTATAAATGAAAGCGACGTGATGCTTGCCAATGCGTCTAATGCTATTATCGTAGGGTTTAACGTCCGTCCCGAGACCGCGGCGCGCGCTTCTGCTGAAAAAAATGATGTTGATATCAGACTTTACAGCATCATCTATGACTGTATCGAGGAAATTGAGGCGGCGATGAAAGGCATGCTCGCGCCTAAGTTTAAGGAGGTCATCCTCGGATATGCTGAGGTACGTCAGGTTTTCAAGGCGTCCGGTGTCGGTACTATTGCCGGCTCTTACGTTAAGGAGGGCAAAATTGTCAGAAATGCAAGCGTCCGACTGCTGCGCGACAATACGGTTATATTTACCGGCAATATTTCGTCGCTGAAGAGATTTAAGGATGACGTTAAGGAGGTACTTGAAAACTTCGAGTGCGGTATCACGATAGAAAATTACAATGATATCAAAGAGGGTGATATCATCGAGGCTTATGAAATGCAGGAGATTAAACAGTAATGTCAAGTCATAGAATTGACAAGGTAAATGAGGAAATAAAAAAAGAACTGTCTTATATTATCCCAAAGCTCAAGGACCCGCGTATCCCCGAATTTGTGACTATTACGGAAGTGCGAACGTCGCCCGACCTAAAGACGGCAAAGGTGTATTTTTCATCCATGAGCGACAATGAGGAGCAGGTGCTTGCGGGTCTTCAGTCATCTGCCGGCTTTGTTCGCGGGATTTTGTCAAAGTCAATGAAAATACGTTACACTCCCGAGCTTGTTTTTGCGGTAGATTCCTCTGTAAAATATGGCATGTTTATCAATGAAAAGCTGGCTGAGCTTGGGCTTTCGGAGAGTGAAGACGATGAGTAGCATGAGCGAAAAACGTGAATTTAACACAATTGACCAGACGCTTGACGCTTTGCTGAAGCTTCAGGAGATAACTATTATTTCCCATATTCGTCCGGACGGTGACACGTTGGGAAGCGCATTTGCGCTTATGCATGCGCTGAAAAAATCGGGAAAAAGCAGGGTAGAGGTTGTGTGTGAAAGTGAAATCTCACCGCGCTATCGGTTTTTAACCGGAGGTAAAAGCAGAATTGACGGACAGTGCCGCGGCGGTATTGTATGTGTAGACGTGGCGTCTCCGTCCATGGCAGGGGAGCGCTACCGCTTGGCAGCAGAAAATGCCGATGTTGTGATTGACCATCATCTTTCAAACAGCGGTTACGGTAAATGCAATCTAATTGATTCGGATGCAGCAGCGTGCGGAGAAATTGTCTTAAGGCTTGTCGAACGCTTAAACGGTATAGATTGCACTGTCGCCGATTGCCTCTACACTGCGGTGTCTACCGATACAGGATGTTTTGTATATTCGAACACAACCTCTGAAACCCACGAGGCGGCGGCAAAGTTGATACGTGCGGGAGCAGATGCGGGCAGGCTCAACAAGCTGCTTTTCAGAACAAAGTCACACGCCGCGTTTGAAATTGAGAGGCGCGCGTTTGATTCACTTGAATATTTTTACGATAATACTGTCACATGCATGAAAATTGCACTTGAATGGATAGAAGAGCTTTCAGCAAACGAGGACGACATGGAGGGTATTTCATCTATTCCTGCGCGCATTGAGGGCGTGAAAGCGTCGGCTACCTTTCGTCAGGTCGCCAAGGATACCTATAAGCTTTCAGTACGTACAAACGGCGAGGTTGATGCATCCACAGTTTGTAAGATGTTTGGCGGCGGAGGGCATAAAATGGCTGCGGGCTGTACTATGACGGGCGATTATAACAGTCTCAAAAAAATCATGGCAGACAGTCTTTATAAAGGCATAAATAAATGAAAGACGGAATAATTCTGATAAATAAGCCGCAGGGGATAACATCCTTTTCGGTGGTTGCGCAGGTCAGACGTGCGCTTAATGTGAAATGCGGTCACAGCGGTACGCTTGACCCTATTGCAACGGGACTGTTACCTGTTATGTGCGGTAAAGCAACAAAGCTTTGCAGTTATCTGACAAACGGTGACAAAGCATACCGCGCTACTCTGCGTTTCGGAATTGAGACTGATACGCATGATATTACAGGCAGCGTTACAAAAACCTGTGAGCGGGTCGTGACGCTTGAGCAGATACAGGCTGTTCTGCCGCGTTTTATCGGAAAAATCAAACAAATTCCGCCTGCCTATTCTGCAATAAAGGTGGGCGGACAGCATCTGTACAAGCTGACCCGCGAGGGTAAAAAAGCAGAAATTCCCGAACGTGAAATAACTGTTTATTCAATAGAAACAGTTGACTTTTTTGCAGGAGAGCTTATAATGGATATAGAGTGCTCTAAGGGTACATATATCCGGTCGCTTTGCAGGGATATAGCTCGTGCTTTGAAAACTGTCGGAACAATGAGTGCTCTTGTGCGTACAAAAACCTGCGGGTGGACTGTGGAAGATGCTGTTTCGCCTGACAGCGATGAGCTGGAGCGGCATATCATTTCCATGGATGACGTGCTTTCGGAGTTTCCTTCGTTTTGTCCCGAACCGTTTTTTGCAAGACTTTTGTTAAACGGATGCGCGGTAAGCGTCAACAAGCTAAAGGGCTTGCCCGACGGATTGTGCCGTGTCTATTCGGATAGACTGTTGGGACTTGGAAATACGCTTGAAAATGACGGCGGCAGGGTATTTAAGCTGCTGACGCATTTGTAGCTTGTTATATGGATAAAGTATATGGAAGACAAACTTTGCATAGCTTTGGGCGATTTTGACGGAGTTCATCTCGGTCACAGGCGTCTGCTTGATGTCGCTGTGAATAACCCTTACGGATTTATTCCCGCTGTATACACATTCAACGGTAACTGCAAGGGCGCAAGAGTGATAATGACCGGTGAAGAAAAACGTGCGCGACTGTCAGAGCTTGGTGTAAGACGAATAATTTTTGATGATTTTGAAAATGTGCGTTGTCTTTCTCCCAAGGAGTTTGCCGAAAAAGTGCTTTTTGAAAGGTTAAACGCAGGCGCCGTAGTCTGTGGTACGGACTTTCGGTTCGGAAAAGATGCGGCGGGAGACGTCGGTGTATTAGCTGAGCTTTGCCGCAGCGCAGGAGTTTTTCTTTTAACGGTTGACTGCCTTGCAGGGTTGCACGGAAAACTGAGTTCGTCCGATATCAGGCTTATGATACAAAACGGTCAGATGGAAAAGGCAGCGGCGGCGCTCGGTTCACGTTTTTTTGTAACGGGCACTGTAGGTCATGGAAAACGGTTGGGAAGCCGGCATAATACGCCCACGGTGAACATAAAAATAGATGCGGGACGTGTTGTCCCGAAATACGGCGTATACATTACACAAACAGTGTTGGACGGTAAAAAATACAACGGAATTACAAATGTCGGCGTTCGTCCCAGCGTGGAGAATACCGATATTGCGAATATTGAAACCAATTTATTTGATTTTGACGCTGAAATTTACGGCAGTCAAATAAAGGTGGAATTTATAAAAATGCTGCGTACGGAGCGTAAATTTGCAAACAGTGAACTTTTATATGCACAGATTGCTGCGGATATCGCCGCGGCGAAAGCCTATTTTGACGGAGAAAAAGAATGATTAAGCAAAAACGATTTTTTATGATACTGACAGCGCTTGTTATGCTGCTGTCTGTTTGCTCCTGTAAAAAAGCGGCTCCGGGTAATTCCTATCTTAAGGAGAATGCCGCAGGCACAGGTTACGGAGCCGGTATTAAAAGCTCGCTGTATATAGAGGATTTTTATTTTATAACTGTCGGTACACAAAAAAGCGCGATTGAGCTTACACTCGGTACCCCTCACTACACGGAAGAGGGTAATGCGTTTTACTCGGTGTATGATTTAAATAATGGCGACAGCATAGAATTCTCGTTTGATGCTGATAAAAATGCGGTTACTCATGCCGAGTACGTATATGCTGACGGTGATAAGCAGAATTTTTTTGATATTCTTGTTGAACTGGGCATTTTAAAATCATCTGTCAGTGAAAGCGGGGACGGAAATACTGTTGAAATTCCCGGCGGTGAAGAAGATGAACCGTCTACGGACAATCCGCCTACGGATAATCCGGATAATACGGATACACCCGATAATTCGCAAACGCCAAGCGGTGGTCACAACGCGGTACAAGGTGATCAGTTTGCGTCCGGATCTTATAACTATATTTTGATTGAGCCTGTTCTGGGTCTCGGCGTGCCGCGAAGCAGCATTCTTTCAGCCGTCGGCAAACCAAGCTATTTCTTTTCTCACAGCTTTGCAAACGATTCTTATATTATTGATTGTTATAACCTTAACGACGGAAGTAAGCTGTATCTTGATTACGGCTATGCAAGAGATAATCTGCGCAGTGCCGCTATATATAAAAATGGAAGTTATACATCCGTGCTTAATTCGCAGTGGACTGAGCAGGTAAAGCCTGCGGGATTTACACGTAATACCGTAGATAAGAACAAATTGGGTAGGCTTAAAAAGAATATGACGCCCGCACAGGTTTATAAATCGCTCGGAGAACCGGCGTGGTATGAGGGCACACGCGGCAGTTACAGCGATGTTTATGCACTGCCAGGCGGTGAATATGCTTACCTTAGTTTCGGTTCGGCGCATAACAGGTTAACTTCACTTTCGATAAAAGGAGCGGACGGTAAGGTTACTGCCGTTACACTGAATTGATGAAAAGATTTTCGCGGATATTTATGTGCGCACTAACAGCGGCACTGTTGTTTTGTGTTTCATGCTCCGGTCAGAAAAGAGACAGTCTTCGGTTTTATGTGGTAAGTCGTTCTCAGCTGAATGCTTCCATGAGTGCGTCGGAAACAGCAAAGTTTGTACGTGAAAACGGAAGGCTGGCATTTGACGGCGATGATATTGAAGGCTACAACTGGCAGACTCATACCGTGACATTAAAGACAAATGCTGTACCGTCCGTAGGCGCGGTTACAGCCGAGAGCGGCGGCAGTGCTGTTTTTAAGACGGATGACACCTATGCCTTCGTACTGCTTCTTGGAGGTCATATGCTGTATACGGGCGGATTTAAAAGCGGTGTTAAAAATCCTGATGTTCCTCTTCAACCAAGCATTGAAGACAGTGGCCGTTACAGCTTTAAAATAACATTTGACAGCAAGTATGCCGAGGGAAATGACCCGCGCTCAGATGCTAAACTTTACGAGTTCTTGAACAGTCAGGGTCTTTTATCGTCAAAAACAGAATAAATTTTAAAAAAGCTCTTGTCAAATAAAGATTTTATGTTATAATAATAGCGTTGTCGATATTTTCTGTCGATTACAAAAACCTTAAGCGGTTTAAATGTATCCGGGGTGTAGCTCAGTTTGGTAGAGCGCTTGGTTCGGGACCAAGAGGCCGAGTGTTCAAGTCACTTCACTCCGACCAAATATAAAAGCCTTAGCTATTGTGCTAAGGCTTTTATATTTTATTCCCATTCCACTGTTGCAGGAGGCTTGGAGGTGATATCGTATACAACCCTTCCGATATCTTTGATTCCGTTAGTAATTCGGCTGCCGGCTCTTTCAAGCACGTCATACGGAATTTTCGCCCATTCGGCAGTCATAAAATCATCTGTTGTAACTGCTCTAAGCACTACTGTGTAACCGTATGTTCTGAAATCTCCCATAACTCCGACGCTTCTTAAATCAGTCAAAACCGCAAAATATTGATTTATGATTTTATTTAGTTTTGATTTTTCTATTTCCTCTCGGAAAACAGCGTCGGCATCGCGCAACAACTCTAATTTTTCTTTTGTGATTTCTCCGATTATGCGTACTGCAAGCCCCGGACCGGGGAAGGGCTGACGCCAAATCAGTTCATGAGGAATTTTAAGTCTTATTCCGATATCTCTGACTTCGTCTTTAAAGAGTTCGGCAAGAGGCTCTACAATTTCTTCAAAGCAAATATTTTTCGGCATTCCGCCTACGTTATGATGGCTTTTTATAACTGCGGAATCGCCTTTTCCGCTTTCGATAACATCGGGGTAAATTGTACCCTGTGCCAGTACATCTATTTTTCCCAATTTTTGCGCTTCGTCTTCGAACACCCTGACAAATTCTTCGCCGATTATTTTGCGTTTTTTTTCTGGGTCTGTAATACCTGCAAGTCTTTTCAGAAATCTGTCTTGTGCATTTACTCTTATCAGATTTATGCCCAGTTGTGTGCCGAGCGTTTTTTCCACAAAATCACCTTCGTCTTTTCTTAAAAGACCATGGTCAACAAATATACAAATCAAATTTCTACCGATTGCTCTGTGCAGAAGAACTGCGGCAACGGATGAATCAACACCGCCGGAGAGCGCCAAAAGAACCTTTTTGCCAGAAAGTCTTTGTTTGTATTTTTCTATTGAATTTTCAATGAAATTCTCCGTTTTCCAGTCAGCTCTACATCCGCAGATTGAAAAGATAAAGTTGTTCAGTATTTGTCTCCCGTAAGCTGTGTGCGTTACTTCCGGGTGAAACTGCACTCCGTAAAGTTTTCGTTCATTGTCGCAAATAGCAGCACAGGGGCATTTTTCTGTGTTAGCAATTACGGAAAACCCCTTCGGCGGAGTTTTCACGCGGTCAGTATGGCTCATCCAGCAAATGCTTTTGTGTGGAACTTCTTTAAATAAAATGTTTTCTTCCGTAAATATAGTAGTTTTTCCGTATTCACTGTTGTTTCCAGCCGATTCTATTGCTCCGCCTGCCATGTATGCCATAAGCTGATTGCCGTAGCATATTCCGAGTATTGGTATGCCTGCGTTGAGTATCGCAGGATCATAGTGAGGTGAAGCCGCATCATAAACGCTGTTCGGGCCTCCCGTAAAAATAATGCCCTTGTATCCGTTTTCTTTAATTTCAAGTGGCGTTATTTTATTGTAAGATTTGATTTCTGCATATACCTGCTGGGCGCGCACTCTTCTTGCAATAAGCATGCTGTATTGCCCGCCGAAATCCAAAATCAGAATTTTATCCACCTTGTTTTACCCCTTTTTACTTATTTACCGCTGTCGCCGTAGTTTGCAAGCACGCGTGCAGACGGGTCGTTTACGTCGCAGCCTTTCCAGGCGCGGTTTGGCATCCAAAAATCAACTATCATTTCGCTCTGACCGGGATAATATTTTTCAAAAATTTCTCTGTATAGAAGCGATTCTTTTGTGAACGGACGTGCATGAGTGTAATTTTGACACTTTTCTTTAAATTCTTTGTCTGAATATTGTTTTTGCGCATATTCCTTTAGATAGTCTACCATAGAGTGCCCCACAGCGTCTGAAAAAGCGGCTTTTTCTCGGTATAGTATTTCGTCGGGGAGATAACCTTTGTTTTGAAATGCGCGGCGAAGCAAATACTTTCCTTTGCCGTATTTGTTTAATTTTATTTCAGGGTCGAGTGACATGACATATTTTACAAAGTCAATGTCACCAAACGGCACACGCGCTTCAAGAGAGTTTACCGAAATGCATCTGTCTGCACGGAGTACATCGTACATGTGAAGCTCGCTTATACGCTTTTGTGCTTCTTTTTGAAACTCCTCGGCCGATGGGGCAAAGTCCGTATATTTGTATCCGAAAAGTTCATCTGAAATTTCACCTGTTAAAATTACGCGGATATCTGTTTTTTCATGTATTGCCTTGCATACAAGATACATGCCCATGCCGGCGCGGATGGTAGTGATGTCATAGGTGCCGAGCAGATGTATAAGCTCATCAAGGCTTGATATGACATCATTTGGTGTCATGTATACTTCCGTGTGGTCGCTGCCTATATAATCGGCGACTTGCCTTGCATATTTCAGGTCAATAGCGTCGCCGCTCATGCCGATGGCGAAAGTTTTTATTGGTTTATCCGATTTTTTTGCTGCTATGGAGCATACAAGAGAGGAATCAAGACCTCCCGACAGAAGGAATCCGACCTTTGCGTCGGCAACGAGACGCTTTTCCACGCCGGCTATCAGCATGTCGTGAATATTGCGGCAAGCGGTTTCCACATCATCTTTGCAGATAATGTCTGTTTTGGCTATATCGCAGTAGCTTATAAACTTGCCGCCCTTGTAATAATGCCCCGGAGGGAAAGGCATTATTTTATCTGCTAATCCGACAAGGTTTTTCGGTTCGCTGGCAAATAAAATAGTGCCATTTTCATTATAACCGTAATATAGCGGACGAATACCTATGGGGTCTCTTGCCGCAATATATTCGTGCGTTCTGCCGTCGTAGATAATGCAGGCGAATTCCGCATCAAGCATAGAAAACATATCCGTGTTGTACTCACGGTACATGGGCAGCAGTATTTCACAGTCGCTGTCGCTTTTAAAAATATAGCCTTTTTGTATCAGCATGTTTTTGTATTTTTTAAATCCGTATATTTCGCCGTTGCAGACAACATAGCTGCCGTCAAGCTCAAACGGCTGCATTCCGTGAGACGTGAGACCCATAATAGAAAGCCGGTGAAATCCGAGAAGCCCTTTTCCGGTGTCTATAATTCTGCTGTCATCGGGACCGCGTGAAATTGTGCGGTCAAAGCCTGTTTTAAATTCTTCCATATCAGTTCCGCTGCCGCAGCAGCCCATAACAGAACACATAGTAAATACCTCCGTTGCATATCAGTTTTATTCTATTCGACGTCCTGCAGTGCGTCGTACCCTTCTTCGCCGGTGCGAACCTTTATGGCGTTTTCATCACTGTCCATTCCGACGGTTGATGCGCCGTTGAAGCCGAACCAGCAGAACCATAATATGAATACGCCGAGCGCGGCAAAGGTTATATTATGCCCTAAAATGGCACGCGGCTTTCCGTTTTTATCGTATTTTCCAATGCGCGGACCGAGTATTGCAGCGCCTATCAGCACCCAAATAGTGTTAACGGGACTGTAAATCATTAATAATCATCTTCTTTCTTTTATTTTACGCCGAATAAAAGGTCGGCATAGGTAGGAAACGGCCAATAGCTTTTTGCTGTCAGTGTCTCGGCTTCATCACACGGAATTCTAAGCTCGCTCATTTTAACAAGGACGGTGTCCCGAATCATTGCCGACTCTTCGCCGATATCTTTGGCGCTGTGCAGTGAAATCAGGACGTCTTCCAGTTCTCTGACTTTTCTGTCAATTCTGTCGGTTAATGCTGAAAGTTTTCTGACAAGACCTGTTTCAAAGCTGCATGCAAGTGTGCTGTCCAGTTCTTTTTTTGTAAGAGCTGACTTGGCGACGCTTGACGCATAAGCCTCAATGGCGGGGATAATTTGAGTTTTTGCCATTGCAGCCATAGTGTTGGCTTCGATGATAACTGTTTTGCAGTAGTTTTCCAGTGTGATTTCGTAACGCGATTTAATTTCCGCTTCGGAAAATACTCCGTGAGATGTAAGCATATCCACATTCTTTTTGTCGAGTATGTGGGGGATAGCGTCGGGAGTGGTGCGTAGGTTCATAAGACCGCGTTTTTCCGTTGCCTCTTTAATCCAGCTGTCGTCGTAGCCGTTACCGTTAAAGATAATGTGCTTGTGGTCTCTGATAGTTTTTCTTATCATCTCGTGCAGTGTTTTTTCAAAGTCTGCCGCTCCTTCTAATCGGTCTGCATAAATTTTTAGGCTTTCGGCAACAGCAGTATTGAGCATAATATTTGCGCATGCTATGCTGTTTGAGGAACCTAACATACGGAATTCGAATTTGTTTCCGGTAAAAGCGAAGGGTGAGGTTCTGTTGCGGTCGGTAGTGTCTCGATTGAATTTCGGCAGAACATCGACTCCAAGCTTCATTTGTGTTTTTTCTATTCCTTTGTACGGTGTGTCGGTTTCGATTGCTTCCAAAACGGCATTCAGCTCGTCTCCAAGGAATATGGAGACAACGGCAGGCGGTGCTTCGTTTGCACCCAAACGGTGGTCGTTGCCGGCGGTTGCAACCGATATTCTGAGTAAATCCTGATAATCGTCTACAGCCTTGATTACCGCGCACAAAAACAGCAGAAACTGCGCGTTTTCATAAGGTGTCTCGCCCGGTGACAGCAGATTCTGTCCGCTGTCGGTTGCAATAGACCAGTTATTGTGCTTGCCGCTTCCGTTGACACCGGCAAATGGCTTTTCGTGCAGCAGACAAACCAGTCCGTGCTTGGCGGCAACTTTTTGCATGATCTCCATTGTCAGTTGATTATGGTCGGTGGCGATATTTGTCGTGGTGTATATGGGTGCAAGCTCATGCTGTGCGGGTGCCACCTCATTGTGTTCTGTCTTTGCCAAAATTCCCAGCTTCCATAGCTCGCTGTTAAGCTCATTCATAAATGCCGCAACCCGAGGCTTTATTACGCCGAAATAGTGGTCGTCCATCTCCTGACCTTTCGGCGGTTTTGCGCCGAACAGAGTGCGTCCGGTAAAACGAAGATCGGGGCGACGCTCATACATTTCTTCAGGTATCAGAAAATATTCCTGTTCTGGTCCTACTGAAGAACGGACACATTTTGCATTTTCGTTTCCGAACAGTCTTAGAATGCGCAGAGCCTGTTTGTTCAGCGCTTCCATAGAGCGCAGCAGCGGTGTCTTTTTGTCCAAAGCGTGACCGTCATAAGAACAAAATGCTGTGGGAATACATAGGGTCTTGCCCTTTATAAAAGCGTATGAAGTTGGATCCCAAGCGGTATATCCTCTTGCTTCAAAGGTAGCCCGCAGACCTCCGCTCGGAAAAGATGACGCATCCGGCTCACCCTTTATAAGCTCCTTGCCGGAAAACTCCATAATAACTCCGCCGTCGGGAGAAGGGGATATAAAGCTGTCGTGTTTTTCGGCGGTTATACCGGTGAGCGGTTGGAACCAGTGCGTGTAATGAGTCGCGCCCTTGGTTACCGCCCAGTCTTTTATTGCTGCCGCCACTGCATTGGCAACACCGATGTCAAGCTCGGTGCCCTCATCTATGGTTTTCTTGAGTGAGGCGTATACTTTTGCGGATAAGGTCGCTTTCATCACTCTGTCGTCAAAAACCAAACTGCCGAAATAGTCCTTTACTGTTTCCATATTAGTAGCTCCTTTTTAAATGATATTTCCGGAAAAACAAAGAAAAGGCGCCCTTAATGCTAAAATACATTAAAGACGCCTTTGCCTTTTTATAATGTTGATGAAAATAAAATAACGCCTTTGAGTACTTGCACTCAAAGACGCCTTTGCCTTTATAATTTGCATTATACAACGCTGAAAATGATTTGTCAACCCCTTTTTTACAACTTTTTCTTGTTATTTGCTCTTGACAATTTGGGCTGACAGGCGTATAATATCTGAAAAATGAGCAAAGGCGTTCATTTTGGTTCAGATTTTTCTGTGCCGAAATGGGCGCTTTTCTTTTTTGTATTTTTCGGAAAGGAAACAACCGATATGAAAATTGAAGGTCAGATACGAATTCCGTCGGGCTGTGCCATTGCCGCCGTTATTTCAAGAGACGGCAGGAAAATGTCAGGTGAAGGAATATGCAATGCCATGAAGCCGATGCACGACCGTTCCAACGGACTGGGCGGCGGTTTTGCCGGCTACGGCATTTATCCCGAATACAAAGATTTTTATGCTCTGCATATGTTTTTTAACGAGCGTGCTGCAAGAAAGAATTGTGAAGCATTTTTAAAAGAACGCTTTGAAATCGTTAAATCGGAAATAATTCCGACGCGTAAAATCCCCGAAATTACCGACGAGCCGATAATTTGGCGGTATTTTGTCGCGCCCCTGAATTCGGTTCTTTTAGCTTTGCAGCTTGACGAAAAAGAATTTGTAGCAAAAACCGTAATGAAAATCAATACCGAAATGAACGGTGCATATGTCTTTTCCAGCGGAAAAAATATGGGAACTTTCAAAGCTGTCGGCTTTCCGGAGGATGTCGGAGTATTTTATAAGTTAGAGCAATATGAGGGGTATTCTTGGACGGCGCACGGCCGATATCCGACAAACACTCCCGGTTGGTGGGGCGGTGCGCATCCTTTTTCTCTGCTTGATTGGTCTGTTGTCCATAACGGTGAAATATCATCATACGATGCCAACCGCCGGTTTATCGAAATGTTCGGTTATAAATGTACACTGCAAACCGATACGGAGGTTATAACCTATATAATGGACTATCTTATTCGTGTTCAGGGGCTTAGCCTTGACGAGGCGGCAGGCGTTATTGCCGCGCCGTTTTGGAGTAGTATAGCAGACAAAACCGATATTGAGAATAAAAATAAATATACATATCTGCGTACGATGTTTTCAAGCCTTTTAATTACCGGCCCTTTTTCAGTGGTTTTGGGCTATAACGGCGGGCTTATGGCGCTGAATGACCGTTTAAAGCTCCGTTCCATGGTAGTGGGAGAAAAGGATGATATGGTATTTATTGCAAGTGAAGAAGCGGCGATACGCGCAATGGAGCCAAATGCGGAGAATATCTGGGCACCGGCGGGCGGCGAGCCCGTAATTATTCAGGTGAAGGAAGGTGCAGCTATATGAGCATAGAATTTATTTATCCCGAGTTTGAGGTTGTTAGGAATGTGCAGCGCTGTACTGTCTGCCGCGCGTGCGAGCGTCAGTGTTCAAACGGGGTGCATGTATATAATGCCGAAAAGGGAATTATGTCGGCTGATGAGTCAAAGTGTGTCAACTGCCAGCGTTGTGTAGCGTTCTGTCCCGAGCGTGCTTTGAAAATCATAAAAAGCGACTGCACTCTCAGAGAGAATGCCAACTGGGAAAGTGATACCGTTAACGAGATTTATAAGCAGGCCAACAGCGGCGGGGTGCTGTTATCATCAATGGGAAACCCCAAGCCGCTGCCGGTGTATTGGGATAAGCTGCTTATCAACGCGTCTCAGGTTACAAATCCGCCGATAGATCCGCTGCGTGAACCGATGGAAACACGTGTGTTTTTAGGTAAAAAGCCGGATAAGGTTGAAAGAGATGAAAACGGAAAATTAAAATGTGAACTTCCTCCGCAAATAGAGCTTTCCATGCCCGTCATGTTTTCTGCGATGAGTTATGGCTCCATAAGCTATAATGCCCATGCGGCGCTTGCCGGTGCAGCCTGCGAACTCGGTATTCTTTACAATACGGGAGAGGGAGGTCTGCATGAGGATTTCTATTGCTACGGTAAAAACACCGTCGTTCAGGTCGCAAGCGGTCGTTTCGGAGTTCATGAGGATTATCTGAAGGCGGGTGCTGCAATAGAAATTAAAATGGGGCAGGGTGCAAAGCCCGGTATAGGGGGGCATCTGCCCGGAACGAAAATCATCGGTGATGTTTCACGCACACGTATGATTCCGCAGGGTTCTGACGCAATTTCGCCTGCGCCTCATCATGATATTTATTCCATTGAGGATTTAAGACAGTTGGTATTTTCTCTCAAGGAGGCAACCGAATATACAAAGCCGATAATTGTGAAAATTGCCGCTGTGCATAATATCGCAGCCATTGCAAGCGGAATTGCCAGAAGCGGCGCGGATATTATCGCAATAGACGGTTTTCGCGGCGGTACCGGCGCGGCACCGACTCGTATACGTGATAATGTCGGTATTCCAATCGAGCTTGCGTTAGCCGCTGTTGACCGACGCCTGCGAGACGAAGGTATACGAAACAGTGTTTCCCTTATAGCTGGGGGATCTATACGCAGTGCTTCCGATGTTGTCAAGGCGATAGCACTTGGTGCCGATGCATGTTATATCGCCACTGCCGCCTTGCTTGCAATGGGTTGTCACCTTTGTCGCACATGTCAGAGCGGTAAATGTAACTGGGGCATTGCGACACAGCGCCCTGAACTTGTTAAAAGACTGAATCCTAATGTAGGCAGGCAGCGTCTTGTCAATTTGATGAATGGCTGGCGTCATGAAATAAAGGAAATGATGGGCGGTATGGGCATAAATTCCGTTGAGGCGCTGCGCGGCAACCGTCTTATGCTCCGCGGCATCGGCATGACGGACAGGGAGCTTGAAATACTCGGTATCTCACATGCGGGAGAATAAAAACAAATCGATGGCTGTTTTTTGTGAAAAATCATAGAAAAAAATTCGGAGGTGTGCTATAATATGAAATATGATACTGATCTGATTGATGCAGAAAATCTTGATTACAGACAGCTCAATGACCGTCTGCGTAAAATACGCGGCGATTGTGTTGTCACCGGTTGCTGCGGTCAGCGTTTTATTGCCGCCGGTATGTCGGATAAAAATATTACCATAAATGGTATTGCGGGCAATGCGCTTGGTGCGTATCTAAACGGGGCGTCTTTAACAGTTAAAGCCAATGCGCAGGACGCTGTCGGCGATACTATGAACGACGGTAGAATAATTGTTTACGGAGATATCGGGGATGCAGCGGGGTATGCTATGCGCGGCGGCAGAATTTATGTCAAGGGAAATGCAGGCTATCGTGCCGGAATTCATATGAAGGCGTATGAGAATAAGATCCCTGTTATGGTGATCGGCGGCACTGCGGGCAGCTTTCTCGGAGAATATCAGGCGGGTGGAGTAATAGTTGTTCTCGGTCTTGAAGCCGAAAACAAAAAATTTGTAGGCTTTTTCCCCTGTACCGGTATGCACGGAGGCAAGATGTTTCTTCGCTCGGAATGTGAGGACATAAGATTTCCGAGTCAGGTTACCGCTTGTCGGGCGGGCGCCGGTGATATGGAGGAACTGAGGGCATATATCTTAGAATATTGTGAGCTGTTCGGATATGATATCGATAAAATTTTGTCCGCTCCGTTTACCGTAGTTACGCCCGACAGTAAAAATCCGTATAAACAGATGTATGTCGCAAACTGAAAGAAAGCAGGTAATTATGTTATGAAGTATTCGAAGGATGAGGTAATGCAGTATGTCAGGGAGGAAGATGTAAAGTTTATCCGCCTTGCATTTTGCGATGTATTCGGCAAGCAAAAAAATATATCGATAATGCCGCAGGAGCTTCCACGCGCCTTTGAATACGGCATTGCTTTCGACGCTTCGGCAATAGCCGGTTTTGGCGATGAAAGCCGCTGTGATCTCCTGCTTCATCCCGATGCCGAAACTCTGATGCAGCTTCCGTGGAGACCTGAACATGGTAAAGTTGTGCGTATGTTTACTCATATCACATATCCCGACGGTACTCCGTTTGAGTGCGATACAAGAAGTCTTCTTAAAAAAGCTGCAGCCGATGCTGAAAAAGCCGGTTATGTCTTTGCATTCGGTGCGGAACAGGAGTTTTATCTGTTTAATCTTGATGAAAACGGCAAGCCCACAAAAACTCCCTATGATGAAGCGGGGTATATGGATATTGCTCCGGAGGATCGCGGTGAAAATATACGGCGTGAAATATGTCTTACTTTTGAGCAAATGGGCATTCGTCCCGAAAGCTCTCATCATGAGGAAGGGCCGGGACAGAATGAAATCGATTTTCGTTATTCCGATGCGCTCACTGCCGCCGATAATGCAATGACTTTTCAAACAATTGTTAAAACCGTTGCGCGTCGTAACGGACTGTATGCAGATTTTACGGCTAAGCCGCTTGAAAATAAACCGGGGAACGGATTCCATATCAATATGTCGGTCAAGGCTGCGGACGGTTCTGAAAATCTTTGCTATATGATTGCGGGTATTTTGAATAAGGCGGAAGATATGACCGCGTTTCTCAACCCGACCGAAAATTCCTATAAGCGTTTTGGGAAATGCAAGGCACCCGGATACATTTCCTGGTCGGATGAAAACCGTTCTCAGCTTGTGCGAATTCCCGCAGCAGTCGGTGAGTATCGGCGTGCGGAGCTTCGTTCGCCCGATCCAACTGCAAATCCGTATCTTGCGTTTACTCTGATGATTTATGCGGGACTTTACGGTATTCAGAATAAACTTAGTTTGCCAGAACCTGCAAATATTAATTTATATAAAGCGGACGCTCGGACTCTTACAAAATTCAGAAAGCTGCCGTACGATTTGCAAACAGCATGTAGAATTGCATCGGAAAGCGAATTTATAAGGACGCATGTTCCGGCGTCTGTTTTGGATATCTATTGTAATAAATAATTCTGACTTAAATTAGGGGAGGGGTGCAGGATGAGTCTTCGGGAACGTGTTTACAGCGTTCTTATAGTTTCTGCTGCAAAGAATTTTAATTTAGCACTCTTTAACCTGCTCCCGGAATCAAAGTACGCTCCCGTTACCGTCGTCTCAGGTATCAGCTCTGCCAAAAGAGCTTTTGCCGAGCGGGATTATGATTTTGTAATTATTAATTCCCCTCTGCCCGATGATACAGGAGCGCTATTTGCAATTGATGCATGTAATACAAAGTCAACGGTAGTATTGCTTATTGTGCGCAGTGAGCTGCATGCAGAAATTTACGATAAGGTTGCCGAGTACGGCGTGTTTACATTGCCTAAGCCTACGTCAAAGCCTATGCTTGCAATTGCTCTTGGCTGGATGTCAAGTGCAAGGGAGCGTTTACGCAGGACTGAAAAGAAAACGCTGTCGATTGAAGAAAAAATGGAGGAAATCCGTATTGTAAACCGTGCAAAATGGCTGCTTATCAGTGAAATTAAAATGGATGAGCCGCAGGCTCACCGATACATAGAAAAGCAGGCGATGGATCGCTGTATTTCAAAGCGTGATGTTGCTGAGGAAATTATAAAAACCTATTCATAAGGGGGATGCTCAGCCGCACGGCGAACATCCCCCCCTTTTGTACTTTATTTTCTGTTGTTTTTATTGTCATTTTTATTTCCGAAGCAGTCGCAGTGGCCTTGGCACTGCTTGGAATAAGGACATCCGATACAGACAGCACCACGTTTTTTTGATTTGTAAAGATACCATATGATACTGCCTGTGATGCATAACAGAACTAAGATAATAATAATGTTTTCCATAATCTTATAATGTAATTATTTACTCGTTACGAAAGCTCTTTGCTCGGTATTGCTTAAAGCATATTCAGTTTTGAGCTTTTTGTTTGTATTTCTTATAAGCATGATAATGACCAAAACCATTGCCGCAACAGCTGCCAGTCCTCCGATAGCGGCGCCGGCGTTCAGCGTTGCAGGGTCGGTCATAAGAGTGCCTACGGTATATACAAGATAACCGATTGTATATCCGACTGAAAGCTGGAGTCCTATGCCGCCCCAAAGCCATTTGGCGCTTTTTATTTCGGAATTCATGGCTCCGATTGCCGCAAAACAGGGAGGCGTATAAAGGTTAAACATAAGATATGCCAGCGCCGCGACCTTTGTTATGGCTATTATTCCGGCAACCTCGGCTCCCGCTCCTTCCATTAGCGCGAGCTCATCGGTGTCAATGAAATTCTCCAGCCCGACAAAACAGACGGCGAGCGTGCCGACAACATTTTCTTTTGCGATAAATCCGGTGACTGCCGCAGCCGCCAGCTGCCAGCTGAGTATACCGACGATTGGCACGAGCAGATAGGCAAACGGCGTTGCTATCGACGCTAAAATTGAAGCGTCTGCTGTTTGTGCAACCTGAAATTTCCAGGTGAATGTCTGCATAATCTGGACTGCCGTGTTACACAGCAAAATTATAGTCGCAGCTTTCACTATGTACGCTTTACCGCGGGCGCACATTGATTTGAAAGCTCCCCAGAGAGATGGCGCTTTATATTCGGGCAGTTCGATAATGAAGAATGATTTTCTTGCCTTGTATCCTGCAATCTTGTTGACAAGAAGCGCACCAAAAAATATGAGAACTATGCCGGTGAAGTACATGACTGCGCTCACCCAGCCCGAATTGTCAAAAAATGCGCCCGCAAAAAGCGAAATAACCGGTATTTTTGCACCGCAAGGCATAAAAGGAGTCAGCATTGCAGTGGCCCTGCGTTCGCGCTCATTGCGTATTGTTCGGCTGGCCATAACTCCGGGTACGGCACAGCCTATTCCGATAACAAAAGGTATGACAGATTTACCTGAAAGACCGACCTTTTTAAATATAGGATCGAGAACAACCGCAACTCTTGACATATAACCGCAGTCTTCAAGCAGTGCTATCAGAAAATACATGACCATGACAAGAGGCAAAAATCCGACAACCGCAGATACACCGCCTATTATACCGTCAATTAACAAAGCCTGGAGCAGAGGGTTCGCATTTTCTAAAAGTCCGCCAGCCCAGCCCTTAAATGCTTCCAGCCAGCCGACAAGCAGATCTGCTATCGGCGTTCCTACCCAAACCTGAGAAATCTGAAAGACAAGAAACATTACAACAGCGAAAATCGGAATACCAAGCCATTTATTTGTCAAAACGGCGTCGATTTTATCGTCTGTATTTCTTTCTTTTGTCATTATTCTGCGGGTTTCTACCTCTTTCACAATTATGTTTACAAACTCAAAGCGTCTGCGGTCTGCGGCTTCGACTTCTTTTTTGTCTGTAAGGTCAATTTCTCCCTGTATATAAGGAGCCGTTTGTTCGGTGCCGTAAAGCGCCGCAGCGGCTTCTATAACCGCTTTCAGTCCTTTTGATGAGGTGGAAACCGTGCTTATAACGGGACATCCTAATTTCTCGGAAAGATGCTCGGTATCAATTTTTGTTTGCTTTTTCTCGTTTATATCGCTTTTGTTCAGCGCTACAACAACCGGAATTCCAAGCTCCAAAAGCTGCGTTGTAAAAAATAAACTTCTGCTGAGATTTGTGGCGTCGACGATATTAATAATGACGTCGGGATTTTCCTTTTTAACGTATGAGCTTGTTATACTCTCCTCGCTTGTGAACGGCGACATTGAATATGCGCCGGGAAGATCCACGGCAATCAGCTGCTTGTCACCCTCATAGTATGTCTTTTTTATTGGGTGCTCTTTTTTGTCTACGGTAACTCCTGCCCAGTTGCCGACCTTTTCGTTTCGGCCCGTAATGGCGTTGTACATTGTGGTCTTGCCGGAATTGGGGTTGCCTGCCAGGGCAATTCTCATTAATATTTCCTCCTTTATTTATTAACTTTATATTTAATCCTTTCGGATAAAGTTATATCGCCGTGAGTTAGCTATTGCTAACTCTATCCCGAAACTAACTGCTTAATTTGAGGCTAATCTGCTGATTTATATGATGATGGCTTCTGCCAACTGATTATCTATATTATATCTTCCGTCTTTTATGGAAACAACGCATCCGCCCTGTAAATGTGCAATTACTGTAATCTTCTCGCCTGTATAACATCCCAGCGAGAACAAAAAGGCATTTAACTCTTCATCATCGGTTATGATTTCACGGATTATGTATTCTTTGCCTGTGACAGCTTTTTTTAAATTCATATTAATCACCGTTGTTAATTATCAGATATCAATTAGCAGATGCTAACCAATGTTCGTAAAAATTAGTTAGCACTTGCTAACCGATAATTATTATAATTGCCCTAAGATTATTTGTCAAGACATTTTGATAATTTTTTCAAATTTTGCAAATATTGATTTTTTTTATAAATTGTGTTATCATATTTAAGAAATGCTTGTACTAAATATATAATCATAGGGAGACATAAGTATGTCTATAAATGAATCAGGAGAAATGTATCTTGAAACTATATATATTTTATGCAGGTCGAAGGCGTCTGTTCGTTCAATCGACGTTGCGGAATATATGAATTATACAAAGCCGAGTATCAGCCGTGGTGTAGGATTGCTAAGAAAGAGAGGGCTTATAACCGTTGATAAGGACGGGTTTATCAATTTAACCGAGGAGGGCACTGCGCTTGCTTGTAAGATTTACGAGCGCCACACGGTGCTGACCGATGTACTCAGGACTTTGGGCGTTGATGAAAAAACCGCTGCGGATGACGCCTGTAAAATAGAACATGTAATAAGTGATGCATCCTTTGATGCAATAAAAAGGCATATTGAAAGAAAATAAAGCCGTGTTGAATAATTTAGGAGGGTAGCCATGAAAAAAATGCTTAAGCCTGTAAAATTTATATCCGCGATGCTGTCTGTTTTAATGTCATTGTCACTCCTGTCCGTGTTTTCCGTCGGTGCGCTTGAATATAGCGGGACGGAAGCCGAGGCGTTAAATTCACAGTATAATTTTCCTGTGATATTTATTGACACCGACAATGGCGCGCCGATTGTGGATAAGACAAACTATGTCGGCTGTACTGTCAGGATTGACAATACTTCTTCTCAGTATCTTCTTGATGATACAGTCGGCGGAATTCGCTACCGCGGTAATTCAACGCTGCAATATGCAGATAAGAAAGCGTACAGAATTAAATTTGATAAAAAGCAGGACCTTTTCGGTATGGGTAAGGCAAAAAGCTGGGTTTTGCTTGCCAATGCGTTTGATAAAACGATGGTTCGAAATGCTCTTGCTTTTGAAATTGCAAGGGAGCTCGGTTTGGAATTTACCTCGGAGTACAGATTTGTAAATGTGTTTTTAAACGGAGAAAATCTTGGTTTGTATCTCCTTTGTGAGCAGACGCAGACCGGTGAAACTCGTGTTGATATCGAGGAGGATGAAACCGGCAGGATCGATACAGGATATCTCATTGAGTTTGTCGGCAACGGCGATACAAATGAAGATGCCTATTTCGATGTTGTTGATGTTGACCCGTCTCTGTTTCCGGAAGGGGTTACGCTAAACTGGCGCAAAAATGTAATGAAGTTTATCATCAAAACACCTGAAAAGGAGTTTTGCACGCCTTCACAGATAGATTTTATTTCGGAATACTGCAATAGCTTTAACAAGGCAATATTGACTCACGATTGGGATACTTTTGACAGACTTTGTGATGTTGATTCGTTTGTTAAGTTCTTTATTGTAAATACTGTCATGAACAACGGTGACGGCGGTTATCAGATATATTTCTATAAAAAGGAAAACGGCGGAAAGGTTTTTGCCGGGCCCGTCTGGGATTTTGACCAAAGTGCGGCTGCATCAACGCAATGTACAAACGGATATTCAAAATGGTATTACGGTTCGCAAAATCCATGGTTTGATTCTTTTGTCGCATGGGATCGGTTTATGGAACTTGCTCGTGAATGTTACGGTGAACACATTGATAATATAAAGAAAATAATCGATTATTATACAGTGAGCTTTTATCCGGAAAATGAGTTTGATTTTAATGCAAACGATAGGGTTTGGAACAGTCTTGAAAACGATTATTGGCGTATTACCTCGCAGATATCTGCTCTGAAAACGTTTGAAGATAATTTTGAGCATTTGTCAGAATGGTTTGAAAACAGAATTCTGTGGCTTGATGCGAATTTTCATGATTTGGGAGAGTATGTTTTTGACGATAATTCCACATGCGTAAGTGATGCTACCGAGAGTGCAAAATGCCGTAACTGTGATTATGTCAGCGTTCGGAAAATAAAGAATACTGTGGATGCGTCAAAGCATTCGTTCACCGATTATATTTATAATAACGACGCTACATGCATAAATGACGGAACCATGACACGTACATGCAGGCTGTGCTCAATGACGGAAACTATTGCCGATCCTCAGCATAAGGCTGACGATAAGCATACATTAGGCGAATATGTCTACAATAATGATGCAACCGTACAATCGGACGGCACAAAGAGTGCTGTATGTAGAGTTTGCGGCTATATTGACACTGTTATTGCCCAAGGGACAAAGCTGCCGTATGTAGAGATGCGGGATACCTCGAAGGTATTTACCGATATAAAGTCAGACTCTTGGTATAAACCGTATATAGATTATGCGTATTCGTACGGTTTGCTCAGAGGTATGACAGATACTGAATTTGAACCTTCAACCACTCTGTCAAGAGCGATGTTTGTGACGGTTATTGCAAGAATTGCCGGTGTTGATACAGCTTCCCGTACTGAGCCTTCTCCGTTCACTGATGTTGAAGATGGGCGTTATTATACTGCTGCTGTCGGATGGGCAGCACAAAACGGTATAGTAAACGGCGTTACGGAAAATACCTTTGAGCCTGCAAGTGATATTACTCGCGAACAGCTGTGTGCTGTTCTTGTACGCTACGCCGACTTTGCGGGCGTTATGCTGAAAAACGACGGTGAGTCTCTGTTGTTTGACGATGACAGTATGCTTCACGACTATGCAAGAGAAGCGGTATATGCGTGCCGTGCTGCCGGCATTGTCGGAGGTACCAAGACCAATGAAGGCGTCTTGTTTAATCCAAGAGACGGCGCAACGCGTGCTGAGGCGTCAAAAATACTCGGCATTTTTCATGATGACTATATTGAAATCAAAAAATGAAATTTTAAACTGCACTGCCGTACTTTTACAAAAGTACGGCAGTGTTTTTTGAAAAAATATTAATTTTCTCCACTTGACAAAGCGATATGTTTATAATATACTTGAATCAAAGTTAGCTCGTTTCTTGTTTGACGGTCGTGTGAATACATGACCTTTGTTTGAGTGCGCAAACTCAATAAACAGGAAGGGAGTTTTTTTCTTATGTTTGATACGGTTTCTCTCGGAGAGCTTCTCATTGACTTCACACCGCGCGGACTCAGCGAGCAGGGCAGCTATGTTTTTGAGGCAAACTCCGGCGGCGCGCCCTGCAATGTATTGGCGGCTATGACACAGCTGGGCAAATCAACCGCGTTTATCGGTAAGGTGGGCGACGATACTTTCGGGCACTTTCTTTGCAGTACTCTAAAGCGCCTGAACATCAATACTGATAGTCTTTATTTTTCCAAAGACAGCTTTACAACTCTTGCTTTTGTTACGATAGATGAGACGGGTAACAGAGAGTTTTCATTTAACCGTAATAAGAGTGCTGATGTTATGCTTGCTCCTGAGGAAGTTAACTCTGAGCTGATAAAAAAGTCAAGAATTTTTCATTGCGGCACTTTGTCGCTGACGGACAGCCCTTCAAGGGAAGCGACATTGCGGGCACTTGATATTGCCAAGGAAAACGGCGTTTTGATTTCTGTTGACCCGAATCTCAGGGAACCGCTGTGGAAAAACCTTGATGATGCAAGGCGGTCGATAAAGCTTGTTCTCGGATATGCCGATATAATAAAAATATCGGATTACGAGCTTGAATTTCTATACGGTATCAAGGATATTAAGCAGTCGGCGCGTATGCTTTGGAATGAGTACAAACCGAAAATTCTGTTTGTTACCTGCGGCAGGGACGGCGCATATCTTCTGAAGGATGATATTTTTCTGCATCATCCGTGCTTTGACGTTAAAACAATTGATACTACGGGAGCCGGCGATTGTTTTTGCGGTGCGGCGCTGAGCTGCATGCTAAATAAACAGCTGAATTTTGCCGGCTTAGATGTGCAGGCATGCAGCTATATCCTTAAATTTGCGAGTGCCGCGGCAAGCCTTGCAACGACAAAACGCGGAGCAATCGCATCTATGCCGGATACAGAAGATATTATGAAGCTCATGAACGGAAAGATGTAGCAGATGTATCGAAGCGAAACACATTTAATATGATTACTGTCTGTTTGGAGGTTTTTTCGTGCCGGTAACTATAAATGATATTGCAAGACTGGCGGGTACGTCAGGGGCCACCGTTTCTCATGTTATAAATAAAACAAGGTATGTAAGCCCGGAGCTGGAAAAGCGTGTGCTCGATGCTATGGAGCAGACGGGATACAGTAAAAAGGTGGCAGAAAAGCAGAATAAAATGATGATGGGCAACTGCTCGGTTGTTGCGTTTGTTGTTCCGAATGTCAGCTCATCGGTTTATGCGTTTTTGGCGGCGCATCTTAATGATTATCTTACGGAAAAGGGGTATATGTTAGCCACATATATAACAGGCGAGGATAAGGTGCTTGAGCAGCATATCCTTTCAAGCCTCATATCAAATAAGCGTATCGGCGGGATAATTCTTGCCCCGTCTGCCGAGCAGGCGTCAAGCTATTCAAAGCTTCTGCGCTCACGCATACCTTTTGTCTGCCTCGGAAGAACTTTTGTGGGTGCAGAGGCGGACAGCGTAACGGCTGAAAACAGGCAGGCGGCTTACAGGGGTACAATGCACCTTTTGAAACAGGGCCACACCGATATTGCGCTGCTTGTGGAAGACGGCTCACAATCGGGAATGGAGGAGCGGCTTGAGGGCTATAAGTCGGCGCTTGCCGAGCGCGGTGTTCGTTTAGACCCAAAACTTATTATACGCATTGACAATAAGGACATCGGAAACGCCGGCAAACGTATTATATACCGCGCTTATGAGGAGCGCCATCCAAGTGCGTTTATTGCGGCGGGTAATAAGCTGACTCATCTTTTGCTTCAGACGCTGGGTGACGGCGGCATTGACTATCCCGATGATGTGTCCATTGTCGGATTCGGGGACGAGGGCTGGTGCGAAATTGTTTCGCCTCCGCTTACGTCTCTTGAGCAGGACACAGAAAAAATGGCGTATTTTGCGGCGCAGCGTCTTCTGTATATAATGAAGAACGGTGACAGCGGTGAAAAACAGCATATCCGTGTGCCTGTGGAGCTTGTTGTAAGAAAGTCCACTCAGATGATAGGCTTGGGACCGTTTGGCGAACGCGCAACAGATCCGCATGAAATAACTCTTACCAACGATGAGCGTCAAAGACTCAGAAAGGGAAATTTTAAAGTCGGCATTTCTTTTCATTACGGCGGCACCGCGTGGACGCGCCTGCATGAAAAGGCAATACGTGATACTTTGGAGAATTTCGGCGTTTCCGTTATATCCGTTATGGACGCGGGATTTGACCCGGCGCTGCAGGTTACGCAGTTAAAGGCGATAAGTATGCAGCAGCCCGACCTGATTGTGGCTATACCTACAAATGACAATGCTACCGCCAGGGAATTCAAAGAACTGTCTCAAAAAACGAGGCTTGTTTTTATGAGCAATATACCGTTCGGTTTTTCGCGCGATGATTATGTCGCCTGCGTTTCGGTGAATGAACGTGAGAACGGTTATAATGCAGGCTTTATGATGGGTGAGTATTTTAAAGGCTGTGAGCATGTTCATGCAGGCTTTATTCAGCATGGAATTGCATTTTACGGAACTCATCTTCGTGATATGGTGGCGGTACAGACGGTCAGAGAACAATACTCTAATATTGAAGTGACGGATATTGCAAAATTTAACGATATCTCCGACGCGTATTTTGTATGCAAAGACATGCTCAGAGCGCATCCCGAGATAACTGCGATGTATGTTTCCTGGGAGCGACCGGCGCTGGAGGTCATCCGCGCTTTGGATGAGCTGGACAGAAAAGATATATCTGTTTTTACCTGCGACCTTGATTATAATATTGCAATGTATATGGCAAAGGGAGAATATGTCCGCGGAATAAGCTCGCAGCAGCCGTATAAACAGGGTGAAGCGGTTGCGGTTGTTGTGGCGAAAGCGCTTGCAAACGGCAGCATAGGTGAACAGCATAAATATATCGGAGTTGCGCCATACAGAATTACGGCTTCGCTCTTGCCGCGCGCGTGGAAAGAAATTATGTCGGAGCCGCTGCCTTCAGAGATTGAAAGCCATCTTTCTGAGTAAAGTCTGTTATGTAAAACTGAGTTTGCGTATTATTTAAATTATAACAGTCGAACTTTATTGTTCGGCTGTTATTTTGTTATTTTTACGTAAAATCGTTTGCCTTTAATGTATGATTGTAATAAAAACAGAACTTCATTTTAAGCAAAAAGTAGAATATGGTAATAATATATTGACAATCGACATATCTTGATATATAATTTGCGTAACGAAGCGAGAAACGAGCTAAGCTTCATAACCTTTACATCTTAAATGTTACGTAAAACAACACCAAAGAATAATATTTACGCAAATATAACATTTAAGAAAACAAAATTAATAAACGGAGGAAAAAACATGAAGTTCAGAAGAATTATCGCACTTTCACTTTCGCTTATTCTTGGAGTATCTTTACTTACAGGATGTAGCAGCAACACTGCTGAAAACGGCGGGAACGGTGACGGCGACACCTATAAATTCGCTTTTCTGCCCAACACGCAGAACAACACTTTCCAGATTGCAATGAACGACACACTTAAAAAGCTGTGTGAGGAAAAGGGTTACAGCTACACATGTCTTGACCCGGATTATGACCTGAATAAGCAGCTCGGTCAGATGTCCGACGCGGCGAACAAGGATTATGATGCGGTTTTTGTAATTCCCGTTGATTCGCAGGGTATTCGTCAGGGACTCCAGGCGTTCAAGGATGCAGGTATTCCGGTGTTTAACGTTGACACGGCTGTCAGCGACGAAGATCGCGACCTTGTAGAAACGCTTGTTGCGACAGACTGTGTTATGGCGGGCGAGCTTGTCGGAAAACAGATGGCCGAGGATTATCCCGACGGCGCAAAGATTGCAATACTTGACTTCCCGTCAAACGAGAGCTGTCTTGACCGTGTTGAGGGCTTTCTCAAGGGACTTGGAGAAAATAAAGATAAATTTGAAATAGTTGCGCAGCAGGACGGCAAAGCTGCTCTTGAAGATTCGCTCTCTATCGCAGAGGATATTCTCCAGAAAAATCCCGAGCTTGACGCTTTCTTCTGCATTAACGACCCGTCGTCACTTGGAGCTGCGGCGGCTATAAAGGGTGTCGGTAAAACAGGAGAAATAGGTGTGTACAGTATCGACGCATCACCCGACGGTAAACAGGCACTTATTGACGGAGAGTTTACGGCTGTTGCCGCACAGGTTCCCGTACAGATTGCCGAAAAAGCATTTGAGCTTGCCGAAACTTATTTGTCCGGCGGCACAATTGAAGATGAATATTACCTTGCTTCCATGCTCGTTACGCTTGATATGGCTAAGGAGACAAAGGACAGCTGGCAGTAAATTGTTAGACGTCCGGTCGAGCCTATAGGCAGTCGGTCCGGATGTGAAATGTCCGGGAACTTATGGAGAAATACCGAAAGTTCCCGGAAATTTTTAAATAAGGGAGCGGATCGCTTTGAGTCATACAGTATTACGTATGGAGGGCATTGATAAGTCGTTTTCCGGTACACACGCATTGAAAAATATAAATTTTGAGCTTGAACTCGGTGAGGTACACGCGCTGCTTGGAGAAAACGGCGCAGGGAAATCGACGCTTATCAAAGTCCTCGGAGGAATCCATCAGCCCGACGCGGGCAGTATATTCATAAACGATGAAAAAGTAAATATACGTGGTGTAAACGAAGCACGTAAATACGGCATCGGTATTATACATCAGGAAATTGTGCTTGTTCCGTACCTGACTGTTGCTCAGAATATATTTTTAGGGCATGAGCCGGTGCATGCTGGCATTGTGGACAGCAAGACGATTAATGCCCGTGCGCAGGAAATGGTGGCAAAGCTCGGACTTGATATTGACGTCACAACGCCCCTTGAAAAATTGACGATAGCGCAGCAACAGATGGTAGAAATTGTAAAGGCAAGCTCGTTTAACGTAAAAATACTCGTTATGGATGAGCCGACGTCCTCTTTGTCCGACGAGGAGGTTGAAAAGCTGTTTGAAACTATCGAAAAGCTTAAAAAACAGAACGTCAGCATCATTTATATTTCCCACAGAATGGAGGAGTTATTTCGCATTTCCGACAGAATAACCGTTATTAGGGACGGCACATACGTGGGAACGAAAAAAACAAGTGACACAAATGCCTCCGAACTTGTGTCGATGATGGTCGGCAGAACTCTTGAGAGCTTTTATGTCAGGACTTATAATGAGCTTTCTGATAAGGTTCTTTCAGTTCGGAATCTTAGCCGTAAGGGTGAGTTTGAAGATGTGAGCTTTGATGTTCATAAGGGAGAAATTCTCGGCTTTTCAGGACTTGTCGGAGCGGGGCGCAGCGAGATAATGCAGGCTATTTTCGGAGCTCGACCGTTGGACGACGGTGAAATTATACTCGGCGGAAAAACCGTCAGGTTTAAAAACCCTATGCAGGCAATAAAAGCGGGTATATCTCTTGTTCCCGAAGACCGCAAAAACGAAGGTCTTGTGCTGATGAACAGTGTAAGCTATAATATAAAACTTGCGTCGCTTCACTTTATTATGAACGGTATTGCGGAAAGCCGCAAAAAAATATCCGCTATGGTGAGTGATTATATGCAGCGGCTCCATATAAAAGCAGCGTCTCCGGAGATTGAGGTATCTTCGCTCAGCGGCGGAAATCAGCAAAAGGTGGTGCTGGCAAAGTGGCTTGCGGCACGTCCTGATGTTCTAATTCTCGATGAGCCGACCCGTGGCGTTGACGTCGGTGCAAAACAGGAAATTTACTCAATTATAAACGACCTTGCGGCAAACGGAATGGCTATAATTATGGTGTCGTCCGACCTGCCTGAGATTATTAATATGTGTGACAATGTGTGCGTTGTTCGCAGCGGCAGAATTGTCGCAAAGCTCCCGCGTAATGAGATTACACAGGAGAAAGTTATGTATTATGCAACCGGAGGTAATGAACAATGAGTAAGAAAAATACTTTTGCAAAGCTGAAAGAGCTGCCGGTTATCGGCATGCTGTTCAGCAATATAGGGATACTTTCAGTCCTTTTAATTATATGTGCAGCTCTTGCTATTGCCGAGCCGAAAAGCTTTCTGTCATCAAGTAACATTTTATCGGTGCTCAGACAGATATCTAATAATATGTACATAGCTTTAGGCATGACGCTTGTAATTATTATCAGCGGTATTGACCTGTCGGTTGGCTCGGTCGTATGCCTTTCCGGTACAATCACGGTGGGACTTATTACTCTCAGCGGCTATCCTATTTGGCTTGCGATAATTATCGGTATACTGTTGGGCGCACTGTGCGGATTTTGCAGCGGAACTATTATAGCTCAGTTTAAGGTCCCGGCTTTTATTGTAACAATGGCAATGATGAATATAGCCAGAGGCGCTGCAAATGTTTACAGCGGTGCGCGCAGCATGCGCATAACAGATAAGGTTTTTGAAACCATCGGCATGGGCAAGCTGTTTGGTATTCCGCTTCCTATCATTTACATGGTTATTTTGATTGCGATTGTGTCGTTTGTGCTAAATAAAACAAAATTCGGCACCTATATCTATGCTATCGGCGGCAACCGCGAATCTGCCAGACTTTCCGGCGTTCCGATTAAAAAGGTTGAAATTGCGGTATATACAATAGCGGGTCTGCTCGCAGCATTCGCAGGCGTTGTTCTTGCGTCACGCATGTATTCCGCGCAGCCGTCTGTCGGTGAAGGCTTTGAACTGGACGCTATCGCGGCGTGCGTACTTGGCGGCGTTTCTATGTCCGGAGGTAAGGGCCGTATTTCCGGAACGGTGCTTGGCGCTATGGTAATCGGAATTATTTCTAACGGACTTAATCTTCTGGATGTCAACTCGTTCTGGCAGCTTATAGTAAAGGGAATTATCATACTCATAGCTGTTCTTATCGACACTCAGAAGAGCAGCGACAGCGCTCTTAAAAAGCTTTTTGGCTCCGTTAAAAGACTGAGCGGCAAAAAGAATGCTGCGTAATTACCTATTGTAGGAGGACTGTAAAATGAAAATTTATCGCAAACCTGATTTTGCAGATTCGACGGGAGATGCAATTCCGTTTTATCATAACGGAAAGTATCATTTGTTTACGCTTACTCCGCCCAAGGGTACAACGGTTTATCCCGCAAGACTTCGCACTACATGGGAGCATGCGGTATCGGATGACCTTATAAATTGGGAGCAGTTGCCGACCGCGCTGTATCCGTCCGATGATGAAACAGCACCGGATGCTTCGGGAATATGGACTGGTTCGGTCATTTACGGTGAAGGTAAATATCATGCCTTTTATACTGGCTACAGCTTAAAGGTCAGGTATCAGCAAACCATTTGTCATGCTTACAGTGATGACGGAGTGAAATGGCAAAAAGATGAAAATAATCCCGTAATTATCCCCAAAACAGATGAGTATGAACCGCTTGATTGGCGTGACCCGTATGTTTTTTATAACGAGGATGACAAGTGTTACTGGATTTTGATTTCTGCGCGAAAGACGCAGGGCGCACCTAACCGCCGAGGTTGTGTGGTACTTTATCGCTCGCATGACCTTAAAAACTGGGAGTATTATGGTCCGCTTTATTCACCTGGACATACCAACTGTCCGGAGTGTCCTGAAATGTATAAAATCGGTGATACGTGGTATTTGTCCTATTCGCGTTTTTCGGAATATGTAAACACTATATACCGTGTTTCAAAATCTCCTTTCGGTCCATGGCGGACGCCTAAAAATGACGGTATCGGCGGCAGGCGTTTTTACGCTGCTAAATCAATGGCAAATAATGACGGCAGACGCTTTTATTTCGGTTGGGCACATGACAGGGCGGACAGGAGCGATTACGGTGAATGGTATTGGGGCGGTGCATTTTGCGCTGCGCATGAGATTATTGCTAACGACGGAGAACTGAACGTAAAGCTGCCGCATGAATATGATGAGGCAATAAGTGTACCCGTAAAGTGGAATTTTATTCCTCAAAGCGGTGATATATCGGAAAAAGACGGGAAAATCACGGTAAATTCGGTGGCGACAAATGCTTACGGCTTTTTTGATATCAATGAACCGTCGTTTATGTTCAGCTGCAATATAATGCCCGATGACTGCCGCGATTATTTCGGTTTGCTGGTAAAATCGGATAAAAATGCAGAAACCTGCTGTATTTTGCAGTTTGATATGTCGGCACAGCGCGTTTCACTGAACAGCCTGCCTATGGCGGTAGATCCGTTTTGGCAGCAGTCATGTCAGGCTATACCAAAGCCGACTGACCCGGGACCTGACGGTGTGCGCGTCGCGGAGCATCCGCTGTCTTTTAAAAACGGAGATACAATCGGAGTTAAAATTCTGATTGATAATGATATGATAGAAATATTTGTCGATGAGAAAGTAGCTTTTACCTATCGTATTTACAGAAGCTGCGATTATCAGCTTGGTATTATCGTTCAGGACGGTAATGCTAAAATTTCCGATATCCGCGTGACCAAATGATGCTTTAAGGATTTAAAAATAAAAACCCCCGGCTTTAAGCCGGGGGTTAATTATCAGCTGTCGAGATAGAATTTAACTATTATTCTGAGCAGCTCATCACGATCAAGCTTTCGGATAAGCGCTCTTGCATTATTATGATTTGTAATGTAGGTTGGGTCTTCAGACAAAATATAACCTACAATCTGATTCAGCGGATTGTAGCCTTTTTCTTTCAGTGCGTCATAGACGGCTGTAAGAATTTCTTTTGTCTGAAGCTCATTTTCTCTTCTGACGCTGTATTGAATGGTGTTATTCTTGTCCATCTCTACCACTTCCGCCTTTCAAATTGATATCTATATTTTAAATCAAAATTATAATAATATCAATAGTATGTTTGTAAATATTTTAATAACTTCCGATAAATTCGCGGTGTTTTGTTATCAGCTTCTTATAGATACGCCTATTTCTGTTAGGGCTTTTATTATTTTTTTCATTTTTGCGTCTATCTCTTCATCGCTGAGGGTTCTGTCGACAGCACGGTAAGTTAGTGCAAAAGCGAGGCTTATGCAGTCGTTCGGAATTTGCTTTCCGCTGTAAACGTCAAACAGCTCGACACTCTCCAATATATTTCCCGAATTTTCGGTTATTATATCTTCGATTTGAGCAACGCTTATATCTTTTTTGCAGACGACGGCAATATCGCGCGCTGTAGCCGGAAATTTGGGCAACGGCTTATAGCTTTTTTCCGTCACTGAATTGGTCAAAATCACATTGAAGTCAAGAACTGCCACGTATGTTTCCTCGCAGAGGTCGAATTCTTTGCATACATCGGGGTGTATCTGACCTATAATACCGATTACACTGTCATCTTTTACGATGTCCGCAGTGCGTCCGGGATGGAAGGTAGGGTTGTCTGTCTGACGTATATACTTGCAGCCGATTACGCCGGCAAGATTTAGTGTTTGTTCTACTATTCCCTTCATGTCGAAAAAGTCCTGTCCGCCGCCGTAAGCTCCGATGCAGAATTCCACCTTTTCCTCCGGCAAAACGTCAGTGCCATCTCTTTTAATATATACGGTCGCGGGCTCAAACATACATACTGCTTCATTTCTGTTGTTGTAATTCAGCGAAAGTGCTGACAGCATGGACGCCACGGATGTTGTGCGCATAATGCTTGTGTCCTCACCAAGCGGATTGGAAATTACAACGCTGTCGCGACGTATATCGTTTTTCGGATAATGCAGCTTATCGTAGATTTTCGGACTTACAAATGAGTAAGTGCATATTTCCGAGGCACCCTGGGCAATGAGCGACTGACATATGTTTTTCATAAGCGACTGTTCCTTTGTCAGCATGCCCTGCGTTGTTTCCATGTTGACAAGTGTTGATGGAATCTCATTGTAGCCGTACATGCGCACGATTTCCTCTGCAAGGTCTGCCTTTTCTTCAACATCGTCTCTGAAACTCGGTACCGTTACATTGAGTTCATCATCAATTTCAAATTGCAGGCTGCGCAGCGCATTTACCATAAATTCAGACGAAATATCGGTGCCTAAAAATTTATTTACCCATGCCGGTTCAAGCTTTATAGTACGGCGGACGCGGGTATCCATGTTTATGTCAATGACACCGTCGGCAATTTCACCGGCTTCCAAAAGCTCAACAAGCTCGCATGCTCTGTCAAGCGCTGCCATTGTCATGCACGGATCGAGCCCTTTTTCAAATTTTGAGGAGGCGTCTGTTCTCATTCCCAGCTTCTTTGAGGTGCGGCGCACGTTAGCTCCGTTGAAGTTGGCCGATTCAAATACTACCGTTTTGGTATTTTCGGTAATCTCGCTGTTGGCGCCACCCATAACTCCTGCTATACCGACGCTTTTTTTAGCGTCTGCAATCACCAGCATTGAGCTGTCGAGTTTTCTTTGCTGGTTGTCCAGCGTCATAAAAATTTCATTGTCATCTGCGTTGCGCACAACAATGGCTTTGCCGTCAAGACATGCGTAATCAAAAGCATGCATCGGCTGACCGTATTCAAGCATGACGTAGTTTGTGATATCGACTATATTGTTGATCGGGCGCACGCCGCATGAATGAAGTCTGTTTCTGAGCCAAAGCGGAGAGGGTGCGATTTTAATGTTTTTGGCAATGCGCGCCGTATAGCGCGGGCAGAGCTCAGGATTTTTTATTTCAACACTGAGATAGTTTTCTATTCTGTCGCTTTTGTCGCTGCTGAATTTCGGCGTGTGGTTTTTAAACGGCAGCCGGTATGTCGCGGCAACCTCCCGTGCAAGCCCGATAACGGACAGACAGTCAGGGCGGTTAGGCGTGATTTCAAACTCAAAAACATCATCGTTAAGCTGGAGTGCGTCTACTATGTCCTGACCGATTTCAACCGGAAAATCAATTATGAATATTCCGTTCTCAATTGCGCTCGGGAAATTGTGAGCAGTAAGCCCCAGTTCTCCGAGCGAGCAAAGCATACCCTCCGACAGCTCGCCGCGTAGCTTTCCCTTTTTGATTGTTTTTCCGTCGGGCAGCACGGCGCCGTCAAGGCATACCGGAACAAGCGCACCTTCAAATACGTTGTCTGCACCGGTTATGATTTGCTTGCTTTCTCCTCCTATGTCAACCTGACATATGACAAGCTTTTCTGCATTCGGATGACGCTCTATTTTTGTGATTTTTCCTACAACTACGTTTGATATGTGATTTTTGATATTGTCGAACATTTCCACCTTGGAGCCGGACATTGTCATTTTGTCTGCAAAATCCTTGGGATCTGTTTTTATGTCAACAAAGTCGTTAAGCCAGTTTACAGATAAGTTCATGTTTTATTTCCTCCTTAGAACTGGTTAAGAAAACGCTGGTCGTTTTCAAAAAGAAGACGCAAATCGTTTATATTGTACCGTCTCATAACGATACGCTCCAGACCCATACCAAAGGCAAAGCCGCTGTAAGTATCCGGGTCGATGTTGCAGTTTCTCAGAACTTTCGGGTGTACCATGCCCGCACCTAAAATTTCTATCCAACCCTCGCCTTTGCAGAGACGGCAGCCTTTGCCGCCGCAGGAAAAGCAGCAGATGTCCATTTCTGCGGACGGCTCGGTAAATGAGAAATGATGTGGGCGAAAGCGTGTTACGGTATCATTTCCGTACAGCCTTTTTGCAAACAGGTCAAGCGTACCTTTAAGGTCGCTCATGCGAATGTTTTTATCAATTACAAGTCCTTCTATCTGGTGAAAGAGGGGGGAGTGGGTAGCATCCACCTCGTCTGAGCGGTAAACACGTCCCGGCGCTATAATTTTTATCGGCAGCGGACTGTTTTCCATAACCCGTACCTGAACGGGCGACGTCTGGGTTCTCAGCAGAATATTTTCAGTGATGTAAAAGGTATCTTGTGTATCTCGCGCGGGATGATCCTTGGGCATGTTAAGCTTTTCAAAATTGTAGCTGTCGTACTCCACCTCGGGACCTGATGCGATTTGAAAGCCCATGCCGATAAATATATCCTTTATTTCATCAAGCACCTGTGTCAGCGGGTGCTTTTTACCTAATTTTTTAACTTTGCCGGGCATTGTAACGTCGATTTTCTCGGTTTTGAGCTTAATCTGTGCCGCGGCGTCGCTCAGTATTTTCTTTTTATTGTCGATTGCTTTTTCGATATCCGTGCGCACTTGGTTTGCAAGCGCACCGATTATCGGTCTTTCGTCGGCAGACAGTGCGCCCATACCGCGTAAAACAGATGTGAGTTCGCCCTTTTTGCCTAAAAACCTTACGCGTATATCCTCAAGCGTTTTGAGCTCCGAGCAGCTGTCGGCAAGCTCTTTTGCAGAAATACGTATGCGTTCAAGCGTATCTTTCATTTTTACCTCTCCTTTAAAATAAAAAATCCGCCCCAAATCAAGGGACGGAGAAAAAATAAACCGTGTTACCACCCAAGTTCCCGCAATCAACAGGCACTCATTATCCGCTTAACGCGCGGCACGGCGCAGAGCTGCTCCGGTGCGAAGATAACACGACCCGCTTACGGTCGCGCCTTTCAGCCGGTGGGCGCGGCTCTCTGCTGCGGCAAAGCCGTGCTTTAAACACTTTCTTTGCATTTAATATATGTTATCATATTTGTTTTTTAAATGCAAGAGTTTTTCTTGAAAATAATTTGTCGCTGTGTTATCATATCTTTATTATATATTAGGAGTGTTTGCCGTGGAAAAACATATCGAGATGTCGCTTGCTAAAAAAATGACCTTTACCGACCGTTTGCTGAGTCTTGCAGCTTCACTGCTTCCTATGCTGATAAGCTGTTACATACTCGTGCTTGTAGTGTCGCTTAAATTTTCATCTTTCATTGCGCTGGCCGTTATTATCTGTGCAGTATCGCTTTTTGCATCCTATAAAATATTTTGCAGCTTTAACATTGATTGGGAGTACATTTTTATTGACGACGAAATACGATTTTCAAAAATAATTAATAAAAACCGCAGAAAGGAGCTTGTAACAGTAAATTTATCAAAGGCGGAAACGGTGGCGCGGATAAATGACAGCGCACATAACAGACCTCTGTCCGATTCCGGCTATAAGCGTTATAACTTCAAATCCAATACTACGGATGATTGCTGGTTTGTTGCCGGACTAAGCTCTAAGGGTGAGCGTATCTGCGTTGTATTTGAGCCGGACGAGCGGATGCTGGAGGCTTTGAAGATGACTGTACGCAGCCGATTTTTCGGTTGATTTTCTGTTTGGGGGAATTATTATGTTGCTTACATCTGTTCAGATAAAAGCAGCGGACGGTCTGTACATGAATGAACGGGGTATCTCGGAAAGAGAGCTTGTTTTAAAGGCGGCTGACGCTGCTTACTTTGCCTATGAAAAACATGCGGGTTTACCGTCCGGTAAACGGATTTTGGTTTTGTGCGGGAGAGGTCTTAACGGGGCGGACGGCTATGCGCTTGCGCTTCTTTTGGGACAAAACGGCGCAAGTGTTTTTACCTGCGCTTTGTATAATGATAATATTTGTCAGACAACCCTCGGTCTTGCCGATGAGTGTAATGCTGCCGGCATTTGCAATGTCGGTTCTTATGAAGCAGTTTTGAATAATATGTCTGAATACGATGTGATTATCGACGCGGTGTTCGGCATAGGTTTTCGCGGAGAGCTGGACATTGCCGCAAAGGCAAGCTTTGCTGCCGTTGCAAAATCACCTGCACAGAAGGTTGCGCTTGATGTGCCGAGCGGAGTTTTTGCAGATAGTGCTGATGTTGCAGACGGAGCCTTTAAGGCTGATATTACAATAGCTCTCTGTGCCAAAAAGCCCTGCCATCTGTTTTATCCCGCAAGAGAAAACTGCGGCGTTACCTATACTGCGGACATAGGTTTTGGCGGTGATATATTAAACCGCATAAATCCATACCTTTTTGAACTGAAAAGTCATGATTTTAAAACTCTTCTTCAAAAGCGGGATGATTTTTGTCATAAAGGTGATTTCGGCTGTGCGGGTCTTATTGTTGGGTCGCTGCCCTATCGCGGCGCGGCAGTCCTGGCAGTCAAGGCGGCGCTTAGATGCGGCGCGGGCATTGTCCGCGCATATATACCGGATACAATTTACGGTGCGTTTGAATCCGATTGTTTTAGTGCTGTTGTAAATCCGCTTAAAAGTAAGGGCGGAGGAATTGACGATAAATTATTGTCATCGCGCCTTGACGGCTGTACTGCGCTGCTTTGCGGCAGCGGACTCGGCCTTTTAGACGGTGCTGCGGCGGCGGTGAGGGACACTGCCAAAACAAAGCTGCCGGTGGTGTTTGACGGAGATGCGCTGACGGTTATTTCTCATGATCTCGGATTGCTCAAGCGCGAGGGACAGACGGTTTTGACGCCGCACATGGGTGAGTTTGCACGGCTTTGCGGTAAGAGCGTAGACGAAATCCGTAATCATCGAATAACGCTTTCGTTGCAGTTTGCCGCAGAGCATAAGTGCGTTCTTATTTTAAAGGACAGCGTAAGCATCGTTGCTCTGCCGGATAGCCGCGCTTTTATTCTGTCTAATCCTACAAGCGCACTTTCCAAGGGAGGCAGCGGCGACGTGCTGGCGGGTATGGTGTGCTCGTTTCTTGCACAGGGATACAATCCGGCGGCGGCAGCGGTAATTGCGGTTTCGTTGCACAACGCCTGCGCTCATGCCGCATGTGATAAACTTGGTTGCTACTGTACGTTGCCGGAGGATGTTATAAAAATGCTTCCGATGCTTTTAAGATAGGTGATAATATGAATTTTATTAAGCGCTGCTGGGCGGAAATATCGCTCGATAATCTGCTGTTTAATCTTGAAAAAATTAAAAATACGGTTGGAGACAAAACCGAAATCATGTGCGTTGTAAAGGCAAACGCATACGGACACGGTGACAAAATAGTTGTGCGTGAGGCGGAAAAGGCGGGTGTGCGCTATTTTGCCGTAGCATCCGCTGATGAGGCGGCTCACCTTCGTGCGCTCGGCTCAAAGGCGGAAATTATTATACTCGGTGCCTGTCTGGACGACTGTTTTCAGTATGCGGTGGAATATAATATAACGCTTTCGGTCTGCGATATCGATTTTGCCCGAAGGCTATCGGCGTATGCCGTATCGGTCGGCAAACGTGCAAAGGTGCATATAAAGCTTAATACCGGTATGTCACGCGTCGGTTTTGACTGTCTGAATGAGAATCAGGCGGAGGCAGCGGCTGATATGATAGAAGAAATCGTTAAAATGAACGGTCTTTCGGTGTGCGGCGTGTTTACGCACTTTTCGGTCAGCGACGAGATAGACGGTGCGGAATATACGCAGTTTCAACTTGATAATTTTAATTCGGTGCGAAGAATACTTGACTGCCGCGGTGTATATGTCGGCATGTGGCACTGTGCAAACTCAGGCGCTATTGTAAATAATCCGGAAGCGTATATGGATATGGTGCGTCCGGGCATTCTGCTTTACGGATTATATAACGGCGCAGGCACGGCTGCGCAAAACGCATATAAACCCGTATTGGAGCTTAAAACGGTCATAACACAGATAAGAGAAATAGATGAGGGAATGTCTGTGGGCTACGGCAGAACATATACGGCAAAATGCCGCCGCAGAACAGCGGTTATCAGTATCGGTTACGGTGACGGATATCCTCGTTCCCTTTCGGGACAGGGCAGGGTGCTTGTTAACGGACGGTATGCTCCGATAATAGGGCGCGTGTGCATGGACCAGACGGTGATAGACATAACAGGCATAGATTGCTCGGTGGGCGATAACGTTACCGTTATAGGAGTGGACGGTGAGAATTTTGTTTCGGCGGATGAAATTGCGGATATCGACAAAACTATAAATTATGAAATAGTCTGCGGACTTGCACTGAGGGTTCCGCGTATTTATCTGAAAAACGGTAGACAGACAGATATAGTGAAATACATTTAAAAAACGGCTGATTTGCCGAGGTGCGATAACAAAGTTAAATATGTAAAGTGGCGGTGCAGTCGAAAGGCTGCGCCGCCACTTTGTGCTGTCATGCTGTTTTCTTCCTGCAGTTCTGCGTTCCCAATCTGCTCTCGAGGACAACGCAATCCTCACCGGCAGTATTGATAATTTCAACAGTTTTGCTAATGAATTTGACACATTCATACCGTCAATTCTTCCAAAACGCACACAGAAGTATATTATTCCGGTTGTGCTTTCTGCAAATTCCGTAAATCATGCATTAACAACAATGCCATAGGATTTTCCCATTTCCGTTTTTCCATATATACAAATATCGGTGCTATTGAGCTCTGGTACCGACATAACCTGCTTTAATTCATTCTGTGTTTCTTATAAATAAGCCGAATTACCTGCAAAGATTCGCTCCGTGTACGAGTGGGCTCTCCGGTTCAATTATATCATTTTCACCGTGGCGTTATTTTGCAACAAACTCTATGTTGACATCTCCATTATTGCCGGATACTTCCAATTTCTTATTGCCGCTGTCTTTATTGTCTGGCAAATTGCTCTTGCCTTTTTTGATTTCTGTTTGAATGACAAAATCGTCATAGCTGCCTGTAATTGTACCGGAAATATTCCCGTTTTTAACGGTCAAAGTCAAGGTGTTTCCTATATCTAAGTTTTCAAAAGTAATGTTTCCACCGTTAGCAGAAATGCTTATATTTTCGGTTACAGCCAATGTCGGAAGAGATATATCTTCATTTGTCGTGGATATCGTAACAGTGTCCAAAAGTGCGTTTGGCACTTGCAATAATATTTTCCGATCTTCGGCAGAGGGTTTTACTCCAATATAATCCGTCCATTTTTTGTTGCTGGCATTTTCCATAGTAAGTATATTTCCGTCGGAAACAGCAATATCATAATATTCTTTGCTGTTTTCGGAATACTGAATATGTACCTGCTCGTCCTCAGATAGTATTACTTCAATTTTTCTGTCCCGCACATCAAGATTTATTCCGTTGACCTGTGTATCCGGTGTAAAACTTTTTTTCTCAAAAGGCTCACTTTCTCCCGAGCAGCCCGTCAAAACAAAGCTGCTCATTACAAAACACAAAACAAGTGCAATTATTTTTTTCATGGTAATTCCTCCATATGATATATTAGATTTACATTTTTAATTTTTAGCAATATCCGGTTTTATCAATTTCTCCGATGAAATGAAAACTGAAAGAAAGATTAACGTCTGTATCCAAAGTGGACGCAGTGATTACTTTGCCGTCAACTTGTATCGTACCGTTTGTAACGTTCTGATACCCTGCAACCGACTTGAGAAGCGTTGTTTTTCCCGTACCGTTCCTGCCAAGCAAGCAGTAAATCCCCGGCTCGTTGATTGACAAAGTAATGTTTTTCAATACGGTTGCTTGCCCGTACTGTTTGGTTAATTGTTTGAGTTCTATCATGCAGTGTTACTCCTGTCGCTTTTGGTATAGGGATTGATTTCCGTAATTTCCTATGCTAAAATGAATTATAAACCTTTGTGTTACACAAATGTCAATAGGGAGAATAAAAAATGAAAAAATATTTTTCGGTCGGGGAAGCGGCAAAGGCTGTGCATACAACGACAGAAACATTGCGTCATTATGACCGTATCGGATTAGTGAAACCGAGCAAAAAAGATGAATGGACAAACTATCGCTACTATACCGAACAGGATATTGTCCGTCTGAATACAGTTCGTGCCTTGCAGCTTATGGATTTGCCTTTACAGGAAATCAAAAAGGTTTTGGAATACGACGATCTCGAAAAAATCGTGGATTTTTTATTACAGGCCGAGAAAAAAGCGGATGAAAAAATTGCTGCACTACAATACGGTAAATCTAAAATCCAGTTAGCAAAAGCCGATTATGAAAGAAAATTGAAAAGACTCCAAAATCCAAACGGTTCTTTTATCAAAGAGATACCGGAACGTGTTATTCTGCTGTCTGATACCTTAGAAGTACCAACACTCGATAACCTTTGGAATTATCTAAGTCATTTCTATGAAAAGGTAACTCCTGCCCTAAAAGAACAGTTTCACTTTGAGGATTTGGCAGGTATATACACCGAAAACGGATTATCAAGGCTTTTTGCGGTCTGTATTCGTCATGTAGATATTGACGGGTTAAAGATATTGCCAAAAGGAAAATACTTGTGCGCTGATTGTACCGAAGAAAATAGAAAAAGCACATTGAATAAGTTGATTTATACAGCAAAAACAGAATATGGGGCAGACCCGGCATTTACGGTACAAATAATTGTTGTTTCAGGTATCTTGCAATGGAATTACCAAATTTAAATTCCATTATAAAAGCGGAATTTTGCGCACTACCTACTGCCTTTAGAGTTTTTAAATATTCACTACTATATTGGCATTGATAAATATAATCCTTTACAGTATCAAAACGCCTTGTTTAGGCAACTCACAAGGTAATAAAATAGTGGCGGGTAAAGGTGTTATCCTACCCGCCACTATTTTACGGCTATATGTGTTAAAATGCTTTAAGCATATATAATTTCCTCATTGACAATCTCCATTGCACACACCTGTATACTATTCATTCGTTGCACTCATTCCATTGTATTTTCAGTTTTTAGTCTTTCTGTTATGCCTTGCATTTCTAATTAGATTTTCTGCAATATACTGTACCGATTGTCTTTACAGCTTATTTTCAAAACCTTCGCTACGGCACTTCATCATTATCAGCCGCTTTTTTTGTTTAGTCCAGCAGGTGTGCTTTGTCTGTTTTCATTGCAATCAGCGAAAAAACCGTACCCGCGGCGGTAACTGCCGTCCAGACTGCGACCACAGCGCTCCAGCCCGCTGCTTTCAGTATTACGGGAAACAGAAAGCTTGCGCCTGATGCGGATATGTAGGAGGCAAAATCAAAAAATCCCGTTATTCCAGATATAAGTCCCGTGCTTGTAAAGTGCAAAACGTAAATACTGAATATCATGTTGCATGCGCCTGTCATTGCAGCGCTTGCCAAAAACAACGCCGAAATGGAAAGCGGTGCCAGGCCGCTTTTGCATAAAAATACAATAACAAACATAATTACCGAAAATGAAAATAATATCATGCACATCAGTTTTTCTCTATATTTGAGCAGCTTTGCAATAAACATCGTAACAAAAGTACCGAGTATATTTGTCAGTGGAAGTATGGTGGAAATTGCAGCCGCCGTTTTACTGCTTACCGAAAAATTCTGCGCAATAAACGTAGGAATCCAAAATGATACGGCGTTTCTGATAACTCCGTATAAAAGCGTTACTATAACCATTGAAATAAAGCCTGCATTTAAAAAATTTTTTTTAAAATCCGTCTGTATTTTTTGTGCGTTTTCAGATGCGTATGTGCCTATTACTCCGCATTTTTCCATGTGTATGCTGGAAATATAATATGCCGCCGCAATAATTATCAGAGTAATTCCGGAAATTACAAATGGCGCGGTATAGCTGCCTATTGCAGAGCCGTACAGGGCGAGTATGTAGGTTAACAGCGTGCCTATGACAGACGCTGCGGTCATCAGAGTTATGAGTATTCTTCCCGTCGCCCGCTCGGTATTTTCACCTATTATTTTGGACAGTGGGCCCCACAGCATCGAGCAGAAAAAACCGCAGGCACCCCACATCAGAACACCTGCGGTTTTAGATGTGCAAAACGGGAATATAATTATCATAAGTCCTGTAACAGCGAGCCCGGCGGATACCATGTATTTTGCATTTATTTTGTTGCCGAGCACTCCGTTGATGAGCTGGCCGATACCGTAGCACAAAAGAAGTGCGCTGCTCATAAGACCCAAAGCACTTTCGCTGAAAATCTTAAGCTCGGTCATCTGCGGCATAACGGCGCTTAATATGTTTCTCCCCGCATAGCATCCGGCATATGCAACACAGCATGCTGTCCCTATCCATACTGCGTTTTTGGTTTTTGTTGTAGTCATTTGCATATTTCCCCCTCGATGTTTACAATGTTCAAAGTGCAGCCGCTCTTTTGACAGGTCTCCCTAAAGCTGTTTGAAATTATATTTTTGTCGTCTGTGATTATTGTGTCGATTTCATTTATCGAGCAGCTGCGGTAAAAGCTGTGCTTTTCAAATTTGTAGCTGTCTGCAAGTAAGATGCATTTTTCAGCCGTTCTGCACAGCTCTCCGGTAAAAATTCCGTGACTTGTTTCCCATGCCATGACTCCGTCTGTGTTAACTGCGGTTGCGCCGATAAATGCTTTGTCGGCTACAAGGTGCGATAGCATTTCATTTGTCAGCGGACTGTACGCACATCCTGTTTCGGGATCGATATCTCCGCCCAGCATTATTATATTACCGTCAAAATCTCCGCGCTTGCGTTTATCTGTTAGAATCTGAGCTGTTTTTAGGGAATTTGTGATTACCTTTATACCCTGCACGCCGTTTATCTCATTTACAAAGCACTCCGTAACGGTGCCGGTATCCACGGCGATTATATCGTTGTTTTGCACAAGACGTGCGGCAAACTTAGCGATGGCGATTTTCTGTTCGGGATTTTTGAGTCTGCGTACCTCGTAGCTGTCTTCGCGCATAGGCTTTTTTACACATATTGCGCCGCCGTATACTTTCTTTATACTTTCATTTTTGGAAATCTCGTTTAAGTCTCTGCGTATAGTCTCTCCCGATACATCAAATCTTCGCGCCAGCTCTGAAATATATGCCTTTCCTTCCCTGTATATTATCTTTATAATTTCGTTTCGTCTTTGGTCTGTCAGCATTTCTTTTCCTCCGTACAGCAAAGATTATAACATGCAATTCCAAATAAAGCAACAAAAATATTGAATTTGTGTTGACTTCTGTGGCACTTTGGGGTATTATTGAGAAAATCAACTCTTTTGGAGGAATACGGCAATGAAAATAGGAGTTTCTAATTATGATGTTTTTCCTTGTGTTGTAAGGAGCGGGGAAAAGACAAAGGTAACTGTAAATCCGTGCGGGGAATGCGCTGCATTTGAAAACGGCGTGCGGTATACGGTATCGCTTTTACCTATGGAGCATTCGGAGGTTACATATATTCCAAACGGCAATATTTCCGACTCGCGCAGCTGCTATGACCAAATTACCGCAGTGCCGGAAAACGGTATTATTTCATTTGAATATATTTTTGAAGATGAACAACAGTGGGCAATAGATATTTATCCCGGAGATGATGCGGGAAAGCTTTTGCGCTTTTTTGTATATTCCGTTTTTGATGATTTATATGAAAGACATCCGTTTATGGGAGATTTGCATGCACATTCCTGCCGCTCGGACGGCGGGGAGGAGCCGGCAATCGTAGCTGCAAACTATCGAAAGGCGGGATTTGATTTTATGGGGCTGACCGATCACGGAAAATGGCGTCCCTCTCAAGAAGCAATAGATAAGTTTTCAGGCATACCCATTGACCTGCTGCTTTGCCACGGCGAGGAGGTACATCTCAAGGGAGGATACATGCACCTTGTTAATTTCGGAAGCGGTTACAGTGTCAATGAGTTGTTTTACGAAAATGAAGATAAAATACACGCCATGCTTGAAGATGAGGCAAAGGCGGAAAAAACGCCGCGCGGCGTCAACGCATTGGAGTATGTATACCGCAGGTGGGCGTGCGAGCAGATACGAAAAAGCGGCGGACTCTGTATTGTTCCGCATCCGTTTTGGATTCACGGACCATATCAGTTCAATATGCGTTCAAAAATGCTCGATTATGTTTTTGAAACCGGTCTTTACGATGCGTTTGAGCTAATCGGAGGTCAAACGGTGCATGAAAACAATCTTCAGGTTGCATATTATATGGAACAGCTTCAGAAAGGGCGGCATATACCTGTTGTAGGTTCGTCAGACTCGCACGGAACAGACCCCGCGCGTTATTTTGGTCAGAGCAAAACGGTAGTGTTTGCAAAAGCCCTTGACAGTACTTCGGTTTGCAGCGCTGTAAGGGAGTCGTACAGCGTTGCAATAGATAGCATGCCCAAAGAGAGTGTGCGCGTGTATGGTCAGTTCAGGCTTGTAAAATATGTTAGATTTTTACTTGAAAACTATTTCCCCGGTCATGACAGCCTATGCTTTGAGGAAGGAAGACTGATGCGCGACTACGTTTGCGGTGAGGAGAGCGCGGCGCAGGCACTTGAGTCGCTTCACGGCAGAACCGAGCGTTACAGAATAAAAAAGCTGGGCAGATAGATGAAAAACCGTCTCTAAAGTTCGAGACGGTTTTTCATTATGTGAGTTTTTGTTTTTTGAAATTTAGCTGTGAAATTATTACGGAGCAGAAAATAATGCCGCATCCCAAATAGTTTAATGGCGACAGCGGCGTATAATCCCAATCGGTCAGTATCAGTCCCAGTATAACCGCTTCGCCCAATGCACTGAAAATTGATTCGGTTGAAAGAATTATTGATGCCGCAGTCGGGTCGGCGTATTTTTGACCGATTATCTGACATGTATATGCCACGCCGACGGACATGACTCCCGCGTAAAGGATAGGGAATTTTGCCTCCATGACAGACTTGAGGGATATATCCTCGAATAGCAAGGCGCATATTGTGCTGAGCAGCGCACAGGTGATAAACTGTATCATGGCAAATCTCAGTGAATATATTCTGTCTGCGAAAATGTCTATTACGATTATGTGAAGCGCCCACATAAACGCGCCGATAATAAGAACTATATCACCTGCTCCGACTGAAGAAAAGCCTTCGCTGAAGCTTATAAAATAAAGTCCGATTACGGCAAGCACAGCGCCCATCCATGTGTTGAGGCTTGTTTTATGCTTTAAAAATATGCCGATTATCGGAACTATTACGGTATAAATTCCTGTCAGAAATCCCGCTTTTCCTGCACTGCCTGTATACATTACGCCAAGCTGCTGAAGAGTGGAAGCGGCAAACAAAATAATTCCCGTTGCCATTCCGGATAATATTGTTGTACGCAGTCTGCTTTTCTCGGTTTTCTGTCTTTCAAAGATCAGGACCACCGGGATAAGGGACAGCCCTCCAAGTGTAAAGCGCGCCGCATTGAAGGTAAAGCTGCCCACCGAGCTTGCACCGACCAGCTGAGCGACAAACGCAAATCCCCATATCATAGCGGTAAGCAGTAAAATCAAAAGTGATTTGTGCTTTTTTTTCATGTTTTTCCTCTTTTAAAAATTTCCATGCTATTATAGCAAAAAAATCCGAATTCAGTCAATATACTTATAACAAAAACTCTTGAAATATCACGCCGGTAATATATAATATATAGGATATTCAAATACACTTAAAATGAAAGGCAGTAATATGACAGGAATAATATGTGCTATGGATTTGGAGGCTCATCTGCTTCTGAATGAAATGCGCGATACAAAATGCGAACGGATTTCCGGCATTGATTTTGTATGCGGCACGCTATACGGTCGCAAATCGGTTATTGCGGTCTGCGGCGTGGGAAAAGTGTTTGCGGCGATCTGTGCGCAGACTATGATTTTGCGTTATGCTCCGGATGTGATTATAAATACGGGCGTCGGCGGTTCTCTTACAGGCTCGCTTCACTGCCGTGATGTTGCCGTTGCTACAAGTGTTGTTCAGCATGATGTTGATACAACGGCGCTCGGAGACCCTCGTGCTCTTGTGTCGGGAATTAACAAGATAAATTTTGAATGCGATAAAAAAATACTGGCAGAGTTTGAAGGACTGCGTTGTACGGCTGAAAAAGCGCTCGGTATTAAATGTGTCGGAGGCGTTATTGTCAGCGGTGACAAATTTATAAACAGCGCGTCCGAAAGGGAATTTCTGCACCGCTGGTTCGGCGGCATAGCATGTGACATGGAGTCCGGTGCCATCGGACATACTTGTTACGTAAACGGTGTTCCGTTTAGCGTCATACGCTCTGTTTCAGACAGTGCCGACGGCGGCTCTCATATGGAATATGCACAGTTTGCACAGTCGGCGGCTGATAATACGGCAAAGCTTTTGAAGATTTATTTTGAATATAAGAAAGGAAAAGAGCAATGAGAGCAATCGGAGTAAATACTCTGCATGATTATTTCGGGATTTCAATAGAAGAAAATCTGCGGCTTATAAAATCAGCGGGTTTTGACTGTGTGTTTTCTTCATTTACACGAAAGTTTCCGCTGAAAAATGCGATAAGCGCCGCAAAAAAACTTAATCTTGAATATGAGACTTTGCACGCACCGTTTGGGCGCTGCGGGCTTGAGCAAAATCTGAATTCCATGTGGCTGGAAAACGACTGCGGTGAAGAGTATTTGAGGTTGCTTTTTGAATGTGTGGGCGCCTGCGCGCAAAACGGTATTGAAAAATGTGTCATACATAATGCCGTAACGGAAAATCCGCCGCCTGTAAGTGAAATCGGGCTTGAACGGTTTAACCGTCTTTTTTTATATGCAAAAAGTTGCGGTGTGCGTATGGCAGTGGAAAACTTGGAGTCGGAGGAACATTTAAGACAGCTTATGGAGCTTACGGGGGACTTTCACGGCTTTTGCTGGGACTGTGGACATAATCTTTGTTATACTCCGATGACCGACATCATGTCACTTTACGGGAAAAAGCTTATTTGTACTCATGTTGATGATAATAAAGGCGTAACCCGTCCGGGAATAATTCACTATACAGATGACCTTCACCATATGCCGTTTGACGGTAATCTGAATTGGGACTGGTATTCCGAAAAAATCCGGGAATGCGGTTATACCGGACCATTGACGCTGGAGCTTAAAGACGACTATTTGGGTATCGGCACCGAAAAATTTTATGAGCAGGCGTATAAAAGAGCTTTTAAACTGTGTGAAATGTGCATGTAGATATTGACCGGGCACACTTATTGTGTTAAACTATTGCTGATACATGTTGAATTTTTACAGAATTTACAATTTGTTAATCTATGATTTATACAATGTATCACATTCTATAATATAATAACAAAAACGCAACGGAGGTACTTCCCGATGGGAAAAGGACAACGCGCACGCAATGAGCGTGCTGGCAAAAGAGAAGAGATGAAAATCAGAGCGGCAAAGATTAAACGCCGTAAAAAGATAAACAAAATTATCGGTATTTGCGCGGGAGTTGTCGCAGTGCTTGCCATTGCTTTCGGTATAGCATACAACGCTGTTGCGGCTACCGGGTATTTTCTCAGAAATACAGTCGCGATGTCGTCGGATAACTATACGGTAGACAATGCAATGATGACTTATTACCTTAAAAACGAATATTATACTTTCACAAATCAGTATTCCAACTATCTTTCGATGTACGGGCTTGATACTTCAAAGAGCCTGAAAAGGCAGAGCTACGGTGATTCAACATGGTTTGACTACTTTATGGGTCAGGCCAAAACCCGGGTAAACGATATTTTGCTCTGTGCCGAAAAGGCCCGCGCCGAAGGATATGAGCTGGACGAGGATGATAAAAAAGAAATAGACGATTCCATTGCTTCGATGAAGTCGTATGCGGAGGAAAATAAAATTTCTTTTGAAAACTATCTCGGTACGGTTTTTGACAAGGGCATTAAGGAGGATGATGTCCGCCGCGCGCTGGAGCTTTCCGCTCTTGCGTCCAAATACTATAATGATTACAGCGATTCTCTTGAGTACAGTGATGAGGATTTGCAAAAATACTTTGATGAAAATAAATCTGATTATGTCAAAGCGGATTATATGAAATATACCTTTACTGCCGATGTTGCGTCCGATGCGGATGATGCTGCAAAGCAGCAGGCAAAGGACGATGCAAAGGCAAAGGCTGTCAGCCTGTCGGAAAGTGCTTCGGTAGAGGCTTTTACCGAAACTATAACCGGATATCTCACCGAGCAGGAGGAAAAATCAAGAGCGGAAAGTGAATCGTCGGATAATTCCGAGGAGGAAGGCAGCGATGGCGAGGACAGCACACCTACTGTTGAGGAGGCGGTTGCAGATGCCGTAGAGAGTGCAAAAAGTACAATGAGCTACCCCGCTGAAGACAGTGAGGATAAGGTTGCAAAATGGCTGTTTGAGGATGGTCGAAAAATCGGCGATACTTATATTACAGAGCCGGATGCGGATGCTACAACTTTTAATTATGTAGTATATATTGTTACAAAAACTGCATATTCAGACGATTATAATACGGTGAACGCCCGTCATATTCTGTTTACAACCGAGACCTATGAAACGGTGGAAAAGGCTACTGAAAAGGCTAAAGAGGTACTTGCTGAATATAATAACGGTGAAAAAACCGAGGAGGCTTTTGCCGAACTTGCAAAGAAATACAGCGAGGACTCAACCGCTAAAGACAACGGCGGTCTTTATGAGAATATTACAAATGATACGCAGGCATACCCGGAGAGCTTTGTCAACTGGTGCTACGATGATGCAAGAAAATCGGGAGACGTTGACATTGTTTCAACAGATACAAGCGTGCATCTAATCTATTACTGTGGTCAGGGTGAAACAGCCTGGAAGAGCGTCGCAAGAGTCAATAAAAATGTAGAGGACTGTGAAGCTCACGTAGACAGCCTTGCCGAAAGCTATACTGTGGTTGCCAAAGACGGCGTAATCAAGAAAATAAAAGCATAAGTGATAAAACAGAATAAAAAACACACCGGTGTATGCCGGTGTGTTTTTTCAATATTTGTATTGACTGCGGTATTCTTTCAGCTGACTGTCCCAAAAGCTGTATATGTCATCTTCACGCCTATCCGGGATATCGTAATTGGCCTTTATAAAATCTCCGAGAAACGTTGTAACTTTCATAGCACCCTTTGCGTTGCAGTGCCACGGGTCTCTGTAATCGGTGGCCGGGTTGAAATCAATTTCACGATATCGCATATTCAGATCGATAAAATTAATTCCATATTCTTTGGCAATGTCGTTTACGGCGTTGCACCGCGGCAGACTTTCGTGTTCCTCTACCGCAGGCGCATTGAATAGCATCACCTCTATTTCTCTTTCCATGCAAAGCTCAATCATCATTCGCAGATATTTTTCAGCGGTGGGGAACATTTCGGTTTTATCATCGTGTGAAATTTCCCTGTTGGGCGGACATGGAGTACAGTCTGTACTGACATATGAGCCTTTGGTTACCGATTTTATCGGTAAAAAGTCATTTTTTCCGAGTTCTTTCCAGCGCGAATGAAATCTGATAATATTGAATATATATTCTGCGCGCGAACCGCTGTCAAACAAATCCCAAATCGCTTCATATTTCACTGGAGAAAACGACATGTTGTCAATCTGAACGTGCGCATACTCGGTCGTTGAAATCTTTGTGTCGTAAATAACTCCCGATACATCAAGCACTATCATTTTCGGACTTTGAAAACGCAGCGCTTCTTTAAGCTGATAGTAAGATTGCGGAAGAAGCTGTGCAGAGCTTGCAAATACATATGAGGCAATACCGTATCGGTCATACAGCTCCATCGGATAAACGGAGCACATGACATGGCTGGAACCGATAAAAATTACGTCAAGGGTATTCTTCGGCTCGTCGTAAAACGGCAGGACAATATTTGCTTCGTTTTTGTTTCGCAGTATATATGTTGCACCCGAAAACAGGACACAGAAAATCAGTATAAATGCAACTGCCTTAATAATTCTTTGTAGCTTTATGCTCATAATTATCCTCCTTAAAACTGAAAGTAAATAAACGATGAGGAGGAATATCCCGGACCGTATATTCCGAATATTATTACCGAAAACAGCAGAATGAAATATACCGTCCAACGCACAGCAAGCGGTTTTTCTGCGACCGATTTACGTATATCAATATCTTTTGCGCGGTATATATCTATAATTATCAAAACTGCGACGGCTGTCAGAGCAACAAGAAGGTCTGCTCTGTCAAGCCCGATGCCGGCAGGAGAAGCAAGCGGCGCGGAGCCCGTGAAAATCCGCCCTATAATGCCAAACGCCTGCGTCATGCCGGTGCTTCTGAAAAATATATAACCGAGACATACAAGTGCAAAGGTTTTCAATATTTGCACCGACTTGTAAAACGGCTTGTTACGGTCTATTGAATGTTTCTGTACAAATCCGTCAAAGACGGGAGATAGTAGTGTAGACAGAATTATCAGAATACCGTAATAAACGCCCCAAATAATATAGTGCCAGCTTGCTCCGTGCCACATGCCGGTAAAAAACCATACGCACATGAGTGCTATAACTGTTGTAACTTTGCCGGACAGCTTTTTACCGAATTTCTCCTTCAGTCTTTTTCCGAGGCTTGAGCACCAGCCGGAGCGCATGACGGGATAAAAGAGATAATCCCGAAACCATGACCCGAGTGTTATGTGCCAGCGCCGCCAAAATTCCGGGACGGATGCAGAAAAGTAGGGAGCTTTGAAATTTTCCGATAAGCGTATACCCATAATCTCAGAGGCTCCGAGAGCTATATCCATGTAACCGGCAAAATCGGCGTAAATCTGTATCGCATAAAAAAGACAGGCGAGTAACAGCTCGATTTTTCCGTATGACATATAGTCCGCCCATACTGTATCAACCGCAATAGCCAGCCTGTCCGCAATAACTAACTTTTCAAAGAAGCCGAAAATCATTCTTTGCAGACCGTACGTCATTCTTTCATATTCAAATGCGTGTCCCTCATACAGTGTTTGCGAAAGCAGTGAAAACCTTCCGATAGGTCCTTGCATAATCTGAGGGAAAAAGCTTACAAACAGCGCGTATTTAAAAAAGTTATGCTCTGGTGCGTTGATTTCACGGTATACGTCGATAACATATCCCGTGACCTGAAAGGTGTAGAAGGAAATCCCGACGGGCAGCAGCAGATTTGATAAAACAGGCGAAAACTCAATTCCGAAAACGCCTGCGAACGCAGAGATATTAAGCACTGTAAAATTGTAATACTTAATAAAAAAAAGAACTGCAAAATTCAGAATAATTGCAAGGGCGACGATAAGCTTTTTTCTCTTTTGCAGCCGTTTTTTAGCCTCTTTGCGTTCTTCCTTAGGCAGTGCTGCAATTGAGGATTTTTCGGTTGTTTTTTCCATCCAAATCGCGGCAAAGTATGTAACGGCGGTCGAAAAGACCAGGAAAACGCCGTACTTTATGCTTGCGGAAAGATAAAAGAAGTAGCTTGCAATTAGCAGCCAAACCCAACGGTACTTTTTGGGAAAAAGAAAATATACGGTAACCGTTGCGGTTATAAACAATATGAATTTGAGAGAAGTGAAAACCATTTATACTTCCTGCTCGATAACGTCTGCCATATCTCCAACGTTTTTCATAGCTACGACGCTTTTCATGTCAAATTTAATATCGAACTCATCTTCTACTGCGGAAATGAGGGTGATGTGCATTAGCGAATCCCAGCCGTCAATGTCGGCGGCCGTTGTATCCTCGGATACGGTTATTGTATCGTCATCAAATACGTCTCTGAAAACATCGTTAAGTCTTTCGAAAATTTCATTTCTGTCCATTAGCTTTCTACCTCAATTACTTTATTTTTGTTTTTATAGTCGCTTATGTCAAGCTCCCATTCACTGCTGTCTTCGGTCTCGGACAGCTTCTTAAATCCGAGCGTACCGTAGAATTCTTTTACCATAGCATTTTTTGCCGTTTTGTAGTAGTAGCCGTAAAGCTTTTTGATGCCCTGTGCCTTTGCTGTGTCGACAAGACTGTCAAGCATGGCAAGCTCCATATCGCGTTTGAGGACACGGCAGCTCATCAGCCAAAGTTTTATATGAAGCTTATCGTTTTCCTTCTGACCTATTACAACGGTGATAACTCCGTTGTCGCCGTACTTGTCAGAAAGCTTTCCGTAAAGGCGAATGTACCTGTCATCCTTTGAGATATTTTCCATTTCACTTTCGGATATACGCAGAGTTGTGAGATTAAACTGATTTGATTTGTTTGTAAGCTGCGCTATTCTCGGAATATATATTGGTTCAAAATCCCGTATTACCGCTTTCATATTCAGTGAGCGCAGGTAATCTCCGTAGTCGGCAAACTGAGTCTGTTCAGCGGCTCTTGCAGCGTTTTGACGGTACATCTCATTTCTTTTGACATCGTCGCTTGAAAGCTCAGTCACCTCAAAAAAGCGGGAGCGGTCGAGTATTCCGATATAGTTTTCGGGTGTGCCGATGTCCGGTGCCTCTGTTTCGGGAAGACTTGCAGTTACCATAGCGCGTTCGGCGGGATTATCGTCTATAAACACAATACTGTCCGTACCGATATTCAGCTCTTTGGCAATAGCAAACAAATTCCTGTCCTTTGTTTCCCAGTTTGCCTTTATTACAATGAAATCTTTAGGCTTCAGTGTACTCTCCGGATGATTAAGTCCCGCCATTGCATTTTCATATTCGTTTTTTGAATTTACGTTGAGAGTTATTCCGATAGAGGAAACGTCTTTGAGATACTTTTGGAATTCGCTGTACACCTGTCCCATAGAGGTCTCGTGGCCGATCTCGATTCCCTCCACGCCGTCATCTCCGACAACACCTCCCCAAAGCGTATTGTCAAGGTCGAGTGCAAGGGCTTTTTTGTTTTTTCCGTATATCGATTTTATTATCGATGCAAGATTGAATGCAAACTCGGGTATGGCGTCAAGGGCAAGGCAATATTTGTACATGTGCCAGTAAAACGGCGCAGACCACCGTGAAAGTCCGTAATCCGCGGACAGATAATTTATATCGTTTATATAGAAACCGCTGTTTGCCGCCGCATAATCGGCAAACTTCATATTAAGTCTGTTTATAAAATTTGTGTGCCCGCGCTTGTTTGACGTATCGCTGTTTCCGAGCAGACGGAAATAGGGCAGCTCAAAATTGTTTTGTATTATAATGACCGAACCGAATTTATCTTTCAGCGCCTGCCACGCGCTCTCAAAACGTGCAAATTCAGCGTCAAGCAGCTTGTCTGTTTGTTCGTCGCTGTCCGACACGGCGGGAAAGCTTGTGATATTGCGGCTGCTTGTATGGATGAATACCACATCCGGCGAAAACTCAAAAAGCTCCTGCGGGCAAAACATTGCGTCCTGCCACCACTGTCCGAATTCCGATTCATAAAATATCGGATGTATGCCGAAGTTTAAAAGAAACAACTCGGTAATGGAAATTATATCGTGTGTTGTGGAGCCGCCTAAAACCGCTATTTTTTTATCAATAAAGCTATTTGCCCCGGAAAGGAGTTCTTTTTTTATTGACCGACGTTTTTTAAGTATCAGCTGCGGGTCAAAAGGATATTGTAAAGCCTTGTGCATATGTCACCTCCGAATATTACTGATAAATTATATATTTAATAAATTTGTAAGTCAAGTATAATTGTTTTTGCGCTTTTAACCTGCTGATTTATTCCGGCGCATAAAGCTCATGATTACATAAACGGCAATCAGAACGGCACAGGAGCCCGCCAAAATTACGTACATCACGGGTGTGCTTACTTTATCGTTAAAAAAATACAGATTGCAGTCAATGGCGTCACACATCTGCATTTTATATTCGTCAGCAAGTCCCAGCTCCGACAGTTTATTAAGCGCGCCGTTTAAGGCGTGGTTGCGAATCAGTGCCGTGCCGTATGTTCCCGGCAGGAAGGACAGTACGTTTCTGAGTCCTTCACCAAACTGAGACATAGGCATATACGCACCGCATATAAACCCATAGCCTGCACTTACTATTGTGCCGACTGCCGACATCTGACCCTGTGTAGACAGAAATGAATTGATTATTGATGACAGAGCCGTGCCGAACATTGCAAGCAAAAAGATATCCGTCAGCATCAGCAGCACATCCTTCAGGCTGATAAACCAGCCTGTTGCCGCCGTGTATATCATACATACTGCAAATGCACAGAGGCATACTATAAGTGTGTTGGCGGCGGTTGCAAGATAATAGCTCAGCGACAGTGTTGAACTTTTGACCGGTGAAACGGTAAAATCCCTGCGTGTTCCCAAATGCTTATCCTGTACCATGATAAGGTTGGAACAAAAGGCTACTGTAACGCAGCAGACCGCGAGCAGTGATGAAACAAGCTGCCCGTTTGCAAGTGCATTTATGATTTTGTCGGAGGTATTGAGAGATTGCGGAATTATGGATAGAAAAATATCTTTGTATACCTTAGAAAGAAACGTTGAGTAAATTACAAGCAGTATTATAGGTGTAATCATTGAGGAAAAGAACATGCCCTTGTCCTTGAAAAACAGCTTTATGTTTCGCCTTGTCAGCGCACTGATTGTGTTCATTGGTTTCCCTCCGTAAGCTGCTTTCCGGTTACAGCCAAAAATACATCGTCCATTTTACCCTTTGTTATTTCATAGTCCGTAAATAAATCGGGATATTTTATTATAAGATCGGTTGCGCTTTTTGTGTCGGGCACCGATAAACGGTAGCCCCCGCGCAGCGCGGTGTAGGGAAGCTTCAGTTCCTTTATGCGCTGTTCGTTTACACCGTAAAGGGTTATGAAATCCCCCGTATATTTGCCCTTGAGCATATGCGGCGTCCCTTCGGCTGCTATCTTTCCGTTGTCGATTATGACCACGTAGTCTGCGTCTGCTGCCTCTTCCATGTAGTGAGTTGTAAGAAAAACGGTCATATTTTCGTCGCGGCGCAGTAAAAAAATCGTATCCCACAGCATCTTGCGTGTCTGTGGATCAAGCCCGGTCGTGGGTTCGTCTAAAATTAAAATCTGTGGTCTGTGTATAAGAGCGCGCGCAATATCTATGCGACGGCGCTGACCGCCGGACAGCTTTGATACGCTCCGACCCAACAGCTCTTTAAAATCAAGGAGCCGCGAAAGCTCGGCCTCCCGATTTTTATACTCTTTGCCGGTAATTCCGTAAAGTGCGGCGCGGCTTTTCAAATTGTCAGAAACAGTCAGAGGACCGTCCAGAACCGAATTTTGAAATACGACGCCCAACTTTCTTGCAATTTCCGAAGCGTTTTTGTCTGTCGGCTGTCCGCATATTTCTATGTGCCCGCTGTCTTTTTTCAGCTGTGAGCACATGATGGATATAGTTGTGCTTTTTCCGGCTCCGTTTACTCCTAAAAAGGCGAACAGTTCGCCTTCGTTCACCCGCAGACTCATATTGTCCACGGCCTTTATGTTGCCAAATGATTTGCACAGAGAGTCAATCTTTATGATGTGATTCATGTAGTCGTCCTTTTCATTGTACTGATTTTTAAATTATATCATACAGTTTTTTCAAAAGCAATATATGTGTCAATATAGTCTCGGAGCAAAACTTTAAACTTATTTTTATGCAAATCAATAAAATAATATTGATAAATGTCGCAATTTGTATTATTATATTTATATGATAACCGATAAAAAAGGAGGCTGCCGTGAATTTAACGCATTTGAGGTACGCTGTTGAGATTGCCAAAGCGGGGTCTATCAATAAGGCAGCTGAAAAACTGTATATCGGTCAGCCTAATTTGAGCCGTGCTGTTAAGGAGCTGGAAGCGTCGCTTGGCGTCAATGTGTTTGACCGTTCCGCCAAAGGAATGGAGCTTACTTCAGACGGTGAAATTTTCATAAAATACGCCGAAAATATTTTGAATCAGATAGATACGCTGAAGGATATTTTTAAAGGTGAAAAGCAGACCAAAAAGCGTTTTTCTCTTGCCGCTCCCGACTCGGGATATATCGTGTCTGCGTTTTCGTCGCTGTCGGCAGAAATTAAATCGCAGACGGACGCGCAGCTTTATTTTTTTAAAGAAAATGATCCTTCCGGAGTTATAAAAATCGTTTTGCGCGGGGATTGTACGCTGGGAATTATAAGATATAATCAAAAGTACGATAAATTCTATAAAAGCATGATGGATGAAAAGGAAATAGATTACGAGCTGCTCGGTGAGTTTAAAAAATGCGTCTTGATTAGCAGCAGGCATCCGCTTGCAACGAATGAGAGTGTTTGTCGCCGCGATCTTTGCTGGTATACTGAAATATGCGATTTGGACCCGTATTCGTCGCCGTCTTTTTCACAGGACATTAAGGATGTACAAGACAAGCCGATACAGCGCCGTGTGTTTTCTGACAGTCGCTCCTGCCGTTTTTTGGTTTTAAGTCAAAATCCGTGTTCATATTTAATAGAAGAGCCGTGTCCAAATTCTGTTTTAAAGCGCTTCGGAATTGTGCAAAAGGAGCTTGCGGACGGCGACTGCATATATAAGGATGTGCTTATTCATCGTAAAGACTACCGTTTGGGTGAGCTGGACAATGACTTTATTTCATATCTTTGTGAATTTAAAAGAAAGACATTTTTATAATTTTGCGGATATGCCGAAAAAGACAATATCGGTATGTAAAAAATGCAATTGTCCGTTTGTATATATTATGATAATATTATAACAGACAGTTTACGTATATTCTAAATAAAATAATAACTATACTTTCGGGAGGTTCAAGCATGAAATTAGACAGAATTATCGCAGTCCGTAACAGGAAAACGATTTATCGCGACGGCGACAGATGCCTGAAGGTCTTTGATGAGGACTTTTCTAAGGCGGATGTGCTTAATGAAGCGCTGAATCAGGCGCGTGTTGAAGAAACCGGTCTTAATATTCCCAAAGTTTCGGAGGTTACAAAAACAGATGGGAAATGGACGATAGTTTCAGATTATATTAAGGGCAAAACACTTGCAGAGCTTATGCGTGAAAATCCCGGAAATAAAGACGAGTATATGGATTTTTTTGTTGAGCTTCAGCTTGAAATGCATTCAAAAACCTGCCCGCTGCTGGGAAAGCTGCGCGATAAAATGGACAGGAAAATCGCACAGACGGATCTTACTGCAACGGTGCGCTATGATTTGCATACGCGCCTTGAGGCGATGCCTAAACACAATAAGCTGTGTCACGGCGATTTTAACCCGTCTAATATAATTGTCTCAGATGACGGTCCGTATATTATCGACTGGTCGCATGCCACACAGGGCAATGCCTCTGCAGATGCTGCAAGGACATACCTTCTTTTCTGGCTGGAGGGTGATATTGCGTCTGCGGAAGAGTATCTTGAGCTGTTCTGTCAAAAGAGCGGTACCGCAAAGCAGTATGTGCAGAAATGGATGCCGGTTGTAGCGGCTTCGCAGACTGTCAAGGGCAATGAAAAAGAACGTGAATTTTTAAATACATGGATAAATGTTGTAGATTACGAATAAGGAGATTAAACACATGAAAATTACAGTTTGTATCGGCTCGTCATGCCACATCAAGGGCTCGCGCCAGGTCGTTGAGCAGCTTCAGTACCTTATCCGCGAAAATAATCTCGGCGATAAAGTAGAGCTTGCGGGTACTTTTTGCATGGGCAAGTGTCAGCAGGGTGTATGCGTTACTGTCGCTGATAAATTCTTTTCGGTGTCTCCCGACACTGTTGATGAATTTTTTAATGAAAACGTGCTTAAAAAGGTGTAAGTACATATGATTATTCAGATTTGCGTCGGCAGCTCATGCCATTTGAAGGGCTCTCAGCGTATTGTAGAGCTGTTTCAGGAAATGATTGAAAAATATAAACTAAGTGACAGTATAACTCTGGCAGGCAGCTTTTGTGCCGGCAAATGCAACAGAGAAGGCGTTACCGTCACGGTGGACGATGAAATTTTCACGGGGCTCACCGAGGAAAAGTTTCCGGCATTCTTTAATGAAAAAGTATTGCAGAGGCTGAAAGCGGAGGGGGAGATGTAAATGGATTGTCTTACTCTTAAAAAATCAAACTGCAAAAACTGTTATAAATGTATCCGCCATTGTCCGGTAAAATCAATTCGTTTTTCCGGCAATCAGGCGTACATAATAGGAAACGAATGTATTCTCTGCGGTCAGTGCTTTGTTGTTTGTCCGCAGGACGCAAAGCAGATAGTGGACGAAACAGAAAAAGCAAAGGTCTTGCTTCAGAGCGGCGACCCCGTTTATGTCAGCCTTGCACCGTCATTTGCGGCAAACTATGAAGGTGTCGGTATCGGTGCAATGCGTGAGGCAATAAAGCAGCTGGGCTTTGCAGATGCCGAGGAAACTGCTATCGGAGCGACGATTGTCAAGCGTGAATATGACCGCATGGTCAATGAGGATAATATGGATATAATTATTTCCTCATGCTGCCACAGTATCAATTTGCTTATCCAGAAATACTTTCCAAAAGAGCTGCCGTATCTTGCAAACGTGATGTCGCCTATGCAGGCGCACTGTTCAGATATAAAAAAGCGATATCCAAATGCCAAGACTGTGTTTATCGGTCCTTGCGTAGCCAAAAAGGACGAGGCCTCCTACTATGAGGGTATTGTGGACGCGGTGCTTACTTTTGATGAACTTACCCGCTGGTTCAAATCCGAGAATATCGAGCTTAAACAGGAAATGGACAGCGATGATAATTCAAAGGCGCGCTTTTTCCCGACAACGGGAGGAATACTGAAAACCATGGCTCAGGATAATCCTTCCTATACGTACATGGCGCTTGACGGTGTTCAGAATTGTATCGAGGCGCTGCGTGATATCGAAAATGGAAAAATACATAACTGTTTTATTGAAATGTCCGCATGTGTGGGCAGCTGTGTCGGCGGTCCCGTTATGGAAAAATTCCATCGTTCTCCTGTCAGAGATTATATGTCTGTAGCAAATTTTGCGGGTAAAAATGATTTTGATATAGCTCAGCCCGACTCTCTTTCCATTAAAAAGAACTTTACGGTAATTGAGCGTAAGCTTCAGCCGCCGTCTGAAACAGAAATAACTGAAATATTGCGTCAAATGGGTAAAACCAAACCGTCCGATGAGCTTAACTGCGGCTCCTGCGGATATGATACCTGCCGCGAAAAAGCTATTGCAATTTATCAGGGCAAGGCGGAAATATCGATGTGTCTGCCGTATCTTAAAGATAAAGCGGAAAGCTTTTCCGACACCATAGTCAGAAGCACGCCCAATGGTCTTATCGTGCTTAATGAAAAGTTAGAGGTTCAGCAGATAAATAAGGCTGCGCTGAAAATAATGAACTTGCGTTCCGCCTCCGATATCCTCGGCGATCAGGTTGTGCGCGTTTTGGAGCCTAAGTATTTTATGCAGGTGCTCAGCAGCGGAAGAAATATACATAATAAGCGTATGTATCTTGCCGAGTATGAAAAATATGTCGAGCAGACAATAGTTTATGACAAGGATTACAGGCTGCTTGTGTGTATTATGCGCGACGTCACCGAAGAGGAGACGGTGCGCGAACAGAAGGAGAGCATAAGCCGCCAGACTGTGGAAATTGCCGACAAGGTTGTTGATAAGCAGATGCGCATTGTGCAGGAGATAGCTTCGCTTCTCGGTGAGACTGCCGCTGAAACAAAAATTGCGTTGTCCAAACTGAAGGAGTCGATTTCCGATGAATAATCTGTGCGCCGATATCGGCTATAAAAGTATAAATCATGTCGGCGAACAGCTTTGCGGTGATCATGTCGATATTGTCGAGCAGAGCGAAACATCCTCCGTTGTCGTATTGGCGGACGGGCTGGGGAGCGGGGTTAAGGCGAGCATACTGTCAACTCTTACTTCAAAAATAATTTCAACAATGATGGCTCAGGGACTGTCTCTTGAGGAATGTGTTTCGACCATAGCTGCAACGTTGCCCATATGCTCGGTGAGGGGAGTCGCATACTCAACTTTTACCATCGTGCATATTATTGAGAATGAGACTATCGAGCTTATTCAGTACGATAATCCGCACGTTATAATGATTCGTAATTGTGAAAATTTTGAGTATCCCAAAAGCGAACTTAATATCGACGGTAAAAAGATTTACAAATCGGTAATCAAGCTTCAGGAAAACGATATATTTATAGCCATGAGCGACGGATGTCCTCATGCGGGAATCGGCACTGCGTTTAACTTCGGCTGGAAGCGTGAGGATATTGCCGATTTTATGACCACTGTCGCGCATGTGGGTTACACGGCAAAAACACTTTCGACAATGCTTGTTGACGAGTGTAACAGGCTTTACGGAAACCGCCCGGGAGACGACGCTACTGCGTGTGTTATAAGAATACGGAAGCGTGAGCCGATGAATTTGCTGTTCGGTCCGCCTTCCAACCGTGACGACTGTGACCGTATGATGTCGCTGTTCTTCTCCAAGGAGGGCAAGCATATTATCTGCGGCGGTACAACATCATCTATTGCCTCTAAGTACCTTGGAAAGCCGATTAAGGCGACGCTTAACTTCGAAATGAGCGATGTGCCGCCTATTGCCGAGATAGAAGGCGTGGATCTTGTAACAGAGGGTGTTATTACAATAAATAAGGTTTTGGAGTTTGCAAAGGACGCGCTTGCGGAAAATAAGCAGTATGAGCACTGGAGCGTTAAGCATGACGGCGCGTCGATGATATGCAGACTGCTTTTTGAGGAGGCGACCGATATTAATTTTTATGTAGGAAGGGCTGTCAATCCTGCACATCAAAACCCGGATCTTCCGATAAATTTCAACATAAAGATGAATTTGGTTGAGGAACTGTCGGATTGTCTGAAGAAAATGGGCAAACGTATAAAGGTGAGCTACTTTTAAGCAGGGATGTTTACTGACATCCCTTACAAACGTATCTCGGAGGTAATAAATGAGAAAATTTGATACAAAAGTTCAGCATTTAAAATATAAGGTTCTGCGCGAGGTGGCGCGTCAGGCATGGCGGGATACGCTGCTTGATAATGTTTTGGATATTCCCAAAACTATAATTCCGGGCAATACTCCGACTATGCGTTGCTGTGTATATAAAGAGCGCGCGATTCTTGCCGACCGCGTAAAGCTTGCAATGGGCGGTGACAAGGAAAATCCCAATGTAATAGAGGTTATTGAAACTGCATGCGATGAGTGTCCTATGGGCGGCTATGAGGTTACAAACGCCTGCCGCGGCTGTCTTGCTCACCGTTGTGAGGATGTTTGCAAACGCGGAGCAATCACTTTCGACAGTAATCATGTAGCGCATATAGATAAAACAAAGTGTGTGGATTGTGGCGCATGTGCAAAGGTTTGTCCCTTTACAGCAATTGTCAATCGTAAGCGTCCATGTCAGAATGCGTGCAAAGTTAAGGCGATTTCCATGAATGAAAATAAGGCGGCAAAAATCGATAATGATAAATGCATTGCCTGCGGCGCATGTGTATATCAGTGTCCTTTCGGCGCTATTATGGATAAGTCGTATATTCTTGACGTTATAGATTTAATAAAAAAGAGCAATAAGAACGAAAAATTTAAGGTTTATGCCCTTGTGGCTCCATCTGTGTCAAGCCAGTTTACATATGCTAAGCTCGGGCAGGTTATTTCCGGTCTTAAAGAGCTGGGATTTTTTACGGTAGTTGAGGCAGCACTGGGCGCGGATATGGTAGCGCACGCCGAATCAAAGGAGCTTGCGGAAAAGGGCTTTCTCACAAGCTCCTGTTGTCCGGCTTTTGTGGACTTTGTACATAAGAACTTTCCCGATCTTGTACAGTTTGTCTCTCATAATCTGTCCCCGATGGCAACCATTGCAAAGTATATCAAGCAGACAGATGAAACGTCAAAGATAGTGTTTATAGGTCCGTGTACGGCTAAAAAGGCGGAGATACAAAAAGAATCGGTGAAGCCGTACGTTGATGTTGTAATGACTTTTGAAGAGCTTCAGGCGTTATTTGACAGCAAGGATATCGATATAACCACTTTGCCGGAAGACGTTTTGGACAATGCGTCTTATTTTGGGCGCATTTTTGCCCGCAGCGGCGGTCTGTCGGATGCGGTTGCACAGGGACTTAAGGAGCATGGTATTTCCGATTTTGAATTGAAAGCAGTTCCGTGCGATGGGATAGAGGCGTGCAAAATCGCACTTCTTAAAAAGAGCAAGGGCGTATTGGACGGCAACTTTATTGAGGGTATGGCATGTATAGGCGGATGCATCGGCGGCGCCGGTTGCTTAACACATGGAGCAAAGGATAAATCGGAGGTCGATAAGTACGGAATGGAGGCTTACGAAAAGACTATTTCGGATGCTATTTCCATGTATATTTAGATAAAATAAAGGAGCAGCAAAGCTGCTCCTTTATTTTAATTTAGCGCTTTACATTCATCAAACCAGCTAATCATTTCAGGTGACAGCCATTGCTCGGGATTTGCCGTAACATCATTTTCCAGCAAATTCAAAGTGTCTTTGATACGGTAACATAGAAATTGTGCGTTGCCGCATTGCGTGCGGAGCACCAGTCCGTTTTTAAGGCAAAGCTCTTGATGCTTCTCGCCGTTTAAAAACGGCCATAGAAATCTTTTGTCGTCGAAATGTCTGTGGTTGCGCAGCATTGCCCGCATTTTTAATCTGTCGGAATTGCTTTTAATTCCGTTTAGTGCTTTTTCGACAAGAATGTATTCCGTAAGATGCTTGCTTGTATTGTATTTCATGCTGACGCCGATTAAAACAACCTTTGCGTTCATGTCATAAAGCTTTTGCCATGGCGACGACGCGCAAAACGGAGTGTCTCCGAAAACGCCGAACCGTCTGCCGTACGCAGTGTGGTTTTCCGTTATATACTTGGCTTGCTTGCCGTTGGCCGTTACAGAATGTGTGGCCTGATCGCTTCTTATACTTCCGGGATATTTGCGGAAAATCTCGGTAATATATCCCGTATCGGAAGGCTTGTCAATATGCCATGTATCGTATGCGTTTACAAAATCCTTTTGAGTAAATGTCGGCATAACTATCGTTCCGCTGTCGCCGACAGACATTAAAAGTGCTTCAATCACGGTTTCGGCGCCGCCCTCTACATAGCCCATGCTTTTAAGCGACGAGTGTACAAGTACAGTATCGCCTGCTTCGATTTTAAGTTCTGAAAGTGCGCGGCATATATCCTCTTTTGTTACGAAATTTTTCATTATTTCATGTTTCCTTTTTATCAGTCAATGCCGAGAAGACGCTTGGCATTGTCGCGTGCTATTTTGTTAAATGCCTGCTCGCTGATCTTTTTCTCTGATAACAGCTTTTCGAGAAATTGCGGCAGCTCTACCGGCATTTTTACGCTGACGATATCCGTGCCGAAAAACAGTCTGTCCTGAAACTCTTCTAAAAATGCCGCCCCGTAATTAACGTCGCGGGCAAGTGCGTTGAGCGGAGTTCCGTCAGATAAATCGCCGTAAAGATTAGGATATTTTCTCATAAGCTTCGGCACGACGCCTTCTTCTTTGATGGGTCCGGACGGAAGCTTTACGATTTGTCTATGATCAAAACCGTATATAATGCCGCGTTCGCCCGGCGTTTCAAGTCTTGCTATTTCTGACCAGAATACGGGACCATGTCCAAATATTATAAGATTCGGAAATCTTTGCAGTGTATGCTCCAGCTGAGGAAGTCCGGGATCGTCATATATTCCGAAATCGTGCGTCATTTGATCAGAACCATCAAAAATTACCGGCAGTCCCACAATTTCCGCACAGCGGAAAAGATTTTGTACTTTCGGGTCAAATAAAGGGAGATTTGGCATGACCTCTCCCAGACCCTTACAGCCGCGCTCCTTATAGTATTCGAGCAGCATTTCCAGGCGCGCATACGGTGAGTTTTCCATTGCGCGCGGGTCAATATTGCAAAACGGTATAAATCTGTCGGGATATGCCGCGGCAATTTCAAGAATATCCTCGTTTGACTGCGGAAGATAAATTTCTGGGCTCACTATCGGTAGCAGAACGCCTTTTTCAATGTTCAGCTCGTCATATCTGAAAATGAGCTCTTCTGGTGTGCAGAAATCGGGAATGCCTTTGATTCCGCGCGGGTGATTTTTGTAAACATGAGAATGGATATCTATATACATATTACTACCTCGTTATGTGTTTTTTATAAATTTACGGCTTGCAGATGGAACAGGGCTCATAATTTTCTTTTACAAGCTGTTGTCTGTTTCCTGTGAATTCTTCCTTATTTTCGGGTTTTGTCTGTGCTGCTGAGCTGCATTCGGGAAGGTGAAACTTTTTGGTGTTTGTATTGAGAATATATGTTTTGTTCAGCTCGCCGCCTGTTGCGACGCTGTCACCCGCGCTTTCCGTCAGGTGACTTTCACCGGTGGTATAATCAATGTCTATTTGAGGCTGACAGTTGTAAACGTATATATTAAAGCTTATGCCGCTTCCGCCGTCCTCAACTGACAGTGCCTGTATCTGTACACCGCTTGCCACAAGATTTTCTCCTTTAAAAACAGGCGTTACGCGGTACATCACGTGGTTTTGCGTCTCTTTTATGTAGTCTGTGACCATATTTTCGAACGGCAGCATACCCTCCGTGTTCATGTATCTTGTGCCGGTAATCAGGTTTTTTTCATTTGCGTTTTCGCCTGTAAGCTGATACCCGATAAGGTGACACCTGTTAAAAAGGTACTTCCCGTCAACTATATCATATTTCACGGTCTGCCAGCCGCTTGGCCTTATTTGTCCTATGCTGTCTCGGTCTTCGGTCGGCATAATTTCAGTACCGATACATGCCTGCGCCGTGCCGCATCTGCCAAGAGAGTCCAATTCACTGTATTGTTCATAGGCTTTGTCTGTTATTTCGCTTTCGGAGAATTCGGGTTTATTATTATTTATTAAAATATACGGCTTACCTGAAAATTCCGGTATGTCAGACAGCCCCGACGATATTGACTGCGGCTGCTGCTCATGGTACTTTTCGCCAAACGGCGAAAACCTGAAAATCGCTGCAAGGACAGCGACTGCAATTAGTATAAAGCTAATTAGCTTTATAGCTGATTTTCTGCGGTTTACGGTATTACTCATGTACCCACTCCTCTTTGTTATATTCCTGAAAACATCTTATCGGCGCACAGATAAACCGTTATAATATTCACTGTCCTTTATAGAATAAACAATATGAGGCATATGCATGTTATAGTAGAATTTGTCAAGTTTTGCAACGGCGGTCATGCCGTTTCGCTTTGCGACCATCTGAGAGGGTATGTTATTGTCCCGGATTATCGAATATACCCTATTGACTTTAAGTGTCTCAAAGGCGTACTTTTTACAGGCGATTGCCGCCTCTGTTGCATATCCGTGATGCCAGTATGCTTTTTTGAAAAGATATCCTATTTCGATAACGCTACTGCCGTTGAAGTCCTGCACGGTTAGACCGCACTGACCGATAAATGTTTCGCTGTCTTTCAAAATAACCGCCCACAGTCCGAATCCGTTCTCATCATAACGCCTAAGCTGGTTATCCAGCCACTCCTGCACTTCTTTATTGTCAAAGGCGTGCTCATATGCGTACATAACATCCTTATCCTGCAGTATTTCGCACAGCTCGTTAAAATCATTTTTGCACAGCTTTCTCATATAAAGCCTCTTTGTCTGTATTATCATTTCATCGCTCCTTTTTATTAAGTATATATTATTTTTTCCGTTTGTCAATAATACAGGTTGACAAATAAAAATCTTTGTATTATCATACACGATGTTAGCAGACAAATTAACAATAAAGGGGGCTTTAGCGGTGCAGCTTGATAATATGCGTGAGTTGCTGTCAAAGCAAAAAAAGTTTTTTAACCGAGGCGACACTCTTTCGGTGAAGTTCAGAGCAAATGCGCTGAAACGTTTTTTGAATATAATTGAAAAATATGAAGAGCGTGTTATTGATGCTCTGCGCGAGGATCTTGGCAAAAGTCGATATGAGAGCTATATGTGTGAGGTTGCGCTCGTAAAAAGTGAACTTGGGTATATGCTGCGTCATATTAAACGGTTTTCGAGTATAAAGCGTGTTCATACTCCGCTTGCACAGTTTGCGTCAAAAAGCTATGTTAAGCCGGTTCCTTACGGAAGTGTGCTGATAATGAGCCCGTGGAATTATCCCTTTCTTCTGACGTGCGATCCTCTTATTGATGCGATTGCGGCGGGAAATACCGCAATTGTAAAGCCAAGCGCCTATTCACCCGCGACAAGTGCTGTTATTGCTCAAATGCTTTACGAGTGCTTTCCGGCGGAATATGTTGCGGCAGTAACGGGCGGCAGGCAGGAAAATACCAGTCTGTTACAATGCGATTTTGACTATATATTTTTTACCGGCAGCAAAACCGTCGGACGTGAAGTTATGCGTGCGGCATCCGAGCGGCTGATTCCCGTAACGCTGGAGCTTGGAGGAAAAAGTCCGTGTATTGTGGATAAAACCGCTGATATTTCTCTTGCTGCAAAACGCATAGTTTTTGGTAAGTTTATAAACTGCGGGCAGACTTGCGTTGCACCGGATTATATTTATTGTCATTCAAGTGTAAAGAACAGGCTTTTATCACAGCTTAAAAAGCAGATCTCTATTCAGTACGGTGACAGACCTTTGGAAAATGAGAATTACGGCAGGATTGTAAACGGTAAGCATTTTGAAAGATTGTGCGCTCTTATGGAACAGGGTAATATCGTTTCGGGAGGAGAAACCTGTGCTAAAACTCTTCAGATTTCACCGACGATAATGGATAGTGTCGGCTGGAACGACCCTGTGATGCGCGAGGAGATTTTCGGCCCGATTCTTCCTGTGCTTGTTTACGATAACCTTTTTGATGTTATTGAAAAAATAAATTCTTCGGACAGTCCTCTTGCTCTTTATCTTTTTACCTCAGACAGAAAAACCGTCAGAGAAGTTACATCCCGTATAAGCTACGGAGGAGGATGTATCAATGATACGCTTATTCATCTTGCTACAAGCGGCATGGGCTTTGGCGGCGTCGGTGAAAGCGGCATGGGCGCATATCATGGAAAACGTGGATTTGATACATTTACGCATTTCAAAAGTATTGTGGATAAAAAGACGTTTGTTGACTTGCCTATGAGGTATCAGCCGTACAGCGACTTTCATGACAGACTTATACGTCTGTTTGTAAAATAACCGGAGAGTATGAAAATGAATATTACAAAAAAAGAAAAAATCATCAATATTGTTATGTTTTTGACGGTGCTGACAGTCGGATGGTTTTATTATTTTTCGCAGTTTATGTCCTTTGACAAGCCTGCTCGTGACGGATTTAAAGCCGCTGCAAGCGTGGCTTTTATTCTCTATTGTTTTATTAATCTGATGCTTACCCGTGCGCTGATTAAGCGGAAAAATTTGCGTGCGTTTTGTATTATAATGCTTTTGGGTCAGGTGTTTGCCGGAGCAGGGGATATCGGTCTTAATTTTGATTTTATTGCCGGCGCTGTGCTGTTTGCGATTGGGCATGTACTGTTTCTTACCGCTTTTACTGTTTTGCAAAGACCACTGCCTCGTGATTTTGTAATTGCTCTTGCGATTATTGCAGGAGCTGTATGTCTTATTACTTTTTATCCCGGATTTTCGTTTGGCGACGTAAAAATTGTCGTGTATATTTATGCCGTTATTATTTCCTGTATGCTTAGTAAAGGAATTTCAATTGCCCTGACCGGAAGAATGGATGCACATTTTAGACTTACGCTGCTTTTAGGCACACTTATGTTTTTTCTGTCTGATCTTATGCTTGTTTTCGGTATGTTTGCCGATGGCGGCGCAATCTTTGATTTTCTGTGTCTGCTGCTTTATTACCCCGCAGAGGGGTTTTTGGCTCTGTCTGTTTTTGAAAGCAGGCGTTTAAACTGATACTTAATAAAATAAAAACGCCCGCAGCGGGCGTTTTTATTTTACTTTTTACACTACATCATAAGTTTTCGTTCAAGATAATGCCGTAGCTTAGGACAAGCGGCAACTGTTAAAAGCGAAGCACCGATTAATACAAATACAGTGAGTGGGTAAACGGACCAAACAAGTCTTTGTGTAAGTCCGAATGTATAAATTATTAAGAATTCCGTGAATACGATAAGTCCGCCCAATAGTATAAATGCTCCGCCCAGTATATACAGTATTTTTTGCCGGAAGTATCTGCACAAAAATACAGATAAGCAGGTGAGTGCTGCCAAAAGCACGACGACAGGCAGTGCAAATGAGGTAAACCACTTCGCGTCATTTCTTTGATTGATATAATAGAGGTACAAAAGAACTGACGTAAAATCGGCGGCAAGAAAAAATACGGGTTCTCTGTTTTTAAACCACATCGGTAGAATTATAATGATATAGCCAAGTGCGATGCCGCCTGCAGCATATCCGGACCAAACGATAGTCTGGCTGCGTGACAGGTCGCATATGAGCGTAAGTGCCGCAGCGGTAAAAAATAAAAATGAAAGAATAAATAAAAACCCGTTGCGGTTCAGTTCTCTGTACACCGTTTTGTTTTCGGGAAACGGAGCGGGGGCATCTTTAATAAATTCTGGATAGATTATTTCGGTGCCGCACAGGGGACACTTTTTTTCATGCTCTGCCAGCTCAACGCCGCATTTTATGCAGTACATATTTGTTGCCTCCTTATTACTTTTTGCTTTCGCCGTTTTTTTGGTTGCTTTCAACTTTTGCGTGTATGCCTATGCCTCGTAAAACTTCCCAGAATCTATATTCAAGTATCGGTTCTTTTATATTGCGTATGAAATTCATATAAAGCGTTTTGTTATAGCTTATCGCTGCGACATTGTAGGGAGAGTGAAGCTGAACGCCGAGCACAAAGTCCATTCGTGAAATATATTGTGACATCGGCACGGGCAAAGATATAACGCCTAAATTTGAAAAGCTGAAGCTTGACGTACGTTCACCTACAAGATTAAAGGCGGTTTTCATCGCAATGTTTTTTATAAACAGCGGCATCACTCTTACAATGGCGTTTTTTTCAATACTTATGTTTGCACTGATGTGGCGTCTAAGCTGCTTTTCCGTTATCATCAGCTTCATCTGATGGTAAATTGTTGTACACAGCTCGTCAAAGGAGTATTCACCAAGCCTAACGTCTACTCCTGCTATTGTGTACAGCGCGAAATTGCGCAGTGTCCGGCTCGGAAATATATTTCTCAAATTTACAGGGAGCAGTACCTTGACGTCTTTTCTGCGCTTCGGGTTTTTAACGGCATGTTCCTGAGCCGATATAGTAGCCTTTACGAGTGCAGCTGTGAGCAGTGCGGTGACTGTAACTCCGCGTTTTTTTGCCTCTCTTACAATACGGTCGGCGTCCATAATAAAGGTGGTGTCAGTACAGAATCCGTCCGGCTCCGGAGTGCCTGAGAAATGAAAGGCGTTTTTATCCCACAGGCTTTTGCCGACGTCTCCGCCGTATTTCAGAAAGCTGTCCTCCAGCTCGCCGCCGTGAGGCGTTTCGAGACGGTCCAATACGCCGTTTTCCGCCGGAATCTGTACATGATATTTTCTTGAAATGTATTCTGCAAGTAAGGTTTTGAGAAATACAAGTCCTCCGTTGCCGTCGGTAATTGCATGAAAAAATTCGGCGGATATGCGGTTATTGTAATGTATTACACGGAACGCGCATTTGCGAACGTCGTCAAACGGTGTGTGTATAAGCGGATAGGAATATTCTTCTGAAATTTGAGGGGCGTTTGGAATCTCTTCAAGATAGTACCAGAAAATACCTCGTTTTAGCCGTACGGCTATTGAAGGGAAGCGGTGTACGGTCACGTTAAGTGCCGCCTGAAGTATTCCTCTGTCTACCGGCTCGTTTAACGTAGCAGATAGTCTGAAATAGTTATTCCATCGTTTTGTTTTGATTGCCGGATATATTTTTGCGGCGTTATCAAGCCGGATGTAGCGTAATTTTTTTGTCTGTGACATATGCTCCGACAAAAATTGAGCCATCTCATCAAAGTCACCGCTGTTTTGTTTTAGCGAATAGAGAACATAACCGTGCCACATTCCTTCGCGGACTATAAGACGGCATGAGCGCCCGGCGTCAAGCAGCGCCTTTTGCATCATGCGTGCGTCGTCAAGCATAATTTCATCGCCGCCGGCAAATATGAGTGAGGGGGGCATTGAGTCGAGGCGTCCGAACAACGGTGAGATAAGCGGAGCAGACTTCATTTCAATGTCGGATTTTTCATCTTTGATGCCGTCGGTCGTTCCGTGAACATAACAGTCGGCATAGAATTTAAGCCGCTGTTTTGTCATGGACGGATCGGCGTTTTCATTGGTTTCAAATGTTTTACCGGATAGGGTAAGGTCGGTCCATGGTGAAATCGCAATTATCCCCGCGGGCATTTCATAGTTGTTTTCTTTCAGTTTGAGACAAAGTGAAAATATGAGTCCTCCGCCCGCACTTTCGCCGCACAGCATTATCTCGTCCGCACGGTAGCCGCTTGACAGCAGGTACTTATATGCTGCAAAGGCGTCTTCCACCGCTGCCGGAAATGGAAATTCAGGAGCAAGGCGGTAGGCGGGGCAGAGCACCCTGACTTTAAGACGCGCCGAAAGCGTTGTACCAAACCCTTTGGCATATGTCAGGTTTCCGCAGGTGTATCCGCCTCCGTGAAGATAAAGAATAACGCCTCCCGACTGCTCGACCTTGGGAGATATCATCGCGCCGTTGAAGCTGCAAAGGCTTATATCTTTAACTGTTACTTGCTTTTTTTGCATAGATGCCATCAGCAGCCCAAGCTTATCCTGACCTTCTCGAGCTGTTTTAAGCGAGCAATTTGAAACAAAAGGTTTGAACAGACTCAGCTGTAAACGAATAAAGCTTTCCTGAAGCATTTTTTCTCCTTATATGGTACGATAATAGCGTTTAACAAATCGACTGTTAGTTAATTAAAAAAGAAAAATCGGAGCAAGCGATATATAGCTTGCTCCGACATGGTGGGAGCGGGTGGATTCGAACCACCGTAGCTGAAAGCAACAGATTTACAGTCTGCCCCCTTTGGCCGCTCGGGAACACTCCCAAATTATGGAGCTGGTGAACGGAGTCGAACCATCAACCTGCTGATTACAAATCAGCTGCTCTGCCATTGAGCCACACCAGCGGATAACGAAAATAATTATAGCTGCTTTACAGCCTTTTGTCAACACTTTTTTCAACTTTTTTTATACGCTTAAGAACGTATGCGATATTGACAATTGGTTTATCGTAGCTATAATGTTAATAAACGCAAAATGCCCGGGATACCATAATTTTTGAAATTATATTATAAAACGAGGTGGAAAATATGGATTTTTTATTTGAACAGCTGAAAAAATTCGGTGACAGCGCATTTGAATTTCTGATGCGTCTTTTGGTGTGTGTAGTTATACTTGCTATCGGTATGTGGCTTGTAAAATGGTTTATGCGCCGTTTTGTCAGCAGCCGCTTGTACGGTCGTCTTGACGAGAGCCTTGGCAGATTTCTTATCAGCTTCATTCGAATCATTATGTACGTATTGCTGTTTATAACGGCAGCATCCGTTGTAGGTATACCAATGACTTCGTTTGTAACGCTGCTTGCCAGTGCCGGCGTTGCTATCGGTCTTGCGCTTCAGGGTGCGTTGTCAAATCTTGCAGGCGGAGTTATGATTTTGCTTTTCAAGCCGTTTAAAATCGGAGATTATATAGAAATAACCTCCGGCAGCGGTACCGTCACCGATATAACTGTTTTCTATACAAAGCTGTGTACCCCGGACAACAAGCTGATTACAGTACCGAATGGTCAGCTTACAAATACGGCCATTACTAATTTTTCTGCAAACGACAGGCGACGCGTAGACCTTGTTTTTACCGCCGCATATAGCAGCGATGCTGATAAGGTAGTTTCGGTTTTGCTGGATGTTGCGAGAGCACACAGTCTTGTCTTGGATGACCCCGCACCTTTTGCAGCGCTCAATGCTCAGCGTGACAGCTCGCTCGAGTTTGTGCTGCGTATGTGGTGCATGTCAGACGATTACTGGACGGTTAATTTTGATATTCAGAAAAGCGTTAAAAAGGCATTTGACGAAAACGGGATTGAAATACCATTCCCGCAGCTCGATATCCATACAAATTAAATTACGGGAGATTTATTTATGTATCTGAAAAATGATGTGGGAATAGAAATGCAAAGCCTTTACGGAGCGGTTGAAAAATCCCTTGAAGATAAAAGCATTAAAAAAGTTCTTATTCTTCCGCCCGATTATACGCGTATGTATTCGGGAGCGGGAATACTTACAAAAATGTATTATGACTGCCTTAAAGACCGATGCACCGTTGATATCATGCCGGCGCTCGGTACACACGAGCCAATGACTCGCGGAGAATGCGAGGCGTTTTTCGGAAAGGATGTTCCTTTTGAAAAAATCCTTGTTCACAACTGGCGCAGTGACGTTGTGAAAATAGGGGAGGTGCCTGCGGAGTTTGTATCCGAGGTTTCCGACGGACTTGTGAAAGACAGCATAGATGTTGAGGTTAACAGACGAATTGTGGATAAAAGCTACGACCTTATAATATCTGTCGGTCAGGTTGTTCCGCATGAGGTTGTGGGAATGGCAAATTACTCGAAAAATATCTTTGTGGGCTGCGGAGGCAGCAGTATGATAAACAGCTCGCATATGCTCGGTGCATTTTACGGCATGGAGCGGGTGATGGGTCGTGATTTTTCTCCGGTGCGCCGTGTTTTTGACTATGCGGAGCAGCATTTTCTAAAGGATGTGCCGCTTATGTACGTGCTTACCGTTACTACAAATGACGGCGACAAAACTAATATACATGGACTGTTTATCGGTCGTGCGCGGGAGCTTTTTGAAATGGCGGTGGAGCAGAGTCGGGAGAAAAATCTTACCAAAGTGGACGCGCCGCTGAAAAAAGTTGTCGTAAATCTTGACCCTCGTGAATTTAAAAGTACATGGCTTGGCAATAAGGCGATATACCGCACCCGGATGGCGATTGCAAACGGAGGCGAGCTTATTATCCTGGCGCCCGGTATTAAAAAATTCGGTGAGGATGCGGAAAACGATCGCCTTATCCGAAAGTATGGCTATGTCGGTCGCGAGCGGGTGCTGGAGCTTGTCAGGGAAAACGCCGACCTGCGGGAAAATCTTTCTGTCGCGGCGCACCTGATACACGGCTCATCCGACGGGCGGTTTAAAATAACTTACGCCGCCGAAAATATGTCGCCGGAAGAAATAACGTCAGTAAATTATTCCTATATGCCGTATCATAAGGCGTATGAGCTTTACGGAAACTTGAAGGACGGCATGCACAATATAAACGGTGAGCAGATTTACTATATAAGCAACCCCGCGCTCGGATTGTGGACGGTTTAGATGCTATCGCTATATTTGCAATGTAAAAGTATAAAAATGCAATTATATTGGCAAATCTCTTGTGCTATAATTCGTTTGAAAATAATTACGGCGAAAGGGTAAAGCTATGAAAAAATCTGATATCGGTCTTGTCGGTCTTGCGGTAATGGGTGAAAACTTAGTTATAAACATGGAAAGTCACGGCTTTCACGTGTCGGTTTACAACCGTACGGCACAGAAGGTGACACGCTTTTTAAACGGCAGGGCGAAGGGAAGAAATATTGTCGGTACATATTCGCTTGAGGAGCTTGTAAACAGTCTTGAAAAACCGCGTAAAATAATGCTTATGATAAAGGCAGGACAGGCGGTTGACGATATGATTGAAGCGCTGCTGCCGCTGCTGGAAAGCGGAGATATTATAATTGACGGCGGCAATTCGCATTTTCCCGATACCATGCGCAGAACTAAATATGTTGAAAGTCGCGGAATGCTGTATATCGGAACCGGAGTATCCGGCGGCGAGGAGGGTGCGCTTCACGGTCCGAGCATGATGCCGGGTGGTTCGTTTGCGGCATGGAAGCATGTAAAGCCGATATTTCAGGCAATCTGCGCAAAGGTAGAGGACGGTACTCCCTGCTGCGATTGGGTAGGTGAAAACGGAGCGGGTCATTTTGTCAAAATGGTTCATAACGGCATTGAATACGGCGATATGCAGCTAATCTGTGAAGCCTACCAGCTGATGCGAGACGGACTTGAGATGACAGCGGATGAAATGCATGCGGTATTTGCAGAGTGGAACAGGGGCGAGCTTGACAGCTATCTTATTGAGATAACGCGTGATATTCTTGCGTATAAGGATGAAAGCGGTCAGCCCGTTGTTGATAAAATACTTGATGCTGCCGGGCAGAAAGGCACCGGAAAATGGACGGGCATTGCGGCGCTTGACGAAGGCGTGCCGCTTACTCTTATCGGAGAGGCGGTGTTTGCGCGCTGTCTTTCGTCTATGAAAGAGGAACGCGCCGCAGCGTCAGTTAGACTTTCCGGTCCGGCGGCTTCTATAAATTGTGACAGGGAAAGCTTTATTCGTGATATAAAGGATGCGCTCTATGCGTCGAAAATCGTCTCGTACGCACAGGGATATACTCTGATGCGTTCTGCTGCCAAAACCTACGGATGGGATTTGGACTACGGTAAGATTGCGCTGATGTGGCGCGGTGGATGTATTATCCGCTCGGTATTTTTAGGCAAGATAAAGGAGGCGTTTGACAGCGATCCGGCGCTTTCCAACCTTTTGCTTGATTCGTATTTCTCCTCTGCCGTAAAATCGGCTCAGGACGGCTGGCGCAGAGTGTGCGCTGCCGCCGCCATGCACGGGATACCCCTGCCGGCAATGTCGTCCGCTCTCGGATATTTTGACGGTTATCGTACCGAAAGGCTGCCGGCAAATCTTCTTCAGGCACAGCGCGACTATTTCGGCGCGCACACATATGAACGTATTGACCGTCCGCGCGGCGAGTTTTTTCATACAAATTGGACAGGTCAGGGCGGAGATACCGCGGCTACCAATTACAACGTATAATCAGGTTCTGACAGATATTATTTATGACAGGAGACTTTATAATGAAAATTAAGAGTGATTGCAAATATGCTTTGATTGTGCCGACAAGCATGGGAGTCAGGATCTCTCCTCAAAACGGCCAGCCCGTCCGGTCATCCGATTTATATTTTATGCAGGCAACCAGTGCCGAAACCAATGTTGCGAGCATTTCATCCTATCTCGGCTTACCTGTTAAGGTTTTGACGAAGTTTGTAAAAGACAGTCCGATTGCAGCGTTTATAAAGTCAGATCTTCGCTCGCGCGGTATGGATTTTGAGGGTGCGGAAATTCCGCAGGGCGGACCGTGGGGCTATCGTCATCAGTTTAATATAGCAGACAGCGGATTTGGCAGCCGCGGTCCGCGCGTGCTCAATGACAGAGCAGGTGAGGTCGGACGTACCCTTTGTATTGATGATTTTGATATTGAGCGGATTTTTTGCAGCGAGGGTGCCGGCATTCTTCACCTGTCGGGGCTTATTTGCGCGCTGTCGCCGGATACGGGCAGATTTTGTCTGGAGCTTGCGCGCGCCGCAAAGCGATATGGTACGGCGATTTCATTTGATTTGAACTACCGTGCGTCATTTTGGGAAAACAGGGAAGAGGAACTGCGCGCTATTTTCACTGAAATAGCTTCCGTTTCGGATATTCTTGTCGGAAATGAGGAAGATTTTCAGCTTTGTTTGGGTGTTCGCGGTCCAGAGGCCGGAGGTAAGGATTTGTCAGCCAAAATCGACGGTTTCAAGGGCATGATATGTGAAGTGCAAAAGCAATTTCCTAATGTTTCTGTTTTCGCTACAACGCTGCGTGAGGTGAAAAACGCCGGATGTCATTTATGGGGCGCTCTGCTGCTTGCTGACGGTGAGTGGCACACGGTAATGCCGCGTGAAATTTCCGTGCTTGACCGCATAGGAGGAGGCGACGGCTTTGTTGGAGGTCTTCTTTATGCCTTGATTCGCGGATGGGATGCTCAGCGCTGTCTTGAGTTCGGTTGGGCAAGCGGCGCGCTTGCAACAACATTTTTGACCGACTATGCACAGCCTGCCGATGAGGAACAGATTTGGAACGTATGGAAGGGAAACGCAAGAGTTAAACGGTAATTTATGTGTATTACAAAACGCGGCATCTTCAGATGCCGCGTTTTTAATTACTGTCTAAAATTTGTTAAAATCGCTTGACACATGGTAATTGCTGTGCTACAATATTATACTGTATCATAATGGCTGATTATACCTTTTTATGGCATACTATTGTGTCTTAAACTGCCGGTATGCGTCGAAATAAGTGATTTGAGCAGGTTATGGGATATAATCAACATTTATAAATATAAAGGGACGGAGTGATGGTATTTATGCCGAAATTAAAGGTTTTGGGTAAAAACGAGAGAATGAGTTTTTCTAAAATCGATGAAATTCTGGAAATGCCGAATCTAATCGCAATTCAGAAGGACTCATACAACTGGTTTTTGGAAAAAGGCCTGAAAGAAGTTTTTGAAGACGTATCGTCTGTCGTTGACTACTCTGGTAATATCGTTCTTGATTTTATCGATTATAAAATGGATGAGGGACCCAAGTATACGATTGTTGAGTGCAAGGAACGCGATGCGACTTACGCTGCGCCTTTAAAGGCTTTGGTGCGTCTTACCAATAAAGAGACCGGCGAAATCAAGGAGCAGGAAATCTTTATGGGTGAGTTTCCTATTATGACCGAGAGCGGAACGTTCATTATAAACGGCGCGGAGCGTGTTGTTGTTTCTCAGCTTGTTCGTTCGCCCGGCGTGTATTATTCGCGTACTCTCGATAAAAGCGGCAACCCCGTGTACGCCACTACCGTTATCCCTAACCGCGGCGCCTGGCTCGAGTACGAGTCAGACTCATCAAATGTGATTTCTGTCAGGATAGATAAAAACCGAAAGCTTCCAATCACGACCTTTGTGCGTGCGCTGGGTGCTTTTAATGAGGAGGATAAATACAGTCCGTTTAGCGGGATGAAGCTGTCTGATACCGAAACCATTAAGGAAATTTTCGGCGACAGCGTATATCTTGAAAATACCCTTGAAAAGGATATTGCCGTTGATACCGAGGGCGCTCTTATTGAGGTTTACAAGAAAATCCGTCCCGGTGAGCCGGCAACTGTTGAGGGTTCTCTTACTCATATTCATAATTTATTCTTTGACGATAAGAGATATGACCAGTCGCGCGTAGGTATATATAAATATAATCTGAAGCTTGCGCTGTCCGAGCGTATTACCGGTCACGTGCTTGCGGATATCGTGGCTGATCCTATGACCGGTGAGATAATTGCCGAGGCAGGAGATAAAATTACAAAAGAACTGGCTTCTAAAATCGAAAACGCCGGCGTGTTCAGCGTAAAGCTGAATATAAACGGCAATATCGTTCCCGTATTTTCAAACGGCATGGTCGAAATGAAACATTTTGTAAATTTTGACCCGCATGAGTGCGGCGTCAATGAGCGTGTGCGCTTCAACGTGCTGCGCGAGATACTCGACGCCTGTGAAAATGACGAGCAGATAAAGGAACAGTGTGCTCTTCGCCATAATGAGCTTATTCCCAAACATATTATAATAGACGATATCATGGCAACCGTGAACTATGTGTTTAACATGACCTACGGTGTCGGAAATTCCGATGATATCGACCATCTCGGCAACCGCCGAATTCGTTGTGTCGGCGAGCTTTTGCAGAATCAGTTCCGTATCGGCTTTGCCAGAATGGAGCGCACCATAAAAGAGCGCATGTCGCTTCAGGATCTTGACGTTGTAACTCCTCAGGCTCTTATAAATGTGCGTCCCGTAGTTGCGGCTATTAAGGAATTTTTCGGTTCTTCTCCGTTGTCTCAGTTTATGGATCAGAACAATCCTCTTGCCGAGCTTACTCATAAACGCCGTCTTTCTGCTCTCGGCCCCGGAGGTCTGTCAAGAGACCGTGCGGGCTTTGAGGTTCGTGACGTTCACTATACGCATTACGGCAGAATGTGTCCGATTGAAACACCTGAAGGTCCTAATATCGGTCTTATTTCCTATCTTGCATCGTTTGCACGCATAAACGAGTATGGCTTTATTGAAGCGCCGTACAGAAAAATAGATAAAGAGACCGGCGTTGTCACAAACGAAATAGTTTATATGACAGCTGATATAGAAGATGAATTTACCGTGGCCCAGGCCAACGAACCGCTTGATGAAAACGGAAGATTTGTAAACGATATGGTAACCGCGCGCCGCCGAGACGAGATTATCGAGATAGAAAAAGATAAAATCGACTATATGGACGTATCTCCGAAGATGATGGTATCGGTTGCGACTGCGTTTATACCGTTCCTTGAAAACGACGACGCCAACCGTGCGCTTATGGGCGCGAACATGCAGCGTCAGGCTGTTCCGCTTCTTAAAACCGAGGCCCCGATTGTAGGCACGGGTATGGAATACAAGTCGGCGCACGACTGCGGCTGCTGTGTTGTTTCAAATCGTGCCGGAGTAGTAGAATATGTAAGCGCTGATAAGATAGTTGTCAAAGGTGATGACGGTGAGCGTGATGAGTACAGCCTTATTACGTTCCTTCGTTCTAATCAGGGAACCTGCATCAATCAGAAACCTATAGTTGAAGTTGGCGAGCATATTGAGGCAGACGAAATTATTGCTGACGGTCCTTCCACTGCCAATGGAGAAATAGCGCTTGGTAAAAATATGCTTATAGGTTTTCTCACCTGGGAGGGTTATAACTATGAGGACGCCGTGCTTCTCAATGAAAAGCTTGTAAAGGAAGATACTTTTACATCTATTCATATTGAGGAATATGAGATTGAGGCAAGAAGTACAAAGCTCGGTCCGGAGGAAATCACCCGCGAAATCCCCAATGTCGGAGATGACGCGCTCAAGGACCTTGATGCACGCGGTATTATCCGTATCGGTGCTGAAGTTTCAAGCGGCGATATTCTTGTCGGCCGCGTGACTCCCAAGGGAGAGACGGAGCTTACCGCTGAGGAAAAGCTGCTGCGCGCGATTTTCGGAGAAAAGGCAAGGGAGGTTAGAGACACCTCGCTGCGTGTTCCGCACGGTGAATACGGCACAATTATTGATATTAAGGTGTTTACTCCTGAAAACTCCGAGGAACTGTCACCCGGTGTTAATAAGGTTGTAAGATGCTATATAGCGCAGAAGAGAAAAATTTCGGTCGGCGATAAGATGGCGGGCCGCCACGGCAATAAGGGCGTTGTGTCCAGAATTTTGCCGCAGGAGGATATGCCGTACCTTCCTGACGGTACACCGCTTGACATAGTTCTGAATCCTTTGGGCGTTCCGTCCCGAATGAATATAGGTCAGGTTCTTGAGGTACACCTCGGTCGCGCTGCAAAGGCTCTCGGCTGGAAGATAATGACCCCTGTTTTTGACGGTGCAGTTGAGGAGGATATTCATTCATGTCTTGAAAAGGCTGGACTTGATACAGACGGCAAGACCGTGCTCTATGACGGCAGAACTGGAGTTCCGTTTGATAACCGGGTAACCGTTGGTTATATGTACTTTTTAAAACTTCATCACCTTGTTGACGATAAAATACATGCCCGCTCAACCGGTCCGTACTCGCTTGTAACTCAGCAGCCGCTCGGAGGTAAAGCTCAGTTTGGCGGTCAGCGCTTCGGAGAGATGGAGGTTTGGGCACTTGAGGCTTACGGCGCGGCTTATACTCTTCAGGAAATTCTGACCGTTAAGTCTGACGACGTTGTCGGAAGAGTTAAAACTTATGAGGCGATTGTAAAAGGTCAGAACGTGCCTCGCCCCGGCATTCCCGAATCATTTAAGGTTCTTGTCAAAGAGCTTCAGGCATTGGGTCTAGATTTCAAGGTTTTGTCTAAGGATATGGAGGAAATTGATCTTAAAGAAACCTTTGAGGACGATGATGACGATATCTATGACGATAAGTTTAGAAAGAAAGCCGAAAGCGGCGTCGGTGCCGATGAGGTGTTTAACGAAATAGAGGAAAGCGCCGACGAGGATGAGCCCGACGAGGATTATGATGATGAGGATTTGGATGATGATTATGAAGAAGACTCAAATCCGGATGACGATATCCTTGACGATAACTGGGACAGCGACGTGAATGATTTGGACGATACGGACGACGGCGATGATTTCATTATTGATGACGGTGCCGACGAATAATACGCTGTAAACTGAAAGGAGTTAATTATATATGGAGTTCAATGCGTTTGAAGCCATAAAAATCGGTCTTGCATCTCCTGAAAAAATAAGAGAATGGTCTTACGGTGAGGTGAAAAAACCTGAGACAATAAATTACAGAACGCTCAAGCCTGAAAAGGAAGGTCTCTTCTGTGAAAAGATTTTTGGACCGACCAAGGACTGGGAGTGTCACTGCGGAAAATATAAGAGAATAAGATTTAAGGGTAAAATCTGTGATAAGTGCGGTGTTGAGGTTACAAAGGCAAAGGTTCGCCGTGAGAGAATGGGTCATATCGAGCTTGCAGCTCCGGTATCGCATATCTGGTATTTTAAGGGTATTCCCGCCAGAATGGGTCTCATGCTCGATTTGTCTCCCAAGGAACTTGAAAAGGTACTTTACTTTGATTCATATATAGTAACCGACCCCGGCGATACACCGCTTGTCAAAAAGCAGCTGCTGACCGATGCGGAATATGCCGAAATGCGCGAGCGTTATGAGGACGATTTCGAGGCAGGAATGGGCGCTGAATATATTAAGAAGCTTTTGTGTGAGATTGACCTTGAGGCGACATCGCAGGAGCTTAAGGAGTCACTTGCGGAGGCAACCGGTCAGAAACGTGCTAAAATAATTAAAAAAATGGAGGTTGTGGAGGCATTTAAAAACTCCGGAAACCGTCCCGAATGGATGATTTTGGACGTTATACCCGTAATTCCTCCCGAACTTCGTCCCATGGTGCAGCTGGACGGCGGAAGGTTTGCCACCTCCGACCTTAACGATCTATACAGACGTGTTATTAACAGAAACAATCGTCTTAAGAGACTTTTGGAGCTCGGCGCACCGGACGTTATTGTAAGAAATGAAAAGCGAATTCTTCAGCAGGCTGTTGATGCGCTTATAGATAACGGTAGGCGCGGCAGACCGGTCACCGGTCAGAATAACCGGCCGCTCAAATCTTTGTCCGATATGCTTAAGGGTAAGCAGGGTCGTTTCCGTCAGAACCTGCTGGGCAAACGTGTCGACTATTCAGGTCGTTCCGTTATAGTTGTCGGACCTGAACTTAAAATATATCAGTGCGGCGTGCCCAAGGAAATGGCTATTGAGCTTTTCAAACCGTTTGTTATGAAAAAGCTTGTATCCGACGGGCACGCGACAAATATAAAATCTGCTAAAAAAATGGTGGAGAAAATGCGCAAGGAGGTTTGGGACGCGCTGGAGGATGTCATCAAGGATCATCCCGTGTTGCTGAACCGTGCTCCTACGCTTCATCGTCTTGGTATTCAGGCGTTTGAGCCCGTGCTTGTAGAGGGCAGAGCACTCAAACTGCATCCGCTTGTCTGTACAGCTTATAACGCCGACTTTGATGGCGATCAGATGGCTATTCATGTTCCGCTGTCGGCAGAAGCACAGGCAGAGGCACGCTTTCTCATGCTGTCTGCCAATAACCTCTTAAAGCCACAGGACGGTCGCCCTGTTACAGTACCTACACAGGATATGGTGCTTGGTTCATATTACCTTACTATTGTCAAGGAGGATGAACAGGGCGCAGGCAAGGTGTTCCGTGACAAAAATGAGGCGCTGATGGCATATGAGAACGGAGTCGTCGGGCTCCATGCTCCCATTAAGGTTCGCGTAACCGGCGAATGGGAGGGAAAGACCGAGTCGCGTATAATCGATTGTACGGTTGGTCTTATAATTTTCAATAATCCGATACCGCAGGATCTTGGTTTTGTAGACAGAAACGATCCTGCAAAGATATTTGACCTTGAAGTCAACTTTATTGTCACTAAAAAGACGCTTGACAAAATAATTTACGGATGTATTAAAACTCATGGCTCGACGGTTACTGCCGAGGTACTTGACAATATAAAGGCTCAGGGATATAAGTTTTCAACCCGCGGCGCTATTACGGTGTCCTGCTCGGATATGACGGTTCCTCCTCAGAAAAAGGAATGTATAGATCGTGCTGAAAAGAAAATCAATGAGATTACCCAGAACTATAAGATGGGCTTTATCTCAAATGATGACAGATACAATCTTGTGATCAAGACATGGGATGAAACAACGAAAGAGGTTACAAGCGCTCTTCAGAATCATCTCGATAAATTTAACCCCATATATATGATGGCAAACTCCGGTGCCCGTGGTTCCATGAACCAGATTCGTCAGCTTGCGGGTATGCGCGGACTTATGGCAAATACGTCGGGTAAAGCGATTGAAATTCCGATTCGCGCCAACTTCCGTGAAGGTCTCAATGTTATCGAATACTTTATTTCGTCAAGAGGCGCGCGTAAGGGTCTTGCGGATACGGCTTTGCGTACTGCTGACTCCGGTTATCTGACACGCCGTCTTGTAGACGTTTCGCAGGATGTTATAATCCGCGAAGAGGACTGCGGTGCGGCCGACGGTCTTATGGCGTCCGATATAGTAGAGGGTGACGGCAAGGAAAAGACAATTATTGAATCACTGCGTGACAGACTTATCGGCAGATACCTTGTAAACGACTTTACCGATGAAAAGACAGGCGCTGTGCTTGTTTCCAGGGATAAGATGATGGATGATAAGGATGTGGATATTCTTGAGGCAAACGGGGTAGAGGAAATTGAAATCCGCTCTACGCTTACCTGCCGCTCACATCACGGTGTTTGCGCCAAGTGCTATGGTGCAAACCTTGCAAACGGCAATCCCGTTCCCGTCGGTGAGGCTGTCGGTATTATAGCTGCACAGTCAATCGGCGAGCCGGGTACTCAGCTTACCATGCGTACATTTCATACAGGCGGTGTTGCTTCTGCAGAGGATATTACACAGGGTCTTCCCAGAGTTGAGGAACTGTTTGAGGCGCGCAGACCGAAAAAGACTGCCGTTCTTGCAGAGGAGTCTGGAGTTATTCGTCTTGATGAAAGTGAGCGCCCGGATAATGACAATAACACACACGTTATTATTGATCTCGATGACGGCGGAGAGCTTGCAATGGTCATTCCGTTCGGGCTTAAGTATAAGGATTCGCTTGAGGGTAAACACGTTGATAAAGGACAAATAATTTCAGACGGTGTTGTAAATCCGCATGATGTTTTGCGTCTTAAGGGCGAAATTGCCGTTCAGGATTACCTTATCAAGGAAGTTCAGAATGTTTACAGACTCCAGGGTGTTGATATCAACGATAAGCACATTGAGGTTATTGTCCGCCAGATGATAAGAAAGGTGCGTATCGAGGAAAACGGTACGGAGGATATGCTGGTCGGTACTCTTGCTGATAAATATGCGGTTGAAGAGAAAAACAAGGAAATACGCGAAAAAATCGCTGCCGGCGACAATACCGTAGCGGAAATTGTCAGTTCTCCAGTGCTGCTTGGGATTACCAAGGCGGCTCTGGCAACCGATTCTTTCTTTTCCGCCGCGTCCTTCCAGGAAACAACCAAGGTTCTTACCGATGCCGCTATCAAGGGTAAGATTGATCCTTTGGTCGGTCTTAAGGAAAATGTCATTATCGGTCGCCTTGTCCCCGCCGGTACGGGCATGGATATTTACAGAAATGTAGAGCCCGAGCTTGTAGGAATTTCCATGGATCAGGAATAAAAAAGAATTTTCTTGACAAATTACAGTATATTGTGATAATCTATTAGGTGCTGAATTTCAGCACCTGATAGTTATGCTTTTTTGCATACTTTAATCGTTAGACAGAGTTTTGTGACTCTTTCTATATAAAATTAAAGGAAAGGAGAAAATCATGCCTACTTTTAATCAGCTTGTACGTAAGGGCAGAGCAACGTCGGAGAAAAAATCCACGGCTCCTGCACTCAACAGAGGTCTGAACACACTTAAAAACGTTCCCACCAAAGTCAGCTCACCGCAGAAGCGCGGCGTATGTACTTCTGTTAAAACTACAACGCCGAAAAAGCCTAACTCAGCTCTCAGAAAAATTGCCAGAGTACGTCTTACTAACGGTGTTGAGGTCTCATCCTATATTCCCGGCGTAGGTCATAACCTTCAGGAACACAGTGTTGTTCTTATCCGCGGCGGCAGAGTCAGGGATCTCCCCGGTGTGCGTTACCACATTATCCGCGGTACGCTTGATGCACAGGGTGTTGCAAACAGAAATCAGGCACGCTCTAAATACGGCGCTAAAAAGCCTAAGAAGAGCTAAAACAGAATTTTTGTGTAAAATTCTTCGCTTTAGAGTGTTAATATATATTTCTTAACCTCTTAAAGCATTCCGGGAGCGGGTCTGCCCGCTGCCGAGTACCAATGATATCATAATTATGAAGGAGGGAAGAACATGCCCAGAAGAGGTTTTGTCCCTAAAAGAGAAGTGCTCCCCGATCCTATGTATAACAGCATTGTTGTTACAAAGCTTATCAACAATATAATGTACGACGGTAAAAAGGGTGTTGCACAGAAGATTGTTTACGATGCTTTTGATATCGTAAAAGAAAAAACGGGCAAGGATGCTCTTGACGCTTTTAATGAAGCAATGGAGAATATCATGCCCAAGCTCGAGGTAAAGGCCCGCCGTGTCGGCGGTGCTACCTATCAGGTGCCTATGGAGGTAAGAGCTGACCGCCGTCAGACCCTTGGTCTGCGCTGGCTTACCGCATATTCCAGAACGAGAAATGAGCGCACAATGGCCCAGCGTCTTGCAGCAGAGATTATGGACGCTATAAACAATACCGGCGGCGCTTGCAAAAAACGCGACGAGACACACAAAATGGCAGAGGCAAATAAGGCTTTTGCTCATTACAGATGGTAATAGCTTGTTTAGGAAGGAGAAAACATGCCTAGAGAATACCCGATTGAAAAGTATAGAAACATAGGTATAATGGCGCATATCGATGCTGGTAAAACGACAACGACAGAGCGTATTCTTTTCTATACAGGTATTAATCACCGTATCGGTGAAACTCATGATGGTACTGCCACCATGGACTGGATGGAGCAGGAGCAGGAGCGTGGTATCACTATTACCTCCGCTGCAACTACTGCCCAGTGGAAGGGTTACAGAATAAATATTATAGACACTCCCGGACACGTTGACTTTACTGTTGAGGTTGAGCGTTCGCTGAGGGTTTTGGATGGTTCTGTGACCGTTTTCTGTGCCAAGGGCGGCGTTGAGCCTCAGTCAGAAACCGTTTGGCGTCAGGCTGATAAATATCAGG